>PVBE011557337.1_pt1 | contig 15668 bp, 27 predicted proteins | sample 1631181 | NCBI WGS metagenome assembly PVBE01 (sample SAMN08397723, study PRJNA350692) | Marine metagenome, whole genome shotgun sequencing project. | isolation source: water | place: Pacific Ocean | collected 2012-04 | reverse complement strand
GAAGCTCAACCGGTTTTGACCAGAACTTGCCCACTATGTTAATAATTGGCTTGATACTTGATAAAAATTAAATGGTTTTCTTTTATTTTATTATTTTTTTATAAAAAAATTAAGATTACACGAGCTTTTTGTATAAAAAAAGAGCAATTTCGTAAACCTTTATTGAAATCCCTACCTTTTGATACTTTAACTCTATCTCCAAACTATTTAATTCAATCTATTTTTAATATTATTTCAAACAATTTGAGAACTAAGTCGTCTTATATTGTATGAATACATTTAAACTTAAACTTAAAGATGTCGTTAATGAAGAGCAGTATAAGCAATTAAAGCAGCTTGGTATCATTGAGATCATTGTTACTCCCTATGATCCACCAGTATTGATTAGATATGATGGTAGGAAGTTTACAGTTGATAAGGATGATTATATTCAGCTTTTAGATAACTAATCAGCTTTGCCAACTTATCTCTATCTTCTTGTCATCATTGTCAGTGATGGAAAGAGTCTGCTTCTCCGTGCCGTAATACTTGGGAGCCAGTTTCCCGGCTTTCCATTGCATATTCTTTGAATAGACTTCCAGGAGCTTCACCTCACTCATACTGATCTTCTGCCTGTCCAAAGCGTTCTCGATCCTCTTGTCGAGGTCGCCTATGATGTATTCAATGCCAAGCTCCTTCGCCCTGACGTAAGCGTCTTTCAGCTTGTCATCCTTCAGGATCCAGTTCCTCCAGCACACCCACGTTATCCCGCACTCCTTCACGGCATCCCTTATGGATACGCCACGAGAGAGCTTGTCGATGATGTCTCTTACGAGTGTCTTGGTGTATTTGGTCGGTCTGCCCTTTTTGGGCGGTGTTGTGAGCTGTTGTTCGGTCATCAGTGTATCGTCACCTTTTCTTTTTCAGGAGGCATCAAGTCAGTGTATCCCTGTTGGCTCTTGAAAGCCTGTGCGAATGCGATGGCATCCTTCTCCGAGTCGAAGTTGGCGAACCTGATGATGATCTCCGGCTGTTTCGTCTCAGGATTGTCGATCATAAACATACTACAAAATAGATCGTCTGCTAAAAGTTTCATTGAGTAATCGCCTTATGTCCTCTGTTGTGAGATAATGGTCGTGAGAGTAGTTGCTGATGTCTGAATAAGTCTCCCTGACCTGGTTCGGCTGAAGTCCTGCCAGTGAGCAGACCAGGTTGAAGTCCTTGCCGCCCATCCATTCCTTCGCCTCCTGCTGGTATCGGGAGTTTCTTTTATTCGACCAGAGAAACTTTCCACAAGCATCAGTGATCCCTTGAACGATGACAGCTATCCATAGCTGTTGATGTTCCATAAAATAAAAAAACCATCATAAAAGATGGCTGTGTGAATTGTCGTAATTCTAGTGATTGTATATATTTATAGCAAATTACAATTGGTTTGTTAATGGGTATGAATATAGAACATCAAAAAAAAATTACATATTAAAAAGTGGCTCGTTATTGAGCCACTATGTTTAATTTTTCTTTAACTTTTCTTAAATCATCTTTAAGATTTATTTTTATTGCTTCTGAATTTAGAGGATTTTTCAATGCTTCTTCTAAATTCTTTTTTTGTAACAATAACTTAAATCTATTTGGCTTTTTATATCTAGGTCTTTTTCGCTTATCGAATAATTCCTTAACCATTCTAGCCATTAATGTATTTGCTTCTGTCATAATAATTAACTCCTTTGTTTTTAATTATGATTTAGAATACCATTTAGAAAAATTTAGTTCTTGTGTAAGAAGCAAGAAGTTTTACACATAAAAAATGGCTGAAAATATACCTTTTTTACATATCAAAATAAATGATTAACTTGTCGAGTGCCTCTCGCAGTTCATCCATTCTTTTTTTAGCTGGTTTGTTTGTTACTATGACCTTCCAAAGAATATCCCAGACCGGCTTGTGCCTGAAGGCTCCGAGTTCCTTGATGACGGAATGAAACTCCGAGTGTGCGTCAATGTTGCGGTGGATGAACTCCTCCTTCGTTCCACCGATGTATTCCTCCAGTCTTGCCGTGACTTTGGAGTCGAGTCCAGCCCTGTTGCAGAGCTTTTCAAACCTGCAACCCGCCCAGTACCTCCTGCTGTTCCTCTCCCTGTCGGCAATGTCAAGAAGGCTTCTCGCATAATAGTTGTCCAGGACTGAGTTGCAGACCTTCTCCAAGTGCCTGTCGTTGCCGTACATAACGAGCCTGAACTTTTCTCCGTCAACCTTGCGGATGAGAGTGCCGTTCTCATCTCCTCTCACAAGCTCCTGACTGCCGAGATCAATGGTGTTTGGAATGGTTTTTTTCTTTTTTCTTTTGGGCATTTAATAAATGCTCAAACTTCCTTTATGTTCTTTTAAATATTCTAAAAATTTGCTGTATGTGCCTTTGTTTTCGTGGTTGCCAAAGAGTGAATCTGTAGAAATATGGAAATCCCTATCCCACGATCCATATGACACCCTTAATTCTTCGATAAGATAATATTCACTGTCCTTTTCAAAATGCACCACATCCCAATTCAAGTATTTTCTTGTCTTACAAACTAAAGCGAATTGATCGTATTTAGATAAATCAAGATATTTCTTTTCTAAAAAATTGGCGTTACGAACAATGCCATCATCAAATTTTATTTTATCATTGGTTTCCACAGACTTGTAACTTCTTTTAATTAAACCAACCATTTTTTTCTTTGAAAATACATTAAACAAGCTCAAAATCCTGTCATAGTATGATCCATAATCTAGAGGAGTATTAATTGATGAGATTAAATGCCTTATATTGCTCAAACACTTATTTATAATTTCCCTGTAATGTTCCTTTAATTCCTTGTTGTTGTGATGTTTGTTGAGTTTCTTCCTGCATTCATTAAAATGTTCCGTCATCTTGATTATGTCTGATTCAGTTTTTCTCAGGATGGCGAATTTTTCATCTAAATTTTTCTGCAATTCAAACAGGGGAATCATCGCCAGTTCAAGCTCTTCCTTCTGCCTTGTCAGTGCAATTTTTTCCGCCTCTATTTGTTCCTTTTCTTTTTGTTTTTTAACGGCTTCTTCCTTTTGTATGTCAACCATTTCGGATTGAACCAGACTGTCAATCATCCTCACATCACAGGAAAACCACTCACCGACCATACTTTTAACTGATTTGTCCTGCTCCAAGAAATTGTGTATCTTTTTTTCAATGTTTGAAGAATGGCTGTTCAGGTTGTATTTCTTAATGATGGTCAGGGGAAAAGGACAGCCGGTCTGTATTCCCTTGATCCTGCTTAAAGGATTGTTGGAAATGCCGACCTTGTATATGTTTTGATCTCTGTTTCCAATGATGTATAAAAAGTTGTCAGACATTGATGCCCAGTTCTTCCGCCCTCTCCCTGCTTAATTCATTCTTACTTACAGCCTCCCTCACTTCCTGCTCGTATTTAACTGCGTAACCTTTTAAAAATGGCGAAATCTTGTCCTCTTGAAACATCTTTAACCTTGCCGGACTTTGATCCGTTCCAACTGGAGCTGACATATCAGGCTTTTGATCGAGGTACGCTTCAGCGTTTAACCAGGAAGAAGGATGCTTACTAAAATCCTTTTTGTCGGTGAAGTGGTTGTTGTAGAGCCTTGCCAACTCTTCAGGCTTTTGAACCCAGTCATCAGGGAGCTTAACCCAAGCCTTCTTAGCGTCTCCGACCTGGATCTTGTTCCTGTTCAGTTCCCAGAATGTTTCAAATAATTTAGCCTTCTTATTAATACTTATATTTATATCACTATCACTATCACTATCACTATCAGACGATATTTTTACGATATCGTTATTTGGTTTTCTTTTCTTATTATATTTCTCGTTAGATTTAATTACTGAATCCTTCTTTTTCCTAGCAATTTCGTACTCTTTCCAATGCCTGTTGTTGAAATAAGCATCCTCTCCCAGCTCGTTTTTTCTCACTTCCCACTTCTTTTGCAGCACATAATAGAGGTCTTTTTTCTGTCTTTCCCAGTCCTCCAGGTCGTCAGGATCGCACAACAAAACCAACTTCTGAAGCGTTACGATATCGTAAGGCAGACCCTTTGAACCGCATAACTGTGCGTGAGCCATCAAGTCGAAATAAATTCCTCTTTGCTGCGGATGCAAGTCTCTCGTTCCTGCTATCCAGGATTCTGCATAAACGTATAAAGCTGGAATGTTGTCACTGGCTGATTTCATATAACCTCCCTATGGCTTGTCCGATGTAGAATGGGATTTGCGGCACGATTGCGTTTCCGAGTCCTTTGATCCTGTTGGCTCGATCTTTGTCCAATCCTGTTGAAATCCCATCAGGTATTCTGTGAAATTTGCTGAAAGTCTGCCACCAGTTCTCCTCGCCATTGATTCCAAACATTTGCTCTGCTGCGTGTTTCCCTTCAGTCTGTACTTGTGTTCCGATGATGTCGGAGTCGGATACATATTCCATTTCGCCATTCTTTTTGGAGTTAAACTTCCTTCTATCATCGCTTCCGCTTGTTCTTTTGTGTAAACTCCTTGTTCCACCAATCTTCTCATCTGCCTTACTGCACCTTCTGACCTCTTTGCTGTTGATGCTATTGGAGTTGGCAACAATCCAGATTCTTTGTCTTTGGTGGGAAGCACCGATGCTTTGAGCGCTAATATTAAAGCACCTTGTGGAGTAGTTTGAATTTTCCAAGTCCTCAAGTATGGTGTCGAGATAGAGTTTAACGATTCCATTAACATTTTCTCCAATAAACCAAGCGGGTCTGGACTCTTGGATAACTCTATGAGTTTCCTTCCAGAGATTTCTGTTATCTTTTTTAGATTGTTGTTTTCCTGCGACACTAAATGGTTGGCAAGGAAATCCAGAGGTAATGACATCTGGTCGGAGTCCTTCGTCATTAGGCTTGAACTCCTTGATGTCGTTGTAAATGGGAACACCGGGAAAATTTTTCTTTAAAACTTTCTGGCAGAACGGATCTATCTCGCAAAATCCTATGGTCTTGAAACAGCCTGTTGATTGCAAACCCAGAGCAAATCCACCGATACCAGAACATAGATCCAAGTGCTTCAGGCACATAAGTCCTTCAAAATGACGAGGGAACGAGAATGATAAGGCTTTCTGGCGAGATACTGCTTGGCGATCAACGCATCCAGGTGAAACGCCACGATGCTCGTTGATTTATAGTCCAACCCCCTGACAATCTCCCTGACTGAAGGAATGATTCTGTTTTTTTTCTTAAATTCAGTGATGAAATTCAATACTCTCATTTGCTTTTTTGTCAGGTTGTCAGGCACTTCCCTTGTTTTATCACACAAGTTGCACCTTATTAGCATATCCTTACAAATAAATATTATTTTTACGTTGTCAAATTAATTTTACAAGTGTAAAGATAAGTGCATAACAAATAATTAAGTGCATAGTCCGTATAAGTTGACAAGTGACTAATTATCTTGACAACATCAGAATAAATAATTAAACATCCATAATAAGACTGTAGGGATTTGCTCTCCCTGCTGTCCGTGCATACTGTAACTTGGGTGCAGGGAGTTGGGTAAGCTGACTCCCTGCAAACTAAAGGAAATGTGGATGGTTTTAAAAACAAATTTCATTTTAATCAAGCCGGAGGAAGAATCCCTTAATGAAAAAAAATTCTGGCATCGAGTACGAGCATTAAAAGGAGCTTGGAAAAAAGCCATCCACGAAGATATGAGATCAATGTGGAAATGGAAGTTGATTGAATTGATGAAAAAAAATGAGTTTGTAAAATGAACAAGGAATTTATCTTAGGTCTAATACTGGTTTCAGGCATCGCATTCATTATGGTTTATTCTGTCATAATGTTGATTGAGCTGCCTGTTTAGATGGTGGTCAAGACAAACATAAAAGGACTGCCGGAGAGCATCGTCTCCGCAATTACATATTTTACCTCCTTATATTCGAGAGGCGATGCTCACATTTCAATGACGCAGTTGCTGGACTCACCCAAGATAAGAATACTGAGGGATGAACACAAGGATCAAATCACGGAGGATGTGTCCGATGACATCTGGAAGGTGTTTGGAAACGCAGTCCATCTTTTATTCCAGCAGTCAGAGAAAAAAAAGGACAATGTAATTTTAGAGAAAAGGTTTTTTGGTGAATGCAACGGATGGAAGGTGTCTGGAGCCATAGACAGGATTGAAATTGTGGAAAGTGATGATTAAAAAAATAAAAATATATGATTATAAGGCGGTGTCCGTGTGGCAGATGTTCAAAAATAAGAACAATCCCAGAGGGTATAAGTCTGAATGGGAGGATCAACTGAACGGCTATGCGTGGCTTGTGAGGCAGAACGGATATGATGTCCAGTCCTTACGCATTATTGGACTTGCGAGGGATTGGCAGAAATCGAAAGCCTATTTTGAATCCAGCAAGGATGGGTATGACCAGGATCAGGACTATCCTCCTGTTCAAATAAAAATGATCCCCATTCCCCTCTGGTCGAATGAAAAACAGGATGAGTACGTCAGGTCAAGGGTGGAGGCTCATCAACAGGCTGAGCAGCTATTTTACACCGATAACATACAAGTTAAGTGCTTTGAGAAGGAAATGTGGAAAGATCCTCCTCAATTCGCAGTGATGAGAAAAGGCAAAAAAAGGGCGTTGAAACTTTTTAATGATCGTGAGGATGCCCAAGATCACGCAAAGGACATTGAAGGCACTTCCGTTGAGAAACGACCTTCAATAGCCAAGAGATGTGCCAATTACTGCAATGTTGCGATTTTTTGTGAGCAGGGAAGGAGGGAAAGAAATGTATAACAATCAGAAGCCGTCAAGACCGACACACGACTTGTTCGTTCTGGAAAGATGGAATGACAAGCAGACGGGTCAGTCGAAACAGAAAAGGCGGATATGGGCGAAAGGCTGGATGAGCCGTGACAAGCATAACAACGATGCGGTTATGTTCAAGTTCAAGATCGGACAGGATTACATCTATGTCAAAGAAATTTTGCCTGACAAGATCGAGACGAAACAAACCGGTTATCAAGCTGATCCAAGAGGGTATCAGCCGCCACAACAAACACCTGCACCGCAACCGCAGGATGATGTTGACATACCGTTTTAAAGGGAGTGGCGAGGTTCATCCTCGCCATTGATTTATGGAAGAACAACTGACGAAAGATGAAATAATGAAGGTCAAGAAATTGGTCGAGGAGTACGATCCTCCGACTGATTTCATTCCTGGAAAGCTCCGCCACATTGCAAGGAAGGTCTGTGATTATTACTGCATTGAGAGCAAGGATTTCCAGTCACAGAAAAGAAACGGCAACATCGTGATGGCGAGAAGGGATTTCATCCATCTGGCTGCCAGGAAAACTAACAAAAATTACACTGAGATAGGCAGGTTCTTGGGCAGGAATCACACGACCATCTTGCATCACATAAAAAAATCACCCTTCAACGCAGATGAGATCATCAATGAATAACTACCCTGCGAAATGGATCAAGGAGAAGTATGCTGCTCATCGTTCTTAACGCACTCATTTTATCAGTGTTAATTTTCATAGCTTTTATGGTTTTTATCATCGGCAGGAATTTAGATGAAAAAAAATAAATGGCGTATCCAAAAAAACACAGAGGCAGGAGGAAGATTGGGTCAAAGAAGAGGAGAAACAGGAAAAGACAGAAAATGAGAAGAAAGGGAAGAGGAAGGTAAATGAAAGGTCACACTAAAGTCTTTGCTGATTTTTGGAATGATGAACTGACGATCTATCAATCGTTCCAATGCTTTATGTGTGCCAGGTATGAGGCGGTTGATATTCATCATATTCAAGGTCGTGGAATGGGAGGATCTAAATGCAAGGATTACATTGAGAACTTGGCTGCACTCTGCCGACCCTGCCACACAAAAGCTGATGACAAAGAATTTAACAAGCGAGTGCGAATTGAAACCCTTAAACGCATAACAGGAAAATTAGAAAATGAACTTGGATAACACCCTGAACAAATATGATCCTCACAAGATCGCTGAATCTAAAATGGAAGCAATTAAAAATTACAGAACAGCTAAAAGAATTTTTAATAAGCTGACGAGGATTAAGGATGAAAAGGAAAAGGGAAGATACCTGCATTACAGGTTTTTAAGCAATGAAAAACACAGCGTTGAGGATGCCAAAGCAAAGGCTAAAATTGACAGTGAAGTAAAGGAAATTGTCGTTGAGTTGGAAAAAGCTGAAGAGCTGATGGATGTAGCCTTTTCGGAACTGGATAGAATTACCACAAAAATAGAGCTGATGGCGGATGCCAATGCAACTGCGAGAGCTGAAATGAAACTTGGGAGTTTGACTCCGTAATGAGTTGGCATCAAAAAGAAAAACAAATGATTCAAGACTTGAACAGGTCAGTGTTCGTTCAAGATCCGATCAAAAAAGCAACAGATCCAATGAGTCCAATTGATGCTTATAACACGAATTACGTCATAGAGTTGAAGAATCGTGAAGATTACTCATCAGAAACATTTGACGGCTCTTTAATAGAAAAGTTTAAGTACGATTATTTAGTTAATAATTGTGTTTATAAGACTCCCGCTTATATTTGCCGCTTCACTGACATATCTTATTATGGGTGGAATTTAAAAAAAGTTCTTGAACCGGAGTGGTATGACAAAATTCTGCCGGAGACAAGTCACTTTGACAGAAACGAATGGATCAACAAGAAGGTGGGGAATTTGTATCTAAGGGATGCCATTAAATTATTAGTGAAACATAAATCCACAGTTTGCAGCCAATGAAAAATCTAAAGGGAAAATTCAATGAGTAAGAAAATAATTAAAATAAATCAATTGGATCAAGGCGGTCTGAATGAAAATGATTTGCAGGTTGACAAGCTCTGGGAGTTGTATTTCGAGGGATGTGAGAGTCCTCGCATTCTGGACAACACACAAATGCTGCACTACCTGACCAAAGGAACAAGTCCTCCAAAGAACATCCACCATTTTAGAAGATGGCAAACAACCATTACTTCCTCCGACAAGGTTCATACCTGGTGGGGAATCGTGTACAGCGATCCCATTGACCACGATCTGCTGCTGCCGAACAAGTTTTATAATTTAATTTATGAAGGTCACAGGAAGGAGGAGGAGGAAAAGACTGAAACTGTATTAGGTGATAGAGGAGACATCTCCACAGCCATATCATCTGCAATAAATTTAAAACCTATCCATAAGACGACTTCGGATAGCGAATTGAAGGAGATTGCGGAGGGCAGGAAGAATCCTGCCTATAATATGACGGCAGAGGAAATGTATGCGGTGGAGAGAAAAAAGGCTTTGTTGCCTGAAAAAAAGGTTGTTATTGATGAATAAGGAGGTGTATGACCGAAAGGATCTGGCTGAAATCTTCAACTGTTCACCTAAGACTATACAAAGGAGGCTGGATGAGTTATATGTTAAATTTCCCAATAAGACTTGTTTATCTCGTTTCTTCGGTAAAAAGCAGTTTTTTACCAGAACTGACATAGAGGAGATAAAAAAGTTATGCTTACAACATTCAAGCGAGAAGAAAGTCCGTACTACTACATCAGAGGAACGGTTCGTGTCGGCAGGAAAATAATAACAATCAAGGAATCCACAGGTCGCATAAAAAAGATTGATGCCGAGAAAGTCCGTGCTGAGAGGGAGAGGGAGATACTCTTAGGCATAGAGCAGGAAAATAATATGACCTGGAGTCAATGCCTTGAAAAAATGCAGGACAATCCCAAGCACTGCCCAGCACCGTACAGGATGTCAATTTTTAAGAAAGTTGAAAACGTCATCGGTCATCATTACTTGGATGAGTTCAATGACGACCTGGTGTTCAAATACATTTACGAGTTTTATCCTGTTTTAAACAAGTGGAAGGGAACTGATTTCAAGAAGCTGGAGTACGAGGACAAGCACGAAGCGTCAAGCAAGTACAGCACCGCCAATAATTTCATCAGCGTCATATCTAAGGTGGTTCATTACGGATTCAAGCAAGGGTATTGCAAAGACCCCACCTTCGAGCTGTTCCCCGTTTTAAACGCCAGACAGAGAAAAAAAGAAAAGTTCACGATAGAGGAAGTAAGAAAAATTGAAAAAAATTGTGATGATTTTGATGTGGTGTTCCTGTTCGTTTTTTTAATCTATACGGGTGTCAGGATCGGTGAAGCTCTTTATATGAACTGGAAGAGAACCAATCCTGAGAATGACGACAGACCGATGATTGATTTGGAAAAAAATGAATTTAACATCAGGCTGCATAAAACGAATGAATGGATAACCAAACCCATTCACGACAAGATTCACGAATACTTGAAGAAGATTAATTACAGGGATGGGAATTTGTTTGAATGGCACGATCAGAACAAGGACAGACCAACGAGTCCGAATGGATTGAAAATGAGATGGAGGGAAATGTTGAAGCAGTGCGGCATTAAGTATAAGAATCGCCACGCCTGTCGTCACACTCACGCAAGTTGGATTTCTGATTCAGGTGCGAACATCCAGGAGGTGATGGCTTCGGTTGGATGGAAGGATACGAAAATCGCATTGGGTTACATAAAAAGCGACAAGGATAAGATTAACAAGCTGGTGACGGACTTGCCTGTTTAAATAATAAATTTTTCGCCCAGTCGTTGCCCATTATGTAAGAAAATGGCTGATTTCTAGGGTAAAATAACTCTTGTATTAAATGGGAACCTTCTATAGAATAGTTCCCATAATGAGACAAAACAAGACAAATTGGGAAATTTTGAGACAGAGGTGGACAGGGTTGGACAGAGTGGTTGCCCATATTCTGCCCATCTCTCTCATTGTTTTATTTACTTATAAAGAATGAATAATAATTTAACATTTGATATTTCTATTCCTTGTGGCAATACTAAATTGCTAGAAGAAAAATTTAAAAAAATTACTAATAAATGTAAAAGATATAAAATTGGATTGCCTACTTATGAAAAGGTGGGTAGTCCAATTAGAAAAAAAATTGTTGTTGAAGAAATAAATTATCAACCTGTATATGAATGGGTTTATTTTCAAGATTATAAATTTTCTGTTCCAGAAAAAGTTTCAGTTGATGATATTCCATTTAAAATTATTGGTAAATTTACACCTACTGAAAAAGGCAATTTAATTGATAATTATACTAAAGAAGATTTTGATGTTTCTTTGCGTAATAAAGATTTAATTTGTGAACATTGTAACACTAAAAGATATAGAAAAGAATTTTACTATGTTGAAAAAGATGGAGAAAGAAAAGCTATAGGAAGAAATTGTTTAAGAGATTATTTTGGAATTGATCCTAAAAGATATTTTCAATATTTATCTTGGATAAAAGATTTAAACAAAGAATTTGAATCTTATAGAAATTTACCAAATAGCACTACCTTAATAGATTTTTTATGTATTGTTGATTATGTTGTTGAGGTTGAGGGTAAGTTTATTCCTACATCTAAAGTAAATGAGTATATTCACTCAACAGCAGGTTTGGTTAATTATATTAGATTCCCACAAAGTCGTGAAAAAAAAGTTAAACTTATTGAAAGTCCTACACAAAAACAATTAGATGAAAGAAAAGATAAGGTTATTGCAATTATTGAAAAAGCTAGAAAAGAATTAAAACCTACTAATGATTGGGCAAGTAACCTTAAAATTGCTATGGATTTGGATTATGTTGAATATAAAACAGAAGGTCTGGTTTGTAGTGTTTATGGATGGTTAGCTTATCAGGAAAAAGATTTTGAAAGAAAAAATAATGAAAATAAAGTTGAATATTCTAATAATTATTTTGGAGAAAAATCTAAAACAATTTGGAATAACAATCGTTTTGGTGGCTATGTAGGAGAGAGATATACAAATATAAAGTTAAAAATTGTAGATATGTTTCCTTGCAGAGATTTCTTTATTGTTAAATTAATTAATGACAATAAAGATGCGATAACTTGGTTTGCTAATGATATTATTGATTTAGAAACTGATGATACTCTTAATGTTAATTTTAGAGTTAAAGATCATTCAGAATATAAAGGAGTAAAATCAACTATAATTAATCAAGTCAATTTTAAAAAGCACAAATAAAAAAAGAGGGGAATGAATTTCTCCACTCCCCTTTTAATCTTATTTAATTTCTATTGTTCTGGCTTTTCTGCCCTCTGGTAAAATTCTCTCCAATGAGATTTTCAACAATCCATCTTTGAGTTCCGCACCTTTCACCTCAACGTCATCCGCTATCGTGAACGTCTTGGAAAAGTATTTTTTTGAAATGCCCTGATGGATGACTCCATCCTGCTTCTCCTCCTTCGCAGACTTGATGTTCAACTGTCCATCGGCAAAGTCCACAAGAATGCTCTTCTTGTTGTAACCTGCCAACGCCAATTCAATGTCAAATTTCTGATCGCCAGTCTTGACGATGTTGTAAGGTGGGTAGGTCGGGATTGACCATTCATTCTCGAACATTTTTTCAAAGTGATCGAAAACATTGTCAAATCCTATAGTCACGGGTCGCAACTGATTAAATATGCTTAATGCTCTGTTCATTATGTACTCCTTATTAAGCGAGTTAAATACCAGCACCCTTTATGGCGTACCAGTAATTCTTATATGGGCGTTGATGCCCTGAAATTCAATTATTTAATGTTCTCTTGCAGGATCTTTAAGAACCAGGCGTTGTCCTTGATGACTGCCGCTAATCCATTCGTGATGGAATTGACCACAATCTCTTCATCCGAGTCTTTCGCCAGGACATTGCCTTCCTGCGTCAAGCTCATCTCATAAGTGATGGCGTGTAATATTTCGTGTAAAAGTGTATTGCCGTAATCAGCGTCATTCAAGTCCTGCTGTATCTCGATCTTGTTTGACCGGTGATGATACTCACCGTAACAGTCCGTCTGCTTGGCGAAGTCTGACTTGACGAATTGAATGTCAATCTCCTTGTATCCGACTTTTATCTTTGGCGGACATTTTCTCATAAGCTGTTCTAAAGTATGCCGATCTTGTTAAGGGCAATCAATGCAACGGCTATGACGGCAAAGATGACAAGAATCTTGTATTTCTTATTCAAGCCGTTAAACCAAGTTGAAATTTTTTCCATAAATCCTCCTATTTTTGTTTATATTTGTCCATTATTTTTTCGCCACTGCGACCTAAAATATATCCTGAACAGCCGACCAACACGATATTAAGAAGTGAGTTCTGGACTGACTCAGGGATGTTCGGTGCTGTAAAACCAAACCAATGTGCTACAATTAATCCGGCAAATATAAGCATCAGCAGAGGTCGCCAATTTCTTTGAAGAAAACTTCCTTTGGATTCAGCTATTATGATTGATGCTTGTGCCTCTAGTTCTTTCAGTTGTCCTGAAAGCAGTTGCTGTTGAATGGATTGCTTAATCTTTTCAGCGTCAGCCTTATTGTCTATTGTCTTGTCGATTGTCTTGAATAAGGTTTTCACCAACGGAGCTACAGCTCCTAAAACTCCTAACATAGATACCCAACCTGTTGACTGTAAATGGCTAGATTGACGAATTGAATCGCCACCAGCGTTGCGAATAATATTAAAAAGATAATCTTCATTATTAAATCTCCTTTAGTTTTTTTGAGAGTGCTTCAACCCTGTGACGCACCTGCTGATACCACTTGGAATCCTTGATCTCTTCAGATGCCTCTTTGTGCGAACCGTCTTTAATAAATTTTATCGTCTTTTTAAACTTACTGAAACCGGTTCTGCCCAAGACAAAACAGCATTCAATTCCAACCTCTTTAGCTGCGGGATGGCAGTCACCGAGCAGGTCATCTGCCGACCTTCTCGCCACTGAAAAATCAAGCTCGAACCACTTTTCAATCTCCTTGTGAGAGTAAATCTTGTTTATGTCGATCTTGTCATTCGGCTGCACCTTGTGTCCGAAGCCTATGGTGTAAAAAGGCTCCTGGTAGCCGTTGAACTTCAACTGGTACGCCTTGTGTCTGCATCCTTCGCTTTCCTTTATTTCATCCTTCAATGATTCAAAGTCCACTGATCCTCCGTTCCTGTTTTTTCTCATCTGCCTGAATGAACGGTCTGTCCATTCACTTGAAAATCCCCAACTCAAAAGTGATTCCCTGACCTTCTCCTCCTGATCCTTGATTAATTCTTCAACAATCACAAGGGCATCGGAAAAAGCTGGGGAACGGAATCAATGACGGCTCCAACGGAAATGATCGGTCTTTTGATGAAGTTCTTTTGGTATCGCATTGAAGCCGCCTTAGGGTTGATGGAGCTTCCAACGCACATTGCGAAATTCAAGGCTAAAGGATTTGACCATAGTGAAATGGATGAAATCGTATGCCAGTGTCCGCAAACGAAAGAACAGCCGAGTTCCTTTGAACTGGCTAGAATGTTTGATTTAAAATTATGCGTGAAGAACACGTTTGTCCTGTTAGGCAGCTTGACGATCAGCTTGTCGTGCCACCGCCAGTCAGACTTGATCTCATAGATGGTGTTCAGGTCTTTGAGCATCGATCTGGGAATGCCGAATCTCTCAGCTCTCCGCATAATGCGTAAATCGTGGTTGCCGAAAAGAATGTCCATCTTGGGAAAAAGTTTCTCCAACTTACGGATCTCCTTCTTGGCACTCGCCAATTCAAACACCGGACTTTCGACATTCGGATCGGCAGGTCGTTCCACCTGGATACTCGCATTGTCAACCAGATCGCCAATGTGGATCACACGAGTAGGCTTTATCCGGTCTTTTATTTTTTTAATCCAATTCCAGTAATTTTTGTTGTGAAATGGAAAATGAGTGTCTGATAGTATTAAAATCCTTTGATTTAGTTTCATACAATCCTTTTATTTTCACTAAGGTCTGATTGTACCGCCCTCACCGTTAAGATGCGTTCTCGTGCATCCTGGAGGGTTTTTTTTCAAACTTCAGTCAATAATTCTAAAGAAAGTATAGATTGCTCCCAAAACTGCTCCTATGAATAAAGTAACCTTCAGTCCTCCGAGTCCTCTGTTGGAAATGGAGTTTAAATCCCTGATCTGCTTCTGCATAATGCAAATGTCCTCTCTAATGTATCGTACATCGGTTTTCAACTCTGCGACATCCTTCTCCCAGTTAGACATTATGCTCCTGTGTTTGTGTTGTTTAATTTCTTTTTCTTTATGAACTGACTTTCAAAAGCATCCATCTCCAGACAGAACGTTTTTAAGTAAAAAGCTCTTTCCGACTGCTTTTCAAGATCAATAATTTCATTTTCAATTATTATTCTTTTTTCCTCGCATTCTCCCTGCGTCAAGTATCCTGCGAAACCCTTGTATGAAATGGCTGGAGTGTTCGGAAAGGATATTAAAGCTAGGAGAAACCATACCTTAATCATACCTTTTTCTTTGATTGCCTCTATTCCAGCGTTTGTGCCACGCCCATTGACTGACCTTGCTGCCGTAGACTTCAAGAAAATTCAGAATTGCCAGTGAAAACATTTTAATCATTTCCTTTTTGTTCTTCCATAAATCCTTGACTTTTGAGATATTCTGCTGTTTTTCTTCCTCGCCTAACACCTTCTTCTTCAACCCCTTTTAGCAATTAATAAAATTAATCCTTCTTTTTCTTCTTCCATCAGGACGGTGTCTTTGTCTTCCAATTTTATTTCTTTTCCGCTACTTAATCCTGGAGGCAACAGATTTGCCATTGTCACCTTGATTTGATTATCCTCAT
>PVBE012082425.1_pt1 | contig 15672 bp, 12 predicted proteins | sample 1631181 | NCBI WGS metagenome assembly PVBE01 (sample SAMN08397723, study PRJNA350692) | Marine metagenome, whole genome shotgun sequencing project. | isolation source: water | place: Pacific Ocean | collected 2012-04 | reverse complement strand
CTATTTCACCGTGGGAAACCTGCTCAAGTACCTGACCCATCTTCGCGACGAGGAGGGCATGCCGGTCCAGGAGATCATTGACAAGCACGTCTTCGTGACCGCGGGCGCCTGCGGGCCCTGCCGGTTCGGCACCTACGTCACGGAGTATCGGAAGGCGCTCGTCGACTCCGGGTTCGAGGGATTCCGCGTCATGCTCTTCCAGCAACAGGGCGGGATGAAGCAGGCGACCGGCGACGATCCGGGGATGGACTTCAGCCCGAAGTTGTTCCGGCAATTGTTGAAGGGGTTGCTCGCCGCCGACGTTCTCAACGCGATCGGGTACCGGCTCCGTCCCTACGAGGTTGTGGAGGGATCCACCAACGAGGCGCTCGGGGAATGCCGGCAACTGCTCCGGGATGCGCTCGAACATCAGAAGAGCGTCGTCGTGGCGCTCCTGAAGTGCCGGAAGCGGTTGAACAGGGTCGAAGTGAACCGCCTGCAACCGAAGCCCAAGGTTTCGATCATCGGGGAATTCTGGGCGATGACGACCGAGGGGGACGGGAATTATCGCCTCCAATCGTTCCTGGAATCGGAAGGCGCGGAGGTGGATATCCAGCTGGTCGTTGCGTGGCTCCTCTACAATCTATGGGAGCATCGTGACGGGACGAAGCGACGCCGGATGTTGCAGGAAGACGAGGGCGGCCGGTTCGGCCTGGCCGGGAAGGATCCCCGGAAAAAACTCGCCGTCCTCTGGGCGGCCGAGAAGGCGCTCCGGGGCATATTCACCGTTTACGCGAAGGCGATCGGCCTCGGCTCCTACCACCTGCCCGACATGGACGAAATCGCAACGATTTCCCACCAGTACTACGACAACCACCTGCGGGGCGGAGAGGGGCACATGGAAGTTGCCAAGTTGATCCAGACCGTGGAGAAGCAGAAGGCGCACATGGTGATCTCGGTCAAGCCCTTCGGTTGTATGCCCTCCTCGGGCGTTTCGGACGGGGTCCAGTCTCTCATCACGGCAAAGTATCCCGAAGCGATCTTCACGGCGATCGAGACGACCGGCGACGGCGAGGTGAACGTCCAGAGCCGCATCCAGATGGATCTCTTCAAGGCGCGCCAGAAGGCGGAGAAGGAATTCAAGGAGATGCAATCGAAGTCCGGGCTGGACCGAAAGGGCCTCGAGAAGAAGGTCCGCGGCCGGAAGGCGACGGCGCTTTACTATCCCGGCCATGTCGTGGCGGGGACGGGCGCGAACCTGATCGCGGAGCTGAGCCGGTAGGAGGAAGAGGCGGCTCTTCTCCTCCGGGCGGTTCCATGGCTCGATTTCCGCCCCCGAAAACGGGGTGGATAATCCCGATCCTCCGAATCCAATAACGAACCTTGGCGGTCGCGGATTCATGGATTGGCATATCGGAGAGGGCCACCCTGAGATCAGATGTACCGCCCCAGGTAGCTCCACTCTTCCTCGTATTCCCCCAGGGAAGAGGAATATTGCAGCACCGACCCATGGAGCGGGAGGCCGGGAAGGCCATGACGGTGGCTCCTGCAACAGCCAACCCCGCAGCGTCGAGAACCCTTCCATGGACCCCCGCTAGTTCCCGGTGAACCGGCGAAGGTGACGGGAGGTCCGCCAATGTGGGGTGGGCGGTATTCTCCAGCCCGGTGAGAGGGGTGGGAATATTCCTTGGACCCTGTGCGGATTCGGTCGTGCGCCCTGAAAGGCCGACTCCCCCCAGGAGAATGATGCCCAGGATGGTGATGATGCCGCTTGTCTTTTTGTTCATCTTGTCGCTCCCACTTTGGTTTCAATAAGGAAACGATTCCCCCGGGAGATCCTCAGCGATCTTACGGGGTATCGTTGTATTCGAAGGTCGTCGCCGGTACGGAATTGTTCGCGCTGTCGGTACCGGAACGGCTCCAGTTCGGGTAGTCCGCCAGGACCTGGTCCCAGCACGAATGGGGTTGGGAACCCTGGGCGACGTGGTTGTCCGAGGCGCACCACCGGATGGAAGAGAACCCGAGATCCATTATACAGGCGTCGTCCTGGGTGCCGTCGGCATACTCGTCGATCAGCAGGGTTCCGAATCCCCAGCGAAGCCAGAAAACCATGTGGGAGGCTTCATGGAGGTTGGTGAACCAGGTGGAATTTTCCGGAACGGCGCAGAAGTGACCCTGCCGCCCGTTGAATTCCTGGACGTAGCCGCCCCACGGAAGGTCCCAGGTTTCGCCGGCGAAGATCATCATGTCGTAGGTGCCGGACTGGTGGTAGGAACCCGCCATCGTGCCGGGCGCGACGTTATCGGTGAAAACAATCTTGTGCAGGTACACCTGTTCCTCGGAAACGTTCCAGAGGTCGAGGCTCGTCGCGGCAAGCTTGGACGCCCAAACCTGCATGGTGGAGAGCGGCACGTTGTTGTTGACCGCCACGTACCAGGTCAGGCCAACCGGGGGGGTCATGTTGTACGGAATAATCGCATCATCCGTGGTGTTGCCTCCCCCCCCGCCGCTTCCCCCACCGGACCAGGGAGGAGGGGTGGAGCTTCCCGAACCGTATTTGGTGGTGGTTTCGTTTCCGCAGGCCGCCATGAGGCCTGCGATCATGAGGCAAACAACCCAGGCGAGGTTTTTCGACGCGGCGTTTCCCAATTCCATTCTCTTTCTCCTTTCCTTGGATCTCCTCCAAGAAAAGGGCTTCCGGGAATGTCATTAGGGAATTCGAAAAAAAGGGGGGCTGATCTCTCCTGCACTCAACCACAAGGAACAGTCCGGCCACAAGCGGATCATCGTTGGCGCGCTGGGGACCACCCTGGAAAGTCACCCGGCCACGTGGGAAAGGTATCACCCGCGGCCTCAACGACCTCCGGGTAAGACTGGGCCCGGGCAGCGGGGACCTGGCACGGGGCCTGGAGAGCGCCTGCTTGGATTATTTCAACCCTCGTGAATAACAAGGCTATCCCCGGTACCGGAACGCCAGGAGCGCGATGTCGTCCTGTTGTTCCACTTTTCCCCGGAATAAATCAAGAGCCTTCTCGATCCGGTAGGAAATGTATTCGACGTCCTTCTCCGCACTTTCCATGAGTATTTCGACGAGCCGGTCCATCCCGAATTCCTCGTTCCGCTCGTTCATCGTTTCGGTTACGCCGTCGGTGAACTGGACGAGAAGGTCTCCCTCCCGGAGATCGATCGTGGATGATTCCAGCATCCGGGCGAACCGGTCCGTTTTGAACATTCCGAGCGCAGTCCCGTTCGGTTGCAGGACCTGGACCGGATCCATTCTCGCGGAGTTGATCAACACGAGCGGGGTATGACCCGCCCGGGAAAATTGGAACGTTTCGTTCGCCGGATCGAAGATGCCCAGCGTGACGGTTAAAAACGAATTCGCGTGAAGATCGTCGCGGATATCCTCGTTGGCCGCGGAGAGAATTTCCACGGGATTATCCCGCTGCCGGGCGTGGATCTGGAGGGCCTTTTTCGCCATTCCCATGACCAGCGCCGCCTCCATTCCGTGGCCGGAAACGTCGCCGATTGCGATCCCGAGACGGGCGTCGGAGAGCGGGATGAAATCGTAAAAATCGCCTCCCACCTTCTGGCACGGGCGGTAGAGCGTGGCGAAACTGCATCCCGGGATCCGCGGTACGGGGGGCAGCATCTTCAGTTGCATTTTCCGGGCTTCTTCGAGGGACGTTGCCACTTCCCGTCCCGATTCCACCTCGGACCGGAGCCCCGCGATTTCCTCCTGGATTACGCGGATGATCCGGGTGGTTTCCCGTCCGTTTCCCGGATCGGACGTATTCCGGACACGGCGTGTCGTCAGGGCCTTCCCGGGAATGTCTCCTCTTCGCCGGATTCGCGTCGCTCCCGACTCGAACGAGCGACAATTTCGGACGAGGTGAACCGCCATCATCTCCGGGACCGATTCCCGCAAAGCGAACTCGGTGTTGAAACGGATATGGTAGACCGATTTCTGGCAGTAGGGACATATCCAGGAACCTTCCCCGTCGAGGCAGGTCCAGACCGACCGGGAATGGAGTTGCCGGCGGATTTTCCCGGATAACGCGACGATCGCGTCCGCGCGTTTGACCGCTTTCTGGAGATGAGCCGTGGAATGGGGAACCCGGCCACCGGGACATTTTTGAAGATGTTCGCGAACGGAAAGGCGAAGACCCGAGGTGAAAACTTTTCCCTTCCCGATCCGGGCCGGGGTCGCATGAACGCAGAAGGGGCAGATCCAGCGACCGGTCCCCGTGAAAAACCCCCATTCGGGCGTGTCCCAAAGGTCCCGGGAAATGCACACGTCCTCGACGGACCATTCCGCGTTCTGACCGGAGACGCTGCAGGGACGGACATGATGATCGATTTCCGCGAGGATCGTTTCAGGAACGGAACGTCCTTCCCGGAACCGGATCCCGGTGGGAAGAGCGCAGTGGGGACAAAACCAGTGGCCTTTCCGGTCAAGGATTTTCCAGGCGGGATCCTGGCGGAGATGTTTGCGGATCTGGAGATGGCGGGTACGGTGGCGGAGGCCGTTCATGGAGAGTATGCGTCCGTTCCGGTCCCGGGAGCGGGAACACCGGATCTGGATATGGTCCAGCACCTCGGCCAGCATTTCCCGGGGCTTTTTCCAGCAGGAACCGATCTGGCCGCAACAGGGACAGACCCAGAAGCGGTTTTCGACGTGCACCTGCCAGAGAGGATTCCCGACAAGTTCCTGGAGGACATCGCGTTTTCGGGCGAGCGTCATGACGGCCGTCTCCTACGGTTCCATAGTCTATACCTATAATACATAATAAATGTAAGGCGCGCAATAGCTGTCGAAATCTATTTTTTCGGATTACAATCATGTCGTGCGTTGGATGCTTTTTCTATTCCTGTTCCCTTTTCTGGCGGGATGTGTCCGGGAAATCCGGCCGGATACCGCGGGGTGGGAACTCGTTGTCCTGGGCGTGGTCCAGGACGGGGGGATGCCCCACCTCGGCTGTACGAAGCCTCCCTGTTCGGAGGTGCGCGCCGGGAATCGCAGGGCCGAAAAAGTCTCCTCCCTTGGCCTGGTTCATTCGCCTTCGGGAAAGGTTTTCCTTTTCGACGCCACCCCGGACTATCCCGCCCAGTTCCATTCCATTTCCGGCCAGAAACAACCGGATGGAATATTCCTCACCCATGCCCACATTGGCCACTACACGGGACTGATGTACCTCGGTAGGGAGACCCTGGGGGCGAAAAAGGTCCCCGTGTATGCCACCCGTAAAATGGGGGATTTTCTTCGGAACAACGGGCCATGGGATTCCCTGGTCAGGGACGATCGGATCGACCTGCGGATGATCGTTCCGGACCGGGCCGTCGACCTCGGTGACGGGATGACGGTCGTTCCGATCGGGGTTCCCCACCGCGATGAATATTCCGACACGGTGGGCTATCTTATCCGGGGACCCCGGGCTTCCGCCCTCTTCATCCCCGATATTGATCGATGGGAAAAATGGAACCGGGACATCCGGGGGATGGCCGACTCGGTCGATTATCTTTTCCTGGACGGCACCTTCGGGTCGGGCGACGAATTGCCGGGGAGGGACCTTTCCAAGATTCCTCATCCTTTCATGAAGGATACGCGGAAATTATTGAAGGGAACGCGTGCCCGCCTCTGGTTCATTCATATTAATCATTCCAACCCCGCCCTGGGGCGGGACGGGGACGTGGTCCTCGAGGGAATGAGGTTCGATTTTTAAGGAGACTGGAATGTCGAAGGCAAAGTCGGGGGATCTCGTCCGGGTTGACTACAAAGGCACCCTGGATGACGGAACGGTTTTCGATTCGTCGGAAGGGCGCGAACCCCTGGAATTCAAGATCGGGGAAGGGATGGTGATTCCCGGGTTCGAGAGCCTGGTGGAAGGGCTGTCGGTGGGTGAGTCCGGATCCAAGAAAATTCCGGCGAAGGAGGCGTACGGGGAAAAGAACGCGGAAATGATCTTTCCCGTTCCGCGGAACCAGATTCCAAAGGAGATCCAACCGGAAGTCGGGAAAAGCCTCATGATGCAGCAGGAGAACGGGCAGGAGGTCCCGGTCCTGATCGTGGAAGTAAAGGAGGACGAGGTAATCCTGGACGCGAACCACCCGCTTGCCGGGTTCGACCTTTCTTTCGAATTGACTCTCGTCGAAATCGTTACCTAGGCCCCCGGCTGAAATTTCCTTCGTTTTCAGAATTTCTTTGTTCCATTTTCGGACGGAACCACTATACTTTGTGGTCATCACCCCGGAGATGATCAACGGGTAGTATGAGGAGCAGGGAGAGAGAATGGGTAGCGAGCGAAATATTCTGTCACTTCTGGTAACAACTTGTTTCTGTATCTGGCTTGGATGCTGTCCCGGACAGGATTCCGAAGGCCAGGATTCCCCTCCCAGTCCCGCCCTCAACGGGAAAGTGTGGGAGGCGAAGGACGGGACGATCCTGAAGCTGAATCGCGACGCGGAAGGCGGCGCCATCGTAGACGGCGATACCGTCCGGTTGATCGGGCTGGACGCTTCCGTCCGGAGCATCGGAATCGACACGGAGGAACTTTACCGCGCTCCGGAAGATCGAAAAGCGGCCATCGAAGATTTCGACCTCTACGCCAAAACCCAGAGGGGAGATAGTCTCCGGCCGGTCAAGTACGGGACGCCTTCGGGCCTGGCGGCGAAGCAATTCGCCACGGTTTTTTTCAAAGGCCTGGAACGGGTCCTCTTCGTCACCGACAACGATCGTCAACCACGGGGGTACTACCATCGATACCTGGGCCACCTGCTCGTGGACCGGGACCAGGACGGGGTTTTCGAAAAGAACTTCGCCGTGGAAATCGTCCGAAACGGTTTATCCCCTTACTACACCAAGTACGGGTACTGCAAACGATTCCGAAAGGAGTTCGAGGCGGCGGAGAAAGAAGCCCGGGAAAACAAAATGGGCATCTGGAACGACGGTGCGGACGCGGTGCGCCACTACCCGGATTACGAGGAACGATTGAACTGGTGGTATCGCCGGGGCAGGGCGCTCGAGCGATATGATCGCCTTTATTCCGGAAAAGATTCCCATTACCAGATGGGCCTCGTCTCCGACATCGCACGGCTGAAAAAGAACCTTTCGGAAAGTTCGGAAGGGCTCGATGTCGTGCTTTTCGGTTCGATCAAGCGGGTCTCCACGCCCCGGGCAAAGGGGCGGGTCGCCATCATCTCCCATCAGGATTCGCGCGACGTCTCGGTTTATTGGGACGTCCGGAAGCACAAGAAGGGCAAACACGAGGATTTCGCGCCCTTCGAGGGTGAATTCGTCTACGTGGAGGGAACCGTGATTCCCAACTCGTCCCGGGTCGGATTTGAATTCCGAATCTCCGGCACCGACGCCATCGGTCGCGAATAGGGGATGAAACTTCTCACCGATTTCGACGGGGTGTGGACCGACCCCTCGGAAGAGGCCGCAGTCGGGTTCGACGTGATCGTGGACGAGGTTTCGCGCCTCACCGGGAAAAATTCCACCGAGATTCTCCCCAGCATCCGTTCCATCCGGGAAGATGTCCTGGCCGACCCAACAAACCACGGGTGGGAATCAAACGGGGCTCTGGCTGCCTTTTCGGAAGAGGATCCTTACATTACGAACAACGCAATCTGCCGCTCGATCGCGCTCAACCATGCCGACCTTTGGGAGGCGGTTCGGGCAGAACACGGGGATTTCGACAAGTTCAGCTACTCCTGCTACCGCGGTGGCGTGGAGCGCTTCGGGAAACGGGAAACCCCCCTTCTTCGAACCGGGGCGACCGAAATCCTGGAACGGCTCCTGGCCGCCGGATGGGAGATCGTATACGCTTCCAATTCCACCGGGGAAAAACTGCGGGGATGCCTTGGAAACCTGGCGGCGGAATCGGGCGGCCCGATCCGGATCCGGGGAAGCGCCCGAAAATTCGTCCTGACGTCCGAGGACGAAAATGCCACTCGGGATTTCTGCGGACGGAAGGTTCGGACGGACCGGGGACATTACCGGGACATCCTGGAAGAGGAAATGCCGGACATCATCATCGGGGACGTCTTCTCTCTCGACCTGGCCCTTCCTGCGGACATGGTTGCGAAGGGCATTCCCTACCTCCAGAAGGGACTCCTCCTTTACCGGACCGGGTACACCCCTTCCTGGGCTGTGGAATCCGCCTCCGCCACTCCCGGCATCGGGATCGTGGATTCCCTGGAAGCCTTCGCTTCCCACCTCTCCAGCCTTTCCTGATTTCCCTTCGAAATGGGTGAAGGAGGGACCCCTCCCCCACCGATCTATACCAATGCCCCTTTCCCCATAGTTACAAGCGATATATCATATGAACATCTAATAATGTATTCCAATATCCCATCCAAATCCCAAACCATAACCAGAACCTCCCCCTCCCCAAAAACCCCACCACCAAACCCATAGGTCCGGCTACTTCCCCGCCTTCAGGTTCTCCACGAGATTCACGTAGGATTGCATCGCGTCTTCCCGGGAGGACCCCTTGACCGATTCCCACGCCTGGTACTTGGCGCGGCCGGCGAAATCCATGATCCCGGGGACCGTTCCGCTTACGTCCCCCTTCGTGGCCTGCTTGAAGAACGAATATAGCTTTAGAAGATCCTCGTTGCCGGGTCTCTCGGGAAGCTGTTTCACCTCTTCGGCGGCCCGGTCAAAACTTTCCTGCAATTCCGACATGGGGTTCTCCTTTCGATATCACAATAGTGATAGAATCCCCCGAATGGAACGGAAACAACGGAGCGGGGGCTTTCTCGGGATTCGCTTCCACGAGGTTCCCCGGGGTCTTTTCGTCGATTCCCTCCATCCCTCCACCCCCGCTTCCCGGATCGGTCTTGAACCGGGCGATATCATCACCCGCCTTTCGGGGATCGACGCTCCTCTCGACGGGGATCTCTTTCTTCGTACGATTTTCATATCCGATTCCGTCAGGATGGAATTCCTTCGCGGTGAGAAACGTCTCTCCCTCTCCACTTCCCTCGCAGACCTCGACCGTATCCTTTCCGTGGGCGATTCCGCCCCCGATTTTGAACTTTCCTCCCCAGAGGGAGACTCCGCCGTCCGTCTTTCCGACCTTTGGAAACGAAAGCCGGTCCTGCTCGTCTTCGGCTCCCATACCTGAGGTCCCTTCCGGAGGCAGTCGGGAGCTGTCGAGGCCCTTTACCAGAAATACCGGGACCGGGTCGAATTTCTCCTCGTCTACATACGGGAGGCCCACCCGACCGATTCCAATTGGGCGGACGAATCCATCCAGCTTGACGATCCCCGGACCCTCCCGGAACGGCGGGCGGCCGCAAGCGCCTGTTCGATCGGCCTCGAACTCACCCTCCCGACGGTGGTCGACGACCTTGACGACGCGGTCAACCAATCGTGGTCCGCATGGCCGGAACGAATCTATCTTCTCGACCGGGGGGGAATGATCCGGTACCGCGGGGATATCGGTCCCTGGGGCTTCAAGCCGGACGAGGCGGAGGCGGCCCTCGCTCCTCTCTTGGAATAGAATGAGATCCCCGACTCCTGGAGTCGTCATCGGAATCGTGCCCCTCTTTCTTCGCCGCCGAAACTCCACCTGGATTTATGGCCTGGTCCTGGTCTGCCTGGGGCATGAGTAGCGGCTATTACTGGACGATCGCCATTCACCTTCTCGTCCAATGGTTTCAGCCCACGAAAAGGAGTAGTACGGAAGACCCCTGGAAGCTTGAAACCCGCCCCCCGATCTCCCTATTGTGGGGGGCGTTCCACCGGAGGATAGAACCATGCGAGCTTTTTTTGTCCCGGCCATTCTCGTCCTGCTGATTCTTCCCTCCCACGCACAGGACCGGACCCGCCAGCGAAGCGGTGGGTTCGTCGGCATCCGGTTCGTGGAGTCGGAGAAGGGACTGAAGGTGGAATCCGTGCTCAGGGGAAGCCCCGCGCAAAAAGCGGGATTCCGGGCTGGCGACACCATTCTTGAAATCACGGGGCAATCCCGCCGGAAAACGCGGAAGGCCCCCTCCCCCCTGAACGGGGACCATTTCCTCCAGGTGCTCTGGATGTCCCGGCAGGTCACGCTGAGGATTCTCCGCGGCGGAAAGGAAATCGACCTGGAGACTTCCATCCAGGACCTCGACGGGACCATGTCCGTGGGGGAAAAGGCTCCCGACTTCACGCTCAAGGCACCGGACGGGAAATCGGAGACCGCCCTCTCCGACCTGGTCGGCGGGAAGCCGGTCGTCCTCATCTTCGGGTCCTACACCTGAGGCCCCTTCCGGAAATGGTCGTCGACCATTGAAAATTTCCACCAGTCCTACCGTGACCGGGCCCGGTTCCTTTTCGTCTACATCCGGGAAGCGCACCCCTCCGATTCAAACTGGGCCGACCGTAGCCTGGACGTGGAAGACCCGCGGGATTGGGACCAGAGGAGCGGCGTGGCGGGAACCTGTACCGAAAAACTTAACCTGACGATGCCCACGGTCGTCGACGGGATCGACGACGCCGTCAACATGCGGTACTCCGCCTGGCCGGAACGCCTCCTGGTCCTCGACCGGAGGGGAATCATCCACCATCGCAGCGGGATCGGACCGTGGGGTTTCAAACCGGCGAAAGCGGAAGAGGCACTGAAGGAATTGCTGGCGACGAAACGGACGGACTACTAGCGGCTCGCTCGCCGGGTACGATTCCGGCGGCGTTTCTGGTTGTTCCCGGAGGAGGAACTTCCGCCCCCGCCCCCCGTCCCTTCCGGGGGCCATCCCACGTACGGATTTCCGGGCATGTACTTGTAGAACCCGGCTCGATCTTCCAGGAAAAGCGCGTCGTCGGGGAACCCGACCGGGATGGAATGGCCGATCAATTTCTCCGTCGCTTCCAGGCTGTAGACGAAGAGCTCGCACGCGAAGGAGATCGCCTTCCCACTCGCGCCCGCCCGGGCGGTGCGCCCGATCCTGTGGATGTAATCTTCCGGGTCCTCCGGAAGGTCGTAGTTGAAAACGTGGCTCACGTCGTTCACATGCAGGCCGCGACTGGCGACGTCGGTCGCCACCAGCGTCGGAATTTTCCCGTCCTTGTACGCCCCGATGATCGAGAGCCGTTTCTTCTGGGGAAGATCCCCCGACATGTAGACGGAAGGCCAGCCATTCTTCGACAACCGCCAGGCGAGTTCTTCCCCCAGCCGCTTGGTATTCACGAAAACCACCGTGCGGTGCGGTTTTTCACGCTCGAAGAGTCCCAGCATTAGACTCACTTTTTCGTGGGATCCGACGTGGTAGAGTTCCTGCTCGATCAGGTCGACGACCGGTTTGTCCGGCATGATCTCGATCTTCACGGTTTCCCGCATGTACCGGCTGGAAAGCCGCATCACCCGGTGGTCGAGCGTGGCGGAAAATAGCATCGCCTGCCGCCGGTCCCTCGGGGGAATTTTTCGAAAAAGGAAATGAATATCGTCGACGAATCCCATGTCGAACATCCGGTCCGCTTCGTCGATGACGACCGATTCGATGGAGCGCAGGTTCAGAATCCGGTTCTTGAGGTAGTCGATCAATCTCCCGGGGGTGCCGACGACGATATCGGTCCCGGCCCGGAGGCTCTCCGCCTGCCCTGCCCACGACATCCCCCCGAAACAGGTCGTGATCCGGACGTCCGAATGCATCGCCAGGTTCTTGGCGTCTTCGGAAATCTGGAGCACCAGTTCCCGGGTGGGAGCGATTATGATCGCGCGGGGAAGTCCGTCCGTGCGCTCTTCCCCTTCCAGGAGCCGTTTCAGGATCGCGAGGAGAAAGCAGGCTGTCTTGCCCGTCCCGGTCTGGGCCTGCGCGGCCACGTCCACCCCCTCGAGCACGAGGGGGAGCGCCTCCGCCTGGATGGGCGTCGGAACGGTGAATCCCAGGTCCCGGATCGCCATCTGCAGCGGTTCGGGAAGATCGAATTCTTCAAAACCCATTGAAACCCTGGTGGAACAACTTGGATGTGCAATTCACGAGCCGGTACCCTAGTCGGTGGACATGATTCCTGCAAGTCTTTCTCTCTACCACTGATCCACCGAAGAACCGTTTCCAAGGGGCCTTTACGAAACCGGAGGCTCCGGAGTCTCGAGAAAACGAGGGCGAAAACGAAACAGCTGGCAGCCCTGGCGAAGCCCGACCGGAGGAAATCCCGGGCCTTGAAAGGAACGGGGAAGAACATGGAGCCCCGCCCCCTCGCGAGGGGCGGGTTTCCCGTTCAGCAAGGTCAAGCGCCTTCTCCGCGCGCGTTACTTCCGAAACCGTCGGGACATGAAGCGGAGGAAGAAGGCCACGAGGAGTCCTTCGAGGCCGAGGGCCCCGCAACCGCCGCCGCCACCGCCGCCGCCGCCGGAGGACGGAGGAGCGGTATACTTCGCCCGCTCGTCCGCGCCGATGTCGTGCCCGGAATCCACCGGGCGCGATTCTGAATCGTAGTCCGTGTATACGAAGGCATTTGTTCCCGCGTCGAGGCACGGGGACTTGTCCTGGACGTGGAGATCCTCGCTTCCGGCAACGAGGCTCACGAACTGCGGACTGGCCTGGATACTGTTGGCATCCAGCCCGGTTGCCGCGCTCCACGCGGTGAGGGAAACCTCGGCCGTCGTTCCGTCGTCGCCGAGGTCAGCCCCCCCCGTAACATGAAAGAGGTTGTAATTACACGCCGCCGTCGCGCTCCCGAGTTTCAACGCCGTTCCCCCGGAGTCCGCATGGTACAGAATGTTGTTCGAGATATTCGCGTTGACGCCCAGGGCTGTCATGGCGGTCGCGGTCGTTCCAGCGGTGAAAGAGGATACGTAGAGGGAATTGTGATGAATATTGACCGTTAGCGTGGCTCCTCCGTCACTGTGAATCTGGTCCTGGAATCCCAACGCCATGTTATTCGTGACGAGGTGGGAAGAAGCCGTGCCGGCCCCGTTTTCCACCCGGATGCCGTACACGTCGTACACGGTCGCGTTCCCCCGGAGAAGATTCGCGTCGACGGTGGCCGAAAGGTCCGCCGTTCCGGAGACCCGGATGGCGGCGTTGTTCGACCCGAAATAGGCGGCCAGGGTGACGGTGTTCTTCCGGATCGTGGAACCGGAACCGTCGATGATCCCCGAAGTGCTGGAGACGGATCCCGTCACACCCAGGGTGATCGTGTTGTTCTCGACCAGGACGTTGTTGTAGTTTTCCCCGATATCGACGGAGGCGCATCCCGCCAGGGAGGCGGAAGTGGTATTGATGGTGTTCCCGTCGATCGTGACGTAATCGGCCCAGACACGCACTCCCGCGTCGGCGGTCGAGCCGTCGTGGGTGACCGTGACGCCCCGCAGGGTGACGTAATCCCCCTGGATGAAAACGACGGGGTTTGAATCGCTGGAATTGGTGAGAACGACGCTCGCTCCCGTCGCCGCCTGGATAGTGATCAGGTTCCCGGCGCTGCCGCTAGCGGTCACGGAGTGGGCCCCGTTATAGGTTCCATTGAATATGTTGTAGGTGACCGCCCCGGAAGCCCCCGTGGAGTTAAGGTTTGCGAGAGCGGCGGTGAGCGTCGGGAAATCCCCCCCGGAACCTACGGTAATGGTACCGGTTGCGGCGGTTTGATCGTTAAGGGTGACCGTATTGTTGGACTGGGTTGTCGAAGCCGCGTTGCCCGCCCCGTCGTAGATGGCGGTTGCGGAAGAGGGTACCACGGTCACAACCTCGGATCCGTCGGGTGTTCCTGTAAGGGGAAGTTGGAGGACCCAGGTGCCGCCGGTAAACGCTATTCCGCTGGGTGTCGTGCTGGAAAGAGTCGCCGTCCCCCCGGAGAGCGATAGTGTGAAATCGCCGGGCACCAGGGATCCAGTGCCACTGCTGGCCGTATAGACCATTTCACTGAAGACGACATTGAAAAAGACATTATTCGCAGAAACGGTCGATCCCGTTATGGTCGGCCCGGTAGTGTCATAGGTCCAGGTGAACTGCGTCGCGGCCGTGTTGTCGGTGCCCAAGGGGCCTGTAAAGGTGGCGGCGGCGACGTCAATGGTGCACGCCCCCGCAGCGGTCGGCGTAAAGTTGGCGGTGTAGACCGTGGAGGAGCCGGAAGAAAAGTACGAGATCGTCCCGTTGGTCACGGTGATGTCGCTTGCGTTGAAATCACCCGTCGCACCGCTCGACTCGAACTGGAGCACGATGGGGCTGTCATTGGTGGTGCTTCCGGTTGTCACCCCGGATGTGGTGGATGCGATCGTCATCGTGGGGCTCGTGGTATCGCTACCGGAATGATTAAAGACAATATTCGGCCTAAAGGTAGAGCCGTGTGTTGCCTGGTCAACGATGGCGGTCCCCGACCAATCGTAACGGGTCTGGCTTACCGAGGAACTCGTGGAAACCGAACTATCACCGTACTGGTGGTAGAGATAACTGGTGACGTTGCCCGATTCCTGTGTCTTCTTGAAGTGGGCACGCCAGATTACATAAACTCCCCCACCGGTATACGTAAAGGGAGTGGCGAAATTGATATCGGTCCAACCGGGGTTCGACAAACGAATTGCAGGGTCCGTTCCCGTTCCCTGAGATCCCATGTGGTACGTCAAACTCCCGGCCCAATTATAGGTATTGCTTAGCCAGGTGGCGCTTAAGGGCGATGACCCCTGGCTGAAGTTGTATCCGAACTTGCCTTCGTAAATGGTGATATTGGCGTCGTTTGCAAGGACTGTGGAGGTCGAGGTTCCCAAGCCGAAGCTCACACTATCAGAGTGGGATATACACAATACGTGTGATCCGGACGGAATTTGGAAGCTCGTGTCGAACGAAGACAAACCAGACGTACTCGTCGACGCCGTGGCCATCAATGACCAACCTGTGCCGGGGGTGGTCCCAAGAGGGCCGTCCCGCATCCAAACTTCAACGGTTCCCCCCCCTAGGAAAGTTCCGGACATACTGGTTACGGCGATACCCGAGGAGGCGGTGACATTTACTTCGAAGAAATTTCCATTAGGTCCGCCTGCCTGTAGATTGCTGTCGGCGCCCGTCGCAAGTGTCTGCGAGGTCACGCCGACGGTGTCCGCAGAACCGTACACCTTGGTTGCCCCGTTGATCATGTCGCTGAATCCCAGGGCGGACGTGGACAACGAGTAGTTGCTGTCGGTTGAATTTTTCAACCAAACCTCGAGCGCGATATCGGGGTTGTTGCCGACCGTGGCGTATTGCCACGAGAGGCCGTGGATTTGGGTGGCTGTCGACATGGGGATCCCTTCCCCCACGAATGTGCCCAGGAAGTTGCCCGCCTGGTAATAAGCCGCACCGGCCGACCAGTCGTCCGCTGAACTCGTAGCTGAGTGATTTCCCGTGGGGAGGCGTCCGTGGGCGACCCCTTCGCCTGTGAAACTGGAAGCGACCCCAAAATAGGAATATCCGTAGTTTCCAGAGGTTTCCTTTCCGATCATCAGCGAGTCGCCACCCCAGGTTTCATCCGCCCCGATATCTTGGGCGCTTCCCAAGGGCCGGTTACCTCCGTCGAAATTGGTTGTAACCGCGGATAAGTTCGTTCCGGTGTCGACACAGGGGGAACCTGGCATCAGATGCAGGTTATAGTTGTCGTTGAAGGTTCCAACAAGGTAGGTGAAACTTCCGGCCCATGCCCTGGGACTAAAGGAATAACTATTCGGTGGAGGCGTGCCGTTTGATGCGGCTCCGACGTAAATCGTCAGGCTTGCATCTTGTGCAAAGATGTCCCCGGTGTTG
>PVBE011727577.1_pt1 | contig 15680 bp, 15 predicted proteins | sample 1631181 | NCBI WGS metagenome assembly PVBE01 (sample SAMN08397723, study PRJNA350692) | Marine metagenome, whole genome shotgun sequencing project. | isolation source: water | place: Pacific Ocean | collected 2012-04 | reverse complement strand
TGGATGGTGCGGCCGCCGATAGCTAGAGCAGCCTCCTTAACCGCCTCGCTCAGGGTTGGGTGACCGTGGCAGGTGCGCGCGATATCTTCGGCTGCCGCACCGAATTCCATGCCGACGACGATCTCGTGGATTAACGTGCCGGCGTCGGGCCCGAGGATATGAGCGCCGAGCACTTGGTCAGTTGCGGCGTCGGCCAATAGTTTGACGAAACCGTCTGTGTCGTTGGCGGCGCGCGCGCGGCCATTGGCTGAGAACGGGAATTTGCCGACCTTATAGTTGATGCCAGCCTCTTTCAGTTGCTCTTCGTTCTGGCCGACCGAGGCGACCTCCGGCCAGGTGTAGATGATGGCGGGGATAGCGCCGTAGTTCACATGTCCGGTCTCGCCGGCGATGATCTCGGCGCTAGCCACGCCTTCATCTTCGGCCTTATGGGCCAGCATCGGGCCAGGCACACAATCGCCGATGGCAAAAACACCCTCGACATTAGTCTGGTAATGGGCGTCGACGGTAATGAATCCGTGATCATCCGTTTCGACGCCAAGCGTCTCCAATCCCAGGCCTTCGGTATAGGGCCGGCGGCCGATCGCCACCAATACGATATCGCAGTCCAGCGTTTCTTCGTCGTCGCCTGCTGCCAGTTCCACGGTCAGCTTGATCTTGGTTTTGAGTTTTTCCGCTGCCGTCACCTTGGCGCCGAGGCGGAAATCGAAGCCTTGTTTCCTCAGGATGCGCTGGAAGTGTTTGGCAATTTCGCCGTCCGTGCCAGGGGTGATGCGGTCGAGAAACTCGACCACCGTGATCTTGGCGCCCAGGCGGCCCCAGACCGAGCCCATCTCGAGACCGATTGCGCCGGCGCCGACAACAACTAGATGTTTCGGCACCTGGGACAGGCACATCGCGCCGGTGGAAGTGACAATGCGCTCTTCGTCAATATCGATACCGGGTAGCGGCATAGATTGTGAACCCGTGGCGATCAGGATCGCCTTGGTGTCAAGGATTTGCGCGTCGCCCTTGTCGGGCATTACCTCGACCTTGCCGGCAGCGCCAATGCGCCCGGTGCCGACAAAACGCTCGATCTTGTTCTTCTTGAACAGGAAGTCGACACCCTTGTTGTTGTCGGCGACGACGGTGTCCTTGTGAGCCATCATCGCCGGCAGATCGAGCTTAACGCCGCTGACTTTGATGCCGTGGGCAGAAAGCGCGTGTTTGGCCTCGGTGAACTTCTTCGACGACGACAGTAGTGCCTTTGATGGGATGCAGCCGATGTTGAGGCAGGTCCCGCCTAGGGTCCCGCGCTTTTCTATGCAGGCGACGCTCAAACCAAGCTGGGCGGCGCGGATCGCGGCGGTATAGCCGCCGGGCCCACCGCCGATGACAATAAGGTCGTAAGATGTACTCATTGAGATTTTAAACCCCCACTAATAGCCGTAGCGGGTCTTCTATAGCCTGCTTGATGCGTACCAGGAAGGTGACCGCCTCGCGTCCGTCGATAATACGATGATTGTAGCTCAGCGCCACATACATCATGGGCTGGGCGACGATCTTGTCGTCAATAACCACCCCGCACTTGACGATGTTGTGCATGCTCAGAATACCGGATTGTGGCGGGTTGAGAACTGGCGTCGACAGTATCAAGCCGAAGATGCCGCCATTGGTGTTAGTGAGGGTGTCGCCGGTAAGCTTGGCCATGGTCAGCTTGTCGTCGCGTGCGTGGGTGCCCAGCTAGCGCCGCTTATCTCGTCCAGAATCTCGCGCACATCGTTGTGCGGTGTGGCGAAAAAGTCGCGTCAACTGGGGTCTACGTTGTCAGGATTCTCGAGGTATTTGGCGTATATTTTGGCAACGAATGTCGCGTTGGTGCCATTCAGAAACGACGTTTGTTGGATAATTTTGCCCATTTGTCATCCGCGGCGTTCTGACACGTTTTCCAATGTTGCAGTGCCTTAAGGCGTTGCTTTGCGTCGCCGCTAACCGTTCAACGCCTTTAACATGGTGCTGCCGAGCGCTGCTGGTGAGTCCGCGACATGAAATCCAGCCGATTTCATGGCCTCGATCTTAGCTTCGGCCGTACCCTGGCCCTCCGAGATTATAGCGCCGGCATGCCCCATACGCTTACCCGGAGGCGCGGTTACACCGGCGATAAACCCCATCATGGGCTTTTTTACGGGCGATTGGTTAACAAAGTCTGCAGCTTCTTCTTCAGCAGAACCGCCGATTTCACCGATCATGATGATGCCTTCGGTTTCGTCATCGTTAAGAAACATGGAGATAGCGTCGATGAAGCTGGTACCGTTCACCGGATCGCCGCCGATGCCGATGCAGGTCGACTGTCCTAGTCCGGCGGCGGTCGTTTGCGCTACGGCCTCGTAGGTTAGCGTGCCCGAGCGCGAAACGATACCAACGCGCCCACGGGTGTGGATGTGGCCCGGCATTATGCCGATCTTGCATTCGTCCGGGGTTATAACGCCCGGGCAATTGGGTCCGATCAGGCGGGTTTGCGAGCCGTCTAGCGCACGTTTGACCTTGACCATGTCGATCACTGGGATGCCCTCGGTAATGCACACCACCAATTCTATACCGGCGTCGATTGACTCTAGGATGGCATCGCTGGCGAACGGCGGTGGTACGTAGATCGCTGAAGCGTTGGCGCCGGTTTTAGCAATCGCCTCGTCGACGGTGTCGTAAACCGGCAGATCGAGATGGGTGGTGCCACCTTTGCCCGGCGTCACGCCGCCGACCATCTGGGTACCATAGGAGATTGTCTGCTTGGAATGGAACGTGCCCTGTGCCCCGGTGAAGCCCTGGCAGATAACCTTGGTATTGCGATTGACAAGTACAGCCATGGGTCAAGCCGCCTCTTTTACGGCGTTTACGACCTTTTCCGCTGCGTCCGCCAGATTGTCCGCCGACAGGATCGGTAGGCCAGAATCGGCGAGGATTTGTTTACCTAAATCGACATTCGTACCTTCGAGCCGGACGACCAGGGGGACGTTCAGGGCAACCTCACGGGCTGCGGCGACGACACCCTCAGCGATCACATCGCAGCGCATGATACCACCAAAAATGTTGATCATGATGCCCTCGACGTTGGGGTCGGACAGGATGATCTTGAACGCCGCGGTGACGCGCTCCTTGGTCGCTGCGCCGCCGACATCGAGAAAGTTTGCCGGCTGGCTACCGTACAGCTTGATGATGTCCATGGTCGCCATGGCCAGGCCGGCACCGTTGACCATGCAGCCGATCGCACCGTCGAGCTTAATGTAGTTGAGGTCGTGTTTCGACGCTTCCAACTCCATGGGGTCTTCTTCGTTCTCGTCGCGCAGTTCCATCACCTTGGGCTGGCGGTAGAGCGCGTTGTCATCGAAGTTCATTTTGGCGTCGAGCGCAATAACCTCGCCGGCGCCTGTGACCACTAGTGGATTGATCTCCACCAGCGAGCCGTCCAGTTCGGCGAACGCCGTATAAAGCCCGGAAAGTAGCTTCGAGGCGCTCTTGACCTGGTCGCCCACAAGCCCCAACCCAAACGCGATTTTGCGCGCGTGGAAGGGTATAAGTCCGGTTACCGGATCGATCGCCACGGTAAGAATTTTTTCCGGTGTATTGTGGGCGATGGCTTCGATATTCATGCCGCCCTCTGTTGACGCGATGATGGTGATGCGCGAATTGCTTCGGTCGACCAACATGGAGACGTAGAGCTCGCGGCTGATGTCGTAGCCTTCCTCAATATAAACCCGCCTTACTTCCTTGCCGTTGGGGCCGGTTTGTTTGGTAACCAGAATCTGGCCAAGCATTGCCGCGGCGTTTGCCTTTACCTCGTCGGCGCTTTTTGCCAGGCGGACGCCGCCGTCGCCGTTGGGTTCGTTGGCAAAGCGGCCGGCTCCGCGGCCGCCAGCGTGAATCTGTGACTTCACGATCCACACGTCGCCGCCGAGTTCTTGCGCCACCTTGACGGCTTCGTCTGGCGTACAGGCGACGCCACCGCGCGGCACCGCGACGCCATAGGTCGCTAACAGGGCTTTGGCCTGGTACTCATGAATATTCATTCGAAACGCCTATCCAATTCGGCGAGTTTCAAAGTACGTACTTATGACCGTTCGATCCCTAACAGTGCGTTTGCAATTCAGCTAGCTAGCGCTTTTTTTTTGATTCGCGCTGTAGTTTTTTCGTAGTCGCCACCAGGTTTTCCACCGCCTTGACCGATTTACGGAAGGCGGCGTGCTCGGGCGCCGTGAACTTGACCTCGATGATGCGCTCGATCCCGCCGGCGCCGATGACCACGGGGACACCCACATACATGTTTTCGACGCCGTATTGGCCGGTCAGATACGCGGCGGCGGGTAGCACGCGCTTTTTATCCTTCAGATAGGCCTCGGCCATGGCGACCGCAGATGATGCGGGAGCATAGAAAGCCGACCCAGTGCCCAGCAACTGGACGATCTCGCCACCTCCCATGCGGGTGCGCTCTACAATCGAGTCGAGGCGTTTTTGCGTCGTCCAGCCCATCTTAACCAGGTCGGGTAGGGGGATGCCGGCGACCGTAGAATAGCGCGTCAGCGGTACCATAGTGTCGCCGTGGCCACCGAGTACGAAGGCGGTGACGTCCTCGACCGACACGTTAAACTCTTCAGCTAGGAAATAGCGGAAGCGGGCGCTGTCGAGCACGCCGGCCATGCCGACGCATTTGTTGGGACGCAGTCCCGCGGCGGTGCGCAGCACGCCGACCATGGCGTCGAGCGGGTTGGTGATGCAGATGACGAAGGCGTTGGGGCAGTATTTTTTTATGCCCGCGCCGACCGTCTGCATGACGCCGGTGTTGATCCCGATCAGATCATCGCGGCTCATGCCCGGCCGGCGCGCCACGCCGGCGGTGACGATCACTACGTCGGCGCCGCGGATGGCGCTGTAGCTGCTGGCGCCCTTCATGGCGGCGTCGAAACCCTCGACCGGCGACGATTCGACAAGATCAAGCGCTTTGCCTGCGGGCATACCCTTTACGATGTCGAACAGAACGACGTCGCCCAATTCCTTGAGGCCGATCAGATGGGCCAATGTGCCGCCGATATTTCCGGCGCCGATCAATGCGATTTTATTGCGAGCCATAAATGGGGTATCCCAGCATGTCAACTTAAGGTGAGGACGCGGTGTCAACGCTGGTTGTACCGCACAAACTGCGCGGTGTGTAACGCGAATGGCAGGGGGGTTCAACCCGCGCCCCGACACGGTTTCTGTGCCATACCGGCTAAGTTAAATGCGGCGCGGCGATGTAGTCCTCGGCTTGCATCTCGATTAACCGCGACGATGTGCGTTTGAACTCGAAGGCGGTGTCGCCGGCGGGGTAGATTTCGCCGGGAACGACCTCGGCGCTGGCGAACAGATTGACCCGGTGTTCGTACAAAGTGTCGATGAGCACGACGAACCGTTTGGCAACCTCACGCTCCTGGGCCGAGAGTTTGGGAATGCCATCAATGATGACGGCATGGAAGCGGGTGGCGATGGCCAAGAAGTCGGGCGCCGCGCGCGGCTCGCGGCACAGTTCGTCGAAGGTAAAGCGCGCCACCCCCCGCGCGGCGATGGGCACGATCACCGTGCGACCCAGCACGGTCAGTTCCACGGCTTGGCCTTTGGCGGCGTCGGTGAGGGTTTCGAACGCCGTATTGAGCCGTTCTGTAGCGGCCGTACCCAGCGGCACATGATAGACCGGCTGGCCTTTCAACCGGTCGAGGCGGAAATCGACGCCGTTGCCGATGTCGAGCACGTCGAGACGCTCGCAGATAAGGTCGATGAAAGGCAGGAACCGGTCGCGCTGCAAGCCGCCTTGGTAAAGTTCCTGGGGGGCGGAATTCGACGTCGCGACGACGACCACGCCACGCTCGAACAGGCCCAGGAATAGCCGCCCTAGAATCATGGCGTCAGCAATATTGATCACGTGAAATTCGTCGAAACACATCAGCCAAGTTTCGTTGGCGATATCCGAGGCGACTGCCATCAACGGGTCGTCTCGCTTGGCCGTCCGGCGTTCCTCGGTAAGGCGTTCCTGGATTTCGAGCATGAAAGCGTGGAAATGCACCCGGCGTTTGCGTTCGACCGGCGCTGAATCGAAGAACAAATTCATTAGCATTGATTTGCCGCGCCCGACCGGTCCAAAGATATACAGCCCCTGGGGCGGCTCGTTGGTGCTGCGGCCTAGCCCGAAGCGGTCCTTCCAGCTAGCCAGCCAGGTGTCCTCGGCGGGCTGATAACCGTTCAGGGCATGGTGAAGGCTTTGCAGCTTCTCTGCACCCAGTTCCTGGACCGGATCGGCCTTGATCTCGCCGGCGCGGCGCAACGTTCGATAGCGCTGCAGTGGCAGTTCGATCTCCGACTCAGTATCGATGGTTCCCTCGGGCATGGCGGCGCGTTCCTTAAGATGCGTAACCGATTTGCGCAACCACCTTTACGGCCCGCCAGTAATCTATTGCGCTGCAGCGGCCTGTCCGCTGAACATCGTCTCCATCTCGCGGCGCACTTGTACCGCCTGGCTGGTGGCGTCGATATCGACGTTTGCCCAAGTCACCGACTGATCTTTGGCGACGGCGGTCTTCAGTGTCACGTCGTGGGCCAGGCCGATGGGTAATCCACCGCACGCCAGGCTATCTTCGGCCGGCATCAGCTTGCCGTAGACGGTGTAACCGCCTTCGCCGTCGAGCTTTTCGCCCGCTTGCAGATCGCGTTTGGTCGTTGCCACGGTGTCGCCCCTGAACCCGGCGGGCTGGCCGGTTGGTTCACTGCGCAAGGCGATGCTGGCGACCGAGATACCCAGCTCGAGGCCGATCAGGTGATAGGGCTTCCACAGCGCCGAATAGCGGCCGCTAGTATCGGTCAGCAGGCCATATTCAGTGAAGCACGCGGCGACGTAGTCGCTCGGCGCCTCGAACACCACATAGACGCCCCAGCGCAAATCGCCGACGACGTGGCGGCCGTCACGTTCCTCCGATGAGATTACCTCGACCTGTCCCTTGTGATGCAGCCGCCCGCCCTCGGCCTCGGGCCGCATGACGTGCGGCAGGTCTTGCACACCGACCGGCGGGAAGGTCAAGCCGGTGGGGGCAGGAGTGAGACCGGTGGCGTTGGCGACGGCGGCCATTTCGATCGCCGACTTGGTGCCGTCGAGGAAGGAATTGAACATCTTCGGGTTCATGCCGCCGGCCGCCGCTTGCTCGGGCGTCAGCCCGTAATGCTGCCAGACATCGTCGGGAGTTACATAGTGGTAGCCGTCGAGATATTTGGTACCCTTTCCGGCGGCGATCACGTTGAGACCGATGGCGCGCGCCCAATCCACTTGTTCGCAGATAAGAGCCGGCTGATCGCCATAGGCTAGCGAATAGACGATCCCCGCTTGCCGTGCCCGCTCGGCGAGCAGCGGCCCAGCCAGCACGTCGGCTTCGACATTGACCATGACAATATGCTTACCGTGCTCGCAGCAGGCCAGCGCGTGGGAGATGCCGGCGGCAGGGCTGCCGGTGGCGTCGATCACCACATCAACGCTGTCACTAGAGATCACCGCCATGGCGTCGTCGGTAATAAGCGGCTCGCCGATGTTGGCACGGGCACATGCGTCTTTGGCGCGCGCCGGATCCAGGTCGGCTAATGCGGTGATTTCAATGCCAGGGGTACGGCTAGCCTGCGACAGATACATGGTGCCGAACTTGCCAGCGCCGATAAGGGCGGCGCGCACGGGATTTTCTGCCGCTTCGCGGTCGAGCAGCATGCGATGCAGGTTCATGGCGCACTATTTCCCATATGCCGTTATTCTGTTATGCATAAAACGATAATATAATATGCTAGGGGGCGTACAGGGAGGAAGCAGATGACTAATTATTTAGAAAACGCCCGTGTCAGCAGCGTTGCGCGCGAAGAATTCTCCGCCGATAAGGTGGAGATTTTCGACCACATTATGGAATCGCGCAAAATGCCTTTCATGCCTGATCTGTTTGGCATGATGGGGCACAGTCCCGGCGCGTTGCAGGCGGTGGCCTCGGTCGGCGAGCATGTGCGCTTCCACAGTGCCCTCGACGAGGTCTTGCGCGAAATGATTATCTGCACCGTGTCGCAGGAAGTCGGCAATCTGTACGAATGGTGCCACCACATCCACCGCATGCCCGACGATATGCGAGCGGCAGTCGGCACCCCGGCGGCCGAGGAACTACCGTCGCCGGTGGGTCCGGCATTGAAGTTTTCCCGCTTGACCGCCACCAACCAGCCCGTCGACGATGCATTGATCGACGAACTACGCACCGCTCTGGGCGGGCAGGGGCTGGTCGATCTGACGGTGATGGTCGGATACTACCAACTCATCGGCACCTTCTGCACGGTGATGCAAGTGCCCATCGAAGAGGGCATTGAGCGACCGCCGTTCAAGAAATAGCAGATATTTACCCCCCCCTTGTGGGAGAGGGTTTAGGTGGGGGTGAAGTTTTTCCGCGCCAATTCCAGCAGGCAATCGTTGGGCAGGGGCTCGATTGGGGTAAAATCGCGGTGGGCGATCCATTCCGCCCGTTTGAACTGGCGGATGTGATTATCGATATGACACAAGCTCAGATAGACGATGGTGCGATCCCAAGGACTGATATTACCCGGCGAAGCGTGCACTAGGTTCGAATGGAACAGCAGTACCGAGCCGGCTTTGCCATGTGGTGCGACCATGCCGCCTTCTTCGGCCAATTGGGTGACGGTTTCCTTGTCTAGCGTCCATAGCGGATAGGACGTGGTCAACGTGTCGTGCCCGGCCTCGATGACGCCGGATTTGTGACTGCGCGGGATGAACATTAGCGCGCCGTTGAATTCGGTAACGTCCTCCAGAAACAGCGCGATATTCATCGCCCGCGGTTCGGGCATCAAATCGTCGCGCGCCCAGGTGCCGTAGTCCTGGTGCCACTGCCAGACATCGCCGTCGAAGGCGGCTTTGCCGTTAATCTTGAACTGGTGCATGTAGACCGGTCCATCGACCAGTTGCATAACCGGTTCCAGTAGGCGCGGATGGGCGCCAAGACGGCGGAACGCCTCGTTATAGGTATGCGCGGCAAATGCGGTGCGCACGGCAGCGCCATCTTTTTCGCGCCACACTTCGTCGCGGTGCATGGCGAAGATTTTCGGCACTTCGGCAGTGAGCACACCGACCTCTTCCGGCGAGAACGTTTTCGGCAGGAAGACCCAGCCTTCCTGGTCGAATGTCGCGAGTTGTTCGCTGGTTAGTTTCATGGTGCGATCCCCGGTTTTACTGGCGTTTGTTTGTGGGATGGGCCAATTATACCCGAGCATCGAGGCGGCTGCGAGTACAGGAATACGGTATCGGCGTTAGCGGTGCACGAGTCGATGCCCTAGGTTTACCTCTGCACCGTATTTTGAATAAAACTGGATAGAGCGGGTGATACTACAACTCATTACCACGGCCATCGATTTGGCCGCCAACCCCTTCGCGCTGGTTGGTTATATCCTGCTCGGCGTCTATTCCCAGACCCTATGGCAGGCGCTCAAATACGGGTTCCTGTGGGGGGTGGCGATATTTATCTTCATCGTTGCCCTGGGAGGGGCGAAATTGGAGGATGTTAGCGCGCTGTTGGTGCGGCTTGGGTTGCATTTGGTCGGGGCGATCATCATCACGGTCGCCGTGTTTTACCTCTACCGCATGCTGCGCCGGGTGAAGTAGCTAACCCTCCGGTATCAACTGCGAGAGCGCTTGGCCGTCTTCTCTACCGTCATAGGCGAGGGGTGCCGTAGGTGTGGACGACGGTATAATTCTGCGTTGGCACCGCCGGCGCATCCAGCTCGTATCAGGACGGCGAGACGTAGCTGTAGGGGCCGCGAAACACTACCAGCGCTTTGCCGTCGAAGTTCTGCCAGTGAGGATTGTTAAGCGCCATCCTGCAACGTGCCGTTGGGACCGTTTTCTTGGTCGAGCAGGAATGGCAGGTGCGAAACGAACGGCGCCGACCCTACATTAGTAATCAGCATGGTAAATTTGTAAGTCTCAATCAAGCCGTGCGGGCGGGCGGTATTAATTTTTGCGAAGGCGTCAGGAATATACATCATGCTGTCCTCTACAACGAAAAAGGGCCGCTGGAAATTCTGGCGACCCTGATAGGTTTGTTATTCGTCAGCTAATCGGCTCAAAGCTGCCGCTCAAGCAGCATTTTCTTGATTTCGGCGATCGCCTTTGCCGGGTTGAGGCTCTTCGGGCAGGTCTTGGCGCAGTTCATGATGGTGTGGCAGCGGTAAAGCCGGAACGGGTCCTCCAACTGGTCGAGGCGGTCACCGGTCTGCTCGTCGCGGCTGTCGGCGAGCCAGCGGTAGGCCTGCAACAATATCGCCGGTCCCAGATAGCGGTCGGCGTTCCACCAATAGCTGGGACACGAGGTGGTGCAGCAGGCGCACAGGATACATTCCCACAGTCCGTCGAGTTTTTCGCGCTCCTCGACCGATTGCAGGCGCTCGCGTTCGGGCGCTTGGCTGTCGGTCTTCAGCCATGGCTCGACCTCGCGGTACTGGGCGAAGAAATGGGTCATGTCTGGCACCAGATCCTTCACCACCGGCTGGTGCGGCAGCGGGTAAATTTTCACGTCGCCCTTCACCTCGGAATTGTAGGTGGTGCAGGCCAGCGTGTTAGTACCGTCGATGTTCATGGCGCACGAGCCGCACACGCCCTCGCGGCACGACCGCCGGAAGGTGAGGGACGGGTCGATCTCGTTCTTGATTTTGATGAGTGCGTCGAGAACCATAGGGCCACAGGTGTCCATGTCGACGGTGTAGGTGTCAACCTGGGGGTTGTCTTCGTCATCGGGCGACCAGCGGTAAATCTTGAAGGTGCGCGTGTTGGTCGCGCCCTCGGGCCGCGACCAGGACTTGCCACCTTTGACCTTCGAATTTCTGGGAAGTGCGAATTCAACCATAAACCATTAATCCTCTTTCACCCGTGTCGCTTCGTCGGTTCGGCAACCGGCCTAATAGACACGCGCTACCGGCGGGAAGCTTTGCACTTCGTTAGTTAGTGGTTGCAGCACAACCGGGCGGTAATTGATGCGGGTCTTGCCGTTAGCGTCGACCCAGCAGATGGTGTGTTTCATCCACTCATCGTCGTCGCGCTCGGGATGATCCTCGCGGGCGTGGGCGCCGCGGCTTTCGGTGCGATTGACCGCCGAGTTGAGCGTGGCGATAGCCTGGGTCATCAGATTGTCGAACTCCAGGGTCTCAACCAGATCCGAGTTCCAGATCATCGAACGGTCCGACACTTTGAGGTCGTCCATACCGCCCCAAATCTTGTCGAGCTTGTCGACGCCTTCTTGCAGCACCTCGCCAGTGCGGAACACCGCGCAATGGTCTTGCATGGCGCGTTGCATATGCAAGCGCAGGTTAGAGGTCGGTGTACCGCCGTTGGCGTGACGAAACTTGTCGAGGCGGGCCAGGGTCTTGTCACCCGCGTCGGGCGGCAGCGGTTTGTGCGCCTCGCCCGGGGTGACGGTCTCTGCCGCCCGGTTCGCCGCGGCGCGGCCGAATACCACCAGGTCGAGTAGCGAGTTGGAACCTAGCCGGTTGGCGCCGTGCACCGAAACGCAAGCCGCTTCGCCGATCGACATCAGGCCCTGCACCGGTGTGCTGGGATCGCCGTCTTTCAGGGTGACAACCTCACCGTGATAGTTGGTTGGCACGCCACCCATATTGTAGTGGCAGGTCGGCAGTACCGGGATCGGTTCCTTGGTCACGTCGACGCCGGAGAAGATGCGCGCGGTCTCGGCGATACCGGGCAGGCGTTGATTGATGACGTCGGCATCGAGATGTTCCAGGTGTAGATGGATGTAGTCGGCGCTGTCACCGACCCCACGTCCTTCGCGCATTTCGATGGTCATCGAGCGGCTAACTACGTCGCGGCTGGCCAGGTCCTTAGCCGACGGCGCGTAGCGTTCCATGAAGCGTTCGCCCTCGGAGTTAGTCAGATAGCCACCTTCGCCGCGCACGCCTTCGGTAATCAGGCAGCCGGCACCGTAGATGCCGGTCGGGTGAAACTGCACGAACTCCATGTCCTGCAGCGGTACGCCGCCGCGTGCCGCCATGCCGACGCCATCGCCGGTCTGAGTATGGGCGCCAGTGCATGAGAAATAGGCGCGTCCATAACCACCTGTGGCTATCACCGTTTGATGGGCGCGGAAGCGGTGAATGGTGCCATCGTCGAGGTTCCAAGCTATGACACCACGGCACTCGCCGTCCTCGTCCATGATTAGGTCGAGGGCGAAATACTCGATGAAGAATTCGGCGTCGAACCGCAGTGCCTGCTGATAGAGCGTGTGCAGGATGGCGTGACCGGTGCGGTCGGCGGCCGCGCAGGTGCGTTGGGCCGTGCCTTCGCCGTAATTGGTAGTCATGCCGCCGAACGGGCGCTGATAGATCTTACCCTCTTCGGTGCGGCTGAACGGCACACCCTGATGCTCCAGTTCGATAATCGCCGGCATCGCTTCGCGCACCATGTACTCGATGGCGTCCTGGTCGCCCAGCCAGTCCGACCCCTTGACGGTGTCGTACATGTGCCAGCGCCAGTCGTCTTCGCCCATATTTCCCAGCGCCGCCGAGATACCACCCTGAGCGGCGACGGTGTGCGAACGGGTCGGGAAGACTTTGGTGATACAGGCGGTTTTCAGACCGTTGTTAGCCATGCCAAAGGTGGCGCGCAGTCCTGCGCCGCCGGCGCCGATGACGACGACGTCATAATCGTGGTCGATAACTCTATAACTGCCGTTGGTCGCCATTACGCGCCTCCAAATGCAATCGACAGCACTGCGAATATTGCTGCGATTACCAACACGATTGCCGCACCTTTTACGAGCAGCAGTAACACAATCTCGGTCGACTTGGAGTGCACGTAATCCTCGATCACCACCTGCAGCCCTAATTGCGCATGGTGGAAGGTAGCGGCGATGAGCAAAATCATTAGCACCGCCGTGATCGGATTGCCGATGAAGGTGCGTGCGCTGGCGTAATCACTGCCGGTCGCGGCGACCATTGCAATTACGAACCAGACCACTAGTGGCACCAGTGCTATGGCGGTCAGCCGTTGCGCCCACCAATGTTGGGTGCCCGATTTTGCTGAGCCGAGACCCCGTGCGCGGCCCAAAGGAGATCGTAAACTCATGTTAGCCTCCCAGGACGGCGTAGCCGCCGACCCAACTGGCGATGGTGAGGACGACGGAGGCGATCACCACCAGCCAACCGCTCGAATAAGCTGTTGCGAGTTCAAACCCGCGGCCGGTATCCCAGGCCAGATGGCGGATGCCGTTAGCTAGGTGGTAAAACAACGCAAACGTCCAACCCAACAGCAACAGGCGGCCAATGATCGAGCCGATGAAACCTTGCACGGTGTCGTAGGCTTCCGGCCCGGTAGCGGCGGCGATGAGCCACCACACCAGCAGCAGCGTGCCGAACGCCAAGATAACGCCGGTGAGGCGGTGAAGAATAGACAGCATCGAGGTGAACTGTGGTCTGTAGACTTGCAAATGCGGTGACAGGGGACGGTTATAGGTTGCCATGAACGTTATTCTCCAAAGCCTCCGCTTATCGACGCCGCTGTTGAAGACCGCCGAGCGCCCCCCGGTTGGTGTCGAAAAGCAAAATTGGTTTAGACCGGCGAATTGGGTTCGTCAATTGCGTCGCCCGGAAATGTATGGCTTTTCACTGCCGTCGATCAGATATCTCTAGCTAATCGCCAGAGTTGCTCATGGCCTCTGTGGAAAACCTGTGGAGGAACTGTGTTCATCGTCTCGTTTTATGCACAGAAAACTTTGCTGAGTCGGCTTTTTCAAGTTGCCGATAAGGGCCTTGGAATCGGAACATACTCCCTGCACGCGCTAGCGTGACGGCAGACCGTTCGCCGCTTCCGGAATGACCGTTCGCGGTTCTTCGGAGGAGCCGAGCCGGCCTCGAGGGGGGCGGCAAGGTAAAGGGGAGCGGTCGTCTGCTGGGAAAAACGGCCGTTGTTTTCGGACAGTGGATGGTTGGACCAGCAGGTTAAGTCGGTAAACGGTGTTGGCTCTTCGGAGCTCCTTTTCTCGGAAGGACCGTTTGCGCCGGGTCGTCGGGCGCAGCGAAGCGGGTGACCGTTTCGGTGACGCAGACGGCCTCCGGCGGGCTCGTGCCGAGCGAGTGGTTCGTACCCCGGCTGCCGTGTCTTCGGGCTTCGGCGCTGATACGAGCGGCAAGTTTGGCATCCGCGGGACAGCTGTGGCTACCTTCGGGAGGTTATGGCAGTTCCCGGAGGGCCGCTGGAAGCAGGAGGTTAGTTGCCGTATTGGCGGCTTTTCCAGGCGGCGGAGACCTTCGGGTCGACGGTGCCGCCACCCCGGAAGCTTAGGCAGAAAGGGTGGACATGGCAGGTAGGTGTTGCCGCTCCGGCGGTTGGCGTCAGCAAGCCAAGAGGAAGAGACGGCGTTTCAATTCCAGGGCACTCGCAGGCCGGGAATTCGAGACGTAGCCAGAAGCCAGGGAAGGATCGTTCGCGAACCGGAACCGGTGGACCGGCAGCAGCGGTTGGCAGCCCCCTGTGGGTTCAGGTTTCGTAAGGGTTACCGGGTGTGTGGTGTAAAAACCGGATATTCGGTAGCCGCCGGGAGCCGGGGATGACGTATCGGCCAGGGGTGCGTCTCCAACGACCAGGCGGTTCCAAGCGGAACGGCTTGCGAGTGTTGAGGGTTGGTGTCGCCTGGGCTTCGGCCGAGGGGGATTAATCCGAAGGTCTCAGAGGTAAGTGGAGCAATCTCCGAACTGAAACGACCAGGAAGGCGTCAGGCGTCACGGGCTCCGCGTCCATGCACCTGGCGCCTTCTCTTTTGCGCTAACCCCAATTAGGTTCGGTCTCCAAGAAAAGTCGAAAAAGGGCCCAGTGTTTCCACCGGACCCTTTTTAAGGCGTCACTTTATAGGCTCCGCTTCCAAGCTTGTACGGCAGTTCTGTTATCAACAGGGATTCGCGTCGGTCAAACAAAATCTTGTAATTAGCGCCTAGTTAGCTACGAAATCTTGCTAAAGGACAATCGGCAGGGGCCGGGTCACTTGTTTTGAACATACTTTCCATCCAATCGCACGTTGCCTACGGTCATGTCGGAAATGCTGCCGTGGTGTTGCCCCTGCAACGGCTCGGACACAATGTGTGGCCGGTCCACACGGCGATGCTGTCGAACCATGCTGCTTATCCCGACCATGGCGGCAGCGCGGTTTCGGCGGGCGAACTCGCCGATGTGATCGACGCCCTCAACCGCCGCGGGGCGCTGGCTCGCTGCAACGCTGTTCTTTCGGGCTATCTCGGCGACGCCGCTAAGGGCGATGTGGTCCTGGATGCTGTTGCCCGGGTGCGAAAAAACAACAACAGCGCACTTTATTGCTGTGACCCTGTCATGGGCGATGACGGTGCAGTTTACGTCGCGGACGATATTCCTCAGTTCATGCGAGATCTCGCCGCGTCGGCGGCTGATGTCCTGACTCCGAACCTATTTGAACTGGCGGTGTTGACGGACAGTTCACCGGAGGTGCTGGTCGGAGCGCCGTTGGGCGAGATTGTTGCTGTTGCCAAAAAACTTGTCGCAGCCAATCGCCGCACCTCAACCGTGCTGATAACCAGCCTTGCACATGCGAGCTTGCCGCTGACCGAGGTGGCGATGGCGGCGG
>PVBE010840559.1_pt1 | contig 15683 bp, 9 predicted proteins | sample 1631181 | NCBI WGS metagenome assembly PVBE01 (sample SAMN08397723, study PRJNA350692) | Marine metagenome, whole genome shotgun sequencing project. | isolation source: water | place: Pacific Ocean | collected 2012-04 | reverse complement strand
CGAAGACAGGTCATCCTTCGCGAGGCGCTCATCGAGCTCCAGTCGACGTCCAAGATGGCCGACCGCACGATCCGCGCATTCGAAATGCTCGTGTTCCATCACCGCCCCGTTACGGATATCGCGGCCGAACTCAATATGACCGAGAACGATATCTATCTCGCCAAGAGCAGGGTTGCGGCCAAACTTCGGGATACCGTCCAGACGTTGGAGGCGGCGTTTGATGAGGATGGCCTGTGAGCCCGTCCCCTTCTCCTCGAAGACCAACAGATGAAGAACTTCGCGCCATCGCGCGTGACGGCACGATTACGGCGGACGTCATGCGGTGGCTCAACGAGGAAGACGATGGGTCGGTCGCGGCCGAGCTCAAACGCCTGCGAACGATGCAGACGGACGTCGATGCCACTGTAAGGTCTGCCCCGGAACAAAACTCCGAAGATCGTTTTCTCGACGAATTCGCCGAGGCGCACCGAGCAGGCGTTTTCGGTGACAAGTCGATCGTCGAGGCTCCGGAAGCCGCCGGATATGAGATCAAGAGCGAGATCAGCCGCGGTGCTCAGGGAGCTGTGTTTCTCGCCGTACAACAGGCCACCAGGCGCCGAGTAGCGCTCAAGGTGCTGCTGCGAGGCGCCTTCGCATCCGAGCGGCAGTTGATTCGCTTCGAACGCGAAGTCGAAATGGTGGCCTCGCTCAAGCATCCCGGAATCGTCACTGTCTACGACAGTGGCACGACGCCCGACGGGCGTGCCTGGCTTGCCATGGAATACGTCGACGGCGACACCATGGACACTTGGCTCGATCGTTCCGCACCTGAGGATCGAGATCAGAAACAGCGGTTCATTGCAGCGCTCATCGCCCGCACATGTGACGCCGTCGTCGCTGCGCACCAGAAAGGCGTCATCCATCGTGATCTCAAGCCGGACAATATCCTTGTCGACTCTGAAGGCGCACCGCATGTGCTGGACTTCGGACTTGCCAAGCCGGTCGACAACTCCGAGTGGGACTCGTCGCGTGTCGAAGTGACAACCGCGGGCGAGTTCATGGGGACTTTCGCATACGCATCGCCTGAACAAGTCTCAGGAGATCCTGATCGAATCGACGTTCGGACAGACGTCTTTGCGCTTGGCGTCATTCTCTACGAGTCGCTGTTGGGTACCCGCCCGTTCGTTCTGGAGGGCTCGATCGCCTACGTCATCCGCACGATCGCCGAATCGACACCGACGCTCCCGCGATCCGTTGATCCATCCCTCAATCGAGACCTCGAGACCATTCTGCTTCACGCGCTCGATCGCGACCCTGATCGGCGTTATCAGAGCCCGGCTGACCTGGCGCGTGATCTTCACCACTGGCTCGACCACGAGCCGATCGAAGCCAGGCGGGACGACGCGTGGTACGTCGCGAGGAAGTTCCTGCGACGTCACTGGATCCCAGTGGGCGTGGCAGCCGCAGGTGTCGCAACGCTTGCCATCTTCGGCGCAACGATGTTTGTTGCGTGGAATCGTGCGACCGAAGCAAATCAACGGCTCATGGGTACGGTGGGCATGGTCTTTTTAGTGAATGAGGCGGCGGCCACCGAGAATGTAGATCGGCCCGTCGCGGCATCGAGTGTGCGAGACATGATGCAGCGATGGATCGAGGTTGTGGGATCGGACCTCTCCGACTACCCGGCCATTGCGGCGGCGGTTCGACTGGATCTCGCGCAAAACCTCGTCAGCGGCGGGCGATTCGATGAGGCTGCTAAGGCCTTCGCTGCTGCAGCGGAAGCCATTGACCTCGATCCTGTCAATCCATCCGCTATTGCCGGAAAGCTGCTGCACAACAGAGGACGGATGTATTACAAGCGAGCAGATTACGCCTCGGCTGTGAGCGACTACGATGCATCGCTTGCGCATCGGCAGAGAATCGAGCCGCTCAGCGAGGCGACTGCCGAGACAATGCACCACCTCGCAGCATCGCTGCGACGACTGGGCGAAACCGAAGAGGCAGACGCCCTGCTCGAGAAGGCACTTCTTCGGCACAGGGAACTGCTCGCAGAGGCGACCACTGATGCGGTGCGAAAACGGCGGAACATCGCGTTGAGCAACATTCTCAATGGGATGGCAGTTGGGCACGTGACGAATCGACCCGAGCAAGCATTGCCCTTGCTGAGGGAAGCACTCGCCATCTTCGAAGTGGAGTCTTCGGACCCGACGCGAGATTGGAGGGTCGCGGCGGTCAGCCACAACATCGGCGATTGCCTCTCGCGGCTCAACCGACTACAGGTTGCGCACCTGACCCTGCTGGAAGCTCGACGCATCAAGGAGATTCAAGGCAACACGGTCAGTACCGCCAATACCGAGGCGGCGCTTGCTCGGCTTGCGATCCTTCTGGGTGATCCAAATGCCACAAAGGTGCATCTCGATCGGGCCCGCTCGCTGAGAGCCGGGCATCTCGGGCCGAACCACCCTGCGCGGCGAGATGAACGACTCATTGAAATCGAACTCGAGATCTTGCGTGGCAATCTCGACCAGGCAGACACTCTGCTGTTGCAGGAGGCAGACTCCGCCAGACCTGGCGAGTCCACCGCGGCAGTTGCGAGGTTGAGGGGCATGTTCCTCTTCGCCGAAGGCAAATTGGCCGAAGCCAGAGATCAGACGGTGATGGCGCTGACAACCTTCTCAGACATCACTGGAGCCCAGAGCCCTCAGACAAGAAAGTGTCATATGCAACTCAGTAAGATCGCGCAAGCTCGCGGCGACAGCGAGTCGGCAGCGCAGCACGCACAACTTGCAACGCCACCCACCGAAATCAACGGCGGCGGCGGCCCCCGATAGCAGCCAGTCCGATCAGGGCGATAGCGCCCGTCGCAGGTACCGGTATTGACACAACACCACCGAGGCCGATTTCGTAGTCACCGAAATTCTCAAAGTCCGGATTTGTCCAGCCTGACCACGGGTGGTCCGAGTATTGCGTCCTAGGAAGAATGATGCCCACATCATTTCCGGGAATTCCCAGACCGAACAGCGGCACGGATTCGCCTGCGATGTCGACAAGCGCTTCGCTGGGGCCCGATGTAATGGCGAGGTAGTAAATGCCTGCATCGATGAAGATCGGCTGGCCGTTGGCATCCTGATTCACCAGTTTGGACATGGTGTTGTTGTCATCGAGGTTGTCGTTGGCCATGATGCCCTGCCCTGCCTCGTTAAAGAGGAAGAGCATGGGATTGTGCAGCGGGTGATTGCCCCCGATATCGCCGTAGGTCTCGGCGCGAAAGGTCATCGGATCGGCGATGAAGATTCGGTAGACATCCTGGTAGTCACCATAGCCGCTGAGGGGGCTCGTCCCCGTGAGCGAACCTGTGATCATGCCAACCGAACCGCCGTTGTCAGTCTTGACATCCTTAGCATCATCCCGGCCAGTACCGGCATCGCCCCCTGGGGGCTCATCAAAGGTTGGTCCAGCCAAAGCCAGTCCAGAAATTGCAAGCACCGCCATCGCGGCAACTGGTCGGATTAGATCTAATCGCATGTCACAACTCTCCACTTCAATAAGAGGACTCCCCCGCCACCCTACTCCCTAACAGCCGAGAATCAACCGAATCCTGACTCTTGATGGTGATCTGAACGCAAAACCCTTTCTGGAGGGGTGTTGCGACCTCAAAATGGCCCCTTCCCGTCAGAGAGAGGACCACCGATCTGCTGCAAGCGTGATCCCGTCAACGGTCGGGAAGTGCTGCTTTCAGGAAACCGAGGATCGCGTCAAGACCGGCAGCCGCTTGGACGCCAGTGAAACCTCCAGTCGATCCACCAGCACCGGCGAGCCATCCGGCGGTGGATCGCCGTCGAGTTGCCATGTCGCCGGGGCGGCACAGTTGATTTCGATCCGGCGGCTGACCCGGTGATGGACATATCCAGTCGCCCCCACCTGCCTTCCCAGCCGGCACCGGAGAAGCCACCGCAGCATCTGCGCCGCTGAGGCGACGGGGAAAAACGTCATGTCGAGCAGCCCGTCATCCATCACCGCCATCGGGGCAGGATCAAGACGCCCAGCGTACTGACGCGCATTCGAGACTACGACCCACCCTTGCTTCGCCGAAACAACCGGTTCGCCGTCCACGAGCACCGTGAGTTCGGGGGGCATCCACCCGCGAAGCGTGCGGAGCGCCGCGCGGACATAGAGCCAACTGGACACACGATCTTTTCGCCGAGCAGCCACATCAGCAACGACTTCGGCGTCGAAGCCGATCGAGGCCATCAGCAGCATCGCCTGCCCATTGGCTTCGGCCATGTCTACGAAGTGACGCTCCCCGTCCTCGATCGACGCAACGGTGTCGGCGAGTTGGCGGCCCATGCCCTGCGAACGAGCAAAGAGGTTCTCGTTCCCCTGCGGCACGTGCACGATCGGTATGCGCGCCTCAGCCAGAACCTTCGACACTGACCGCACAGTGCCGTCGCCACCGACAGCCGCAACCGCATCGGCGCCCGCAAGATGACATGGAAGCCACTCTGTCGCGTCTCGCGGCTCACTGGCAACCAGAACGGTCTCATGCCCCCGCGACTCAAGCACCGCCGCCAGCGCGGCGCTCCGCTTACGGGCGCGGCCGCGGCCAGACACTGGATTGGCAACAATGACGACTCGCATGGATCGGTCCGGGCACCCTACCCGCACGCACATCGACCCGACGGGAACTTTATCTCGTCGCATGGCAACGGGCTACAACGCTATCGCTCTGCAACTCATTGCTACATAGGCAGATGCATTGCCAGTCGGGCCGATTCGCTGCTCAGGAGCAGGGGCCCCAGTTGATCATGACAAGCAGCAGGTCGGCGATGGCAACCGTGCCATCGCCATCGATATCCGCAGGAGCGTGCTCACTTCCCCAATTGTTCAAGACCACAGTCAAGTCGTAAAGATCAACGATGCCATCCGGCGCCGTGCCGTGCTCGCAGTCGGCTTGAATGTCACCAAGGCAGGGCGTCGTCGTCCCGATCAAGTGGTCGGTCCGCTCGGTTCGCGCTGACCACGCCATGACACTGAGCTGCTCGCATGAGAACTGCGACTTGCAAACGGAACTGGAGTAACTCATGAGATTCGTCTCATCGGGCGCATAGGGAACACCTGTCCCACAAGGATCGGCGGGGAGATCGGACCATTCACAGTTGACGTTTGTGTACTCGTCTAACTTTGGGTCTGCCGGCGTGTCGCACAGATAGTCACCGGCAACACCGCAATTGCTCCCATCGGTGCACTCAAGACCCCACCAGCCCTCCGGTGGGTCTGTGTCGTAGTCGAACCAGCGCGTTTCATGCGTGTGATAGAGATGCAGGTAATGGCCAACCTCGTGACTGAACGTCGTAGTATCGCCATACCATGGGATGGCATAGTTGGACATTACGATGCCCTGGACACTCGACGATGGGTAACTGGAAATACCGCTCGGCCAACCAAAGTCGGGAACCATATAGACGTTGATCGCCCCGTCGACAACATCGATACTGCGAAGCGAATTGACCTCGTCGCTGTAACCGTAGTCATATCGAACAGTGTAGAACTCGTTGTTGTCAACAAACAATGTATCCCCGAACTTGACGAGTTCGATACCGGCGCCTGCTAGATTGACATTGGCATACTCGAGCATTTCATCGATGTGCATGTCCGGCTGGTAGAGCCCGTGGCTGCCATCGCTTTCGCGAATGACATGGAAGGCGACGCGAAGTTGAACGACGCCGGCACGGGTGTCCTGCCATCGATAGTCGCGAGCCTCGGCCCATCGACCATCTTCAAGGTATCGCTGCATTCGTTCTCTCGCGTCGCGATCAGGTACAGATCCGCATGGCGCCGCATTGAGTAATTGTGAGCCGCAAGTGCACACGGCAATGATGGCTCCTAATCGGCTAGCACCGCCATGATTGAACAATCGCATCATGCTCATCCGCATCGAGAACCTCCTTGCCACGCCTGCGCCAAGCGAGCCAATACGCATTTGGCGTCCTGACCCGAGCCGGAACACATGGTATCCACCCCCAAACGGCGTCTCGGTGGATGACGTACATCCTACCCCCTCCCGGCGGGAGGACTAGTCACACCGAGGGTCCGCCTAAGCACATTCAATGACACCTTCGATCTGACGAGCAATTTACCTCTTTATATGGCCTGTTGCTCAATAAGCAGATAAATAGCCCGTCGGCAGCTCGCGCTCCAGCAAACTTGCCGCCGCACTGGCAAGGATCGCCCACTTCGAGGAAGCACTCGCCGAAGTATCGCACGCGGCGGACCTTGGAGCAGGCATTCCGCTCAGCAATGAGAGCTATCGCCGCGAACACTTCCTCGCTGCCATTGCAGGCGCAACAGCTTCCGCTGCGCTTGGCCGCGATGAAGATGCTGCCGAATGGCAGGTTTCAGTCAAGAGGATCCTCCGTTCCACTGAGACACTGGCGGAACGCGCCGAGACGATCGGAATCGCACACTCCGATACTGCACCGCGCGGATCAACTCCGTAGGTCCGACGCAACCTTCTGTTAGGCGACCGGCTCTATGAGCAGCCCTTGGCATCGGCAGATCGCCACGAGCGAACGAATATGGTCGGATGCATTCACGCGAAGCTCGACACCTTGACGCCGAGCCCTCCGATGCGCCAGAACGAGCAAAGCGACAAGCTTCGTATCGGCGATTTCGCTGAGCGTCAGATCAAGTTCAATACGATCTGCGCCCGAGTTGATCTCTCGCTGCACAAGTCGATGAAAGCGTTGAATGCGATCTGGTTCTACGAAGTCGCACGGCAAGCACCGCACTTTCAGCACAGCCCCAAGTCGTGTGACTTCAGCCCACGCAGGCCACGCTCCGACGCTTAGATGTGCCAACTGCATCGACCAACTCCCCTCGGCCCCGCGCCCCCGTGACGCGACGCCAAATCGAAGATATCCGTTGTTGGTTCCAAGTCAAGCGAATTCTCCGCTGTGCGCAGCATCAACTGAGAGTCTGGGCATATGCGAATCCGCCTATACTCCAGCGATGAATCCACTCGTTTTCATCCTGCTTGTCGCGACCGCAGGGCGTGCTCCCACGCCGATCAATGCACCGCCCTACACACCTGCCGACGCCGCCATCATCATCGAACACCTTGAGCTTGATCTCGCAGACCAGAAATACATCGTTCTCCAACTCGTAGACGACTTTGCCAGACAGTGGATGCGGCTATTGGATGGGTACTCGGTCGAACTTGGCCAGAATACATCCAAAGACGCCGAGGCCATTCAGGCTGCGCGGCACGCGTATCAAGAAGCCGCCAAGGCCTCGGCAGAAGCGACCCGGGCGGTGAGTCAGCTTGAGGAAGCGATCAAGACTGCCGACAAACGAGAGGCCCCGAACCTGCACGAGCAACTCCTCGCTGCGAAGGCCTCACGTACGGATCTGCTGGAGCAGGCCAGAGCAGCCGGCGACTCAAGAATGCGGCTCTTTCAGGCAGATCCTGAGTACATCGATCGCACTTCAAAGACATTCGATAGAAATTCAATGTCACTGATCGAACAGTTTGAAGGCGATGTACGCCTTCTGCTCACACCGGAGCAGCAAGATCGCTGGGCAGCACTGACTCGGAAATTCACAAGACGCTGGCTCCTCCGAGCCGGCCATCTCGGTGGCGAACATCTCAACCTTGACACGGTCATCCTCCGGATTCATCCAAACATGTCGCCCGAAGAGCTCTCGCTCGTTGAACCCGTGATGCGCGAGTGGCGACATGAAATTGACGTTGCGTTGAAAACTCGAAGCCAGCATGACCATTCGGCCGTTCCCCGCCCAGACGCCCGCCAGCAAGTGGCCCTCCTGGTGATACGTCGCGACGTGCGGGATTGCACGCTCAAGCACCTCAACCTGATGTGCCAGCGCATGGGAGGGGCAAGAGGAGAACAGATTCGCGATCTCGCCATGCGAATGGGATTTCCTGATCGTTTTCGACCAACCAAAGTCGAGCGTGCACTTGAGTACTGCTTGGCGGAGGCTGTAGATGATCGCAAAGAGGTCGAGGACCTCCAGAAGAATCATGCAGATCAGATGAAGACACTACGAACCTCACAGATTGCAATCCTGCTCAAGATTGACGGGCACGAGGAACTGGCGGCGGTTGGATCCCAAGCCCGCGCAGAACTCGATCCGAGCTGGGCGGACACGTCCAAGACCTTGGACCACCTCAAAAGGCTCGACGCCCGTCAAGAGACGATAGACCACAAGACATACCGGCAACTTCAAAAGATCGTCGGACGTTCGACTGCCAATAAAGCGATGAGACAGCGAATGATCCATCCTTGATGATGCGGCGATGCGACTTCAGTCGCGCAGAGATCCTTCACGCTCCAGATCCACGATTTCGGATACTCCGGCCACCACACTGGTCCGCCACATGCTGTCGATGGGAGTGAAACGCCCCGTGCCTCCTGCACCTTCAATAAGCGCGAGCCCGGCAGCGACATCCCATAGGAAGATGTCATCTTCAAGATAGATGTCCATATGACCACCGGCAGTCCAAGCAAGAGAGAGCCCGGCACAGCCGATCATTCGGACCTTCTTATACGCTGCCATGCGGTTGGTGTACGCCGCCATGGATTCGGCGCTGAAATCAAGGCCTCGGGGGAAACCGGTTGCAAGAACGGCATCGTCACGTCTGGCCGCTGAGCCAACGTGGCATGGCACGTCATTGCATGTTGTTGGAATAGACGGCCCGCCAACCCAACGCACATCGCGACCGTGTTCGTAGATTACGCCAAGCACCGGCCTGCTAGATTTCCACAGCGCGATGCAGGTGCACGCCACCGGAATCCCACGGATGAAGTTCATGGTGCCGTCGAGCGGATCGATGATCCAGCCATCTTGGTCAAGGCTAAAGCGGGCATCTGCGCCTTGCTCTTCGGAAAGGACCGGAAGGTCTCCATCTCGAAGCACACTCAGGATTGCTGCCTCTGCGTCGAGGTCAGCCTGGTCCTTGATGTCCCGCCCCGATTCGGCATTGATGTCTCGCCCACAGTCTCGCAGGACGGCCGTTGCCGCAGCCGCGGCACTGGTCGCCATCTGAACCTCCCGCTCGCTGACTTCGATCATGGCGGAAGACTACTGCACCGGGAGGAGGCACCGGGTAGCGCATGGGGGCTGCCTAGGCCAATCTCTAAAATTTCAGTAGGAACGTCGAGCTCGTGCCCCATCGCGGAGGGACTGGAATCAAACGAGTATCACCAACAGCGCCTGGGGCAGGCTGCAGGGGCCATCAAGCGGTTTCCGACTTAGGTGCCTGTCCACAATTGAGCGCCCCTGCTAGTTCTGCAATGCGATGTACCGATATCTCATCAAAAGCGGACCTCCCCACGAAACCAAGACCCCTGATCCTCCCGTGGCCGGTGCCCGAAAACCACTAATCAGCAAGGGGACTGATCGCCCTGTAGCGACTAGGAGGGCTCTGAGCGGAATATGCTGAGCGAATCTTCTTCGCAATCCTCCGCCTTGGTGGCATCCTTTGGGTGCAGCGAGGCGAACCCTGAGTCATGACCCGCACAATCCACGGTAGGATTGAACCCATTGGGGCATTGGGGTGGGTACTCGAGGAGAGATCTGAGGATGACACCATTGAGATCGGTCGCAACCGCGGCCTGCTTGGTCGTCGGATCCGTGACCTGTTGTGGCATTGCCGCGGCATCGCTGCCCTATGGACTGACGGGGGGAAATCTCCCACTTGATGCTATCCAACTGATCGAACTCCCCGGTCCCGACTACTCGGCCATTGAAGCCCGAGATATTCGCCGGAATGAACAAGGTCTCCCCCCAACCTTTGCCGAGCCCAACACCGTATCCCTTACCCCCTCCCACGATGGCACCTGGGAATGGCTTCCAAATGGCGATGTGATGTGGCGACTCAGGGTGCTCTCAGAGGGAGCAGCGCACCTCAACTTCGGGTTCGAGCAGTTCGATCTCCCCCGTTCCGCGGTCGTACACATCTATAGCCTCGATGGCGGCGATATCCTCGGGCCGCTGACATCGGTGGACCGGAACGCGGTTGGTGGCTACTGGTCCAGAATTGTTCATGGCGACGAAGTCGTCATCGAAGCCACACTTGACCCCGTAGATCAACCTGCATTCCAATCCGGCGTCCTTCTCACAGCAATCAACGAAGGCTTCCGCGGCTTTGGCGGCGGAGTGCGGGGCAGTTCGGAGTCCTGCAACATCGACACTGCCTGTCCGGAAGGCGACGCATGGCGGGATGAAATCGCCTCGGTCGGTGTCTACACCGTACAGGGGTATTGGGCCTGCACTGGCTTCATGGTAAACAACACGCTCGGCGACCAGCGACCATTATTCATGACAGCGAATCATTGTGGTATTCGTTCGAACAATGATCAGTCGGTCGTCATCTACTGGAATCACGAAAACTCCTACTGCCGAACGCCAGGGGACGATGACAGCGGTAGCAGTGGCGACGGTGATTTTTCTCAGTACAGCAGCGGCACGACGTATCTCAAGAGCAACGGCCAGCACGACGCCACCTTGGTGCAACTGAACACGAGTCCCGATGTCTCGTGGGGCGTCGCCTTCGCCGGATGGTCGAGATTGGATTCCGCAGAGAATGGCGCCGGCATCCACCATCCCGAGGCCGCCGATAAACGTATTAGCTTCCCGGATGTGACCGCCAACGAAGGTCAATACTGGCGAGTCAACTGGGCTGAAGGCAGAACGGCGCAGGGCTCGAACGGCTCGCCCCTATTCGATTCCAATCACCGCGCAATCGGGCAGCTCTGCTGTGGCGATGCCTATTGCTATAACGACGACGATGATTATTACGGCCGCAGTTTTGCTGGAGCCTGGTCGGTGCTTGGAAGCTATCTCGATCCAGACGGATCCAATCCGAACGGCATCGACACGCTGGTCCCGGCTGGATCAGACGATCCTAAGGGTGGATGCTGCTTCGCAGAAGAGTGCTCATATATCCCAGAACACGAGTGTCTGCTTCTCGGCGGAACGTATCTGGGTGATTACGTGACGTGTGCAGGCGATCCTTGCAATCCGTTCAATGGTGACACTTGCAATACATCCATCGTCGCTGCTGCTGGCGCCAATGCGTTTGATACGACCGACGCCTCCGACAGTGAATTTGGAGACCCGGACGAATCACAATGCACGAACACATTCTTGGACTGGGACAACAGCCCGGACCACTGGTTCAAATGGCAGTCGCCGGGCGTTGGAACGCTCAATCTGGACACGTGTGACTCCAACTCCTATGACACATCGATGGTGCTCTATGAAGGCACATCCTGCGATAACCTCGTGCAAATCTCATGCAATGGGGATGGCGAGGAGAACTCGGCGTGCCAGTCGTACCACAGCGAAATTCTCGGCATCGAGGTCACAAGTGCCCAGACCTATTGGATTCGATTGGGCGGTTGGCAAGGTGGCACCGGCGCTGGAACGCTCAATGTGACCTACTCGGGAACCTTCGATCCCACTGGCGGATGTTGCCTCGGCATCTCGTGCGAAGTCAGATCAGTGGCAGATTGTGCCTTGAATGGAGGCACGTACCTCGGCGATGACACCGATTGCTTTGGCAACCCCTGCGACGCGCCGGTTGTCGGAGCCTGCTGCCTGAGCGGCAATTGCGAGGTCGGAACCGAGACCGACTGCGAAGTCACCGGAGGCAACTACCTCGGTGATGAAACTGACTGCACAGATAACCCCTGCGATACCGGCAACGGTGACCATGTCAAGATCCGATGGAAAGTCATCGGAACAGACCTGCTCTCTACCGGCGATCCATCCTATACCGTCGATATCTATGCGCAGATTCCAGGAGACTGGCGGCTCGACGCCGTCGCGGGAAACTTACTGCAACAGAAGACTATTGCAACAACGACGTCTTTCTATCAGGACACCTACGGCGGTCCGACGTCAGCACAGGTCAATCCCGACTTCTACCCACTCGCCCCAGACCTCAGGTGGGACAGCCGCGTCACGATCGGATGTCTGGATGCTTCTGGAGATCCGTACGGTGAGAATGCGCTCAATAACATTGGCATCGACTGGACAGACTTCGAAGCCGGCGGAGATCTGAGTGCCGACAATGGCACGTGGTTCTGCCTCATCACCGATCCGCAGGGCGCAAGCGCAACCTTCACCGACAGCGTGTGTAATGATCACAGTGGTGTTCTGATCGCGCGGCTCACCACAATGGAGCACACCTCCGAGATCCTGTTCGAAGCGTTGTTCCAGGGTCGCGACAACGATGATCTCGTGTGGCAGGACACCGCCAGCACGTATATCAAATACATGGGCGAGAAGGATTGCAACGGCAACCTCAATCCAGATGCGTGTGACATCGCGAGCGGCGAGAGCGGCGACGACAACGGGAACGGCGTCCCGGACGAGTGCGAAAGTGGCTGCGAATGGGACCTCGATGGCGACGGCATGACCAGCATCAACGATCTGCTGGAATTGATCGCGGGGTATCCGGAGCATTACGAGGTCAATGACCTCCTCGGCTTGCTGGCCGAGTTCGGCTGCGGCGGCTGACCCCCACGCTCGCTCAATCAACCTCCGCAGAATCCAACATCGTTCCTCCCACCAGGAGCCGATCACAGAGAAAATGGCCAGTTTCCGATAGAATCTCGGACGTTTTGGAACCGATTTTCTTAGTCCACGGACTTCATGTTGACACGGACCGTACATGTGGAACCCTTACGAAGTCTCTGCGGACCGCATAGAGGAGAAACCAATGCGTCAACGATCGTATACGTCCTTCAAGGCGGTGGCTGTAGCCGCTGGCCTCGCAAGTGCTACATGTGCTCAAGCCTCGACTTGGGGTCTTGACCAAGGGCATCTCCCCACCGATGTTGTTGAACTCATCGAACTGGCTGGCCCCAATTATGAGTGGCTGGATGAGGACGATCTTCGCCGCAACGAACTCAGCCTCGTGCCCCGCTTCGCCGTTGCGAACGAGGTCGAGGTCTCCCCTTTAGACCGCGGCACTTGGGAGTTTCTGCCAGACGGCAGAATGATGTGGAGGCTCCGAGTCCTCTCGCCGGGTGCCTATCACATCAACTTTGGCTTCGGCACATTCGAATTGCCTGACTCAGCCGAACTCACGATCTATTCCGTAGACGGTCTCGATGTCATGAATACATTGACGTCACAGGATAATCCGGCCAGTGGCGAGTACTGGACCCGCGTGATTCATGGCGAAGAAGTCGTCATCGAAGCGTCGGTCGATTCCGACGATCGCCAAGCCTTCATCGATGGCTTTTCCATTAGTGCAATCAACGAAGGCTACCGCGGACTAGGCGCTCCCGAAAAATGGAAAGGTCACACTCGCGGATCTTCTGAGAGTTGCAACATTGACGTCGAGTGCCCACTCGGTGATGACTGGTGGGATGAGATTCCTGCTGCGGGCGTCTACACCCTCAATGGCCAGTGGACATGCTCAGGCACGATGCTCAACAACAGCAACGAAGATCAAACCCCCTACTTCCTCACAGCGGATCACTGTGGAATCTCGGCCGGCAATGACCAATCGATCGTGGTGTATTGGAATCACCAGAACAGTTACTGCCGGACAGGGGGCTCCAGCGGCAACAACGGAAATGGCAACTACAACAGCACTACGTCAGGCTCGACCTATCTGACGAGCAACAGTACGACGGACTTCTGCCTGATTCGCCTGACCAACGATCCGAATCCTGACTGGGAAATCACCTTCGCCGGATGGAATCGCTCCAACTCGGGCGCTTCGAATGGAGTTTGTATTCACCATCCAAATACGGCCGAGAAGCGGATCTCCTCCGTGCAAAATTCATATACCAACGGCCAGTACTGGGGCATCAATTGGGACGAGGGCCGCACCTACTACGGTTCCTCGGGCTCGGGCCTCTTCAACAGCAGCCATCAGGTCATCGGCGCGTTGTGCTGCGGAGACGCATTCTGCACGAATGATGATGATGACTACTACGGAAAGTCGCTCTATCTGTCATGGAACATGATGAGTTCGTACCTCGATCCCGCGGGAACTGGCTCGACTTTCTTGAACACACTCAATCCGTACGACGGCAGCGGCAACGGTGGCGTCTGCTGCCTCAACGGCAGTTGCTATACGGTCTCCGAGCCCTCCTGCACCAACGCGGGTGGCGACTGGCAACCCGGCCAGACGTGCGGAACGGTCAACTGTGCCGATCCCACCCCAACAGGTGGTTGCTGCGTCGATACGACTTGCTCAGTCACAACAGAAGCGCTTTGCACTGGCACCTACCTCGGCGACGACACGGACTGCTCCAATGACCCGTGCGCTCCCGATCCGACCGGCGGTTGCTGCATCGGCGTAAGCTGCGCCGAGTACACCTCGACTGAATGCAGCGATGCAGGCGGCTCGTACCTCGGTGACGGCAGCGACTGCTCTGGCAACCCCTGCGGATCTGGCGACCTCAACATCCGTTGGAGCGTGGTCGGCACTGATCTGCTCTCAACTGGCGAGTCCTGCTACACGGTTGACGTATACGCAGAACTTCCCGACGGTTGGCGGCTCGATGCTGTCGCAGGCAACAGCCTGCAGCAGAAAACGGTCGCTTCTTCGACCAGCTTCTATCAGGATGGGTATGGCGGTCCAACAAGCCAGGAAGTCAATCCTGACTTCTTCCCGCTCGCTCCTGATCTGGAGTGGGACAGTCGCGTCACCATCGGCTGCCTGGATTCTTCGGGCAACCCGTATGGCGAAAACGCCCTCAACAACATCGGTATCGATTGGGCCGACTTCGAAGCTGGTGGAACCCTGAGCGCTGGCAACGGAACATGGTTCTGCCTGCCGACCGATGCCCAGGGCGATGGCGCTTCCTTCACAAACAGCGACTGCGCCATCCTCAATGGTGTCTTGATTGCCCGTCTCACAACCATGGAGCACTCCTCGGAGGTTCTCTTCGAGGCGCTCTTCCAAGGTCGCGATGGCGTCAACGTCACATGGCAGGACACTGCCTCGACAACGATCACCTACAACGGTGAGCTTGACTGCAATCTCAACGGCAATCCGGACTCCTGCGACATTGCCAATGGGTCCAGCGAAGACTCCAATGGCAACGGGGTCCCTGATGAGTGCGAAAGCGGATGCGAGAATGACTTGGACGGCGACGGTGATGTCGACGTCGATGACATCCTCGCGATCATCAACGGATTCGGAAGCACATACGACGTCGACGACCTTCTGGCGACTATCGCTGAGTTTGGTTGCGGCGACTGAGCTGACGATCCGATCCTCTGTGTCAAACGGCAGCCGCCGGTCCCCTTCGGGATCGGCGGCTGCTTTTTTTGTACTGGGGTTTCCTATCCGAAGATCACTCTGCCAGCCATCCCCCGCCGCCGGGCGTTTCGATTCGCAAAGTATCCCCCTCAACGACTTCCTTCCGAAAGGAACCTGGAAGCTGCTCCACGCGACCGTTCCTATGAATTAGACATTGCGATCCCACAGCGCCATCACCGCCACCTTTGAGCCCGTGCGGCGGCACGATTCTGCGACCAGCCAGAAATGACACTTGCATTGGGCTGAGGAATCGAATCTGCCGTATGGCCCCATCACCTCCGGCAAACCGCCCTGATCCTCCCGATCCGATCCGAATACAGAAACGCTCCAATCGAACAGGAAACCGGTCTTCGAGAATTTATGAATCTGTGAGCAGGCTGTTCGTCATATGTGT
>PVBE010296923.1_pt1 | contig 15684 bp, 15 predicted proteins | sample 1631181 | NCBI WGS metagenome assembly PVBE01 (sample SAMN08397723, study PRJNA350692) | Marine metagenome, whole genome shotgun sequencing project. | isolation source: water | place: Pacific Ocean | collected 2012-04 | reverse complement strand
CTGGTAATTGTTTTACCAAATAATAATTAATTAATAAAATAAAAAAAGGGTGTTAATCCTCTTTTTAGTTATTTATCCAAGAGTAACTCTCGTAATTTTCCTTTTGTATGAGTTATTTTATTATCAACTCACCCGTTGCTCCAGTAAACAAAAAACCTGAATTCCAGTCTGAAATGGTCACCCAGGCACTTTTAGGGGAAACCTGTACTCTTTTAAAAACTCATGAAAATTGGAGATATGTGAAGCAGTGGGATGGCTATGAAGGGTGGATACATTCATTTTATGGTATTGAATCAGAAGAACCCTATGAGGCGACACATTCTTTTTTTGAATTGACAGGATGTTCAGAACATGTCAAAGAAAGCAGAAAAATTGTGTATGGGTCAAAATTGAAATTAACGAATTCTGAACAATTGTTGTTTCCTGATGGTTGGGAGGGTTCAGCACCAAATGGATTTCGATCAGCTTCTTTTAAATTATCTCGAGATAATTTATTAAAAGAAGGTAGACGATTTTTGGGAGTTCCGTATCTGTGGGGAGGAAAATCATCACTTGGAATAGATTGTTCCGGATTGATCCAAACCATTTTTAAATCGATGGACATTGAACTTCCCAGAGATGCATGGCAGCAGGGAGAGTATTTTAAGGATTACACAATCCCAATGGATTCTGTTAAACTGGGTGACATTTTATTTTTTGGGAAAAATGAAAAAATAACTCACACAGCACTATCTTCAGGCGGACCCAACTTTTTACATTCTCAGGGTTGGGTAAAAGAGGAAAGTTTGGATAAATTCCGGGATGATTTCAATGAAGAATGTTTGCATATATTTAAATTTTCGGTTTCAGTAGAGCATTTGATAATCACATGACTCCATTTCAATTGTCACATAACGGATATATATTAAACCGGGCGGTCTTGGTTCTGAATGCCAATTATGCTCCTCTGCACATTTGTACAGCAAAAAGGGCAATCTGTCTTAATTACTTAGAAAAAATTGAAATCATCGAATCCTACAAAGAAAAAATTCATTCTCCATCGGTACAGGTTCCGGTTCCCAGTATAATCAAATTAAGGCAAATTGTGAAATACAATAGTATGGCTGTAATTCTAAACCGAAAAAACATTTTCCAAAGAGATAATTATACATGTCAATACTGCGGTACTCCTTCTGGTTCATTAACCGTGGACCATATCATTCCCAAAGAGAAGGGGGGCGGTGATGATTGGGAAAATCTAGTCACTGCCTGTCTTCAGTGTAATCTAAAAAAAGGTAACCATTCTCCTGAAGCTGCTGGATTACAGCTTCAAAAAAAACCGAACAGACCGAACCGAATTCAATATTTTCAACAATTTGCAAAAAATGGTCAGGGATCCTGGAAACCGTACCTTTTTATGGAAGCACTGAGATAGGGAACACATGAAGAGAATTATCAGTGGAAGTGCTCCCAGTGGAAATTTGTGCATAGGAAATTATTTGGGAGCATTAAAAAATTGGGTTGGGTTACAGGAAGAATATGATTGTATTTATGTAATAGTTGACCTTCATGCTATTACAACTCAACAAAAACCTTCCGAGTTACGGAAACAGTCCTTATCTTTTTTAGCTCAGTATGTTGCCTGTGGAATTGATCCGAAAAAAAGTACCATTATAATCCAATCTCAAGTCCCGCAACATGCAGAACTTTCTTGGGCTTTGAGTACCATGACCTATATGGGTGAACTGAATAGAATGACCCAGTTTAAGGAAAAATCAAAACGGTACAATGAAAATATCAATGCCGGTCTTTATACTTACCCTATATTAATGGCCTCAGATATTTTATTGTACCAGGCCGACCTTGTTCCTGTTGGAGCTGACCAGAAACAACACCTAGAATTAACCCGTGATTTAGCACAGCGGTTTAATTCACGCTATTCGGACACATTTACCATTCCTGAACCTTTTATTCCAAAGATTGGCGCTCGTATTATGAGTCTCCAGGATCCGACTAAAAAAATGTCAAAATCTGATACGGATCTAAACAACGTTATAACTCTTTTAGACAATCCAGACATCATTCGAAAAAAACTAAAAAGAGCGGTGACTGATTCAGGAAAACGGATTCTTTTTGATCCGGAAAAACGACTTGGAGTGGCAAACCTAATAAATCTATACTCTGGTCTAACAGGCTTAGAAATATCTGAAATAGAATCTCATTTTGAAGGGAAAATGTATTCAGATTTAAAAATTGAACTCTCCGAACTAATTATTGATACCCTCAAGCCAATCCAAAATGAATATCAAAAACTAATGGAAGACAGAACTTTTTTGAATTCCATTATGGAGAATGGGCGAAAAAAAGCAAATAAAATAGCTAATAAAACCTTACGCAAGGTTTATAAAAAAATAGGATTTTTACCTATCCAATCATAAATGAGTTCACATGTATAAGGTACAGTTAGAGCAATTTGAAGGTCCCCTTGATCTTCTCCTTTACTTTATCAAACGGGATGAATTGGATATTTATGATATCCCAATTTCTCAAATAACAGCAGACTATATGGAAACAATACAAACTTCGAAAGAGGTCAATATTGGAACAGCAGGTGAATTTATCCATATGGCTGCAACATTGATGAGAATAAAGTCGAAAATGCTTCTACCATTGTCTTCCCACGATGAAGAAGATGACATTGAGGATCCCCGACTTCCATTGGTGAGGCAGTTGTTAGATTATAAACGTTATAAGGAGGCAGCGCAATCATTGGACTCCATGGCAGAAAATCGAAGTCACTATTTTACAAGAGGGAAAATTAAGGATATTTCTTCTGTTGAAGAGGAGGCAGCGGTCTTTGTGCGAAATGTTTCGTTGTTTGATATTGCAACATATTTCAAGACTGCTATGGATAACAAACCTGTGATTAGCCGATATGAACTCCATCGGGAGCCCATGAGTATAGATGACCAAAAAGCGAAGTTACTTGCTTTCGTTGATGGGGACGGGATACTTCGTTTTTCTTCCCTTATAGAACGTTTGAGAGATAAGGTTGAAATTGTCATTACCTTTTTGGCAATTCTTGATCTGATTCGGGAAGAAAAAATTCTACTTATCCAGAATGAATTGTTCGGCGAGATAGAAATTCAACTTATTTCGGAAAAGAATTAATGTCTACTGTAGAACAGGAAGAGTTATTCATTATTGAAGCGCTTTTGTTTGCAAGCCCCCATCCTCTAACACAAAAACACGTAAATCAGATTTTTGAAAATGATCCCCCAAAATTGGCCTCTGTTATTGAAAAATTAAAAGAAAAATACAATAGTGAAAATCATGCATTTGAAATTCAGACCATAGCAGGTGGGTATCAACTCAATTCCCGACCAGAGTACGATATCTGGATTCGAAGATTATTAAATAAATCAGGGAAACTTTATCTGAGTACAGCTGCACTTGAATCGTTGGCAGTTATAGCTTACAAGCAGCCTGCAAATCGTTTTGAAATTGAGTCAATTCGTGGAGTTGATTGTTCAGGGGTCTTAAAAACTTTATTAAACAAAAACCTGATCTGTATTAAGGGCAGGGATGAAGGTCCTGGCCGTCCGCTACTTTATGGGACAACAGATGATTTTCTTGAAGCTTTTGGATTGGGGGAAATATCCGAAATACCTAAGCTGAAGGAAATCGCTGATTTGACTGATGACGAAGAACTCCCAAATGAGATGCAGGTTGATATTTTCTCGGAAGGTGCTGTTCCTGAGGGAGACTAATATTTATGAGGTTAAATAAATATTTAGCTCATGCCGGTGTGGCTTCAAGACGGCAGTCTGACGCTTTGATTCAGAAGGCAACCACATTCGTGAATGGAAAGCTCATCATAGATCCAGCGCACCCTGTCACAGAAAAAGACGACATCGTATTTGAAGGAATGAAGCTTTCTATTTCGAGAAAATTTCAGGTAATCCTGTTCCATAAACCTACAAAGGTTGTAACAACCACTTTTGATCCACAAGGTAGAAGAACTATTTTGGATTATGTCAAAACAAAAGATAGGATATTTCCAATAGGAAGACTGGATCGCATGACAACAGGGTTATTATTATTGACAAATGATGGAGAATTATCAAACAAATTGCTTCATCCGAAATTTCGTATTCCGCGAATATATGAAGCGGAAATAGATAATGTTTTAGATTCTAAAATGATACAAAAAATTGCAAAGGGAATTTTCATAGGAGATGGTGATTTTGGTCGGGCAGAAGTGTTAAAGCAGAAAAAGGTAAAGAAAAGGAGTACCGTACACTTAAAACTTTTTACTGGGAAGAAAAGAGAAATTAGGCGAATATTTTCTTTTTTAAATATACGCCTTTTCAGTTTGAAGAGAATACAATACGGTCCTATTTCGCTGGGGGACCTTCCGCGTGGAGAGTGGAGATACTTAAATGACGCTGAGGTGAATCAATTGAAAACTTTTAATAGATCCAAATAAAATGCTGGGTTATATAGAAATTGTCTTATTTATAGGTTTTATAATATGATAAAAGTAACTTTCTCGGCTTTTTGAGAATTAAATGTAATGATTATCGCAATTGATGGGCCTGCAGCAACAGGGAAAAGCAGTACTGCAAAAGCTGTTGCCGAGGAATTGAGTTTCACGTATTTGGATACAGGAGCTATGTATAGGGCAGTAACATTGGCTGTCCTTGAAAAAAACATTTCGCTGACACACGACTATGATATAAAATCATTTCTTGCTTCTCTGGATTTAAATATTCTTTATCTAGAGGAGACACTTGTAATTGAATTAGACCAGGTAGATGTTACAAAACATATCAGAGATCCTAAAGTGACAGCGAAAGTAAGTGAAGTCAGTGCGTTACCGGCGGTGAGAAAGGCCATGGTAAAGTTTCAGCGAAAATTAGCTTCAGATAAAGATTGTATTGTTGAAGGGCGGGATATTGGTACGGTCGTATTTCCGAACGCTGATCTAAAATTCTATATGATTGCCGATTCCAGAATTCGGGCTGAGCGAAGGAAAAAAGACCTTCTTAATTTGGGGAAGAATAAAGATATTGGTGAACTCGAAACAGAAATTAAAAGTAGAGATAGGAAAGATTCTACCAGAGTACATTCTCCATTGTCAAAAGCTGAAGATTCCATCATAATTGATACATCACATTTGGATTTTCGCGAGCAGGTTAATATGATTGTTGAGAAAATTAAAACAGAACAAAAAGGAAAAACATAAATGGTTGAAAAAGAATTGGAAACATCATTGCTTGAAGAGGCTTCGGAAGAAAAAACTGATGAAGTCAGTGCTGAGACCGTAGTGAGTACGGAAGAAACTGCACCTGCTATTGATTATTTATCCCCTGAATTATTTCAAAATATAAATATTTACAATAAAGAGGATATGGATCAGGAAAAAGTAGAGGAGGAAATCCCTGCCGAACTCCAATCCAAGTACCTTGAAACTTTGTCAGATATTGATGAACAGGAACTGGTCTCAGGGAGAGTGATCGGAATGACAGATAATGATATTATTTTAGATATTGGATTTAAATCTGAAGGTATCATTCACCGATCTGAATTTCCACAAGATAAATTACCGAGTATAGGAGACCAGATTGAAGTATTTTTAGAGACACTGGAAGACAGAAAAGGGAATATGGTATTATCCAAGACCAAGGCAGATTTCCTAAAATGCTGGAAGAGAATAAGAACGACATATGAAAATAATGAAATCATTTCCTGTAAGATTCTCCGTCGAATAAAAGGGGGGATGGTTGTAGATATTGGTGATATTGAAGCATTTTTGCCAGGATCACAAATTGATATTCGTCCAGTCCGTGATTTCGATTTGTATTTAGATAAAGAGTTGGAAGTCCGAATTGTTAAGTTTAACGAGATGAGAAAAAATATAGTTGTTTCCCGAAAAATCTTATTGGAAGATGAGTTAAAGGAACAAAGAGAACATCTTTTTGATCAAATAAACATTGGGGATATTATAGAAGGCCAAGTAAAAAATGTAACTGATTTTGGTGTGTTCATTGATTTGGGGGGTATAGATGGATTATTGCATATAACGGATATTTCATGGGGAAGAGTGAACCATCCATCTGAAGTTGTTACATTAGATGAAAAACTTACAGTTAAGGTCATAGATTTTGATGAGGAGAAGAAACGTATTTCACTGGGTTTGAAACAGTTAACTACCCATCCATGGGAAAATGTAAGTGAGAAATACCCCATTGGATCAGCTGTGAAAGGTAAGATTGTAAGTATGACTAATTATGGTGCATTCATAGAAATTGAATCAGGTGTAGAGGGTTTAATACACGTCTCCGAAATCTCATGGACAAAACATATCAAAAATCCATCAGAACATTATAGCATGGGGGATGAGATCGAAGCTCAGGTTCTTACCATTGATGTTGAAGAAAGAAAAATCAGTCTGGGTGTCAAACAACTCCAACCGGATCCTTGGGATTCAATCGAAGAAAAGTATATGATTGGTACTCTTCAAAAGGGGAAGGTTATGAACTTAACACAGTTTGGTGCATTTGTAGAACTTGAAGAGGGGATTGATGGGCTCATCCATATATCTGACCTATCTTGGACAAAGGTTTTAAGGCATCCAAAGGAAATTTTAGAAAAGAATCAGGAAATAGAAGTTAGAATATTGGAAGTTTCTAGGGAAAATCGCCGTATTTCTTTGGGATTAAAACAAGTTGAAGATGATCCTTGGGAAGAATATATAAAATATTTTGAAGCGGGTAAAGAAGTTCAAGGTACTGTTATTCATATTTTGGATAAAGGTATCATTCTGGAGCTGGAACACGAGATTGAAGGTTTTATCCCCTTTGGCAGAAAAAATAAAAATGTTCGTTCAAAGATTATGGAGAAGTACACACGAGGAGATGAGCTTACGGCTGTGGTAATGGAGGTAAAGCCTAATGATAAAAAAATTATCCTGATTTTAGATGAACTAAATGACGCTCCAGATGAAAAAATAGATACTGTAAAAGAATATATGGAAACTCAGGAAAGCCCTGCTGGTGAAAAAATAGAAATCCCCATACAGTCACAAAAACCTGAGGGTGATTCAGAATAGATATTATTTTTTGGTGATGATTTTTGGTTAGATACTCAATATTCAACCGAGAACAATACAGTAATTACTATTTATTTTTAGGCTCGTTTGGGCTGGGATTATTTCTCTGGCTGTTTGTGATTAGCAGTGAAGAATACTCCTATCGAATGGATATTCCTCTTGAAGTTAGAAATATAAGTGCAAAAAAAACTCTTAAAAAAGAAGTCCCCAGTATGGTTCAGGTACGTTTTTCTGGTACAGGCCATGAATTATTGAAAGCATTTCTGTTGAAGGACTTTTACGATGATTATAAATTAGTTTTAGACCTTGACCGTATTTCAGAAGAATATGAATTTATCTTAAATGAATATTATGAACGATTCCCACATAAAGTTGTTATTCCTTCATCATGGAAAATCAATTTTCTTGAAATTGTTTATCCTCTGGAAATTAAGATCAGTTTGGACGAATATCTTGTAAAATCTGTACCGGTTATTCCCAAAATAATTATCCATTCAGAGCCAGGATTTATCCAGGTTGGAGATATTAATATTTCCCCCAATATTATTGACATTGCCGGTCCCAGAGAATTAGTTGATTCGCTTCAATGGATAACGACAGAACCAGAAACGCTTTTAGCATTGAAGGAACCGGTTTGGGATGGGTCCTTATCTATCCACGCTCCGCACCCTATAATTGAATACAAAGATAGATCTATATCTTATGAAATTGATATACAAAAAATCAGTGAACGAATTATCAGTGATATCCCTGTTCAAGTGACTCGTGTCCCTGATGGATTACGAGTGTTTGTAAATCCGAGGACGGTATCCCTTACGGCGGTAGGAGGTGTGTTTCGAATTGCCGATATATATCCTGAAGATTTTGTTATATATGTAGACTTTGAAGATCAGTGGGTACAGAAAAAACAATTTTATGCACCAACTATTGTCATACCCAATGATGTCATTGAATGGCAGGATTTGTCACCACGAAACATTGAATTGGTAGTAACTCGGGATTCTCAATGAGCGTATTGGGGATTGAGACCTCCTGCGATGAAACGGCAGCTGCAATTGTTCACAATGGCAAAGTGCTTTCAAACATTATACATTCTCAACAGATTCATCAATCTTCAGGCGGCGTTATTCCGGAGCTGGCTTCCAGAGAACATGAATATTACCTGAACACTATTGTTCAAAAAGCATTAACAACTTCTACGATAAGTAAGTCGGAATTAAAGGGTATAGCTGTGACACAGGGCCCTGGGTTAGCGGGGTCATTGCTTACAGGAGTCTGTTTTGCAAAAGGGATGTCTTTAGGATTGAGGACACCCCTTATTCCTATCAATCATTTGGAAGCACATATATGTTCGAACTTTTTAGAAACTCCAGCGTTGACGTATCCATTGATTTGTCTTCTCGTTTCTGGGGGGCATACACAATTATGGCATATTATGGAACAGGATAAATATCATTTGTTAGGAGAAACTCGTGATGATGCTGCGGGGGAAGCATTTGATAAGGGGGCAAGAATATTAGGATTAGGATATCCTGGTGGACCAGCGATTGAAAAATGTGCAGTTGGGGGGGACTCAAAAGCCATTGAATTCCCTCGTGCCTTGTTAGGTAAAAATAATTTAGAATTTAGTTTTAGCGGACTCAAAACGGCACTTCTTTATTACATTAGAAACCTTGATGAAGTCGAAAAAAATCAAAATATACATAATATCGCAGCTAGTTACCAATCTGCTATTATTGATGTATTGATTACAAAACTTAAAATCGCTTTAGAATTAACTGCTATTAATAGCTGTGTCATTGTGGGCGGTGTGAGTGCAAATAAAATGTTAAGGGAATCAGCAAAAACCCATTTAGCTCCTGCGAAGGTACATTTTTCATCTCTCCCTTTGTGTACAGATAATGCTGCAATGGTTGCTTATTTAGGAGAATTAAAGCTAATGGCAGGAAAAAAATCTTCCCTTTCATTTTCTGTGCTCCCAAATCTCTCCCTAAAATAAAATAATCCGTTCAGAAGAATGGAAAATCTCAAAAAATGATAATAATATATTTGGGTGTTCAGAGTTTTCTTGTAAAGTCATCCAGTTTATATAACAATATTTTATTTATTCACAGTGCTCTCTTCTTTTATTTGTTCAGAATCTAGATTTTTCAATATGAATAAATGATTATCGAATTTCTCCATCAAACAGATTATTGGTTTTGGATTCTGCTTCTGGGAAGCGTCACAATAATAATTTGGTATATTATTTTTTTTAAACCAGAGAAGGAGTTTTTAATATTACCCTTCTTAAGGTTATTTTTTGTTGTAATTCTTTTAATAGGCCTGTTACAGCCAAATATTACTCAAGTCATTCAAAGGGAAAGAGAGAGAGAGCTAAGTGTTTTTGTAGATAATTCGATGAGTATGGGTTATCATAAAGAGAGCTCTCTAATTAGGTTGAACAAAGATTTATCAACATTTCGTGAAAAACTAAAAAATAAGGATATTAAACATTCCATTTATCATTTTGATAACTCCATCTATCCAGTAATAAATGAAATACCACTTACAGCAACTGGCTCAACCACAAATATTGGAGAAATTATCAAAAGCGCTGAACATGAAAACCCAGAAACATCAATGGGATATCTAATGATTACCGATGGACAGAATACCCTTGGAATAGATCCAAAACAATCAGTTACAGATGTTTCTATTCCTATATTTTCTTTGGGTGTAGGGGATAAATCTGCACTTGTGGATATCTCCATTAAATCTGTTGATGCTCCTACTGTTGCTATCAATAATGAGGTCATTGAAATTATCGGGACTGTAGAATCTTTCGGAGATATAAATCAGCGCTTGACTGTTTCTTTATATGATAAAAATAAATTAATTGGATCAAAATATATTCGTGTTATAGGAGGAGGGTCTCAAACGAATATTCGGTTTGGGTTTGCTCCTGATCAATTGGGTGAATCCCTTTATACCATGAGAATCTCTTCAATAGAAGATGAATTAAACATAGCTAATAATCAACATTCATTTAGTATTTCGATTTTGCAGGATCAATATAATGTGGCAATTTTAACTGGTGCCCCCTCATATAACACAGGAGTATTAAAGAAAATATTAAGCAAGATGCCACGTACTTCAGTGAATCATTTTATTCAGAATAAAAAAGAGTTTCGTCCCGGATTAAAAGAATTTTGGGAGAAAAAATATGAACTTATCATTTTGGATAATTTTCCTGTGAGTCAGATGTCAAAATCATGGTATTCCTTTTTGAAAAAAAAAATTGGGTCACATAAATCCAGTTTGGCATGGTTTTCGGGACCGTCGACTCAAGAAAGATATGTTTCTACACTTTTTTCAATTTTTGGATTAAAAGATGCTAATTGGATATTTGAAGATAAATTGACGGAATGGACTTTGACTTCAGAGGGGGAAAAAATAATACGATCATTCAGTATGCATCCTGATTTTATTTTTAGAGAATTAGAGTTTCCTCCTTTAAATCCGGGGCTTCAACTAACCCATCAACATTCGTGGATGTATCCTTTGGCATCATTTAAAAACGGTGGTAATACCCCTGTTTTACTTACAGGTGAAACGAATAATGTAAGAATGGCAGTATGGTCTCCCACAAATTTGCACGCATTACATTATAATTTAACATCAACAAAATCTAAGGAATTTTCAAAAATATTATTGAGCGGATTATTTTCATGGTTGTTACGTACTGGTGGTAATGAAACTCTTCACTTTCGATTGAATAAAAATAATTATCAACAGGGCGAAGAAATTGAAATTTCCGGTATTCGGTATTCCGAATCAGCAAAAGGAGAATCTGCCCTATTTTACATTATTGTCAAGGATTCTATTGTTAGTTCAACTGAATTACAATTCAATCCGTTATTGGAAAGATGGGAAGGATCTTTGTGGGCATCCTTTCCCGGGACAAATGAATATATTGTTGAATACAAAGATAATTCAGGTACCTATGACCAGAAAGGAAAGTTCTATGTGGAAAAAAGTCAGGTTGAATTGAATAAAGTATATTTAAATGAAGAACTTTTGAAATATATCTCAGGAGAGACTGGGGGAGAATATTACCACTGGGCAAATATGGATAGCATGATTTCACAGCTCGACCCGAAAATTACAATAATGACTGAAACCAATAAAACTCGGCCTTTTGAGAGATGGTGGATTGTAGTTATTTTAATTTCCATTTTATCTTTGGAATGGGGTCTCCGTCGTAAATTTGGCTTCTTATAATTTCATTAATATATATAAAATCAGATAAATGAAAAAAATAACTATTATTGGGACTGGATATGTAGGGTTAGTGAGTGGTGCCGGGATTTCTGATTTTGGTCACCAAGTTACATGTGTAGATATCCTCGAAGAAAAAATCTCTTATTTGAATCAAGGGGGAATCCCTTTTTATGAACCAGGGTTAAAGGATTTAATAGAACGGAATGTCCAGTCTGGTCGACTATTGTTTTCAACTGAAATAGAGAGGATGATAAAAAATAGTGAGATTATTTTTATTGCTGTTGGGACACCAGAAGCTGAAGATGGTAGTGCGGATTTAATGGCAATAAATTCAGTAGCTGACACCATCGCGAATAATTTGAATGATTATAAAGTGATCTGTACGAAAAGTACTGTCCCAATAGGTACTGGAGAAAAAATAGTAAAATCGATTAGGTCTAAAACAGATCAAACTTTTGATTATTGTTCCAATCCTGAATTTTTAAGAGAAGGTTCAGCGGTCAGAGATTTTCTTAGGCCTGACCGGATTGTTCTTGGAGCATCTTCAAATAATGCAATTGAGGTGATGAAAGATATCTATCGTCCTCTTTACATCAATGAAACTCCTATGCTTTATACAACAATTGAGTCAGCAGAAATGATAAAGTATGCCAGCAATTCCTTTTTAGCTTTGAAAATAAGTTATATAAACGAAATTGCGAATCTTTGTGAAGCGGTAAATGCAGATGTTCACACTATAGCCCGGGCTATGGGTATTGATGGTAGGATAAGCCCGAAATTTTTACATGCTGGCCCTGGTTTTGGGGGATCATGCTTTCCAAAGGATATAAAAGCGTTAGCTTCCCTGGCTAAAATGAAAAAGACGCCCATGCATACAATTGAAGGAGCTATCAAAGCGAATGAGTTGCAGAAAAAAAGAATGATCGATAAATTGAGATTCCTTCTGGGTGGTAATTTTATTGGTAAACATATTGCTATTTTAGGATTAACATTTAAACCTGAAACTGATGATATTAGAGAATCACCGGCTATCTCAATGACAGAAGCTATTCTCAAAGGGGGTGGAAAAGTATCTGCTTATGATCCGGAGGGAGGCACAAACTTTTCTAAATTATTTCCTGATATTATTTATGAAAAATCTTGGGAAAAAGCGGTATCAAAATCTGATGGAATGGTTATTCTTACAGAGTGGAATGAATTTAGAGGTATAGATGCTAATAAAATAAAAACGCTGATGAGTGCACCTGTAGTCCTTGACACTAGGAATATCTTGAATATGCATGAATTTCAAAATGCAGGTATTATATTTGATAACGTAGGGCGATTGCCCTATAAAAATTAGAAATACAAATTATGGAAATTAAGGAGATATCTCTTCCTGGATTGTTATTGATTATGCCCCACATACACAGGGACAAAAGGGGATATTTTTTTGAATCCTTTCGTGGTGATATAATGAAAAATTATAATTTGCCTACATCTTTTATTCAGGGAAATCAATCAAAATCTGATAGGGGGATAATAAGGGGACTTCACTACCAGCTCAAATATCCCCAAGGAAAACTGGTTCGGGTTTCTTTTGGAAAGGTTTATGATGTAGCTGTGGATATACGAAAAGGCTCTCCCACCTTCGGTCATTATTATAGTACAATTCTTTCAGATGAAAATCACCTGACCATGTTTATCCCAGAAGGATTTGCTCATGGGTATTCCGTATTGTCTGATACCGCTATTTTTCAATATAAGTGTACAAATATTTATCATAAGGAAGACGAATATGGGCTCCGGTGGGATGATCCGGAAATAGGTATAGATTGGAAGATATCTAATCCAACTCTGTCAAAAAAGGATTTAAATCTTCCTTCATTAAAAAATATTTCAGACAAATATTTACCGGTGTATGAAGCCTAAAATATTTTTTATTACTGGAGGATGTGGGTTTATCGGTTCAAATTTTATAAGATACCTTCTTGAAAATACAGATGTAAAACACATTATAAATTTGGATAAATTGACCTATGCAGGCAGTACATCTAATCTAAAAGAATTTAATTCTGACAGCCGCTATATATTTATTGAAGGTGATATTACAGATGCTAAGTTAGTTTACAGCCTTTTTCAGAATCATAATCCAGACTGTCTTGTTCATTTTGCTGCCGAGAGCCATGTGGATAGATCCATTGATGGACCGGAAGAATTTATTAACACTAACATTATTGGGACATTCACACTTCTTGAAGAATCACTTAGATATTATAAATCATTAAGCAAAAATTCTGTTACTGAATTCCTTTTTCATCATATTTCCACTGATGAAGTTTTTGGTAGTCTTGGGAAAACAGGATCATTTACAGAAAATACCCCATATGATCCAAGTTCACCCTATTCTGCAGCCAAAGCATCATCAGATCACTTGGTCAGAGCATGGTACAGAACCTTTGGATTACCAGTATTGATCACAAATTGTTCAAATAATTATGGTCCCTATCAGTTTCCCGAAAAACTTATTCCATTAATGATTATTAATTGTCTCAATGAAAAACCTCTTCCTGTGTATGGTAAAGGAGATAACATCCGTGATTGGCTCTATGTGGAGGACCACTGCACTGCCATAATCTCCGTACTTCAAAACGGAATACTAGGAGAGACCTATAATATTGGAGGCCGATCTGAAATATCAAACCTCAAGATTGTGGAAACTATCTGTGACAGTCTGGATGAAATACATCCATCTATATCTGGAAAATCATATAGGGAATTGATAACATTTGTCAGGGATCGGCCCGGGCATGATTTTCGCTATTCAATTGATGCATCTAAAATTGAAAAAGCATTAAATTGGGTGCCAGATGAATCATTTGAAACTGGCATTAGAAAGACCATTCAGTGGTATCTTGACCATCAGGATTGGTGGCAAGAAATTCAAGAAAAAATTTATAAACAAGAAAGATTAGGGGCCCTTTAGTTTTTCAAATGTATAATATAATAAGTTTTTTAATTATACTTCTTGTGCATGTTGCATTTGGGCAAGATAATAGATTTGGTCAGTTAAGTTTGTTAAAAGAAAATACAGATGTAAAAGCAGGCGAAACAATCCAAGCTGTCCAATCATTTGAAGAAACATTTTTTCTTGAAAAAGTTATTAATCCAGATGAATATATTCTTGGTCCTGGCGATGAATTGGGGATCAATATTCTCATGGGGGAAAACCTCACTTTACCTCTGAAGATAACACCTACTGGGGATGTATTCATTCCATCAGTTGGAATAGTGGGCGTATCCGGAATGACTCTTATTCAGGGTATAGATAAAATAACAAACTATATTTTGGATAATGCCTATCCTAATGCAAAGGTAAGTGTTGCTTTAGTTAATATTAGATATTTTCAAATCCAAGTAATAGGTGCAGTAAATACTCCCGGTTTTGTCCGTTCCAGTGCTGTAGATCGATTGGATAGAATTATTGATAGGGCCAATGGTTTTCATCAATTAGCCCGGGAATTTGAAATTACGGTAAAGCGTAAGAGTGGGAAATTAGAAAATATTAATTATCTGAATTTTATTCGCAATGGTGATTTATCCCAAAACCCCACTTTTTTAGAAGGGGATATAATTATCATTCCATTTGGTAACATTAATGATGAGTCGGTCGCCTTGAGGGGAGCCGTAAAAGGAGCGGGATATGACGTTATTGAGCCAGGGGAGACTCTAATAAAATTTTTGACTCGTAATATCAAACTTGATACATATTCTGATCTGCAGAGTGTAATTATTACTCGTGAAGGAGAAAATTCTAAATCCTTTAAAAGGATTCTCCCAAGTGAGTTCTCACATTTTCAACTAATGGCTGGGGATATAATTGATATCCTGAGGGAAAGAGGTATAATGGTAAATGGATTTGTTCAGGAACCTGGGGCATACGAATTCATCCCTGGATATTCCATTTCTGATTATATCAGTATAGCGGGAGGAAATACACTTGAAGGAAGTGCAAATCGAGCTGTTGTATATCATCCAGATGGTAGTATTGACAAAGGTAATAATATTCTATTAAATCGTGGAGATGTTATAGTAGTTCCAAGAACTATTTTAAATACATTTGTTGGACGTCTCAGCCTTTTACAAATGACAGCTTATATCTTTTCAATTTATATGTCATATTTAGCTGCAACGGCTTATATATAAAATGATAAAACTTACTCCTCATGAGGAGAAAATACTTTTATTAGTGAAATCCAATCCGGATATTGTAACTAATTCCCAAAAAAGAGCAAAAGTTGCAAAAGAATATGGACTCTCAGAGAAAACGTTACGAAACAGAATTGGTG
>PVBE011186230.1_pt1 | contig 15686 bp, 13 predicted proteins | sample 1631181 | NCBI WGS metagenome assembly PVBE01 (sample SAMN08397723, study PRJNA350692) | Marine metagenome, whole genome shotgun sequencing project. | isolation source: water | place: Pacific Ocean | collected 2012-04 | reverse complement strand
GTTCCGGCAGCACCAGGCCGATCCGGATGACCTTATGGTCGGCACTCGCCGACTGTCCGAACGCTGCGACCGAAGCCGCGACGCCAAGCGTAATCAAAAACTTAGATCCTAATCGCATAGAAATTCCTCCCATTTGCGCCGGCCATGGGGGCCGAACGCATTGTGGGGCGAAGTTTATGCAAGCTAGTTCGCTCGCGCAACCCGCGCGTGACCGTTGTGCTATCGCGCCCGTCGGGCAAACACGTCGGCGAAGGATAGTTCACCCTTCGCCGCCTGGTTGATCACCACCGCGACGATGATGGCGTTCGCCTGAAGAGCCAGTACCGCGAGCGAAACTGCGATGCCAAACGTGACGAGCAATCTCTGTGCTGCACTCATCTGGTCCTCCCCATTTCACGCCGAGCCCGCGGCCTGGCGTTTGTGGGAGCGAAGTCTAAGGGGACGGGCAACCCCGTCGGGCTGGGCCTAGCTGCGAAAGCCGTCCGTGGCGCGGATCAGCACCTCGGCGACGCCGGGCTCGGTTTGCGCGTGGCCGGCGTCGGGGACGATGGTGAACGCCGCCTCGGGCCACGCCTTGTGCAGGGCCCAGGCGGTACGGACCGGGGTTACGGCGTCGTAGCGGCCTTGGACGATCGCGCCGGGGATGCTGCGGATGCGCGGGACGTTCTCGAGGATCCAGCCGTCGCTCTCGAAAAAAGCCCCGTTGACGAAGTAATGGGCCTCGATGCGGGCGAGCGCCACGGCAAAGTCATCGCCGGCGAACTCGGCCAGCAGGTCTTCGTCGGGCAGCAGGGTGATCGTGCCTCCCTCCCAAACGCTCCACGCCTTGGCGCATTCCAGTGCCGCGTCGCGGTCTTCGCCGGTCAGCCGGCGGTAGTAGGCGCCCAGCATGTCGTGGCGCTCGTCGAGGGGAATGGGTGCCACGAATTGCTCGTGGAGATCGGGGAACAGCGCGTCGAGGCCGCTTTGGTAGAGCCAGTCGAGCTCGGTTTGGCGCACCGTGAAGATGCCGCGGATGACGAGCTCGCTTACCCGGTCTGGATGGGTGATCGCGTAGGCGAGGCCGAGCGTCGAGCCCCATGAGCCACCGAAGACCATCCACTTGTCGACGCCGAGCATCTCGCGAATGCGCTCCATATCGGCGATCAGGTCCTGGGTCGTGTTCTCACGAAGCTCGGCGTGGGGCGTCGACTTGCCGCAGCCGCGTTGGTCGAACAGGATGATGCGGTAGGCGTCGGGGTCGAAGAAGCGGCGGTGGACGGGGCTGGTGGCGCCGCCGGGGCCACCGTGCACGAAGAGCGCCGGCCTGCCCTCGGGGTTGCCCGATTCCTCGTAGTAGACCCGGTGAAGCCCGACCTCGAGCCACCCGGTTTCGCGCGGCTCGCACTCTGGATAGAACAACGCGCGCCGCGTCACTCCGACCGCTTTGTCCATTCGCTGGCTCCCTGCCCCCTCAGCGAAACTCGTCAGAAGTATGCACCGCGGTCAAGGCACGAGCTAATGCTCGCCGCCCGCCTACTTGGTGCCGTAGAGGCGGTCGCCGGCATCGCCGATGCCGGGCACGATATAGCCGTGGTCGTTGAGCCGCTCGTCCACCGCCGCCGCGAATAGCGGCACGTCCGCGTGCGCCTCGTGAAACGCGGCGACGCCTTCGGGCGCGGCCAGCAGGCAAACGAACTTGACCGCGCCGGCGCCGTCTTCCTTGAGCCGCTGGACCGCGGCCACGGCCGAGTTGCCGGTGGCGAGCATGGGATCGACGACGATGACCTGGCGCCTCTCGAGGTCCGTCGGCACCTTGTAGTAGTACTCCACCGCGGCCCGGCTGACCGGATCGCGGTAGAGTCCGATGTGGCCGACCAGCGCCGTCGGCACCAAGTCGAGAATGCCATCGAGGATGCCGGTCCCGGCGCGCAGGATCGAGACGACGCACAGCTCCTTGCCGCGCAGCACCGGCGCCCTCATCGTCGCGACCGGGGTTTCGATCTCATCTTCGGTCAACGGCAGATCGCGCGTCACCTCGTAGGCCAGCAACGTGCTGATCTCGCGCAGCAGCCGCCGGAAGTCGGCCGGCGTTGTGTCCTTGCGCCGCATCAGCGTCAACTTGTGCTGGACTAGCGGATGATCGACGATCGTCACGGCTTGCGGCATTCCTCGACCTCGTCTCCAGTCTGCCTCGCCTCGAAACGCCGTCCCCTAGCGAGTGCTCTCGGCGGGTTACGGCTGGGTCCGGGACCATACGGGGAATCTTCGGACGGGTACACCGGGCGGCCCCCGGTGGGCGGCGTTGACACCGCCTTTTGCCGGCCCGTAGCATCGCGCATGAATCTCGAATCAGAAGACGAGCTCAGGGACCTGCAGTCATTCGACGACCCGCGCGCCGCGGTCGATCGGATCGCCGAGATCTATGCCGAGGGACGTGCCCTCCTCAAGGTGCACTTCGACCGCTTCGTCGGCGGCGAGCGGAGCGGACCCAAGGTCGACGCCTGCTATCCCTATCTACGGCTCGAGGTGCCCACGGTGCCCGCGGGCGGTGTCCGTGGCCCACTTTCGTACGGCGCCGTCGCCGAACCGGGCGTCTATGGAACCACGCTGACCGAGCCAGCCCTGTTCCGCAGCTATTACGAGGAGCAGATCCGCCTGCTCATCGAGAATCACGACGTGCCGGTCCGGGTCGGCATCTCGAATCGCCAGATTCCCTTTACCTTCGCGCTCGAAGAACTGACCGCCGATCTCGATGCCGATGGCGTCGCCCGGCTCGCCGAGGCGTTCCACCTGCCCGATCTTTCCGAGATCGACGACCGGATCGCCAACGGCGACCGGCGCAACGGCGGCGGCGCCCGCCCGCTCTCGCTCTTTCCCGCCGAGCGGGTCGACTTCTCGCTCTCGAGGCTGCGTCACTACACCGGTACCGCGCCGGACCATTTCCAGCGCTTTGTCCTGTTCACCAACTATCAGCGCTACGTCGACGAGTTCGTCGAGTATGGCCGCGAGGCGGTGAGTACCGGCGAGAGCTTTCGTGCGTTCGTCGAGCCCGGAAACGCCGTTCTCACCAATCCGCGGCTGACCGGCCTTCCGTCCACCGGCACGCCGTCCGAGAAGCTACCCCAGATGCCCGCCTATCACCTGGTCAAGGACCGTCATATGGGGGTGACGCTGATCAATATCGGTATCGGCCCCTCCAACGCCAAGACCGTCACCGATCACGTCGCCGTCCTGCGCCCGCACTGTTGGCTGATGATCGGCCACTGCGGCGGCCTGCGGGCCACCCAGCGCCTCGGCGATTACGTGCTGGCGCATGCCTACGCTCGGCTCGACCACGTCTTGGACAACGACCTGCCGCCGGTGGTTCCGATTCCCGCGATCGCCGAGGTCCAGGTGACGCTCAGCGATGCGGTTGCCCGGATCACCGGCCTCGAAGGCGCGGAGATGAAACAGCGCCTGCGCACCGGGACGGTGGTGACCACCGACGACCGCGACTGGGAGCTTCGCTACGACGAACTCGCTGCATTCTTCAACCAATCGCGCGCGATCGCCATCGACATGGAATCGGCCACCATCGCGGCCAATGGCTTCCGCCTCCGCGTCCCCTACGGCACGCTGCTCTGCGTCTCCGACAAGCCGCTCCACGGTGAGATCAAGTTGCCCGGTATGGCCAACGCGTTCTACCGCGAGCGCGTGAGCCAGCACCTGAAGATCAGCCTCGCCGCGCTCGATGAGATGCGCGACGACGTGCCCCGACAAGCCTTGCACTCGCGCAAGCTCCGCAGCTTCGACGAGCCCGCGTTTCGTTAGCTCCCACAGGACCAGGCTCGCAAAGGACCCGCCTATGGCCGGCACAAGCGATCTGGCGAATCTGTCCGCGGCCGAACTCGGTCGCCGCGTGACCGCCGGTGCGCTCGACCCGGTACATCTCGCCGAGTCCTTCCTCGAGCGCATCGAGGGCTATCCCGACCAAACCGTCTTCTTGACGATGACCGTGGAGCGGGCCCTCCGCGAGGCCGAGGCGAGCGCCACGCGGCACCGCGCCGGACGGCCGCTCGGTCCGCTCGACGGTGTTCCGACGGTGTGGAAGGACATCCTCGACGTTGCCGATACCGTAACCACCGCGGGCTCCGACCTATTCCGGGACAACCCGGCCGCTGGTGCCGATGCCGTGGTCGTCGCCAACGCAGACCGCGCCGGTATGATCAGCCTCGGCAAGACCACTTTGCCCGAGTTCGCGTTCTCCGGGCTCGGGCAGAATCCTCATTTCGGCACCCCCCGCAATCCCAGCGATCCATCGCGCATGACCGGCGGCTCGTCTTCGGGCACGGCGGCGGCGATCGCGGCCGGACTGGCTCCGTGCGGACTTGGCACCGATACCGGCGGCTCGATCCGCATACCCGCGTCCTTCTGTGGGATCGTCGGCTTCAAGACCACCGAGCGGCGCATCGACAAGACCGGCGTGATCCCGCTTTCGCACACCCTCGACACCCTGGGTCCGCTGGCCCGAACGGTCGAGGACTGCCTCCTGCTCGATGCGGTCTATCGTGGTGTATCCCCCTCCGCCGTTGCTCCGCCGCCGATCGCCGATGTCACGGTACTGGCGCCGCCGCTGACAAGCATCGTCATCGCACAAGGCGATGACGCCGTGGTCGCGAACTTCGAATCCGCGCTCGAAACCTTGGCCCGGTCCGGGGCGCGGATCGAGCGCCGGCCCTTCGAAATGTTCGACGCGGTCCACGCCCTGACGGCGAAGCACGGCACCATCCTCGCCGCCGAGTCCTACTATCAGCACAAGGACCGGGTCGACGGCGCGGACGCCGCGCGCATCGACCGCCGCGTGATGGCCCGAATCAGGCGCGGCACCGAGATGAGCGCGTGCGACCTGGTCGCGATCGAGGCCGAGCGCGAGCGGTTGATCGCCGACTTCGAGCAGGCGCTGGCCGGCGGCTGCTTCGTGGCGATGCCGACCACGCTCATCACGGCGCCCGAGATAGCCGCCATCGAGGCCGATGACACGCTGTTTCACGAAACCAACCTGAGGGCGCTGCACAACACGATGATCGGCAACTTTCTGCGAACCTGCGGCCTCGCGCTGCCCTCGGGCCGCGATCGCGGCGGGCTGCCGACCAGCATTCTCTTCACCGGGCCGGCCGGCGCCGACGAGGCGCTGCTGCGTGCCGGTCTGGCCATTCAACCGGCGCTTGCCGGCGCCTAGGCTGTGCCCGAGCTTCCCGACGTTGCCGTTTACATCGCCTGCCTGGAACCCCGCATCCTCGGCCAGACCCTGAACGGCGTCCGGGTCGGCAACCCCTTCCTCGTGCGCACCGTGGAGCCGCCGCTGGCGGCGGCGGCGGGGCGTCGCGTCGTAGCTCTGCGCCGCATCGGCAAGCGAATCGCCATCGGCCTCGAGGGCGATCTCCACCTCGTCGTCCACCTGATGATCGCCGGCCGTCTCCACTGGAAGGAAGCGGGCGCGGCTTTGCCCAAGCGGCGCGGGCTGGCCGCGTTCGACTTTCCCGACGGAACCCTTACGCTTACCGAGGCGGGATCAAAACGCCGCGCTTCGCTTCACGTGGTTTCGGGTGAGGCGGCACTGGTTGCCCTCGATCCGGGCGGCGCGGAAGTCCTCGACATCGACCTCGAGACGTTCGCCCGGGTACTCACCGCCCGCAACCACACGCTAAAACGGGCGCTCACCGACCCTCATCTGCTCAGCGGTATCGGTAACGCCTACTCCGACGAGATCCTGCACCGCGCCCGACTCTCGCCGGTGAAACTGACCGACCGCCTGGCTGGCGACGAAATCGCCCGCCTCTACACCGCGGCGCGGTCGACCCTCACCGAGTGGACCGAGCGTCTGCGAGCAGAGGCCGGCGAGGGCTTTCCCGAGAAGGTCACCGCATTTCGCGCCGACATGGCGGTTCACGGGCGCTACGGCGAACCCTGCCCGGACTGCGGATCGCCGGTCCAACGCATCGTCCACGGCGCCCACGAGACCAACTACTGCGCCCGCTGTCAGACCGGCGGCAAGCTCTTGGCCGACCGCGCGTTGTCGCGCCTGTTGAAAAAAGACTGGCCCCGGACACTCGAAGAGCTGGACAAGGCACGCCCGACCCATTAGCCGCCGCGTGCTATGATCGGAAAAGGGTTTCACCGCCCCGGGAGAAATCGATGCCGCCGCCTTTGACGATCCGTCTCAACGAGGCCGACAATGTCGTCGTCGCCCGCACCGACCTGTTGGCCGGAGTGGAGATCGCGGGGGAAACCGCGAAGTGCACGATGCCGATCCCGGCCGGCCACAAGGTGGCCACCGCGGCCATCGCGGCCGGCGAGCCGGTTCGCAAATACAACCAGATCATCGGATTTGCCGCCCAAGCGATCGCGCCCGGCGAGCACGTTCACACCCACAACGTCGAGATGAAGGACTTCGACCGCGCCCACGAGATCGGCGTCGACGCCGTCGCCACCGCCCACGTGCCCGAGCCACACCGCGCCAGTTTCGCGGGCATCGTGCGTGCCGATGGCCGGGTCGCCACCCGCAACTACATCGGTGTCATCACCACGGTCAATTGCTCGGCGACGGTCGCCCGCCACATCGCCGATCAATTCCGCGGACCGGCGCTCGAGGCCTTTCCGAACGTCGACGGTGTCGTGGCGCTGTGCCACGGATCGGGCTGCGGCTTGGGCGGAACCGAGACCGGCGACGCGATCGCACGCACCATCCACGGCTACGCCCGCCACCCCAATTTCGGCGGTGTGCTCCTGCTCGGCCTCGGCTGCGAGGACAACCAGATAGCCAAGATCATCGATCGCTACGACATGGAGCCGGGCGAAACGCTGCAGGCGATGACCATCCAGAGCGCCGGCGGCACCACCGCGACCGTGCGCCAGGGCACCGAGTTCATTCGCGACATGTTGCCGAGCGTGAACGACGTGCAGCGCGAGGTGGTGCCCGTGAGCCACCTTGTGCTGGGCCTCGAATGCGGCGGATCGGACGGCTACTCCGGCATCTCGGCCAACCCCTCGCTGGGCGCGGCGGCCGATATCCTGGTTCGCCACGGCGGTACCGCCATCCTCGGCGAGACGCCCGAGATTTATGGTGCCGAGCACCTCTTGACTCGGCGGGCGGTAAGCCCCGAGGTCGGTGAAAAGCTGACCGGGTTCATCGACTGGTGGGTGGACTACACGGGACGCAACGGCGGCGAAATGAACAATAATCCCTCGCCCGGCAACAAGGATGGCGGCCTCACCACGATCCTCGAAAAATCGCTCGGCGCCGCGGCCAAGGGCGGCACGACCAACCTCGTCGACGTCTACGACTACGCCGAGCCGGTCAGCGCCAAGGGTTTCGTGTTCATGAACACGCCCGGCTACGATCCGGTGTCGGTCACCGGCATGGTGGCCGGCGGCGCCAACACGGTCTGCTTCACCACCGGGCGCGGATCGGTGTTCGGCTGCAAGCCGGCCCCCAGCCTCAAGCTCGCCACCAACAGCGCCGTGTACGGCGCGATGACCGAGGACATGGACATCAACTGCGGCCTAGTCGTTGACGGCGAGGTGTCGGTACCCGAAATGGGCCAACGCATCTTCGAGACCCTCCTCAAGACCGCCTCAGGCGCCCAGACCAAGAGCGAGGCGCTCGGCTTCGGCGAGGACGAGTTCGCGCCCTGGCACATCGGCGCGGTGATGTAGCCAGCTGCACGGTGCGGCCGCGTCCAGCACCGATGGATCCGACCGATACCCGAACGCTCGGTCGTACCGGCGTCGCACTGACCGGGCTCGGCTTCGGTAGCGTCCATCTCGGCGAGATGTACGCGAAGGTTGCCGAAACCGACGCCCAGGCGGCGCTGGCCGCTGCGCTCGAGGGCGGGATCGCCTACTTCGACACCTCGCCGTGGTATGGGCGCGGCCTCAGCGAGCACCGGGTGGGCCGTTTCCTGCGCACCCAGCCGCGCCAAGGCTTCGTCGTGTCGACCAAGGTCGGGCGCGTCCTCACCCGGCCTGCCGATCCCGCCACTCTAGACACCAGCCCGTGGGTAGGCGGGCTCCCCTTCGAGATCCGCTTCGACTACAGCGCCGAAGGCATCACCCGTTCCTACGAGGACAGCCTCCAGCGTCTCGGGCTGACCCGGGTCGATCTGTTGTTGATTCACGACCTCGATTTCCGCCATCACAAGCGCGAAGAGCTGGTCGAGACCTACCTCGATCAGCTCTCCAAGGCCGGCGGATGGTCGGTCCTCCAGGCAATGCGCCAGCGCGGTGAGATCGCGGGCATCGGTGCCGGCATCAACGAACTTGGCATGATTCCGCGTTTCCTCGATCGATTCGAGATCGACTTCTTCCTCGTCGCCATGCCCTATACCCTGTTGGACCAGGGCTCGCTCGCCGAGGAGCTGACACTCTGCTCGGCGCGCGGGGTCGGCATCGTCATCGGTGCCCCCTACGCCTCGGGCATCCTCGCCGCCGGACCGGGGGAGGCGCCGATGTACCGCTATCGCCCGGCCAAGCCCGACGTGATCGAGAAGGTTCGCCGAATGCGCGCGGTGTGTGATCGCTTCGATGTCCCGCTAAAGGCCGCGGCGCTGCAATTTCCGCTCGGCCATCCCGCGGTCGCCTCGGTGATCGCAGGGGCGGTGTCGGCCGCGAACGTACGCGAGAACCTGGCGATGATGCGCTGGGACATCCCTTCCGCCCTGTGGCAGGCGCTGAAGTCGGAGCGATTCATCGATGCTGCCGCACCAACGCCGTAAGCGCCGCACATGAACCTCGCGGCGGTCTACGAGATCGAGCATCTCTGGCACCACGGTGGCTGGTATGCCCCCGGTTTTCTAGAGGTCGATGCAGAGGGCCGGATTGCCACTCTCAGAGCCGACAGGCCCGCCACCTCGGCTCCGCCGCGTAGGATCGCCGGCTTCGGTATTCCGGGCGCCGCCAACCTTCATTCCCACGCCTTTCAGCGCGCGCTCGCCGGACGCGCCGAACGTAGCGCCGAGGACACGTTCTGGAGCTGGCGGGCCCGCATGTACGATTTCGTGAACCGGCTCGAGCCGCGGCACTGCCGGGCCATCGCCGCCATGGCCTATATGGAGATGCTCGAGCACGGCTTCACCGCTGTCGGTGAATTCCACTACCTCCACCACGACGTCCGAGGCGGCGCCTATGCCAACGAGGCCGAGATGTCGGAACAATGCATCGCCGCCGCCACGGATGCCGGGATCGCGATGACGTTGCTGCCGACCTACTACGCCCATGGCGGCTTCGGTATCCCGCCCGAGGCCGCGCAAGCCCGCTTCATCTATGCCGATCCCGAGCGCTTCTTGGGCCTTGTCGCGCGCCTGCGCGCCATGACGACCGATCACGCCGGGCTTCGGGTTGGCGTCGCGCTGCACAGCCTTCGGGCGGTCGCACCGGCCGAACTTGCGGCGATCGAGGCCGGGGTCCGCGCCATCGATCCCGGCATGCCGATCCACATCCATATCGCCGAGCAGCCGGCCGAGGTCGAGGCCTGCGTGGCGGCGCTGGGTGCCCGGCCGATCGAGTGGTTGCTGACCAACGCCGAGGTCGACGCCCGCTGGACCCTGGTGCACGGCACCCACTGCGAGGCCGACGAGCTCCGCGCCGTGGCCTCGAGCGGCGCCGTGGTATGCCTCTGCCCCGCGACCGAGGCGGCGCTCGGCGACGGTGTTTTCCCGTTCGAAGACTACGTCGGCAACGGCGGCCGGTGGGGTATCGGCACCGACGCCCACTACACCGCCAGCATTGCCGAAGAGCTACGTATCCTCGAATTCGGCCAGCGACTCACCCGCGGCCGGCGGGGCGCCGCGCGGCGGCTCTACGACCTCGCGCTCGGCGCCGCCTCCTCCTCGCTGGCCCAGCCCATGGGCGGGTTCGAGCCCGGCGCGCGCGCCGACCTGGTGGTGCTGGACGCGAATGGCCCGGTGTTGCTCGGCCATGGTCCATCGACCGCCTTTGACGCCTGGGTTCTATCCGGTACAACCAATCCGGTCGCCCACGTCATGGTCGGCGGCCGTTGGCGCATCGAGGACGGCCGGCACTTGGGCAAGGACGCGATCATGGCGGCGTACGCGCGCGCGCTCACCGAACTCTTTGACGGGACCTGAGCCACGTGCCGCACCGCTTCGTCCTCAGCCCCGGACGCCTCACCCTCGCCGCGCTGCGCGGCCTCGATGGCGAGAATGTCGAGATCGACCTCGACCCCGCGGCGCGGCCCGCGATCGAGGCGTCGCGGGCGATGATCGACGACCTGGTGGCCCAGCGCCGCCGCACCTACGGTCTCAACACCGGCTTTGGCCATCTCGCCCGGACCACCATCCCCGCCGAACAACTGAAGGAACTGCAGCGACGGCTGGTCCTGTCGACCGCCGCCGGCACCGGCCCGCTTTTGGCCGAGCGGATCGTGCGGCGCGTCATCGTGCTCAAGGTGAACGCCCTCGGGCTCGGGCTCTCAGGCGTTCGCCCGGCCCTCATCGAGGCGCTGCTCGCTCTGTACAATGCTGGGCTCAGCCCTTGCATTCCGGCCAAGGGCTCGGCCGGCGCGTCGGGCGATCTCGCGCCGCTCGCGCACCTCGCCGCGGCGCTGTTGGGCGAGGGCGAGGTCTGGCTGGATGGCGCGGCGATGCCCGCGGCGGCGGCCTTGGAGCGCGCCGGCCTTGCGCCGCTGGTGCTCGAGGCCAAGGAGGGGCTTACGCTCGTCAACGGAACCGAGGTCTCGACGGCGCTCGCCCTCGAAGGCCTGTTCGCGGCCGAGAACGCCTTCGCCGCCGCCGTCGTCGCCGGCGCGCTCAGTGCCGACGCCGCGCTCGCCAGCGACGATCCTTTCGACTCTCGCGTGCACGCCGCCAGGGGCCAGGCGGGCCAGGCCGAGGTGGCGGCGGTCTATCGCTCGCTCTTGCACGGCAGCGGCATTCGCGAATCCCACCTCGAATGCGACCGTATCCAGGATCCTTACAGCCTGCGTTGCCAGCCCCAGGTGATGGGAGCCTGCCTCGACCACATACGCTTCGCCGCCGATGTGCTGGGCCGCGAGGTGAACGGGGTGCGCGACAATCCACTGGTCTTCGCCGAGGACCGGGAGATCCTCTCGGGCGGCAACTTCCACGCCCAGCCCGTGGCCATGGCCGCCGATACGCTGGCCCTTGCCATTGCCGAGACGGGCTCGCTGTCCGAGCGCCGCACCGCCCTTCTCGTTGACCCCCAGCTCAGTCAGCTGCCACCCTTCCTGGTTCGCGACAGCGGGCTCAACTCCGGGTTCATGGTCGCCCAGGTGACGGCGGCGGCGCTGGTCAGCGAGAACAAGGCGCTTGCCCATCCCGCCAGCGTCGATTCGATCCCCACCTCGGCCAACCAGGAAGATCACGTGAGCATGGCCACCTATGCCGCCCGGCGCCTTGGCGACATGGCCGACAACGCGGCCGCGATCGTCGCTATCGAACTGTTGGCGGCCTGCCAGGGGATCGAGTTTCGCCGCCCGCTCAAGACCACGCCGCTCCTTGAGGAAGCGGTCTCCCTGGTTCGCGCGCGCGTTCCGCCGTACGACGAGGATCGCTTCTTTGCACCCGATATCGCGGCGGTGAAAGCGCTGGTGGCCGGCGGGCACTTCCGCGCCCAGCTTCCCGCGGGGCTGCTTCCCTCGGAGGCTCGGTGATGGCTTCGCCGCGGCGCTCGGTGGTCGTCACCGGTTCGTCGAGCGGGATCGGGGCGGCGATCGCGGCCCGCCTCGCTGGCCCCGAGGTCGGTCTGGTGGTCCACGCCCGGCGCAACCGCGAGGGCGCCGAGGCCACGGCCGCGCGCACCCGCGAGGCCGGTGCGGAAACCATCGTCGAGATTGGCGATCTCGCCGAACCGGCGACCGGTGCGGCGTTGATCGAGGCCGCGGTCGCCGCTTTCGGCGGCCTCGACGTGTTGGTTGCCAACGCCGGCCTGTTTGTGCCCAAGGTCTTGGGCGAGGGCACGCGGGCCGAGCTTGACTACGCGCTCGCCGCCAACCTCGGCGGCTTCTTCGAAATGGTAAGCGCAGCACTTCCCCACCTCGAGCGGGCCAACAACGCCCGCGTGGTGGCGATCTCGACCCACAACGCCCACATTTACCGCGCCGATTACACCAACTTCTCACTCTCGGCCGCCTCCAAGGCCGGGCTCGAGGCGATGACCCGGGGACTGGCGCTGCAGCTCGCCACAAAGGGCGTTACCGTCAACTGCGTGGTGCCTGGATTGATCCGGCGCGACTGGCAGGAACGTGACGGCCTCAGCGCCCAGCGCATGCAGGATTGGGCCGACAAGATTCCGATGGGGCGCCTCGGCACACCCGACGAAGTGGCCGCCGTGGTTGCCTTCGTGGTCTCGGTCGATGCAAGCTACCTCACCGGTCAGCTCATACACGTCAACGGGGGGTTCATTTGAAGATCGCTGCGGTCGAGACCTTTCAGCTCCACCCCAAGATCATCAAGGAGGCGTGGCAGGACGACGAATACGTCTGGCCTTCGACCCTGCCTTCGTTCCTCGTCAAGGTGACCGCCGAGGACGGTACCTACGGGATCGGCGAAGCTTCCAGCCAGGTCTGGTACCTCGGCGAAACCGCCGAGCAGATGGCGTCCTTCTTGTCGCTTTACGACGGCGCGCTCAAAGGCCGTGACGCCGAGAACATCGCGCTCGCGCACCAGCTCATGGAGGGGGCGGTGGGCGGCGGCATGCCGGGCGGGCGCGGCGCCCGCGCAGGCGTCGACATGGCGCTCCACGATCTCGTCGGCAAGACGCGGGGGGTGCCCGTGCACGCGCTTCTGGGTGGCGCCTACCGGACCGAGATCGACCTCCTGACCAACCTCTACCATAAGACGCCCGAGGAAATGGCCGAGGCCAGCCGCGACTTCGTCAGCCGCGGCTTCAAGGGCCTGAAGATCAAGGTCGGAGACGTGCTCCTGGCCAAGGGCTGGAATCGCGACAACTTCGAGACCGAGCTCGACAAGCTGGTGGCGGCGCTCGCGGTGATCCCGCGGGGCGTCTACGTCGATGCCGACGCCAACCAGGGTTGGCGCAGCGCACAGTGGACGGTAAGCCTTTTGCGGCGCTTCGCCGGTCACGACAATCTCTCGATCGAGCAGCCCTTGCCCTACACCGACATTGCCGGCCACGCCTTCGTCCGCCGCAACGCAGGGGTGCCGGTGATTCTCGACGAATCGGTGTACTCGCCCGAGGCGGTCATGCAGCTCATTCGCGCCGAGGCCTGCGATCGCGTGGTGCTCAAGCTCAACCGTGTCGGCGGGCTTCTGCCCGGGCTCCAGACCATCACCATTTGCGAGGCCGCGGGAATCGGCGTCAGCGTCGATACCAACCCCTACACCGTGCTCGGCGATACCGCGTCGTGCCACATGGCGGCGGTCGCCCGCTCCGCCTACCCGGTCGATTGTGAGGGGCACGTCTCGTTCCTCACGATAGGCGAGCCCAATCCGTTTCGCGGCGGCATCACCTTCGAGGGTGCAAAGGCCAAGCTGCCCGATGCGCCCGGGCTGGGCGTCGACGTAGACTGGGAGCTGCTGCGAGCCCACCAGACGGCCCACGCACCGAAATGAACCCGGACTCGGCTTGCCAATGGAAGGAAACAGGAGATGACTGAACGTCCCGTCGTCCGGGTCTATCAAGAGGACTGGTGGCCCTTCCAAAATCTTCCCAATGCCCTGCGGCGGGTCGAGCAGGAGACGGGAATCAAGACCGAGCTTAGCTGGGACGTTATCGGTGTCGGCACCATCGATACGATGTTCGACAAGATGACGGCCAGCTTCGCTGACGATGAGCCCCCCTACGATCTCGTGTGCACCGACGAGATCATGCTGCAACGCTATGCATCCTCGGGCCGCGTTCAGGCGCTGGACGATTTCATCGCGCGGGACAATTACGATATTGGCGCGGTGACGCCGGCCACGAACACGGTTACCAGCTGCAACGATCAGACGATTGGACTGCCCTGCGTAAACGTGACGAACATGCTGCTGTACCGCCGCGATCTGTTCGATCAACACGGCCTTTCGGCGCCCAATACGTTCGCCGAGGTGAGCGAGATCGGCGCCGCGCTGCAAGAAGCGGTGCGGGCCGACGGCAAGTCCGACTTCTTCGGGTTCGCGACGCGTGGCGCCGACGGTGGCGGACACGCCGTTTGGACGATCTCAAGCTTCATGCGGTCCCACGGCGCCCGCTGGTTCGATGAAACGGGCAGACCGGCAGTCCAGACGGACCGGCACCGGGAGGCGCTTACTACCTATGTCGATCTGTTGCGTCGCGTCGGGCCGCCCGAACAGCCGGACATGAGCTTCCCCGAGCTTACGCGGGATTATCGGGCGGGTCGGGTCGCCATGATCCTCGAGGTCGGAATGGAGTATGCGAACATCCTTCATGACGACCCGGATCTGGCGGAGCGAACCGGGGTGGCCCTTATTCCCGCTGGCCCGGCGGGTCGATTCTCCAATCTCTACTGTCCGCCCTTTGCCATCCCCGCCAGATCTCGGGTCAAGGACGAGGCCTGGGAAGTCGCCAAGCTCCTCTGTTCGCCGAAGCAACTACTGGAGGACGGCATCACCGCCAACGCGTTGGAAACTTCGTCACTGCCCGTCCTGTACTCGCCCGAGTTCGATCGTCACTACCACCACGATCTGCTCTCGGTCGCGCGTGCCAGCCGCGCCATTTCCTTCGAGGAACGGCCTTTTTCAAGCTTGGGCCTGGATGCATGCGTCGTGGTCGGGAATGCGACGAGCGGCGCCCTGCGTGGCACGCTGTCCGTCGATGACGCGCTGGCTGCGATGCAGAGCGGTTTGGATGCCCTGGCGGCTAAAGCGCCAGCCCAGTCAGCGAGTCACCCTTAGAGAACAATCGCATGCGTAGTGCAGCAGATGGTGACCTCGAAGGCGCCACCGCCGTCGTGACCGGTGCGGCGCAAGGCCTGGGCTCGGGGATCTTCACGCGAGGCCGCCACTAGCCGGCGAACGGGGTTTCGGCGATGCCCTTGGTTCCGGTGTCGATCGCGAAGATCCCGCCGGCGAGGGGTTGCTCGGCGAGATCGCCCTCGCTCAGTTCGTATCGTGCGGTCGTGACATACAAGACATCGAGATCGTCGCCGCCGAAGATGGCGCTGGTGACGCGGCTGCACGGCAAGCTGACCGTGCGGTCGATGGTGCCGTCGGGCGCCCAGCGGATGAGACAGCCACCGTCAAAGCGCGCGTTCCACACGAATCCTTGCGAATCGATGGTCGAGCCGTCGCCGAGACCGAGCGATTCATCGTCGGTCTTGGCGAACAGGCGGCGGTTCGAGATGGCGCCACTCGCGGCCTCGAAGTCGTAAGCGTAGATACCGACGAAGGTATCGGCGAAGTACATGATCGTATCGTCGGGGCTCCAGGCAAATGTATTCGAAACGCCGATATCGCTCTCGAAGTGGTGGAACGAGCCGTCGGGATCGATGCGATAGAGATTGCCGGTGCTGCCTTCGATGGGCTGGCCAGTGCCGTCGGCTTTGAGGTTGTTGTACATGGTGCCGTACCAGAAACGGCCTCGGCGGTCGCACTTGCCGTCATTCGAGCGGTTGGCCGGAAAATTGGCGTCGGGCGCGCACACGCGCTCACGCGAATCGGTCACGGGATTCCAGAATTCGATCCCGGTCGTGGTGGCGACAATCATTCCGCCCGTGGCCCGAAGCG
>PVBE010607517.1_pt1 | contig 15687 bp, 14 predicted proteins | sample 1631181 | NCBI WGS metagenome assembly PVBE01 (sample SAMN08397723, study PRJNA350692) | Marine metagenome, whole genome shotgun sequencing project. | isolation source: water | place: Pacific Ocean | collected 2012-04 | reverse complement strand
TTCTGGTCAATCCCTATTCCACCGACGAGATGGCGGATGCCATCAAGAGGGCTATTGATATGCCCCGTAACGAGAGGGTGAGGCGCATGACCCGCATGCGGGAGGTTGTGGCCGATAACGGCATCTACCGCTGGGCCGGAGATATTATCAGCACGCTGACCGGGATAGAGCCAGAAGAGGTCTGATTGGAGCACCTGTTTGCCGCATGGCAGAAGGTCTCCCTCTCCATAGCGCAAGCCTCCGCCGTAGCCCTTATGCTTGACTACGACGGCACCCTGACACCGATAGTGGGCCGCCCAGAGGAGGCCAGTCTCTACCCCGCCACCCGCCGTCTGCTAGCAGCCCTTACCGCTAAGCCCCGGTTTAGCGTGGCTGTCATCAGTGGTCGCACGCTGGAAGACCTGCGACAGAGGGTGGGGTTGGCTGGCCTGGTGCTGGCCGGAAACCATGGCCTAGAGGTTGCTACCCCACAGGGCGGTTTTCTACACCCCGCTGCTGTTTCCTCGCGACCCGCCCTTATGGCCATCGCTGTCGCCCTGCGGGAGGCGTTGCGTGACATAGAAGGCGTGCTGGTGGAAGACAAGGGGCTGAGCCTGAGCCTTCACTACCGTCAGGTGAACCGGAGCATGGTGGTGTTGGTGGGCCGCCGCTTTCGTGATGTGACCGCCCCTTATGTAAGGGGAGGCTCTGTCCGCATAACCAGGGGCAAGAAGGTCTACGAGGTCAGGCCACCGGTGCGCTGGGACAAAGGGCTGGCTATAGATTGGATTTTGAACCGGTGTTACAATGGCGTCCAGGGAAACATATTGCCCATCTATGTGGGCGACGATGTAACTGATGAAGATGGCTTCCGTGAGGTTGGTCGGTGGCACGGGGTCTCGGTGTTGGTTGCCGGTGAAAGGCGCCGTAGCCGTGCTGGTTACTATTTAAGCTCACCGGCGGAGGTGGCCGAGATGGTTGGAAGACTCACAAGGACGGACTGATGGACGCGTTTGGAGAACTGGCAGGAGTTCTTTATCCAGTACTGGCTTGAGATATCCATGCCGGTGGCGATGCTCTTGGCCTCTCTGTGGCTGAGAGCCACGTCCTTCCACCTACTGGAGAGGTGGCGGGCAAAGGGCGATGGGGAGCCGGTGGCCATCTTTATCGCCTCCACCAGGAGTGCCACCAGGCTATGGGTACTCCTGCTTACTCTCTTTGTTGCCAATCACTCACTATGGGTGCTCTCTGAATGGCGTACATTCGCGAATAGGGTCATCGGCACCATTTTCATATTGTCCCTGTTCTGGATATCCATCCGGCTGGGACAGGGGTTGCTCCGGGTATACTTGAGCAAAGCGGGTCTGCCGACCGTTATGCTGCCCTGGCTGCTGAACCTGGTGCGGGTGGGAGTAGCATTCACCGTCGCCATGCTCCTGCTGGACATATGGGGTATATCCACCACCCCGATAATTCTGGTCCTGGCGGTGGTGGCGCTGGTGGCTGCCCTGGGGTTGAAGGATGCCGTGCCTAACCTGCTGGCCAGTTTCCGGCTCACCTCCCGTCTCTCCTTTCACAAGGGGGACTTCATCAAGCTGGATACGGGGGAGGAGGGGTATGTGACAGAGGTTGCCTGGGGCCGTACCCGCATCCGCGGCCTGGACAACAGCCTTATCGTACTTCCCAATAATAAGATTGTTAAGTCCGTCGTTGTAAACTACGGCAGGCCCCTGAAAGTTGCCAAACACCCTTTCCGTTTCAACACCCATCACCATCTGGAGGTGCTGACCGGAGTCAAAGTGGCCACGGTAAGGGAGCTGGTAGATGCCCTGAAAGAGGTGCCGGGATCGGTGGTGTACTACCATACTCACCACTTCATTGAAGAGCACCACTTCCTCATCCCGGAGCCGGCTAACGATTTCTCGCTGTGGGTAAGTGGAGAGCTGGGTAACAGAGTACTGGGAGAGAAGCTGGCCAGTATAGATATCTTTGCCTTCCCCACTATCAGGGCGCTGCGGAAAAGGCTGGTGGAGGTGATGGAAGAGCACCTGGCCCAGAATCCGGACAGCCGGCGCGCACCGTCGGGACAGGAGCTCTACCTGGTATCTGTCATCACCGTCATCGTGCCCACTCCCTATGTGGCCCGAGACCTGAGGGGGTTTGTTGAAGCCCTGGGCCGGGTGAGCACCAGCTCCATATACTTTCATGTCTTCGAGGCCCGACTGCGTTTACAGCAGGGCGAGAACGACTTTTCCATCTGGATTGAGGACAGCCTGGGGGACAAAGACCTGGCCGGTGATATAGCCTCTCTGGACCCCTACTCCTACAGCCTGGAGGGTCTTCGCTCGGCTATCATCCGGATGGTGGAGGCCCACCTCTGATGAAAATGAATGACTATGCGCCCATAGTGGGCCAGAGCCGGATAGAAGAGCTGCGCCACCTGGCCACCCGGCTATCGGGTACCGTTGTCCAGAACATCAACTCCACCGCCACCGGGGGCGGGGTGGCCGAAATCCTGCAACGGCTGATACCGCTGCTACACCAGTTGGGGGTGGACGCACGGTGGAGCGTAATCCAAGGTGATGACGAGTTCTATGCCATTACTAAAAAATTCCACAACGCACTTCACGGCAACGAGGAGGATGTCTCCGAAGAGGAGTTCGGCTATTTCCTCAGCTCCCAGGAGCAGCGATTCGCTGAGATGGAGCTCCTGGGGGACATCATACTTGTCCACGACCCACAGCCGGTGGCACTAATACGCCGCAAGGAGGAAAAGCCGCGGCGCTGGTTGTGGCGCTGCCATATAGATGTGTCCAACCCGGATTCCCGGGTGTGGAGTTTCATCCGTGATTTTGTGATACAGTATGAGGCCGCCGTGTTCTCCGCTCCCAGCTTCGCCCGCCAGCTACCCATTCCGCAGTACCTGATGGCACCTTCCATTGACCCGCTTAGCGAGAAGAATAGGGAGTTGCCCGCGGCAGATGTGGAAATGGTGCTGTCAAAGTATGGGATTGACCCGGAGCGGCCCATAATCACCCAGATTTCCCGTTTTGACCGCCTTAAGGACCCGGTTGGGGTTATTCAGGCCTTCGAGATGGTGCGCAAGAGCATGGACTGCCAGTTGGTGCTGGCCGGGGGCGGGGCCAGCGATGACCCTGAAGCCGAGGATGTCCTGGGAGAGGTGCGCCAGCGGGCGGCTGACCACCGGGACATACACATCCTCACCATACCAACCGGGAGTGACCTGGAGATTAACGCCTTGCAGCAAGGCTCCACTATTGTTATCCAGAAGTCCCTGCGGGAAGGTTTCGGCCTCACCGTGACCGAGGCCCTGTGGAAGGCAAAGCCGGTGGTGGCAACGGCGGTGGGTGGCATACCCCTCCAGATAAGAAACCGTTTCACCGGCTTACTGGTGCACGGCGTTGACGGGGCCGCCTTCGCCCTGAAACAGCTCCTAGCCAACCCTGACTATGGCCGGTGGCTGGGGCAAAACGGCCGGGAGCATGTGCGCCACAATTTCCTCATCACTCGCCACCTGAAAGACTATTTGCTGGTCTTCCTGGCCATAGGCCGGACGGGGGATATTATCCACCTGTAATCCCCGAGACGGGCAGCAGCCTCCAGGGCTGCGTCCCAGCCATCATCAAGACGGAACAAATGTCCGGTACACCGACAGTCGCTGCTGCCGAAGCCCGGCACGGCCAACGACGCAGTCCCACCCACCCTCTGCGCCAGCAGGCACTCCACAGGCTCACGGGTGCGAATAAAGAGCGCCGCCTCAAGCTTCCCTAAAGCCAGCAGCCGGTCAACATGCCATCTCCCGCCGGCCCGCCGGCCCGCGGCCACCTCAATGTGCCGGCAGACCCGTTTCAAGCCTCCGGCCCCCCTGGCCGAGCCCACATAAACATAGGTGCCGTTAAAGCATTGCTCGCCCAACCGGCCCACCCGGATACGGCCATGGGCGGCTATAAATAGCAGGTAGACCCCGGTATCGCTCGTGCTCATTATGCGTGCCGGCCCCACGGGGTTATTATGGGGGCATTGCGCCGGAGGGTGCCAAGGGGTCAATATGACCTGGGCGCACCGCAGGCTCCGGTATGGGCCTAAAAGAACTTATCGCCGCCGTTTATGTAGAAGTGCTGGCCGGTAATCCAGTCGGATGCCGGAGACGATAGGTATATGCAGGCCAAGGCGATATCCTCCGGGGTGCCGAAGCGGCCCCGGGTGATACGGCTAACAGCCTTCTCCTTACGCTCCGGGGTGTTGAACAGTACCACCGCCACCCCCTCGGTCCAAATCGGCCCAGGGAGAATGCAGTTGACCCGGATATCGTGGCGCGCCCACTCAAAGGACTGGGTCAGGGTCAGGTTGATGACCCCGGCTTTGGCGGCGGCATAGGGCGCGGTGCCAGTTCCACCGCGGAGGGCACCCCCGGTGCTGATGTTGATGATACCGCCCCCATGGCCCTGGTCCACCATGCTTTTTACCACTGCGTTGCTAACGATGAAAACGGAGGTAAGGTTCTCCTGGACAACGGTGTTGAAGCCCCTCTCCGACATGTCCAGCAGCCGGGACCAGAACTGGCCCCCGGCGTTGTTGATGAGTATGTCTATGCGGCCCAGCTCGGCCACCGTCTTCTTCACCATCTCATCCACCTGCTCCACCTTGCGCACATCGCAGGTGGCGGCTATACCCCTTCGTCCCCGCTCCCGTACTTCCCCGGCCACCTTCTCCACATCGGCGGTGGTGCGGGCGCATACCGAGACATCGGCACCGGCCTCGGCGAAGGCCAAGGCGGTGCTCCGGCCGATGCCCCGTCCGCCCCCGGTAATTACGGCCACCTTGTTTTTCAAAGAGAACTTATCCAGAATCATCCTGCCTCCACAAGCTAGTTTATCGATAATGCCTTACAGTTCGCTTATCAGCCTCTCCTTACCAGGAAACTTTAAAGGCGCAGCAAGCTATGCCTTTACCAGGTTTATTTCGCGCTCCCGGGGGCCTGTCCGATGATGCCTTGCTCATCGGACTTTCCGAAGGAGTCCGGAGTCCTTCGGACCGATAGGCGAAGCACTATCGGATAGGGCTTCGCCCGCCAGATAAATAACACGGGCGGGTGGGTGGGAAAATAGGCTAACCCCGCACCCGCTTGAGAATCTCCCGGGATATGGTGATGCGCTGGATTTCGGAGGTGCCCTCGTAGATGCGGGCGGCGCGCACCTCCCGGAAGATGCGCTCAATGGCCATTCCCTTTACCACGCCCATACCGCCGTGTATTTGCAGGGAATCGTCGGCCACCTTCTGGGCCATCTCGGTGGCGAAGAGCTTGGCCATGGAGGCCTCCAGAATCACGCGGTCCTGGCCCTGGTCTTTGAGCCATGCGGCCCGGTATATGAGGAGGCGGGCGGCGTCTATGGAGGTAGCCATATCGGCAATCTTGAACTGTGTGGCCTGGAACTCGGCCAGGGGCTGGCTGAAGGCAAAGCGGTGCTGGGAGTAGCTGATGGCCTCATCATAGGCGGCCAGGGCCAGGCCTAATACCGCTGCCCCCACCGTAGTGCGGAACATGTCAAGGGTACTGAGAGCTATCTTCATGCCGTCGCCCTCTTTTCCCAGCAGGTTGGAAACGGGGATACGGCAGTCCTCAAACAGGGGCTCCCCGATGGCGTGAGGTGCCAGCACCCTGAGCCTGCGGTCCGTGCTGAACCCCGGTGTGCCCTCCTCCACCACAAAGGCGGATATGCCCCGGCTGCGGGCGCTGGGGTCTGTTTTGGCGAACACGGTATAGGTGTGAGCAGCGCCGGTCTGGCTAACAAAACGCTTCATGCCGTTCAGAACATAGGAGTCACCGTCCCGCACGGCTATGGTCTTCATAGCGGCCACATCAGAGCCGCCGTCGGGCTCGGTGAGCGCGAAGCTACCCAGCTTCTCCCCGGAGGCCAGCGGGGGCAAATAGCGGCGTTTCTGCTCCTCGCTCCCCGCCAGCACGGTGGGGTAGCTTCCCAGGCCATTCATGGCAAAGGTGGTATCGGCCTGGGCGCAGGCCCGGGCCAGCTCCTCGCGGACGATGCATATGTTGGTCACCCGAATACCGTGCCCACCGTACTCTTCAGGGGCGATGTAGCGGAAGAGGCCCTCCCGGGCCAGAATCTGGGTCACCTGCGGCGTGACTTCATAGGACTCGTCGGCCTCGGGTGCCAGGGGCTCCAACTCCTCCACGGCCACCTTTCTTGCCTGTCGCCGGAGGGCTTCCTCCTCCGGAGTGAAATTGAAATCCATATCTCCTCCTCGTTTTACCCCAGCATTATATCACCTTGGCGGGGGGGGCAAAAGGCAGGCCACTGGGATAGGAAGCGGTGTGGCGGCTACGGGGGTATGGGGGAGGCTGGCAGCCGGGACGGTTCAGTTGCGGGGCTGGCCCTCCCCAACAAGCTTGTTAACGACCTCGAAAACCGCCTTATAGTTAGAGGGTAGCCCATTAGGGAAGTGCTGCGGCAGGTCAAGCCCGGCGCACCAGGTGAGGCGTTTGGCCGTGGCCATCGCCATGGTAGGCTCAACCCCCAGGCGCAGCAGAGTGTCCCCTACGAACTCCATCTCCCCGGCCCTGCGTCCGGCGTGTGTGGCCGTATGGGCGATGATGGGACCGGCCCGCTCCAGGAGTCCCGACTGGCTGACCATGTTGTTCAGGCCATCATAAACACCCGGGTCAAGCCCCGCCCTGTAGAGTGTCTCAAAGCTCTCCAGGAGCAGTGCCTGCATGCCCTTGGCGATAATGCTATATATCATTTTGAGTAGGGCGGCATCCCCTACCCTTCCGGATATCACCCGGATGTTCATACCGGACCCGGCCATGGCATCATGAAAAGCCTCGGCACCCTCACCGGAGGCGAAGATGCAGGCCCTGTGCTCATCGGAAACCGGTCTATCCATGATGGCACCGTCAACATAGCGGGTACCCCGTGTCAACACCAGGTCCCGGCCCTGTTCCTTGGCCTCCGGGGAGCACGAGTTCAGGTCAACGAAAAGGTGTGCGGATGTCAGATAGGGCGATGCCTCTCTGGCTGTCTCCAACGCAGCGGTGGGGACAACCGTGGACAGAACAATATCGCTCCCCCGCACCAACTCCTCCACCGTGGCAGTTAGGACCACACCTATGCCGGCTGCATATTCCCTGAAGGCATCGGAGTAGGGGGGTCTGTTTCTATTGCCGTTGTTAAAGGCCACCACCCAGCCCAGTCCCTCACCTTTGAGGCCTCTGGCCATGTGATAGCCCACCTCCCCGAAGCCAATTATCCCCAACTTGGGACCGTCCGATACCATATTATCCCCCATTTCCCTTGCAGCGCCGCACTGCCGGTGATTGCCAGAAGATGTGAGGAAAGGCTTGCCACCCAGTATAGCCTTTGCCGCTTCTCCTATCAAAGAAATCCAACTGGGCGGGTGGGAACGGAAAGGGCCGCGGGCCGACCCCTTTACCCCAACGGGTGGAAGTCATCCTTGGAGGCGCCGCAGAGTGGGCACTGCCAGCCATCCGGCAGCCCCCCGAAGGTGGTACCTGGTGCCACTCCACTATCAGGGTCCCCCTGCTCCGGGTCATAGACATAACCGCAGACTACGCACTCCCACTGGTTCAAATTGACCCTTCCTGTTTGCTAAGCATCACAAGACCCGGATAGAAGGCCCGGAGAGGGCCTCATACCCCTCGGGCAGAGTTGGATTCAATGGTAGCACACTTCTCGGGGCCGGACAACGAATGAAATTAGAGGATGCCCAAAAAGCCAACCGATATTACAAAGTAGAAAGTTGGAGTTCTCTTTGGGCCTAGGTCGAACTAACATGGGAGCTTGGCGACAGGACAGCCTTAGGCCCTGAACTTCAGTTGCATCCAATAGAATCAGGTACGTTGCACTATCACGACTGCTAAGTCAGCCACAACGTAATTTTGTCGTGACGATTCGCCTTTCTGCATGCCTATCAAGAAGGCTCAGGCCCACGCCAATCTACCTCACAATAGCCTTATAAGCCTTAATAGCATCCTCGCTACTCAGCCCACGTATCCACCCAGCAACCATCTCTCGCTCTTCCTGACCCGCCTAAGCCATAGCCCCACCTCCTTCAAAATCACCCCGCCTTGCCGCAGGCCCGCTATTAAGTATAAAATAGCACTTGATGCGGGTGCTAGGGGGGAGCCGGGTGGCTTCCCCTTGCTGTGAAAGGGAAGTGTTGTCCACTCAAGAAGACCATCTGAAGACCATGCGCCATTCGGCTTCCCATCTGATGGCCGGCGTCGTGCAGGAGCTGTTCCCGGAGGCCAGGTTCGCCATCGGCCCCCCCATTGAGGACGGCTTCTACTACGATTTTGACCTGCCCCGCCCCCTCACACCGGATGACTTGCCGAAAATTGAGGAAGGTATGAGCCGGGCTGCCACCGCAGGACACCCCTTCAGCCGGGAGGAGGTGAGCCAAGAGGAGGCCCGGGAGTTGTTCTCTGGCCAGCCATACAAGCTGGAGCTGCTGGACGATATTCCGGACGATAACGTCTCCATCTACCGACATGGGGACTTCGTAGACCTGTGCCGCGGCCCCCACCTGCCCTCCACCACCGAGGTGAAGGTTTTCAAGTTGCTGAGCACGTCCGGTGCCTACTGGAGAGGCGACGAAAAACGCCCCATGCTGCAGCGCATCTACGGCACCGCCTTTGAGACGGAGGAGCAGCTTCAGGACTACCTGCAGCGGCTGGAGGAGGCGCAGCAGCGGGACCACCGCCGGCTGAGCCGGGAGCTGGACCTAGCTAGCCTCCAGGAGGCGGTAGGGCCGGGGCTGGTGCTGTGGCACCCCAAAGGCGGCCTGGTACGCCATACCGTGGAGAGTTTCTGGCGGGAGGAGCACCTCAAAAGGGGATACGATATCGTCTATTCCCCCCACATCGCCCGGGCAGACCTGTGGCGCATAAGCGGACACTTGGATATGTACCGGGAGTTCCTCTACTCACCCATTGATATAGACGGCCAGCAATACATTCTCAAGCCCATGAACTGCCCGTTCCACATCCTTATGTACAAGAACAGGCTGCGCAGCTATCGGGACCTGCCTCTGCGATGGGCGGAGCTGGGCACGGTCTACCGCTATGAGCGCTCCGGGGTGCTGCACGGCCTGGCCCGGGTGCGCGGCTTTACCCAGGACGATGCCCACATCTTCTGCCGCCCGGACCAGCTAAAGGACGAGGTGGTGGGGGTGCTGGAACTTGCCCGCTTCATGCTCCACTCCTTTGGCTTCCAGGACTACGATGTGCTGCTGGCCACCCGGCCCGAGAAGTACGCCGGCTCCGACGAGGTTTGGGAGCAGGCTACAACAGCCCTGCGGAGCGCCCTGGAGAACCTGGGCCAGCCCTACGAGGAGGACCCCGGCGAGGGGGTGTTCTACGGCCCCAAAATAGACATCAAACTCAAGGATGCCCTGGGCCGGGGTTGGCAAGGCCCCACCACACAGGTGGACTTCAACCTGCCCCAACGCTTTGAGGTGACCTATACCGGTGAGGACGGCCAGGATCACACGGCAGTGATGGTGCACCGCACGGTTCTGGGCAGCATGGAGCGCTTCCTAGCTACTATGGTGGAGCACTACAAGGGGGCCTTCCCAGTATGGCTGGCCCCGGTTCAGACGGTAATTATACCCATCGCCGACCGCCACCTGGAGTACGCCGCTCAGGTGGAGGCTGGTCTGAAGGAAGCGGGGCTCCGTGCCCGCGTGGATTCCCGCTCCGAGAGGATGAACCAGAAGATACGCGCGGCCCAGTTGGAGAAGGTGCCCTACATGCTGGTGTTAGGGGATAGGGAGGCTGAGACGGGATCGGTATCCCTGAGGCTGCGTGGTGGCGAGGACAAAGGCCAGCTACCCGTTGTGGAGTTCATTACCCTGGCCCGTCAGGCAGTCGCCGAGCACCAGTAGCTCCCAACACTCTACGCGGCAGGGTGATACATACCACTCCCCGGTTGTTTACCATGCCTTCTTATTCCCACCCACCCGCGAGAAATAACTTGGGGGCCTCGCCCCCCAGACCCCTTTGGCGAGCAAATCGTAGAACGGCAGGATATCATTCCATTTCTGTAGCTGGTGTAATAGAGGAGAAAGTCGGCAAGGAACTACAAATAAGAAGAGACGACAAAAGTGGATTGACTAAAAGCCCTGCAGCCCGCAGACGCAAGGCGGAACGATGTTGAAAAGGATGCCCTGGGTTGTGGAGCATTTCGCAACATGCTGAATTGACTTAACGGCTACTGTATGCTATATTTTCTATCCGTTAGCACATAGGGGAGGCGTTTATAGTAAGAGATCTGCCGGTCAACACCGCCATACGGGCTCCGGAGGTGCTGGTCATCAACGCAGCCGGGGAGAAGCTGGGCGTCATGGGTGTGCGCCAAGCCCTGCAGGTGGCGGAGCAGGCGGGCTTGGACCTAGTGGAGGTGGCCCCCAATTCAATGCCACCGGTATGTCGGCTGCTGGACTATGGGCGCTTCAAGTACGAGCAGACCAAGAAGGAGCGAGAGGCCAAAAAGCACCAGCGTAGCAATGTACTCAGAGAAGTGAGGTTCCGGCCCCGGATAAAGGACCACGATGTAGAGGCCAAGGCTAATCTCGTGCTCCGGCTGCTGGATGAAGGCTCCAAGGTAAGGGTTTCCGTGATTTTTAGAGGCCGCGAGAGTAGCCACCCCGAGATAGGGTGGCGGCACCTGAGGCACTTGGCGGAGTTGGTAAAGGACAAGGCCGCCATTGAGCGGGCGCCGGCCGCCGAAGGGGATAATCTGACCATGATACTGGCCCCGGCCAAGCACCTGAAAGATGGTGCCAAAGAGGTCGCCCTGAAAGAGGGCGCCGGGGACAAAGGAGAGTAGTTGCCTAAGCTGAAGACACATAAAGGTGCGTCGCGCCGCTTCCGTATCACCGGCACCGGCAAGATTATGCGCACTAAACAGGGCAAGAGCCACCTGCGACGCAAGAAACCCCACCGGGTACGGGCGCTTTACGACGAGATGATACCTCTGCACAAAGCAGACGAGGCCCGGATTCGGCGGGTGCTGCCCTACGGGGTTTAGCTACCTAACCGAGGAGGTCCATTTTGCCCAGAGCCACCGGCGGAACCGTGACCCGTCGCCGCCACAAAAAAGTACTCAGTCTGACCAAGGGACACCGAGCTACCCGGCATTCTCTGTACCGGAGAGCTCATGAGTCCATGCTCCATGCGCTCAACTACGCCTACCGGCACCGCCGGGAGCGCAAGGGGGACATGCGCCGGCTGTGGATAACCCGCATCAACGCTGCGGCCCGCATGCATCAACTTACCTACGGCCAGTTCATCAATGGCCTGAACCTGGCCGGGGTGGCCGTCAACCGTCCGCAGATGGCGGACATGGCCGTGCGTGACACCGCGGCTTTCGCCGCGCTGGTCCAGAGCGCGCGGGACGCCCTCTCCAAAAAGGTCTGACCGTGGAGCTCCAGGAGCTTAAGGCCCAGGCCTTGGCCGGGCTGGAGCAAACCGCCGATCTGGAGGGCTTGGAGGCATGGCGGGTCCGTTTTTTAGGCCGCAAAGGCCCTCTCAGCCAGTTCCTGCGTAGCATCAGTTCGCTGCCTTTAGAAGAGCGTCGCCTCCAAGGGGAGTCGGCTAACCGTGTCAAGAGCTCGCTGCAGGACGCCTGGCAGTCCAAGCGGGAGAGCCTGCGCCTGGCGCAGGTATCAACAAGCCAGTCCGGTGCGGATATCAGCCTTCCCGGCCGCCCCATGCCGCTGGGCCGGCTTCACCCCATTACTCAGACCTTTCGCGACATCTGCGCCGCCTTTCAATCCCTGGGCTTTGAGGTGGTAGAAGGGCCGGAAGTGGAGTGGGACTACTACAACTTTGAGGCCCTGAACATCCCTCCCGGCCACGCTGCCCGGGACATGTTCTCCACCTTCTGGGTGGACTACACCGATGACAAAGGCGGACACCCCATGCTCCTGCGCACTCACACCTCTCCTATGCAGGTGCGGGTGATGGAAAAGACCGAACCCCCGGTGCGGGTAGTAGTCCCGGGTCAGGTATTTCGCTATGAGGCCACTGATGCCACCCACGAGGCCGTGTTCCACCAAGTGGAGGGACTGGCGGTTGACGAGAACATAACCTTGGCCGACCTCAAGGGCACCCTCTACGAGGTCGCCCGTCTCCTGTTCGGGGAGGACAGGAAGGCCCGTTTCCGGTGCACCTACTTCCCCTTTGTGGAGCCCGGGGTTGACATGGCCATTGACTGCGCCATGTGTAGAGGGGAGGGGTGCCGGGTGTGCTCCGGCACCGGGTGGCTAGAGATACTGGGGGCAGGAATGGTGCACCCGAATGTGCTATCACGGGTGGGCTACGACACCCAGCGCTACACCGGGTTCGCTTTCGGGCTGGGCGTGGAGAGAATTGCCATGCTCCGTCACGGCATAGACGATATCAGGCTATTCTTCCAGAACGATTTAAGGTTCCTGAGGCAGTTCAGGTGAAAGTGTCCTTTCGCTGGCTGAAGGAATATGTGCATACAACGCTACCGCCACAGGAGATAGCGGAGGCGCTGACTATGGCCGGGCTGGAGGTAGAGGCGGGGCAGGGGCTGGGTGAGCATTGGGAGGGGGTACGGGTTGCCCGGGTGACCGGGGTTGCCCCCCACCCAAACGCCGACCGTCTGCGCCTGGCTACAGTGGAGTTATCTGGGGAGAGCCACACCGTGGTGTGCGGTGCTCCCAACTTATCCGTGGGCCAGAAGGTGGCCTTCGCCCAGATAGGCGCCCGGCTGATAGACGGCCATACCGGCCAGACCGTTACCCTCAAGCAGGCCAAAATACGGGGGGTGACATCTGCGGGCATGGTGTGCTCCGAGAAGGAGCTGGGGTTGGGGGAGTCCCACGAAGGCATCCTGGAACTTTCCCCGGAGGCCCCAGTGGGCGCTCCCCTGGCGGACTACATGGGGGATACCCCGTTGGAGGTAGAGATAACCCCGAACCGCCCTGATTGCCTTTCGGTGCTGGGGGTGGCCCGGGAGGTGGCTGCCATCACCGGGGAGCCTATCCGCCCCCCCGCTTTGGACTATTCGGAAGAGGGGCCGCCCGTCAGGGAGTTGGCCAGTGTAGAGATAGCCGACCCCGACCTTTGCCCCCGGTACTGCGCTACCATCATACAGGGGATAACGCTGGGGCCTTCACCCCGGTGGCTTCAGGAACGGCTAATCAGCTACGGTATGCGCCCCATAAACAGCATCGTAGATGTCACCAACTATGTGATGGTGGAGATGGGCCAGCCGCTGCACGCTTTTGATTACCGCACCCTCTTAGAGAGCAAGATAATCGTCCGCCGTGCCCGGCATGGGGAGAACATCACTTCCCTGGACGGCCAGAAACGCTCCCTGAACCCGGATATGCTGGTAATTGCGGATGCGCACCGGGCGGTGGCCGTCGCCGGAGTGATGGGAGGGCTGGATACAGAGGTCACCGAGGGCACCACTGACATCCTCCTAGAGGCCGCCAACTTCGCCTATGCCAGCCTCCGCAACACCGCCTCCACACTCAAGATGCGCACCGAGGCCTCTATGCGCTTCGAGCGGGGCCTCAGCCCCGAGTTGGTGCCCCCCAACATAAAGCGGGCCACTCAGCTCATACAACAGGTGGCCGGTGGCCGGGTGGCCAAGGGCATTATAGATGTGTATCCCGGGATGGCTGATGCCGGGGCTATCGTGCTGGAGATGACCGAGATACCCCGCCTTCTGGGCATGGAGATAGACCGAGCCGAGGTGCTGCGGGTGCTCAAGGCCCTTGGGTTTGAATGCCGGGAGGACTCGCCGGAGCGGTTGCTGGTGAGGCCGCCCTACTGGCGCAGCGATGTCCGCCTGCCTGCAGATGTGGTGGAGGAGGTGGCCCGGATTGTGGGTTATGACCGCCTGCCCACCACGGTGCTCAGCGGACGACTGCCTCACCGACAGCCAGACACAAAATTCCGTCTCAAAGAGCGGGTGCGGGATATTCTCTCCGGCACCGGCCTCCAGGAGGCCATCACCTATCCCTTGGTGAGTGCCGACTGGCTGGAGACCGTACACTGCCCGCTGGGACTCAGGCTGGCCAATCCGGTGTCTCGTGAGCAGGAGTACCTGCGCACTAGCCTGCGCCCCGGTCTGCTGGCGGCCCTGGCCACCAACCAGAAGTCCGGCGCTGATGCTGTGCGGCTGTTTGAGGTAGGCCGGGCCTATCTACCCTGGGAGGACGGCCTGCCGCTGGAACGGGATACGGCGGCGGCGGTACTGTGGAATGGAAACGGAGAAGCGCTGTGGACCGGCAGGCAGGCTGGGGCTGACTTCTACGAGGCCAAAGGCCTCGTAGCGACCCTGCTGTACCGCCTGGGTACCAGCAGCGTTGACTTCATCCCCTCGCAAGAGCCTTTCCTGCATCCTTCATGGCAGGCAGCGGTGACGGTAGGCGGAAGGGTCGTAGGGGTGATAGGCCAAGTGCACCCTAAAGCCGCCGATGTCCTTGAGGTGACCGGGCCTGCCTTTTTTGTTGAGATTTACCTTGATGCCGTGGCCGCTGAGAGCGGTCGTACCGTCACCTACCAGCACCTGTCCCGCTTCCCGGTGGCAATAAGGGACTTGGCCCTGGTGGTGGTCGAAGAGGTCTCCGCAAGGCAGATAACGGACATCCTGAGCTCCTCCCCGCTCGTAACAGAGGTAACCCTCTTCGATCTGTACCGGGGCCGCCCCATCCCCGCGGGACATAAGTCCCTGGCCTTCCGCATGCGCTTCCAGTCCCCCAAGCGCACCCTAACCGACACCGAGGTAGACCGTGCCCAGCAGCAGCTCGTAGAGCTGCTGGGACGGGAACTGGGGGCCGTTCTGCGTTCCGCATAAAAAGGCACAAAAGGCGACAAATATCACAGACTGCTCACCTTTTTTGTGAGACTCTGAACATCGTGTAGTGCCGGTCGGTGGTGTGCCCTGTATACAAGTCCAAACTAGTGCCGAGGAGGTGAGCATGGCGGAGGCGGAAAAAGTCACGGGTTCGGAGGAGACAATACCCCTGGGGCAGGTGTTCCTGGATGACATCTTTCTCCTTTTCACGCTGGGGATGTCCGTACCCCTTGTTTTGTACATAGGGTGGGGTCTGCTGGACCTCCTCAATGTGCCCATCCTGCCATAAGGAGGCGATATGAGCTTAGCCGCGCCGGAGAGGATATGGTGGAAGCCTCTGGGCTGGGACGAAAAGCTGTGGGTGTGGGTGAGCCTGGTATTTTGTGTGATCCTGCTCTCGGGTATGATTGTGTGGCACGTTGCTGGCCTGCAGACCGCCCCCAGTGAAACATACTCGGTCTCCGTAGAGCGCTTCACACAGCTAACTGACGACTTTATCGAGGAATACAAGGTGGGGGAGGAGAATGGCCTGCCAGTGGTACGGCCCCCGGCCGGGGGTGATGCCTATGTTCAAGCCTCTACCTGGCAGTGGAGCCCCATCCTGGAGCTCCAGAAGGGTCAAACTTACCGAATTCACCTCTCCTCAAAAGACCTGCAGCACGGCTTCTCCTTGCAGCCTGTGAACTATAACTTGCAAGTACTGCCGGATTACGACTATGTCATGACTCTTACCCCTGCGGATGTAGGAGAGTTCACCATCTTGTGTAACGAATACTGCGGCCTCGGCCATCATCTGATGGTCGGGAAG
>PVBE010772818.1_pt1 | contig 15689 bp, 11 predicted proteins | sample 1631181 | NCBI WGS metagenome assembly PVBE01 (sample SAMN08397723, study PRJNA350692) | Marine metagenome, whole genome shotgun sequencing project. | isolation source: water | place: Pacific Ocean | collected 2012-04 | reverse complement strand
GCCAAGCCGCCGAGCCGCCCAGCCACCCCCCACCCCCCCCCCCGACTGCCACCCGGCGTGGAGTGGTCTCTGGGAGACAAGCCCCCGAACATCAGGCCCGAGCCATGAACGCCCCCGCTGATCGCCCGGCTACCCGGTCAGCCCCTGAGCTTGACCCCGCGCTCACCAAGCCCCGCCGAGACAGCCGCAATCAGCCCCTCGCAGATCTCGTTGACCTCATCGGCCGTCCGACTCCCGGTGTCATTGTCGAACACCAGCTCAAAGGTCACCGTCCGCACAGGCGCACCATCTTCCTCATGCCGGAAGAGGTCCACCATGCCGACGCTGCAGAGCCAGCCCGGCCCCTGGTCGGAGAGAATGCTCGCCACTTCTACAGCCTCCACCCTCACCGGCAGCGTAAACGCCAGACTCCGCTGCAGCGGCTGATGCACCCCCCGCTCCTGGTAGCTCGCGCCACTCGCAGCCGTCTCGAGTGCTGACCGCTCAATCTCCAGGTACACCGGCCGCATCCGCTTGAGCTTGGCCGCCGTGCAGATCCGCGGGTGAATCTCACCCAGAATGCCGACCACAGACTCACCGAGCCGCACCGTGGCCTGCCGGCCAGGATGCAGGCAGTCGGAGAGCGGCTGGCCCACATCCGCAGGCCCCACGCTCAGCGGAACCTTCAGCGCTATCGCCATCTCCTCGACCAGCCCCTTCATAAACCACGCATCCGCCGCAGCCGTACTGCCCGACCAGTCCTTGGCCGACTGACTCCCCGCCGCTACCGCCCAGACCAGCTGCCGCTCACGGCACACACCATTTTCAGCCGATGCATCCGGGTGGAAGGTCCGGGTCCACTCGTACATCTTGATGGGAGAGACCCCCACCCGCCGGTTGGTGGCGATGGCCTCCACCGCCTGACCAAGCGCATTGTTCTTCACCAGGCCATAGCCGCGGTCGAGCGCATTGGTGGTCTGTATGTGCGCCCACAGCGCGTGGTCCTCACAGATGCCCAGGCGGTCCCGGGTCTGGGTTCCGTAGAAGCCATTGGTGAAGACCTCGTAGAAGCCGGCTCCGAGCAAGACCTCCTCGGTGGCGGTCTTGACCTGCTCAGCCACCGTGGGGAGCGCACCCATGTCCACCTTGGGCAGGCCCTCGGGGGTGGCATTGTAGCCAATGGACTTTGCGAGCTCCTCGTAGAGATCAGCGGTGAACTCCACATCCCAGATGCGGTGCGGCGGCACGCGAACGGAGAGGTCTGGGCCAGAGCCCGTGACCGCAAAGCCGTAGCGGCTCAGGCGATCGGTGACCTCTTCGGTGGTGAGTGGATGGTCCAGGAATGTGGCTGCGGCCTCCACATTGATGGGGATGCTGCGGGCGGGGTCCTGCCAGTCGCCTACCTGCCCGGTGCTGCCCACCCGCTTCCAGGTGCCGGTGGCCTCCAGCAGATGTACCACTCGGCCCGCACCCACGAGCGGGGCCGTCGGGTCACTGCCGCGCTCGAAGCGGGCCGAGGAGTCGGTGTGGATATTGAGCGCCCGGCTGGCCTTTCTCACGCTGATGGGATCAAAGTGCGCGGACTCGAGGAGCAGGCGCGTGGTCTGCTCGGTGGTCTTGGACTCCTCGCAGCCAATCACACCTGCCACGGCGAGAATCTTCTCATCATCGGCGATGACCATCGTGCCCTCAGGCAGCGTGATCTTCTCTTCGGCAAAGAGCGGCCAGGCCTGCTCACCTGCAGAAGAGGTCCGGATGGTGATGCCGCCCTTGATGGTGTCTGCATCGAATGCATGGGTGGGCTGGCCGAGCTCGAGGTTGGAGAGATTGGTTGCATCCACAGGAGCGGTCAGCGAGTGGATCTCCGCGGCCTCGAGCGGGGCCGTGGCGCTGGCTGGCAGCGGCGTGTCGGGACCGGATCGCTCGAGCAGGGTGGCGGTGTACACGCCGCACAGCTTGGTCTGGTTGGAGAGCGGAATGGGTGACTCGCCCACCGTGAGCGCGGTCTTCTCCGGGCCGCAGATGGCGGCACCGGTGCGGCCAGAGAGCTCCCGGGCCAGGCCCTGGTAGCAGTGGTGATCGCCCCGGTTGGCGAGGAGCTCAAGCGTGAAGTGGCTGGCGTCGTGGCGCTTGACCTCGAGGCCCACATCGTCGAGCAGCATGCGGAGATCGTGACCGGTCTGGGTGAGCACGATGTAGCGGCTCAGGATGTCTGCGGAGATCTTCACTTTGCACCCCCGGGCGGGCGGTGGAGATCGTGGAGGACCTGAAGCTCCTGGTCGTACAGCGCCTTGACCTTGTTCACGCCGGCCCACTGTGAGGCCATGCGCGTGGTGCCAAGCCCAAAGGCGATGCCTGAGACCTCATCGGGGTCGTAGCCGAACTCCATGAAGACCTTGGGGTGGACCATGCCCGCCCCAAGGATGGTGACCCACCCACCCCCGTGGCAGGCCTCGCAGCCCGCTGCATCGCACAGGGCACAGGCAAGGTCTACGCCGACGGAGGGCTCGGTGTAGGGGTAGAACTTGGGCTTGAAGCGGATGCGGCCCTCTCCAAAGAGCGAGCGGGCGATGAAGGAGAGCGTGCCCTTGAGGTGCGCAAAGGTCAGGCCCTTGTCGATCCAGATGCCCTCGAACTGGTGGAACATGGCCAGGTGGGTCGCATCCACCGCTTCATTTCGGTAGACCCGACCCGCTGTTGCAATCCGGATGGGGAGGTCTGGCCTCTCACCGAGCACCCGGGCCTGGACCGTGGTGGTGTGTGACCGCAGGAGCAGGCCGCCGGTGACCCAGAAGGTGTCCTGCATGTCCCGTGCGGGGTGGTGCTCGGGGATGTTGAGCGCATCGAAGTTGTGGTAGGCCGTGTCGATCTCGGGTCCGTCGACCAGATCAAAGCCCAGGCGGCGCAGCACATCCATGCACTGGTTCTCGACCACGGTGAGCGGGTGGCGGGCGCCACGGCGCTGGGCCAGGCCCGGCATGGAGAGGTCCATCCACTCCTGGTCGAGCTTTGCTGTGAGCGCATGCGTCGAGGCGGCAGCAATAGCGGCCTCTAGCTCGGCCTCGATGGTCTGCTGGGCCTGGTTCAAGGCGGCAGCAACCTGGGGCCGCTGTTCTGCATCTACATGGCGCAGGTCCTTGAAGGCGGCCTTGATGGGGCTCTTCTTTCCCGTGTAGGCACGACGGATCTCTTCAAGAGCGGCCGGGTCGGTCGCGGCCTGGAGATCTGAGCGGAACGCTTCAATCAGCGCGCTGACGTCCATAGGGCGCCTCGTGTGGTGCTTCGACCTCTATCCTTCCGCAGACAGCGCGGACACCCCATCGGGTGCCCATCGCCGCCATCGGTCGTCTTCGGCGTGGTCGATGAACAGGGGGTGATCGTCGATGCGGTTGCGCTCACGGGCGTGCAGCAGCCAGATGCCGTACTCCTCAGGGAAGCGGGTCAGCCAGGATTCCTGCTGCTGGAGGACCTCTCCTGCCAGGTGCTTCCAGTCCTTGCCAGGCTCTACTGCTGGCCCAATCTCGCAGATGGCCGGACCACTCATGGGGCTGTGGCAGAAGACGGGGACGACCGGCGCACCCGAGGCGACGGCGAGCTTGTACGGCCCAGGGCTGAGCAGTGCAGTGCGACCGAGGTAGGGTGCGGGCCACCAGCCCTGCCCGATGCGGCCATCGAAGGCCAGGCCCACCACCTCGTTGGCCTCGAGCCGGCGGAGGAGCTCTCTGACCGGCGTGTCCAGCGTGATGTAGCGGGCCGGAACGGCGTCTTCATTGGCCTCGCGCTCTCGGCGCACGGCGGCCCGAAGTCGGTTCGATGCCAGAAGCTCGGGGTGGTCTCTTGCCACGTCTTCAGGGGGCAGGCCCCGGGCGGCGTACTGGGTGTAGGCGTAGCCCCGGTGGGCCAGGCCAGCGATCATCAGCATCACGGGGCCAGCGTGCGGGTACACCCAGACCACGCCCTTGCCCATGCTGAGCGCCTGATCGAGGTGGGCCTGGCCGGAGAATCGCAGCCACTGATCGATATTGTCCGGCCCCAGGCGCGAGAGGAGAAGCTCCTCGAGGTGCGTGCGCCAGGCTTGTCGGTATGCATCACGGACCAGCTGGGTGTAGCCCTCCTCGGTGTACCGAGCGCCGAAGCACCGGCGGTACTCATCCGCCATGACCTCCCGACGGCTGCCTGCAGCCAGCCACTGAAGAGGCCAGGCGCCCCGGAGGGCCTGAATACGACCGGGGCTCTTCGGGTCGAGTGCCCGACGCAGGGGTCCCCAGAAGGCCCAGCGGGCGAGATCCGCAGGGGTGGCCCGGGTCTGGATCATGCGCTCACCGCCGCCACAGCCCGTGCAACCTCGACCCGCACCATGGCCCTTCGCCAGGATGTGGAGATGGCGTGGGTGTTCAGGGGGCGGGCCGCTGCCATGGCCTGCTCTGCGAGATCCTCCATGCGGTCCGCGGAGACCTCGATGGGGGCCGGGCCGATGGCCGAGACAATCGCGGTAGCACCGGCACCGTCCCGTCGGACTGCGACGAGCAAAGCCGGGTAGTCGATAGCACCGCGCAGGCGGACCTTGCGGTGGTGGACCGGGCCTGCGGGCGGCGGGAGGTGAATGGCGGTCAGCACCTCTCCGGGCTGGATGTGCAGGCGGTCGATACCATCGGATCCATACAGGCTGGGCATGGGCAGTAAGCGGGTCCCGGTGGTCGACTGAAGCTCGACCTTGGCGCCGTACAGCCAGAGTGCTGGCACCGTGTCGGCGGAGTGGGCGGCGTAGCAGCCGGTCCCGGTCCGAGCGACGTGGCAGACATCGCCCTCGCACTTCAGGCACCCGCCGATGCTCTCCCGCCAGCCATCGGGCTGGTTGAAGTAGATGCAGCGGACGTCCAGCATCACATTCCCGCCCAGGGTCGCCATGGCCTGGATGGTGGAGGTAGCAACCGTCCGGCAGGCAGCGGCAAGAGCGGGGTATGCCTGGCACACCGCTGGGTGCCGGGCCACATCCCACAGGCGGGCGGTGGCCCCGATGCGAAGGCCGGCTTCTCTCTGCTCGATGCCGCCGAGGGCATCTACCCGACCCAGGGAGACCAGGACCTCAGCCTGGAAGAGTCGGTGCTTGAGCGAGGGCAGGAGGTCGGTGCCGCCAGCCAGCAGGCGGCTGCCGGGCACCGCCGCTAGCGGCAGGAGCTGCTCGATGGTGTCGGGACACTCCAGGCGGAACGGGGGCAGGGGAAGCATCAGCCTCTCTTCCGGCTTGGCACGACTTCCGGTGGGAGCGGGCGGTGGGGCGGGGTGCGGCCCTCAATGGCGCGGAGCACCCGGTCGGGGGTGTAGGGCGGGCGGGTCAGCCAGCACCCGGTGGCCTGGTGAAGCGCAATGCCGATGGCCGGCACGGTGGAGAGCTGCGGGCCCTCGCCCACCTCCTTGGCGCCGAAGGGGCCGCCGGGGTCGCGGGACTCCACCAGGATGGCCTCGATGGTTGGCGTCTCGAAGATGGTGGGGATCCGGTATTCCAGCAGGCTGGGCGTGGTCATCGCCCCGTCCCGGTAGGTCTGGTCCTCCAGCATGGCCTCGCCCACGCCCATGTACACGCAGCCCTCGACCTGGCCCTCGGCGATCTCCGGGTGGAGCACTCGTCCAAGGTCGTGGGCGCACCAGACCTTGTCCACGCTGCTGATGCCGGTCTCGGGGTCTACGGTGACCTCGGCTACCTGGGCGGTGAAGGAGTAGGCGGGGGAGGGGCCAACACTCTGGCGCCGGAAGCGGCTGCCGATGCGCGGGGGCTTGTAGCTGCCGGCTGTCCCCAGGGTTCCGTGCTTGGACTCGGCGAGCACGCAGGCCTCCACCCAGGGCACAGACGCTTCTTTGTGATGGATGGCACCTGTGTGCGCTGTGAGCTCCGCCGGGTCGCACTCCAGATGGTCAGCCACCGCATCGAAGATGAGTGCCCGGGCCCGGTCTGCGGCCTGAAGTGCGGCATTTCCTGCCATGAAGGTGACCCGGCTCGAGTAGCTGCCCAGATCGACCGGCGTGAGTTCGGTATCGCCCTCGACCACGGTGCAGAGACTCGGGTCGATCCCGAGCCGCTCGGCCACGACCGTGGCCAGCATGTGGGTGCTTCCCTGGCCCACATCGGCAGTACCCGCGAAGATGGTGACCCGCCCGGAGCGGTCAAGCTGGAGCAGCACGCCGGAGTGGGGAAGCTCGTCTGGGTAGACCCCGTGGAGTGCGCCGCACATATAGGCACTGCAGGCCAGGCCGATGCCGCGGTTGGGCGCCATCTTGCCCACCTTGTCGCGGTAGCCAGAGGCCTCGACGACCTTCTCGATGCAGTCTCTCAGACCCACGCTGGTGATCTTCAGTCCGTTGATGGTCTCGGTGTCGGGCTCGACGAGTTGCTGCAGGCGCACGTCCACCGGATCGAGCCCGAGCTTCTTGGCGAGTCGGTCGATGTGAAGCTCGAGTGCGAAGCGCGGCTGGATGGCGCCGTGGCCTCGCTTGGGCCCGCAGGGGGGGTGATTGGTGTAGACCCGCATGGACATGAAGCGGACACTGTCGACCTGGTAGGGCAGGGTCAGGAAGACCCCCAGGTAGTAGGCCGTGACCACGCCGTAGCTCGAGTATGCGCCCCCATCGGCCCAGGCCTTGAAGTCGATGGCGGTGATGGTGCCGTCCTTCTTCATGCCCATCTTGAGCCACATCCGGGTCCTGTGCCGACCTCTGTGGGCGTAGAAGACCTCCTCGCGCTCGAGTGCAAGCTTGACCGGGCGCTGCAGCTTGATGGCCAGGTGCGAGGCACACAGATCGGTGACGAAGGTGTCGCACTTTCCGCCGTAGCCAGCCCCCACCGCGGGCTTGATGAGGCGGATGTCCGCCTCGCGCAGGCTGAGCACCCGGGCGAGGGTCTTGTGGACATAGTGGGGGTTTTGGGTCGAGGACCAGATGGTCAGGCCGCCGTCGGGCTCGGGGCGTGCGAGTGCGGCGTGGGGCTCGAGGGGAACGTGGGTGGAGCCCGGATACTCGTAGACCTCCTCGAGCACCTCGTCGGCGGCCTCGAAGCCGCTATCCACATCTCCGTGGGACTGGAAGACGCGCCGGAGCACATTGGAGGGCTTGCGGGCATCGGGGTGGATGAGGGGCTTGTCCGGGGCCAGGGCATCATCGATGGTCAGGACGGTGTCGAGGACCTCGTACACGACGACAATGGCGCGGGCGGCAGCACGGGCGACTTCTTCCGAGGTGGCAGCCACGCAGGCGACGGGCTCTCCTTGGTAGCGGACCTTGTCGAGTGCGAGGGCGGTCTCGTCCTGGGCCACGGGAATCGCACCGTGGCGGATGGGGAGGTCAGTGCCGACCATGACGCCCACGACCCCGGGGATGGTAAGTGCTGGGGCGGTGTTGATGGAGACGATGCGCGCGTGGGCGTGCGGGCTCCTGAGCAGCTTGGCGTGGACCATGCGCGGCAGCACCATGTCGTCGACGAACATGGCTGTACCCGTGATTCGGGCCACGCCGTCGATCTTGCCCTGGCCGCCCACGCCCACCACGCCGCCCTCGGCGGGGCTCTCCGCGTGGGTCTCATCGGGTCCAAAGACCGCGCCGCCCGCCGGTGTGGTCATGGGTCGATACCTGCCAGCTCATAGGCGGCCTGGAGGATCTTGGTGAAGCCGGTGCATCGGCACAAATTGGCGCCGAGGGCGTCATCTACTGCGGCTCGTCCGGGGGTCGGGTCTTCGGCGAAGAGTGCGGCAAGGCGAACCGCGATTCCCGGTGTGCAGTAGCCGCACTGCGCACCCACATGCCGGTGGAGCGCCTCCTGGATGGGGTGGAGCTTGCCGGGGGCTGCCAGGCCTTCGACCGTGGTGATCGACTTGCCCTCGCAGGTGCCTGCGACGGTGATGCAGGCAAGCGTGGGCCGGCCATCTACCAGCACCGTGCATGCGCCACAGTCCCCCAGATCACAGCCGTGCTTGGTCCCTGTCAGGCGCAGCTCATCCCGGAGGAGTTCGAGCAGCGAGGCATGGGCTGGGACCGCGCACTGGACCCGCTCTCCATTCACCATCAGGCGGACCTTGAGCATGGCCGCATCCTAACCGCTGGCCTGGCCTGAGTGGGGCCTGGTGCGCTAGGGACTTGCCGTCTGTGCTCGAAGTGGGCATCGTATCTGTGCGCGACGCGGCGCGAGGAGGAAGGATGCTTCGATTCCCAAGAGTGTGGTTTGTGCTGGGCGCGCTTGTGGCCTGTGGTGGTGGAAAGAGCGATCCCAAGGACGGCGATGTCCACACGGATGAGGACGCGGACACGGATACCGACACGGACACGGACACGGATACCGACACGGACACCGACACGGACACCGACACGGACACCGACACGGATACCGACACGGATACCGATACCGATACCGACACCGGAGACACCGGGGCGATCTCAGAGGTCGAGGTGGATGGCATCTACGATGGCGAGTTCTACATCACACTGACCGCGGATCCCTTCGGAACAGGCTTCCCAATCGAGGAGACCTGCACGGGTACGGTGCAGTTCATCGTGGAAGTAGGCGGTGATCCCGAGGTCGTTGGTGATGCTGAGTGCAGCATCCCCGAGGACGGAACGGTGGCCTTGTTGCTGGAGAGCTCGGGTCCTTTTGGTGGGAGCACCGATGGCTCGATGACCGGGCCAAGCTCTGCGGGCGGCAGCGTCTCGGTGGATCTCGGATCAGACATTGGCTCCCTCACAGCCGAATGGGGCGGAGTGTTTGAAACGGTAGAGGCGGAGGATGGCGATGCCATGAGCTTCAGCGGTGAGTACGACGGGCTCCTCGAGGACCTGACGGTGGTGATCGACCCTATAGAGCTGACCTTTGACGTCGAATATGTTGGGGGCTTCACCACGACTCGGACTGCCGGTCTGCCGGATGAACCCGATACCGGTGGAGCAGATGAGCCCGATACCGGTGGAGCACCAGTAGAGTAAGACTCCCCTTGAGTGATTCTCTGGGGTAGACTGATAGGGAACTCTGGGAGGCCGGGAATGCGTCTGAAGTTGGCTGTCATCGCGGTTCTCGCCGCAGGGTGTGAGTATGAGAAGGGAACGGGCGGTCTTGGGACCGATACCGGGGAGTTGCCGCTGACGGATCTGGACTCGGATGCGGACACGGATGTCGACTCGGATACCGATACCGATACCGATACCGATACCGATACCGATACCGATACCGATACCGACACCGACACGGATACCGACACGGACACGGATACCGACACGGATACCGACACGGATACCGACACGGATACCGACACACCGCCTGTCTGTGACTCAACCGTGGCCCCAGATGACGGCACCTACACCGGTGAGCTTGTCATGACGGCCTCCGCGGATGACTCTCCGATAGGTCCGCTCTCTGATACCTGCACCGGCGTGGTGAGCCTCATACTCAACGCGGCTGGGTCTCCCCAGGTGGTGGGTGCGGGCACCTGCGACTGGGCTGGATTTGGTGCGACGATGTGGCCGGGAGGGCACAGCGCGACAATGGAGGGAGACCTGGTGGATACCGCAGAGGTCAGCGGGACCATCCTCCACACCGGTGCCGAGGTCGGCGATATGGCGGGCACCTGGTTTGGCTGCTTTGTCTCCGGCGATCTGGTGGGTGGCTTCGCTGACACCATCGATCTCGAGTACGACGGGACCATCTATCCAGTCGAGTACGTGGCCACCTTCACGGCCAGCGGAGACTGACGCCAGCCACCGCTGGCGATTGGCACTCTTCCGTCATCAGGCGTGCAGTACTGCGCACGGTAGCGGCTCGCGCCAGGCTCACCCTCCGACGATGCTGGGCAGCGGTGCTCTCCACTTGCCCCCGTCTACATCCACCTTGATGCCTGCGGTCAGCGCCCAGGGGTAGGCACCGGGGTAGACCGGCGACATGTCCTGGCTGCTGCTGACCTCGAAGAAGTACACGGCATCTTCATCTGGGTCCAGCGTGACCTCGGTGACGAGGTGGAGGGGGGCATCACCATCGGCGGTGAGCGTCTCGACAAGCTCGGTGTTCCGGTAGATGTTCACGCCATCGATGACCATCCAGTCCGGGGCCCAGACCTTGAGCTTTACGGTCACGGGTCCATCGAAGGTCAGTCCCGGCGCCCAGACACCGCTCACCCGAGCCTCGATCAGCGGGCCGGTGCTCGCCACGGTGCCGCCTTCCTTCCAGGCATCCCGGATGTGGTCATGCTCAAGCTCACCGACGGTGTCGATGGGAATGCGCACATAGGTAAAGGCGGAGCCGACTCCACCGCGGTGGGAGTGGCTGTCACTCACGCCCACCGGCGTGGGGTTCAGTCCACGAGAGACCACGTCCATGTAGTAGAGCAGGTAGTCGGCATTGTGGCCGTTATTGAGCACCTCGACAGCATCGAAGTCGGGACTCCACATCTCCTTGGAGCCGACCACACCTGTCTCCGGGTTGTAGTGCGCAGACCCGAACAAGCCGCCAGTCCCCACCGGGTGGTTGGCCTGAATCAGGATCTCGCCATCGCTCGGGTTTTCCCGGATGGCCTCGAAGAGACCCGCTGTCGTCAGCCACTCTCTCCAGGTCTGGTACCAGGCCAGCGCCCCGTTGTTGGGTGTGTCTCTATCCTCAGCGAGCGGGTATGCATTGAAGTGCCCGCGGAGGACCGGGCTCACCTCGCAGGCGACCACGCTGCCGAGGACGCCATCCAGGGAGAGGGGTGCCAGAAGCGGTCGGTAGTCAACGATGTGATCGTGATCCGTGCCGAAGTGGATGTCGATCCCATGAGCGGCGTGGTTCACCAGGCGCCCCTCCATGGGGATCTTGCCATCGCCTGAGGGGCCTGCATGGGCGTGAGGGTCCGCGGTAAATATCTCGGGACGGATGGTCTCTGCGACCAGGGTGGCCGATATATCCACGGTCTCGTTCGAGCCGATCTCAATGGTCTCCGAGTGGTAGGAGTACCGGCCACCTCGGTGGACCACGACCTCATAGGTGCCGGGCTCGATGGGCACCGATCCCTGGCCATCCTTGATGTACAGCCAGGCCATGGCGCCGGAGGGGCGTTCGGGAACGAGCCCACCGTCGACGACCTTCGGGTCGCCATTCGCGAAGTTTACCCGGACCACGGCAGGACCACCGTCCGCGATCTTCACCTGGAGCATTCCTGGCGGAGTGAGGACCAGAGGGGTGTTGGCGGTTCCGGTCTCCCTTGTCGAGGTGCCGTAGCCTTCCGCGTTGGGGCGCGCTCTGGCTCCCCGTCCCAGTGTCTGGAGTGATGCCTGGCGGACGGAGTCGGTCGAGTAGGGGCTGTACCACCCTGCACCAGGAGGAAGATCGTAGTGAACCGAGGGGCCTCTGCCTGTGGCCTGCACCTTCGTATCGATGCCTGTGGGCACATCCGCAGTCCAGGTTCCATCACTCCCGGAGAGCGCAAAGGTCAGGGGATTTTCGTCTGCATCGAGCACATGGACCCGTGCTCCCTCGATGAGCGCACCAGAGCCAGTCACGCTGCCGCCAATCGTCTGGACACTCTCGCCGCGAGCGGCGTGCCATGCATCGGTGAGGGTGGCGAAGTCCTTGGCCACGCCGATGTACCGGGACCAGCTGTGGGTGTCCCCATCGGAGAGCGTCACGGGCAGGTTGGTTCCCATGATCACCGGTGCCATACTGGAGATGCTCTGCAGCATCGCGTTGGCCACGAAGTCACCGTCTGATTGCATGATGGCCAGGGCGAGCTCATTTCGCTGCCCGACACCTCCGGCCCAGCCGAACTGTGTGGGTCCTTCGCCCAGGCCCACACCCGGGAAGTATGACTCGGCCACCTCGTAGCCCATGAAGGCCATGTCCACCGTCGAGATGGTGGTGGTCTGATCGTTCCACTCCAGCGTGGTCTGCAGCTCCAGGAGCCAGGAGTCGGGCTCGAGGATGTAGTCCGTGGTGAGGGTCGCATCCCGCTCGGGCACCATCTCCATGTTCTCCACCGCACCGGTCAACAGCTGCATGGGTGCTGTCTGTCCCGTGACCCGGAGGATGGCGGCCTTGCCGTTGGTACCGTCGTTGATGACCTGTACTTTCTCGGCCTTCATCAGCCGGCCCAGACCTGCCATCACCGCGTGCTCATCGAGCATGTCCATGCCCTGCTGTCCCCAGGCCCGGACGATGTCCGCATCCAGGATGCCGCCGCCGTACTCCACGTAGTAGCCGCCGCTTCGGGCGCCCTGGATGATGAAGCGGACCCGATCGTTGTAGATCTTGAAGTCGCCGAGCTGACCCTCGGCGCTGGCACCACCAAATAAGGCGGTCTCGCGGGTCACCTCTCCTGCGAGCACCTCTCCGGCACCGAGGCGGCGGGAGAGATCGAGGCTGCGGCGCTGTTCTTGTGGCGTGCCGCATGACAGAAAAAGAGTAGCCAGCAGAATCAGTCGGGACATTGGGCCTCCTCTTGGGGCGTATTCCGCCAGTCAGACCTTGACCCGCTGACCTTCGATCAGCTTGTTCATGGGGTAGAAGGTGCCGCGCCAATTGATGCCGCCGCGGCGAAGCGTCTGGGTCATGGACCACAGCCCGATGGCTCCCAGGATTACGAAGCCCAGGGGCGCCAGGAGGGCGGCCCAGGGGCGGGTGCCGAGAATGAGACGCAGCCGTAAGGTGACCCCCATATACAGCATCATCGCCAGGCCACCCGCCAGGGTGGCAGCCAGGGAGGGCTGGAGCACCATGCCCAGCCAGGGCAAAGCGAGCGCGATGAGACCCCCGAGCAGTAAAGCGATCATTCGAAGCGGGTTGCCGCGACTCACCAGCAGGTAGCTGTTCTTCTCCAGGCCTCTGAACATGGCGGGCAGCGAGGGGTACCACTGAAGCTGCAGACCATCGAGCGCCATGCGGAACCCGGACTGCCCGCCAGCATTGACGATGAGGAAGGCCAAGCCTGTGTCGTCGGCCACCTCCATCTTGAGCCACTCCAGCCCCTCGCTCTTCTCCAGGGTCGTCCGGCGCACCATATTGAAGGCGCCAGCACCAAAGGGCAGCGGGTCGCTCGTGCCCAGCTTCATCGTAAAGAAGAGCGCCTGGGCAAAGCCCACAACACTGACATCCACAAGCGCGGTGGAGGTGACAATGGTGGGGAGCATGGTGAGGTGGTCGAGCCCCTGGGACTCGGCCTCGGCCAGCGCGCGGCCCAGGACGTCTGCAGAGAAGTGAACATCGGCATCGGTGTAGACAATCCAGTCCCCGCTTGCCAGCTGCGTGCCCTGGTGCATGGCGTGGACCTTTCCCAGCCAGCCTTCGGGAAGATCGGAGATGTGGATCACCCTGAGTCGGGCATCAGCTAGAGCCAGTCGGTCCAGGATTGTGCCGGTCTCGTCGGAGGATCGGTCGTTGACTGCGACAAGCTCCAGGCCTGGGAGGGTCTGGCTCAGCAGCGAGGTGAGCGCGGGCTCGATGGTGTCCGCCTCATTGCAGGCGGTGATGATCACGCTGAGGGTGGTGCTGCGCTCTGGTTGTGTGGGCGCAGCGGGGAGCATTGGCAGGCGGCCGACGAGCTGATTCGACCTCCACATCGTCCACATCCAGACGAAGCTGACGCTGAGTACCGCCAGGCTCAGCGGATCCCAGCTCACGTTCGGACATACTCGAATTCAAGTGACTGGCCGTGAATGCCACGCCGAGGGGCAGCGATCCAGTTGGCCACCTTGCCAGCCTCGTGGACCGGCTTCATCAGACTCTTCACATAGGCGCGGTCGTCATCGGTCGGCAGCCAGTCGGTCACGTTTGCGTTCCAGGTTGCATCATCGATGAGGTTGCCTTCCCGATTGAAGTGGTGACCGGAGAAGTCACCCTGGCGCCGGTAGAAGCGGGTGGAGGGCAGGGAGAACTCGAAGTCGTGGATGTCTTCGTCCTTTACGGCCTTGTTCCAGCGGCGTACCACTCGCTCGCAGTCTTCCGCGTAGCTATCCCGAAGCTCTTCGTTCATGCAGTTTCTGAGCGGGAGACTCTTCTCCACGAGCTTGCCGTCTTCCACAACGTGCATGGTTCGCGTCTTGCCCAGGCAGTTGTTGTCCTCGTAGTTCTGGGCCTCCTTCCAGCGCCCCTTGATGCCGGCAGCGAAGTAGTCGGCGGCATTGGTCGACACCTCCGCCCCAAACAGGTCCAGGCTGTAGGCGTACTGATGGTTGATCCACTTCTGGATGGTCGGGAGATCGATCCCGCCCTGCGCGCGTACATCCTCATTGGAGTCCTGCTTCATCAACTGGCAGGCACGTCGCATCACGCGCTCGAGGCCGCTCTCTCCGACGAAGAGGTGGTGTGCCTCCTCGGTGAGCATGAACCGGCAGGACCGGGAGAGGGGATCGAAGGCACTCTCAGCGAGGGAGCCAAGCTGGTACTTGCCGTCTCGGTCCGTGAACATGGTGAAGCAAAAGAAGCTCAGCCAGTCGTCACAGGGCTGGTTGAAGGCATCGAGGATGCGCGGCTTGTCCTCGTCGCCTGACCTCCGTGCGAGCAGCTCATCGGCCTCGTCTCGACCATCGCGTCCAAAGTAGGCCTGCAGCAGGTAGACCATGGCCCACAGGTGACGGCCTTCCTCGACATTGACCTGGAAGAGGTTCCTGGCGTCCATCAGCGAGGGTGCTGTGCTGGCCAGCCACCGCTGCTGCTCCACACTGGCGGGCTCGGTGTCGGCTTGCACCACAATGATGCGCTTGAGGATGTTCCGGTACTCGCCGGGAACGGACTGCCAGACCTCCTCGCCTGCGTGATCACCGCAGGCGATGGTGCGGTCCTTCTCAGGTGCGGAGAGGAAGATTCCCCAGCGGTAGTCAGGCATCCGGACGTGGCCGAAATTCGCCCAGCCGCCGGGCTCGGTGGAGATGGCGGTGCGCAGGTAGATCTCATCGGTCTTGAAGACCTGCGGGCCCACATCGCCCCACCAGTCCAAGAAGGCCGGCTGCCACTTCTCTAGTGCGCGCTGCAGGCGGCGATCGTTGGAGAGATCGACGTTGTTGGGGATGCGATCGTTGTAGTTGATGCTGCTCATCAGGTTCTCCGAAAGTCAAAGACGGGCCGCTCGGGGTGGCCATAGAGGGTGAGGGCGCCGGTCTTGCCGACAGCATTGGGGCGCTGGAAAATCCAGTTCTGCCAGGCAGAGAGCCGGCCGAAGATCTTGGTCTCGCAGGTCTCGGTCCCGCCAAAGCGCAGGTTCTGCTCCATTCCGGTCAGCGCATCTGGCGAGAGACTGATCCGCTCCTCGATGGCGATGCGGACCTCGTCTTCCCAGTCGATGTCGTCTGGGGCAGTCGTGACGATGCCGAGATCTTCTGCGGCCTCGGCGTTGATGGGGCCGTCTTCATCGAGCGCGGCGCCGGGTGCATCGGCATCCCCGGGGAAGCGGGCGACAAGGCGGGAGAGGCCACTGGCCATCGGAAACACACCAGCATTGGCGCGGGAGAGCTGCACGGTGTTCTCGAGGTCGTCATCGAGCAGCATGTAGGACCGGTCACCGGCCAAGGTCAGCTCGAAGAGGATGCCCACGAAGCAGTGGCCGGGCTCAATGATGCTGAAGACGGACTTGGCCATGTTGTCCAGGCGGCGCAGGCACTGGGCCTGAAAGTGCTTGATCTCCATCAGGAACCAGTCGGACTCACAGCCATCGAGTACGAAGTCTTCGTGCTCGAGCACCTTTGCGGCATCGCCCTCGGTCCTCAGGTTGATGAGG
>PVBE010267738.1_pt1 | contig 15689 bp, 11 predicted proteins | sample 1631181 | NCBI WGS metagenome assembly PVBE01 (sample SAMN08397723, study PRJNA350692) | Marine metagenome, whole genome shotgun sequencing project. | isolation source: water | place: Pacific Ocean | collected 2012-04 | reverse complement strand
GGCCTGACGAAGCTTGTGGATGATCTGCTCCGCGGTGAATCCCTTCCGACTCATCACTGCCCCCTTTCTAGGCCAATCCAGTCCGAAAGCTGTACGAAAATCCTAACCCTCAAACTGCACCGGTTTCAGGGGGGCAGGTCAATGAGGGACAGAAATCCCGCCCAAATCCTTTTACCAACCGTCCAGTTCATCCTGATCCTCTCCTTGATTGCTGTGCGCCTCGCGGCGCGGCGGGATAGATTAAATGGGGTTGTTGTCGCGTCAATGTTGGATGAAGCCCCGGTGGCTTCGGATTTGATTTGGCCCGCGCCAAATCATCTTCCCCAAAAGGAAACCGCTCCATGGCCGTGCGGCTCGCCGGACACTTCCGTTGAGCGTTTCTGACCGGCGAACCCGATAGGGTTTCACGTATTGCTGATTGAACCGCGTTTGAACCTGATGGCGTTCGGTGATGCGCGCTGTTGCCATTGCGACCCGATTTCCTTATCGGCCTTCCGCCGAAAATTCTTAGACACATAGCGCGGCCGGGCCTTTTATCATTTCAGTTGGCGGGAAGACTTCCCGCCGCGATGGAGTTTTTGGGCTTTCGGGTGTCACCGGTTCAGACAATGATCGCAATTGATGTGCCAAACAGGGACAGGGGACGGCGCGTTGGACGAATTCGAATCCTGACGGAATGCGGCCGCAACCGGCCAGGGGGGGGCGGTGAAGGAAACGGTCTAAGTAGTTGGAATTACAGGGAATATGGAGGCCCCGGTCGAGGGGCCGTTCGCCCGAGCCCAGGGCCGAAATCTCTCATTCCGGTTCCCTTCCAACGGGACTTCAATTCACCCCAACCCGAACCTCGCGTAGAACCGGGTGGTCGTCACTTCCATGACGAAGGGTTGTAACGGATTCTTGACGATAAAGGTTCGTCGGACGGACGAAAATCCGGTGCGGCCTTTTTCCGGAGCACTGCCGGGCCGGTGACGGGGGGCCGCTAGTCCAGGTAGTCTTCCAGCTTCATCCGGGAGAGAACTTCCGGGGGGATCTTGCCTCTGGGGGAAAAGCTTTCCAGGGTCGGCTTGGCGGTCGCGTCGATTCCGACCTTGTCGACCAGGCCCTCCGTGACGGCGGACGGGTCCAGGGAGGAGCCCGGGGCGTCGGGAATGACGAACGCGTCGCGGCTCCACTGGCAGCGCGTGGCCATGGCCCACAGGACGCGCGAGAGGTCGCTCACGTCGATGTCGTCGTCCACGACGATGACCTGCTTGAGGTAGAGCTCCGCCCCGAAGGCCGCCAGGGCCGCGGTCTTGGGCTGGCCCGGGTGTCCTTTCCGGATGGACGCCACCAAGCAGAAGGGGGCCGCGATGCGAAGCGCCTTCAGCGACGGCACGGCCCCCCGAACGGCCCGCTCCAGATTGGCTTCCATCGGGACGGTGGGCAGGACGAGGTGCTCGCGGTGGGCGCCTCCGACCAGGTCCTGGTAGACGGCGCCCCGGCGGTGGGTGACGGCCCGGACGCGGACCACCTGCCGCTCCCGGGGGCGGGTGGCGTAGCCGTGAAACTCGGTGAACGAGCCTTCCATCTCCCGGGTGAAGGGCTCGATCTCCCCCTCGAGGACGATCTCCGCCCGGGCCGGGACGAGGAGGTCCGCGGTGCGCGCGGGGACCATCTCCAGGGGGCGCTTCATCAGGCCGCCGATGACCCCCGGCTCCTCCACCTGGTAGGGGCCGATCATGCACGCCCCGATCGCCCAGGCGGGATGATTGCCCAGCGAGACCACGATGGGCAGGGCCTCGCCGCGCTCTTCCGCCCGGCTGTAAATCTCGTTCAGGTGCTTGCCCACCGTCATGAAGATCCCAAGCCGGTTCCGGTCCTTGAGCATCATCCGGTTGAAGCTCAGGTTGTACGCGCCCGTGTCGGGGTCCTTCGCGATGACAATCCCCGCCGTCACGTAAGGGGCGGCGTCCGTGTCGTGGTACCGCATGAGGGGCAGCCGGCCCAGGTCCACCGAATCCCCCTCGATCACGACCTCCTGGACGGGGGCGGAAGACGCCTCGGTCGGGGGTATGGGGTTGTCCAGGGCTTCCTGAAATCGGGCGAGCAGGGCGCCGGAGGGGATGCCGAGGCTGGACGCGATCCTCGATCGGGAGGCGAAGCAGTTCACGACGACCGGAAAGTCCGCCCCCCGGACTTTCTCGAACCACAGGACGGGGACGCGGTGCTCGGCCTCGAGCTTGGAGACGAGGGCCGCTATCTCGAAGTCGCGGGAGATCTCGCGCCGGACCCGGATGAGCTCCCCCCCGTCCCGTCCCCCCCGTCCCCCGCTTCCATCTCCTCCAGGAAACCTCTCAGGTCGTCCGCCATCGGCTCCTTATCCTCTTGAATCCCCGGGCCGGCCGGGTGGAGAACGTCACGCGCCCCGGCGGCCATCCTACCAAAAAAGCCCGGGAGGAGAGAACAGGCCGCGGTTACGGATTGAATTCCACGGGCTGGAAGCGCCGCAGCCGCAGGCTGTTCCAGAGGACAAAGGCCGAGCCGGCGGCCAGGGCGAGGGAAGCAATCACCGGACTCGGCGCCGTCCCGAAAAGCGGGTGCAGGACGCCGGCGGCGAGGGGGATGGCGGCCGCGTTGTAGGCGAACGCCCAAAACAGGTTCTGTCTGACGGTCCGGAGCGTGCGGCGGCTGAGACGGATCGCGTTCACGACGCCCATGGGGTCCCGGCCGGGCAGCGTGATGTCCGAGACCCCGGCGCCCCCTCCCCCGTCCGGTCGGGTCCCGATGGAGATGCCGAGGTCCGCCGGGATCGGGGCTTCGCGGAAGCCGCTGCTCACGACGGCCGCCCTTTTTCCTTCCCCCTGCAGACGCAGGATCTCCCGGGCCTTGTCCTCGGGCGGGACCTCCGCTAGGACGCGCCCGATGCCCGCTTCCTCTCCGATGACTTGGGCGGAGCGGCGATGGCCCCCGGTGAGCAGAACGGTCTCGAGACCCATCCGATGAAGTCTCTCGATGGTCTCGCGGGCGCTCTCCTTCAAGGGGTCCGCCGTCGCCAGCAGGGCGGCCGAAACCCCGTCGACGGCGAGGAGCACGGGGGTCTTTCCCTTCTCGGTCTGGACTTCGATGGCGTTCCGCAGGCCGGAGATGTCCACCCCTTCGGCCTCCATCAACCCGGCGTTTCCCACAAGGATGGATCGCCCTTCCACGGCGGCGCGGACGCCGCGGCCCGCTACGGCGGAGAAGCTTTCCGCGGCCGTGAGGGGCGCGCCGCGCTCCCGAGCCTTTTCGATAATCGCGATCCCCAGGGGATGTCCGGATTGCCGCTCCGCGGCGCCCGCGAGACGCAGGACCTCTTCGGCCGAGAATCCGTGGGCGGTGATCAGGTCCGTCACCTCGGGTCTTCCCTCGGTCAGGACGCCCGTCTTTTCAATAATGACGGTTTGAATCCCGGAGGCCGCCTCAAGGGCTTCTCCGCCCCGGATCAGGATGCCGCTCTCCGCTCCGCGCCCCGTCCCCACCTGGACGGCGGACGGCGTCGCAAACGCCAAAGCGCACGGGGAGGCGACGATCACGACCGCCGCAAAGCTCAACAGGGCCGGGTGGAACGCGGGCGCCGGGCCGAGAAGCAGCCAGAGGGTGAATGTGATGAGGGCCGTCCCGATCACCGCCGGAACGAAGACCGCGGCCGGCCGGTCGGCCGTCCCCTGGATGGGGGCGGGGCGCCCTTGCGCGCTTTCCACCCGCTTGGCGGTTCGGGCCAGCGCGGTTTCCGCGCCGGCCGCCCGGACTTCGAAGAGGAAGCGGTCCGTAATGTTCAACGCGCCGGCGAACACCTCGTCGCCGACGCCCTTGTTCACGGGGAGACGTCCGCCCGCCCCGCCGGATTCGTCGAGACTCGACCCTCCCTCCACGATGACCCCGTCCGCGGGAACCCGGTTCCCGGGGTCGACCAGAATTCGGCTCCCGATCCGGACCTGGTCGGCGGGGATGTCCCACTCGCGGCCATCATGGAAAATCCGAGCGGCCTTCGGCCGAAGCCCCCGGAGGTTTTTCACGGCCGCCCGGGCCCTTCCCCGGGCCGCGACCTCGAGCCGCCGGCCCAGGAGGATGAGGGTGGTCATGATCGCCGCCGCGTCGAAATGCGGACGGGGCTCGTCGCCGATCCCGCGCAGAAAATCCGGAAAGAGGACCGCGGCCGCGCTGTAGAAGTAGACGGTCGAGGTCCCGAGGGCGATGAGGGTGTTCCCGTCCGCGCCCCAGCGGCGCGCCGCCGCCCAGGCCCCCCGATAGAACGCCCGGCCGGTGTAAAACTGGACAAGGGTCGCCAAGAGCCAGACGATGTAGACGCTCGGGAGCCGCTGCGGCGCGAGGGTCGACAGCCCCTCCAGGCCCCCCAGAAGAATGAGGACCGAAAGCGCGCCGGAAAGGATGAACCCGGCGGAGAGGGAGCGGGCCTCGCGATTGCGCGCCTCCTCCTCCCGGTCGGCGAGCTCCGCTTCGGGGGCCTCCAACGCGCTGTACCCGGCCAACTTGATGGCGGCCCGCAGGTCCGAATCGCCGGAAAGTCCGGGGAGGGATTCCACCGTCGCCCTGCCCGTTGCCGGGTTGACGTTCGCCGACAGGACGCCCGGCGCCTCCCGGAGCGCCCGCTCGATGTCCGATACGCGGGAGGCGCACGACAATCCCTGAACGGCCAGGGTCGTCCGGACGGCGGCGACGCCGCCGCCGCTTTCCTCCACGCTTCGGACGAGCTGGGGAATCGTCACCCACCGGGAGTCATAGTGGACGGTGGCGCGCTCGGTCTCGATGTTCACGCCGGCGTAGGAGACGCCCGGAGCGGCCGAGAGCTTCTCCTCCAGCCGGGATGCGCGCGCGAGGTCCGATATTCCGGTGACGGGCAGATCGATCCGCGCGTCGAACCGCGAGGCTGGCCGCGGGGGGGAAAGGGGGAGAGGGGGCGCCGGCCCGCGTCGATTCGGACGCCGCCGTTTCATCGTTCGGGGCCGGGGCGGTGTCAAACGTTTCCGGCCGCGCGGAAGGGCGCGGTCTCCCGGTGTGCTCGGAAGAGAGGGTGATGGCTTGAATCTCCGGCAGGGGGGGCGTCCGGAATCGCCGTAGGAGAGAACCCGCAGGCCGTGCTCGGGAAGGTCCTTCTCTGCGCTTATCTTATATGATTTTAGCCCGAATTTCTTGGAAATTTGAGAAAGGGGTGAGAAAGGCCGCGGCGCGTCCCGGTCATTCGTCGAGGAAGTCCGGCCGCGGGGAGTCGCGCTTGAGCTGTTGTCAGGGGTCCGGTTTTGCTCAGGCGCGGCGGGGTCCCAGGAGGCCCGTCGGCGATTCCGCGGTGGAATGGAGCCCCCGACGATGGGTTCACATAGGGAGGCCGGACCCGGCAAGGGTGTTCTTCAGCAAAGCGCCGGTGACGACGTTCTTCAGGTCCGAGAGGGTGTAGGGTTTTCCCAGGAAAGCGCCGCTCAGGTTCGATTCGGCGAAGGCTTCTATCGGGAAGCCGCTGGAGAGGATGAATTTCGCGTCCGGATCGATTTCCCGGATGGCGACCATGGTTTCTAAGCCGTCCATTCCCGGCATCATCGCGTCCAGAAGCGTCACATCGATTTCGGATTGCTTCAGCGCGTAGAGCTTCAGGGCATCCGGCCCGTCCTTGGCCGTCAGGGTTTCGTACCCCTCCCGGTTGAGAAACTTGGCGACCAGCTTCCGCATTGCGGATTCATCGTCGACGATCAGGACCGTGGGGCGCGGGTGTCTGTGTTTTTGCATGGGCGCTAGTTCCGCTCGGCGGGTTGGTCCGGGGACGCGGCCACAAGGACGATCTCGAATTCCGACCCGTCGTCGTCGGTGATCGAAAAAGACGCCGCGCCCCCGAGTGAGCGGATGATGGATTCGACGATCGGCAGGCTCGGGTGTATCAACATCGGCGCCGGCATGTCTTGGGAAGGCGGCGCCTGGGAATTTCCGCGGACCGGGGTGCGGGAGATGTAGACGCGGACCTTCGTCTCGGATGGGAGGGCGCCGTCGATTCGATCGGCGGTGGCGAACACCAGGCTTTTCACGCCATCGTATCGATTTTCGGCCAAAAGGAGAGACAGGAGCACCTGCTCCAAAACGTCCGGATCCGCATAGACCGGCGGAAGACCCGGCTCGATGTGATAATTCAACTGGGTCCTGCGGCTCGGAAATCGTTCGGTCAAGTGAATGGCTTCCAGGAGCAGACTGGCGAGATGAACCGGTTCTTTCCGATCTCCCTGCACGCGGTGGGCGAGAGCGGAGAGCCGGCTGTTCAACTCGGCCGCCTCCTGGGCGGTTTTCTCGATCTCTTCCAGGTTCTTGGCCGATTCGTGCGGGCCCTCCGCCTCGGTCGTCATGAGGTTCAGATACCCGATGATGTGATTCAGCAGGTTGTTCAAATTGTGGCAGAACGAGCCCGAGAGCTCGCCCAGATTCTGGAGGCGAAGGGCTTCGGTCCGGTCGGATTCACGCCGGGGAAGGGGTCCGTCGTTGTCGCGGGATTGGGTGAGGTCTTTCGCGGATCCGCCCCCCGCCTGCCCTTGCAGAAGAATGTCACCGGCTTGGCCGGCGCCGCGCTCGGGCTCGGTGCGCATTTTCCTCCCCGCATATCCGGGATTGGCGGCTCGCGCTTCCTTCCAGCGATGGAAGAAAGCGGCCTCGCGGCCGGTGAATGGTTGAGCCGGGACCACGCTCGAAGCCGGGTTTTCCGCGGAGAGGATTGGTTCGGTCTCTCACGCTTCCCGGACTTGGACCGGCTATTTCCATCAAAAGGGACACAGATATATCATAGGGAAGACTCAATTTCTGTACCAGAGCGCTGGAAATCGGCCGGGGAGTTTGCCCGGATTCTCATAAGCCATTTTGAAAGAATGGGTTAGCTGATCACCTTGGCGGCGAATCCCGCCGGGGTTGATTGAATTTCGCGGGCGCCTGGCGTGAATCCATCGCGGGATGTCGGAAATCCGTCGGGATTTCGACACGCCGACCGGTCCGTAACGAAGCGTTTTCCGGTGCGGCTCGTGATTTCCGATAGGGGGTCGCGCGGCAATTTCTTCACGCGGGTCGGTTGACCCCCGATCGGAAACGCGCCGATGACGGGGAATGGCGCCCGGTGAATCAAGGGCGCTTTGGGGCCGTCCGGCGGGCCCGCTGAATCCGTTGCTTCAGGGCTTTTTCCAGATCCCCGGTTTGGGGCCGGCGGCCGTAAAGGTTTTTCTTTTCGCCGGGATCCGTTTTGAGGTTGAAAAGCCGCTTCGGTTTTCCGAGGCCGAGGAGAAGCTTCCAGCCGTCGCGCAGGACGTAATGATACCCGCCCTTTTCCGTCTCGGCCTCGCCGAACGCGGTTGAACGGTTCGTCGCCGCGGGGAAGGACCCCCGCTCGGTGAGCAGGCTTCGTCCTTGAATCCCGGTCGGGTGAGGGAAGCGGAGCAGGTCGAGGAGGGTCGGCATCAGGTCCACCTGTTCGGCGACGCCGCCGACGGATTGTCCGCTTTTCCAGCGGGAAGGCTGCCGGAGGATCAGGGGAATCCGGACCAGATCCTCCCACATCGTTCCGCCGTGGCCGAATTCACCGCCGACGCCGAATTTCTCTCCGTGGTCCGAGGTGATCACGACGAGCGAGCGCTCAAGCCAGCCTACCGATTTCATCTTGTCGAGGAGTCGGCCCACCTGGTCGTCCACGAACCGGAGCGCGCCGTCGTATCGGGCGACTTCATTTTTGGCCTCCCGGGCGTTGCGCGCGCTTTCCTTCATACAGATTTCCGGGCCGTCGTATTTTGGGTCGAACAGCCGCTGATAAGGCTTGGGGAGGCACCGGGGCCAGTGGAGGTCGTGGAAGAAAAGAAACAGGAAGAAGCGGCTCCGGTCCGGGTCGTAATCCCCCCGGCCGGTGGCGTAATCCATGAAACCCAGGACCTTGTCCGTGAATCGGTCGGCGGATTCCATGGACGGCAGCCCGAGGCCGGCCAGGAGGAGATCGTTCTTCTTCGTATCCAGCCATTGAAGGGCATGGCTCACGTAGGGCCAAGCCCCCGTCAACTTGAGCCAGACGAAAAGTTGCTGGGCGCCCGCCATTCGGAACGGCGTCTCTTCCCATGCGCTGTAGAGGTAGTCCGCGCCCCGATCGAAGCGGTGTCGTTGATCGATAAACCAATGGGGCGTAAAGAACGCCGTGTTGTACCCCCGTTTTTGGAGGATCTCCGTGAGCAAGGGGCCGTTTCTCGGCAGGGGTTCTCCCAGGCGGAGGAGGCCGTGGCCCGAGGGATATCGTCCGGTCAAAAAGGAGGCCACCGTCTGTGATGTCTCGTTGGAATTCGCGCGGAAGCCCGTGAAGCGAACGCCCTCCCGGGCCAGCCGGGAGATGACGGGCGAAGTGTCTTTGGAATACCCGTAGGCGTTCAGGTGGTCCGAACGAAGGGTGTCCACCACGATGAAGAGGATGTGGGGGGGGAGCTTGCCGGGCCGCGTGATTTTCCGCAGCGGGGCCTTCCGGATAAAAAAGTCGTAATCCAGGCGGACGTTGGGGAGCGCAATCAGTCCCCAAATCGCCCACGCGGCGAGGATTCCCGCCAGCCCCGAAGCAACGGCCTGAACGCGCCGGCGGGGTTGTCCGGCCAGGAGGCGAATCCCTCCGATGAACAGCAGCGCGGCGGCCGGCGCCACGAAGATCAGGGAGCGGGCGATGATGAGGAGCAGGCTGAGGGCGATGAAGGTCGAAAGGAAAAGCCCGAGGTCCCCGCGCGCGGATTCCCGCTGAGCCCGGCCGAAGGCGGTCTTCGGAATCAGCCACCGTGCAAGGATGTAGACGATCACCACCAACGGCAGGTTCAACAACGTGGCGACCAGTGTGTAGTTGACCGCGTCCGCCCGGACGGAATTCGCGAATCCGTAGTTCCACAGGGTCAGCCGGCTCGCCTCGACGATCCCGAGCGCGAGCGAGGTCCCCACGCATCCCCCAATCCGGCTAAAAGTTCTCTTGATCGGCCCCATGAGCTATCGGTTTCCCTGTCTCGAAGGTTGTGGCGGCCCGGCGCCCCAAAAAAACTGAAAAGCATGATCCGGATCATGGTTCAGAGCGCACGGAGGCGGCATCTTCTCGGGTTGTGGAGGGTATGTAACTTGTTTCATAAGTGCATGTGCCCATATAGCGAGGTTTTCATATGGCGGGACCCGTGCTCCGGTACGCACTCCTCGAGCTCCTCAGTGATCGGCCCCTGACGGGCTACGACCTCACGAAGCGGTTCGGGGCTTCGTTGATCTTCTTCTGGCACGCCGGCCACACGCAGATATACCGTGAGCTCAAGCGGATGGAGGGGGAGGGCTGGGTTGTCTCGCGTTGCGAGATCCAGGACGGACGCCCCAACCGAAAGGTCTACTCTGTCACCGAGAAGGGAAAGGAGGCCCTCGTCGGCTGGTTGCGGACGGAATCCCTCCTCCAGCAGCCCAAAGACGAGATGCTCCTGAAGGTGTTCGGCTTCGGACTTCTCCCGCCCGAAGAAGCCATTGGCTCACTCGAGCGCCATCTGGGCCTTCACGAGAAGCGCCTGGAGACCTTCCGAGGCGTCGAGGCCGGCCTCAGGGACCGGTGGGGCCCTCTCCAGGGGACTCCCTCCGAGAAGGACCCGCTCTTCTGCCGGCGCCTCACACTATATCAGGCCATCGCCGGCGAGGAAATGTACATTCGGTGGTGCCGGTGGGCCGTGGAGCAGATTCGGATTCGCGAGGCCGCGCGGCCGGATGCGGCGGGTGAGGAAGTGAAGACGACCGATGCCTTTGCCGTTTCCGCTTCGGCGGGCCTTTGAGAAGGAGAGGAGGGAATGCCTGCTTCCGCGCACCGTTGGTTGATGAGCGCCCCCGGAGAGCCGATGACGAAGTCGGACTTCGATCCGTTCCCCCCGGACCCCGGCGAGGTGGTGGTCGAGGTCGCCGGCTGCGGTGTCTGCCACACGGACCTCGGTTACCTTTATGACGGTGTCCGCACGAACCATCCCCTGCCTTTGACCCTCGGCCACGAGATCAGCGGGCGCGTTGTCGCCGCCGGCGAGGGCGCGGGCGAATGGGAGGGCCGGGCGGTGATCATCCCCGCCGTCATCCCCTGCGGCGAGTGCGACCTGTGCAGGCGCGGCAGGGGCACCATCTGCCGCCGGCAGCAGATGCCCGGCAACGACATCCAGGGCGGCTTCGGCACCCACATCAAGGCGCCGGCCCGCGGGCTCTGCCCGGTGGACGAGGGGCGCCTCGCTTCTTCCGGTATGCAGCTTGCCGATGTCTCGGTGGTGGCGGACGCCGTGACCACGCCCTATCAAGCGGTGGTGCAGGCGGACGTGAAGCCGGGAAGCCTCGCCGTGGTAATCGGCGTCGGCGGCGTCGGCGGCTACTGCGCCCAGGTCACCAACGCGTTCGGGGCCACCGTCGTGGCCGTGGACATCGACCGGAAGAAGCTGGACACCATTGCCGAACATGGCGCCGCCGAGACCTTCAATGCCCGTGAGATCGGCGGCCGCGATCTCAAAAAGGCGATCTCCGCCATCGCCAAGGAGAAGGGCCTGCCCGCCACCGAATGGTTCATTTTCGAGTGCTCGGGCACCAAGTCCGGGCAAGAGACCGCCTTCGGTCTTCTGGTGCACGGCGCCACCCTTGGGGTGGTGGGCTTCACCATGGAGAAGGTGGAGATTCGGCTCTCCAACTTGATGGCGTTCCACGCCCGGGCGCTGGGCAACTGGGGCTGCCCGCCGGAGCTCTATCCGGGCGCGCTCGATCTTGTTCTCGACGGCAAGGTTCAGCTTTTGCCCTTCGTCGACAAACGCCCCCTGGAAGAGATCAACACCGTCTTCGAGGCGGTTCACGCCGGCAAGATGACTCGCCGCGCCATCCTCGTTCCGAACGCCTGAGCGGCCGGTCGCCGAACCGGTCCGTCCGGTGGCCGGGCCGGCGCGTTCAACGGCAACGTCTGAAGGGAGCTCGACACAAGATGACTCGCGAGACCGCAGAAGTGATGAGCCGGACCGCCCCCGCCGAGCTCCAGGACCACAATCTGGCGGGGGGGGGGGAGGAGCGCGTGGTCGAGGGGGTCCTTTTCGAGAAGCGTCCGGCCAAGACCCCCGACGGCGGGGCGGCCGGCGGCCTCTATAACGCCTGGATCACCCTGGACAATCCCCAGCAGTACAACTCCTATACCACCGAAATGGTGAAGGGGGTGATCCTCGCCTTCCGCGAGGCCTCCAACGCCCGCGACGTCAACGCCGTGGTGTTCACCGGTTCCGGCGACAAGGCGTTCTGCACTGGCGGGAACACGAAGGAATACGCCGAGTACTACGCGGGCAACCCGCAGGAGTACCGGCAGTACATGCGGCTGTTCAACGACATGGTGTCGTCCATCCTCGGCTGCGACAAGCCGGTGATCTGCCGGGTCAACGGCATGCGCATCGGCGGCGGACAGGAGATCGGGATGGCCTGCGATTTTTCCGTCGCCCAGGACCTGGCCCGCTTAGGACAGGCCGGCCCCAAGCACGGTTCCGCGCCCATCGGCGGTTCCACCGACTTCCTGCCCGTCCTGATCGGCGGCGAGCAGGCCATGGTTTCGGGCGTCCTTTGCGAGCCGTTCTCGGCCCACAAGGCGTACCGCCTCGGGATCGTCCTGGACATCGTCCCGGCGCTGAGGGTCGAGGACCGGTTCGTCCCCAACCCGTTGGTGTGGGTCGAACGCATGTTCGACGAATACGGCCGCATCCTCTACGGCGAGAGCAAGACCGGCGATGAGCTGGAGGGGGCCAAGGGGCTTGTGAAACGGGGCGAGGTGGACCTGAGCCTTCTCGACGAGCGGGTGGAGGAGTTGTGCGGCAAGCTGCTCCTCACCTTTCCCGATTGCACGACCAAGACTTTGGAGGAGCTACGCAAACCGAAGCTGGAGGCGTGGAACCGCAACAAGGAGAACTCCCGCGCCTGGCTCGCCCTCAACATGACGACCGAGGCCCGCGCCGGATTCCGCGCCTTCAACGAGGGCACGCGGGAAACCGGACGGGAGATCGACTTTGTGGCCCTGCGGCAAGCGCTGGCCCGGGGCACGCCGTGGTCGCCGGAGCTGACCGAGAGCCTGATGCCGAAGACAGAAGTGAAATCATGAGCGGGGGACCCCTGAAGGTGTGGCGGGACCGAGACGGCGGGCTCCTGCGCCTTCGCCTCGCCCGGCCCAAGGCCAACATCATCGACGCCGGGATGATCGCCGCGCTGGCCGAGGCGTTCGCCGAACCCCCGGATTCGCCGGACCTGAACGGCGTGTTGCTGGACCACGAGGGTCCCCACTTCAGCTTCGGGGCCAGCGTCGAGGAGCACCTGCCCGGTCAGTGCGCGGCCATGCTCAAGGGCTTTCACCGGCTGATCGGACGGATGGTGGAATGCCCGGTGCCCGTCCTGGCGGCCGTGCGCGGCGAGTGCCTGGGGGGCGGCCTGGAGTTGATCAGCGCCGGCAGCCTGATCTTCGCCGCCCCCGACGCCCGGCTCGGCCAGCCCGAGATCAAGCTGGCGGTCTTCGCGCCCGCCGCGAGTTGCCTGCTGGCCGAGCGCATCGGCCGCCCGCGTGCGGAGGACCTTTTGTTTTCGGGGCGCAGCGTTGCGGGCGGGGAGGCGGCGGCCATGGGGCTCGTGAACGCGGTCGCCGAGGACCCGGAGGCGGCGGCGCTGGCCTACTTCGACGAGCGCCTGGCCCCGTTGAGCGGCAGCTCGCTGCGCTTCGCCGTGCGCGCTGCCCGCGGGGGGTTCACCGACCGGGTCAAGGCCCGGCTGGCCGAAGTCGAGGACCTTTACCTCTCCGGCCTGATGGGCACCCGCGACGCCGTCGAGGGGCTCGAGGCCTTCATCCAAAAGCGGCCGGCCGTCTGGGAAAACCGTTGAGGCATGACCCATCAATCCACCAAAGAGATCGTTGAGCGCTGCGAGGCCCTGTTCGAGGACCTGAATTTCACCTGCGTCCGCGAATGGAAGGCGGCCGAGGCGGGCCGAAAGGTGATCGGCTACATGCCGGTCTACGTGCCGCGCGAGCTCATCCACGCCGGCGGCATGTTGCCGATGGGGATTCTCGGGGGGGGCGATTCGCTCGAGGTGATCCACGGCGACGCCTACTACCAGAGCTACATCTGCCGCATCCCGCGCTCGACCATCGAGCTCGCCCTCACCCGGCGGCTGGACTTCGTCGACGGCCTGCTGTTCCCCAGCATCTGCGACGTCATCCGCAACCTCTCCGGCATGTGGAAGCTGATGTTTCCCGACGTCTACGTCCGCTACTTCGACGTGCCGCAGAACTTCCGGGACGAGATCGGCGGCGAATACTACATCCGCGAGCTTCGGGAGCTCCAAGAGGGTCTGGAGGCGGTGGCGGGACGGAGGATCACCGACGAGGACCTGCGGCGCTCCGTCGCCGTCTACAACGAAAACCGCCGCCTCGTGAACGAGGTCTACGACTTTCGGGCCCGGCAGCCGTGGAAGGCCCCGACCTCGGAGGTCTACCTGCTCATGCGGGCCGGCATGGTGTTGCCGGTGGAGGAGCATTCCCGCCTCCTGTGGGACTACCTGGCCGGGGCCGAGACGGAGGATCGGCCCATGCGCGATAACTGCCGCATCCTGCTCCAGGGCCCGTTTTGCGAGCAACCGCCGCTTAACCTGATCAAGTCCATCGAGCTGGCGGGCTGCTACATCGTGGACGACGAATTCATGCTGGTGCACCGCTGGTTGCTGGAAGACGTGCCGGTTAAAGGAGACCCCGTCGCCAACCTGGTCACCGCCTTCCTGCATCACTCGAGCGCCGCGGCCGTCAAGTACGAGCCCGACGGCGCGCAGAAGGGCCGGTTCCTGGTGGAGACCGTCCGCCGCCGGGGCGCCGAGGGCGTCATCTTCGCCGCGCCCAGCTTTTGCGACCCGGCCCTTCTCGACTGGCCCATGCTGGCCAAGGCCCTCTCGCGGGAGAACGTCCCGCACATCTCCTTCAAATACGCCGAGAACTCCGGCCAGATGCAGCCCATCCGCGAGCAGGCCGGAACGTTCGCCGATTCCATCAAACTGTGGAGCGAATGATGAGCGTCCAACTGCAAGCGGGCCCGCCGAAGGGGGAGGAGGTCAAGGAGCCTTCGATGCTCAAGCAGAAGGCCCTGATCGCAGAGAACTACGAGAAGCTGACCGGCGCCCGGGAGTCGGGCCGTAAGGTCGCGTCCACCTACGTCCCCGGAAACCTGAACGAGTTGATCCTGTGTTTCGACATGCTCAACAACCTGCCGGAGATCAACGCTATTCAAAATGGGATGCGGAAAAAGAGCGGCGCGATGATCCTGGAGGCCGAGAAGCGGGGCCATTCCGAGGATGTCTGCACGTACGTGAAGGCGGACATCGGGATGATGGCCAAGGGCAACATCGCGCCCAACGGCAAGCCCATGCCCGATCCCGACCTGCTGCTTCTGTCCTACACGGGCTGCTTCACCTTCATGAAGTGGTTCGAGCTGTTGCGGGACGAGTACGGCTGCGAGACCGTGATGCTCCACATCCCCTACGAGGGCGACGGGAGGGTCACCCCGAACATGCGCGAGTACGTGGTCAAACAGCTCCGGGAGGAGGTGATCCCGGCGCTCGAGCGGGTGAGCGGGGTCAAGTTCGACATCGACCGCCTGCGTGAGCACCTGCGCAATTCGGCCGCGGCCGAGGACGACTTTGTCTGGGTGCTCCAGAGCGCCAAGAACGTCCCCTCGCCCATCGATGCCTACTTCGGCGGCGTCTTCTACATCGGCCCCATTTTCACCGCTTTCCGCGGCACGGGCGAAGCGGTGGAGTACTACCGGGTCCTGCGCGGGGAAATCGCGGCGCGCCTGGCCCGGGGGAAGGGGCCGGTCACGCCCGAGGGGGAGATGGGCGAGGAGAAGTACCGCCTGGTCGTCGAGGGACCGCCCAACTGGACCCACTTTCGGGATTTCTGGAAGATGTTCTATGAAGAAGGGGCGGTGGTGGTGGCCAGCACCTACACGAAGGTCGGCGGCGTCTACGACTTCGGCTTCCGCCACGATCCGGACCACCCGCTGGAGACCCTGGCCGATTACTGCCTGGGGTGCTACACCAACCTCAATCTGCCGCAGCGGGTCGAGATGATCGAGACCTACATGAACGAGTACCGGGCCGACGGCTTCCTGATCAACTCGATCAAGAGCTGCAACAGCTTTTCCGCCGGCCAGTTGCTGATGATGCGGGAAATCGAGGATCGCACCGGCAAGCCCGCGGCGTTCGTCGAATCGGATCTTGTGGATCCGCGTTATTTCTCGAAGGCCAACATCAAGAACCGGCTGGAAAGCTATTTCCAGATGATCGATCAGAAACGTCAGGGCGCGGCGTCGGCCGCCGCGTGACGGGGGAACACGATGAAATGCTTCGTTGGAATTGACCTCGGTTCGACCACGACCAAGGCGGTCCTGCTGGACGAGGAGCGCCGCACTCTGGGCGAAGGGATCACCAACTCGCGCTCGAACTACGCGACGGCAACCAAGGTCGCCAAGCTTGAGGCGTTGATCTCCGCACGCCTGAACCTGTTTCGCCGTGCCCTTGGCGCCGGTCAGGAAAGCGAAGCGTTTCTCGACGAAATGGTGCGCAATTTTCGCCACGAGCAATTTCTCGAGCAACTGGAAGATTTGCACCGGACCTGCGCCGGTCACGTG
>PVBE011905338.1_pt1 | contig 15690 bp, 14 predicted proteins | sample 1631181 | NCBI WGS metagenome assembly PVBE01 (sample SAMN08397723, study PRJNA350692) | Marine metagenome, whole genome shotgun sequencing project. | isolation source: water | place: Pacific Ocean | collected 2012-04 | reverse complement strand
GTTGTTCGTCGCTGTCGCCCACCGAGAGAATCTCCTTCAGGAAGAAGGACTCGTCGGCGCTGTCAGCCACCAGGTCGAATTCCTCGTTCGGACGCCCTTGAGAGTCCGCGAGGATGGAAACGCGCTCGATGCGGTTCGCCACGTCCTCATCGGTGATGACGATCGTGATCGTGTGCAGGGTGCCAACGGGGCCACCTCCCGGCTCGACGGTCGCAGTCCCGATCACGAAGGCACCAGTGTTGGAGTTGAGCTCCACCGTCTGGGCTTCCGCCTCCTCGAGCAGACCAACCTGGATGTCCAGGGCGTCCTCAGAGGAGTTCAACTGCTCGTACTCGACGGTGTCCTCCTCGCTGCATGCGAGGAGCAAGGCCAGGACCCCAACCACGCTCAGCCCAGAGCCGCCTTGGCCTGCGCGACCACAGTGCCGAATGCGGCCGGGTCATCGATGGCCATCTGAGCCAGCACCTTGCGGTCCAGAGTGATTCCCGCCAGCTTGAGGCCATGGATGAAGCGGCTGTACTTCATCTCGTGAGCCAGCAGGGCAGCGTTGATTCGGATGATCCAGAGCCGACGGAACTGCCGCTTGCGCTCCTTGCGCCCGCGGAAGGCGTAGACCTCCGCCTTCATGACGGCCTGGTTGGCCTGGCGCAGGGTGTTGCGACGTGCTCCTCGGAAGCCCTTGGACTTCTTGAAGAGCTTCTTCCGCCGTGTCTTTCTGGTGGCCGCGTTCTTTACGCGCATGGTGACTCCTCTTGTGACCGCTTCCCGGGTTCGGTGGCGGCGGGGTCGTTGGGGGTTCTACTTGTAGGGGATCAGCAGCCGAACGAGCTTGGCATCTGGCTTCGAGAGAATCGCCCCGTCGCGCGCCTTGCGCTTCCACTTGGTCGATTTCTTGGTCAGGATGTGGCGCATCTTGGCCCGCTTGAACTTGATCTTGCCCGACGCGGTCTTGCCAAATCGCTTGGCTGCACCGCGCTTGGTCTTCATCTTGTTGGCCATATTGGACTCCGAAGGCCCCCGGCCTTAACCCTTCTTCTTCTTGGGGGCGAGGATCATCACCATGAAGCGTCCGTCCATTCGCGGACGGGTTTCGATGAGACCGACTTCGTCGACCGCGGCTGCCACGGCGAGACAGCGTTCGGCACCGATCTCCCGGTGAGCGTGTTCGCGCCCACGAAATCGCACCGTCACCTTGACCTTGTCACCGGCTTCGAGGAAGCGACGGGCGTGCCGAGTCTTCACATCGAAGTCGTGAACGTCGGTCTTTGGACGAAGCTTGATCTCTTTCAGCTGGATCTTGACCTGCTTCTTGCGAGCAGCCGTGTCCTTCTTCTTCCGTTCGTATTTGAGCTGGCCCCAGTCCGCGATCCTGCACACCGGCGGTCGGGCGTCGGGCGCAACCTCGATGAGATCCAAGCCACGCTCCCGCGCGAGGGCGATAGCGTCGCGGGTCATGAACTCGCCAAGCTTTCCTCCCTCTTCGTCGATGACGAGGACTCGGGGGACCCGGATGCGGTCATTGACCTTCGGGCCCGATAGTGTGGGTGCGCGTTCTGGACCTCTGCGACGTCTTCTCCTCAAGCTCTCTCCAGTTCGGGTGGGCTTCCGGTCTATCCGGATTGATGTCCTCGAATCAAGGACCGTACCCGGATCCAAGCGGCTCCGGTAATGGTTGGCGCGGGCGGATTCGAACCGCCGACCCCCGCCGTGTCAGGACGGTGCTCTCCCGCTGAGCTACGCGCCATCGGGAAGCTGACATCTAAGCCCCCGGATGGAGGGCGGCAAGCACGCACCTTCCGACCCGATCACAAGCTGCGCGCGGGGCAGGCGCAGCCCTTGTCAACTGGTGCAGACTGACCACCTTCGCGTCCTCGATTCCACAGGGAGTGAAGTGGCTCCAGGGATCCTCATCGACGCGCAGGTTCAGGGCGAATCCGTGCATGGAGTGCCCCCGCTTGAAGTGCATCCCGACGGCGGCGATCTTCCTTCCCGCGACCCACACCCCGGGGTAGCCCTCCCTCCTTTCCGCCTCCACGCCCAGCTGTCCCAGAAAGTGGATGAGGCCCATTTCCACGGCGCAGATCGTGCTCTTTGCGCCCAGACCCAGGGCCCACACATCGCAGATCAGGTACCCGACCAGCTGCCCGGGTCCATGCCAGGTAGCGAGGCCTCCACGTTCGGCCCGAAAGAACTCGATGCCCAGCTCCGCGAGCTCCTCGGGTGATGGCGTGCCGGGCGCCGGACGCCGACCCACCGTGAGCACCGAACGATGCTCCAGGAGCGCGAGACAGGCGCTACCCGCACCCGCCAACAGCGCTTCGCGACGGCGATGCTGCCTGTCCCAGGCCTCACGGTAGGGAAGATCGCTACCCCACCACTCCAGCTCGATGCTCAACGCTCAGGGCTCCTCACTCGAGGCCCCGTAGAAACGTGAGGCGCGGTAGCCCCGGACCCACTCATTCACCAGGACCAGGGCCGTAGCGGTCACCGGTATGGCCAGGAACATCCCCCAGATGCCGAAGAGGTTGCCACCTACGATGAGCGCCAGCATGACGACGAAGGGATGCAGACCCACCTTGTCGCCCACCACATAGGGTGTCAGCAGGAAGCCCTCGATGGCCTGCGCGATGCCAAAGGTGGCGAAGACGGCCAGGAGGTGCCAGTCGAAGCCGAACTTGAGCAGGGCCAGGCTGGAGGCCAGCAGCACCCCCACGATCGTGCCCAGGTAGGGAACGATGAAGAGCGCACCGGAGAGCACACCCACGACGATGGCCATGTCGATGCCGCTGACCAGCAGCCCCCCGCTGTAGAGCACCGCAAGACAGAGGCACACCGTGATCTGTCCACGAACGAAGCTGCCCAGTCGTCCGTTGATCTCAGCCGCCAGGCGCCGCACCCGCGGACGGACGCCGAGGGGGATCATGCCGTCGATCCCCTTCAGGATTCGATCCCAATCGCGCAGCAGGTAGAAGGTGAAGATCGGGAGCAGCGCCAGGTTCAGAACACTGAGGACGAAGGCGATGCCGCCACTGAGGGTGGTCGCCAGGAAGGCTGCAACCCACTTACCGACGTCGGGTGCGGCATCGCTCACGACGTCGCCGCTATCGTGAAGCTCGTTGAGGATGTCCTCCGGCTGGACCGGAATGGGCCGCCCGAGCTGAGCCTCCACCTTCACCCGCAGCTCGGCGAGTTCCCCTTGCAGGTCGTGGAGGTAGCCGCTCACGTTCCCGGAGAGCTCGATGAACTCCTGGGTCACCGAGGGCACGACCACGATCACGAGCAGGACGATGAACGAGCCTGCGGTACCGAAGATCACGCCGATACCGGTTTCCCGGCTACGGCCGGTCTTCTCCCACCGGTCGACCAGGGGGTCGAGCAGGTAGGCAAAGACGATGCTGGCAAAGAGGATCGCGAAGACGCTCCGCAGCAGGTAGACGATGCCGCCACCCAGCACCAGCAGGCCGAGGCCCCACGAGACCCGTTCCCGCCACGAGATGCCGCGTTTGGGCGGGCGACGGCGGAGACCCGATGGCCCCGGAGCTCCAGCAAGGGTGGTCCTGCGCCTGAGCATTCAGTCGATGACCACCACGACCCTGGCGGTTCGCAGGAGATCGGTGTTTGCCGCGAGGGTCCGTAGCTGTGCAGCATCCTCAGCGCGCAGAATGAGTTCGGTGTTGCCTCGCACGGCCTCCACATCAAAGAAGGCGGGGTGGTCTCCCGCGCGCTCGATCGCTTCCGGGTCGGATGCATCGGTGACCCAGATGACGGGCACGGCCACCGCGGCGGTCTCCTTCGTGAGAGAGGCCGAACTGTAGAGCACCTCCTGGTTGCCCGGAGCCAGGAGCTTCGGGGCCAGTGCGGGCTTGAGGTCGAGTCCCCGCGCATCCACCACCACGCCGCTGACCTCCGTCGGTTGTGTGGGGGCGTCGGGGTCCCCCAGAGCCTCGGCGACCAGGACCGGTCGCAACCAGTCCTGCAGATCGACCTGCGCCTCGAGCTCGACGCGGCCGGACGAGTAGTAGCGGGTCTCACGGATGGTCCAGCTGGCGAGACCCTCCTCGAGCGCTGTGCCAAGAGAGGGGTCCTGGGCCAGATCCTCGGCCCGACGTTCCTCGTCGAAAGGAAGAGCCATGGCGGACTGCTCTACCCGAAGCTCCAGCTGACTCACCGCCGTCTGCTCGACCAGCTTGCTGTCAGTCCAGGCGCCGGTGTTCTGACCGCCGGAGGACTCCACGATGAGCTGCGTGTGAGTCCAGTCGATGCGCCCGTTGGGCAACTCTTCGATGACGGCGCCGCAGAGCAGCAGGCTGATGAACACCTATCGGAACCTCACCACACCGCGGCGTCGGAAGACTTCGTCCACCGCATCTTGGAGTGTCTCATTGGGGAGCACGGAAAGGGAGGACGGAAGCTCCATTCTGATCCGACAGCGCTCAGGTCTGGTCACCGAGAGTACCGCTCGACAGGGCCCATTGTTCGCCTCGAGCGCCTTGCGCAGCGCGTCGATACGGCCACGACCCTCGAGCTCGGAGTAGTCCACCTCGACCAGCACTTCCTGGGTGCTTCGCTCCCGGATCTCATTCATCAACTCGGCGCTTTCCCCAAGGATCTTCAAGCCCTCAGGTCCCTTCTCCAGCTTTCCCCTGACCAGGACCGGTTCGCCCGCGCGCAAGGCACGCGCGGAGCGCGACCAGGGTTCGCTGAAGAACACGCACTCGATGACGCCCGTCTCGTCGTCCAGGCCTACAAAGCCCATCCTGTCGCCCCGCTTGGTGCGAACCACCTTGAGGGAGGACGACATCCCGGCGATGGCCACGTCCGCGCCCTGAGTGATGGCGCCCAGCTGATGGATTCGGCAGCTGGCGACCTTGTCCACCACCTCCTCATAGGTGGTGATCGGGTGACCGCTCAGAAAGAAGCCGAGTGCCTCCCGCTCATGGCCCAACCGTTGTGCTTCGGACCAGCCCGTGCACTCCGGCAGCTTGAAGCCCGGCTTGGGCCCGGTAGCGAGCAGACCGAAGAGCCCGACCTGACCGCTGGCCTTGTCCGCCTGTTCCTGCTGCGCGTAGCCGATGGCAGCCTCCAGCCCATGGAAGATCTCGCCGCGGCTGTGCCCGGTGAAGTCAAAAGCGCCGGCCTTGATCAGGGCCTCCAGGAACTTCTTGTTGACCTTGGAGAAGTCCAGCTCCTCCAGGCAGTCCATCAGGTGGTCGAATCGTCCCCCTGCTCTCTCGCGAGCCTCCAGCAGCGCCTCTACTGCGCCCCGCCCCACGCCCTTGATGGCCCCCAAGCCATAGCGGATGACGCTTCGGTCCTGGATGGGTACGTCGAATGACCAGGCCGACTCGTTCACGCAGGGGGGCAGGATGGTGAGCTCTGCGTTCTTGCAGTCCCCGATGTACAGCAGGATCTTGTCGGTGTTCCCCGACTCGATCGTCATCAGCGCAGCCATGTATTCGGCGCGATGGTTCGCCTTCAGCCAGGCCGTCTGGTAGCTGATGTAGCCGTAGGCCGCGCTGTGGCTCTTGTTGAAGCCATAGGCCGCGAACAAGGCCATCAGATCGAAGATCTCCTCCGCCCTGGCGGCGTTGATGCCGTTGTCGATCGCGCCCTGGCAGAAGCGCTGCTTCTGCTTGGCCATCTCCTCGGCCTTCTTCTTGCCCATGGCGCGGCGGAGCAGATCGGCCTCGCCCAGGCTGTAGCTGGCCAGCACCTGGGCCACCTTCATCACCTGTTCCTGGTAGACGAAGACGCCATAGGTGCTGTTCAGGATGGGCTCGAGCTGGGGCAAGGCGTAGCGGACAGACTTTCGCCCGTGCTTCCGGTCGATGAAGTCGTCCACCATTCCGGAGTTGAGCGGACCGGGCCGGTAGAGCGCGACGAGAGCGACGACGTCGTCCAGAGTGGTCGGGCGTAGCTTCGTGAGCAGCTCTCGCATACCGCTGGACTCGACCTGGAAGAGCCCCAGGGAGTCCCCCCGGCACAGCAACTCGAAGGTGGCGCCGTCGTCCGTGGGGATCATCGACATGTCGATCTGGTCCCCCGTGTTTCGCTCGATGAGCGCCACGGCATCGCGGATCTGATCCAGGGTCTTGAGGCCCAGGAAGTCGAACTTGATCAGACCGATGGCCTCCGCCGACTTCATGTCGTACTGCACGACCGGCCCACCGTCTGGCCCGTCCCGGTAGAGCGGAACGAGCTCCACCAGCGGGCGATCCGCGACGACCACACCGGCCGCGTGGACGCCCGTCTGGCGCGTGAGGCCCTCGACCCTGGCCGCCAGGCTGTAGATCCGTTTGACCGCCGGGTCGCCCGCCACGAGCCTGGAGAGAGCCTTCTCCTTCAGGGCCTCCTGGAGCTTGATTCCAAGCTGGTTCGGGATGAGCTTGGCGATGCGGTCCGCAGCCGTGAAGCTCATGTTGTTCACGCGAGCCACGTCGCGGACGGCGAGCTTTGCCTGCAGCTTGCCGTAGGTGATGATCTGGGCGACGTAGTCCCGGCCATACTTCTGCCGCGTGTGCTCGATGACCTCCTCTCGACGGTCCTGGCAGAAGTCGACGTCCACATCCGGCATGGACACCCGCTCGGGGTTGAGAAAGCGCTCGAAGAGAAGGTCGAAGCGCAGTGGATCGATGTCCGTGATGCGCATGGCCCACGCCGCCAGGCTCCCAGCCGCCGAACCGCGCCCGGGGCCCACCGGGATGCCCTGGTCCTTGGCCCAGTTGATGAACTCCGCGACGATCAGGAAGTAGGCCGGGAAGCCCATCGACTCGACGATGTCGAACTCGGTGCGAAGTCGCTCCCAATAGGCAACGTGCTTCTCCTCCGGAACCCGCTCCAGGCGTAACTTCAGCCCCTCTTTGGCGTACCACTCGAAGTAGCCGTTGAGGGTTCCCGCACCGGATGGACACTCCTCGGGGCTGGGCCAGTCCGCCGCCGGGGGGAAGGCCTCGAGGAAGTAGTCGAAGTTGGCCTGGGTGTCCTCACCCACGTCCGGAGGCTTGCTCGCAGGGAAGTAGTACTGCCCGTACTCGAAGCCGAAGTCGCAGCGATCGGCGATCTCCGCCGTGCGGTCGATGGCGTCATGGTCCTCCGGAAAGAGCTCTCGCATCGCCTCTTCGCTCTTCAGGAAGAGCTGATCCGTGGAGGGCCGCTGGCGCCGGGGATCGTTCAGGGAAGTACTCGTGGCGATGCACTGCATCAGGTCGAGGACCGGGGCGTCGTGGGGGGTCAGGTAGTGGACGTTGTTCGTGACCACGGTACGCAACGCGAAGTCCCTCGCCAGCTCACGACAGCCCTGGTTCGCCAGCTCCTCACCCTCGAAGCCGGTGTCCTGAAGCTCCACCAACAGGTTGTCCGGGGCAATGATCTCACACAGCTGTTCGAGCGATCGCCGCGCGCGATCGGGGGCCCCCTGGCGAAGATGAGTGCGGACCGGACCACGCATCCCGCTGGTGAGAAAGATGAGACCGTCCCGATAGCGACGCAGCATGTCGAGATCGACGCGCGGCTTGTAGTACATGCCGTCGAAGATGGCCTGGGTGATGAGCTGGCTCAGGTTGCGGTAGCCCTTGGCGTCCTCCACCAGAGCCACGAGGTGGTAGCCCCCACGCTGCCCTCGGGGATCCTTGAAGTCCCTTCCTTCGGGCTGCACCCAGAGACCGGAGCCGATCACGCCCTTGATTCCCGCCGCCTTGCAGCTCTTGTGGAACTGGACGGCACCGTAGAGGTTGCAATGGTCTGTGAGCGCCACAGCGGTCTGACCCATCCCGGCGACTGCCGGAGCGAGCTGCTCGAGCGGTATCGCTCCGTCCAGCAGTGAGTACTGCGAGTGAACGTGGAGGTGCGCGAAGGCCATCGGGGTCTTCCTATCGTCTCCCCGGCTGCCTCGGGTATATGAACAGGCATGATCTGGCTGCTCATTGGCTGCTCGCAGGACTTCCAGGTTCAGGGCTGCATCGATCTCGACGAGGACGGCTTCTGCGTCGAGGAGGACTGCGACGACGAGAACGCCCAGATCAATCCCCAACAGGCCGAGATCTGGTACGACGCCATCGACCAGAACTGCGACGGAAACGACGACGACCAGGACGGTGACGGCTACGGCAGCCAGGAGGACTGCGACGACACCGACCCCGCGATCAACCCCAGCGCGGTGGAGACCTGGGCTGATGGGGTGGACCAGGACTGCGACGGCATCGATGACGACATGGATGGTGACGGCTTTGGTGCTGCCGAAGACTGCGACGACACCGACCCCGACATCAACCCCGAAGCCTCGGAGATCTGGTACGACGGCATCGATCAGAACTGCGATGGAAACGATGACGACCAGGACTTCGACGGCTCTCCGGTGGGGGAGGACTGCGACGACGAGGACGCCAGCCGCAGCCCGGAAGCCTCGGAGATCTGGTACGACGGGATCGACCAGGACTGCGACGGCAACGACGACGATCAGGACGGTGACGGCTACCGGGTGGAGCTGGACTGTGACGACACCGATCCTGGGGTGAACCCTGCCGCCTCGGAGACCTGGTACGACGGGATCGACGGTGACTGCGGCAATGATGACGACTTCGACGCCGACAAGGACGGCTGGCAGGCCGAGTCCTGGGGCGATGACTGCGATGACAGCGATCCCACGGTCAGTCCCGACGGCACCGAGGTGCTCGGCGACGCCGTCGACAGCGACTGTTCTGGAGAGGAGGACCAGGCTGCCTGGTCCACGCTCTCGCTGAGCAGCTCCACCGGCGTGACGGGGCCACGCCTGGGCGAACACGCCGACGGTGCTCTCATCGGCGTCCTGGCCCAGGATCGCGCCGGTGCGGGCGTGCCGGGCGCGATCTGGGTCTTCTTTGACGAGGACGCTCCCTGGGACGGACCCATCGACAGCGATGGCTGGACCCTCAGCGGCTACGCACTCGGGGAGGCCTATGACCTCGCGGCGAACGACGACGCCATCGTGGAGGGGGTCTACGTCAGCGACGGGAGTACGGGCTACGCCCTCGCCTTCGCTACGGACCCCGCCACCTCATCGATGGGGACCTTCGGGGTCAACGCCTCGGGCATGGGGGAGTTCAACGACATCCACGTCGGCCTCGATGGCCTGACCTTCGAGTTGGCCTTCTGCGAAGACGAAGACGACTACCTCATCTACTTGCGGGGCTCAGGGGAGGAGTTCCTGGACCAGGACGGAAACTGGGCCTTCGACGATGGCTACTTCGGTGGTCAGGCCTGTGCCCTCGCCCCAGGGGACAACTCCATCGCGCTGTCCAACAGCAGCACCGGGACGACGCGTTCCTTCAAGTATGCGGGCTCCACCTCACTCAGCGGCACGGGTACCAGCAGCGGCACCTTCGTGGACCGCGACTACGACACCGAATCCGGTGTGATCGCCCGTGGAACGGCCACGAGCAGCAGCATCGAGATCCGGCGAAACGGGACCTCCCAGACCTTCAGTGCCTACGCCGACGTGGTGCGCATCGACGTCGACGGACAGAACCTGTACCTGGGGTACGTGGACACCAGCGGAGACGCCTGGCTGATCTACGGCACGATGAGCAGCGGATTTACCGAGCTAGCGCTGGACACGGGGCTGTCCTCGATCGACGACATCGACCTGCTGGTCAGCACCGGAGGCGGGCTGCTCATCGCCGTGCGTCAGAACAACACGGTGCGATGGATGGCCGTGTCCCTCTGAGGGCTCAGCCCAGCTCGTAGAGGTTGATGTAGCGGTTCCCTTGAATCGGGATGCGTCCGAGCATGGTGGACCTGCGGTTGACCTGGCGCTTGCCGACCTCGGTCAGCAGGACTCGGCCCCGGTGTGCGCTCAGGTTCATCATCCAGCGCGCCAGGTAGAAGGGTCCAGCGAGCTCCCATCCCTCGGCGGGCCGCCGGGTCTGGGGGTTCAAGCGCACGACTCCGGGGGCGACGCCGGCGCTCAAGCGGTAGCCGGCCCGAAGCGTCACCTGCTGAAGGCTGAGGGCCGCCCGAACGGCTCGAGAGACGGTCTCGCGAAGCCCTCCACGAGCGACCCAGACCACGAGCAGGCTGCCCTCCCGCTGTTCCCAGAGTTCACCGCGCATCTCGGTGATGATCCCCTGCCACTCCTGGGTGAGCGCGGCCAGTGTGGCGCGCGGCGCAGCGATACTGCGCGGCGGTGGCGCTGCCTCGACCGCCAGCACGACCACCGCCGAAGGCGGCGTGGCCCGGCCCGAACGGCTGCGACGCCGCCGGGGCTTTTCGGTGCCCTCCTTGCAGACCTCTTTGAGGTAGTTGGCGACATCGTTGTTGTTGGTGCGAATGCCCTCCCGCACCATGATCGCGGACAAGGCATCCAGCATCTCGCCGGCATCCGTCCAGCGGTGTTCGGGAAAGCGCGCCAGGCTTCGGAGCAGGAAGCCTTCGAGATCCTCGCTGAGCTCCGGGCGGAAGCCGCGCGGACTGGGAGCTTCGGCACGCTTGACCCGTGCCAGGGTCTCCTCACGGCTACGGGCCTTGAAGAGCCGCCGTCCGGTGAGGAGCTCGTACATGACGATGCCGAGACTGAACACGTCGCTGCGCCCGTCCAGCGGTCGACCCTCGACCTGCTCCGGGCTCATGTAGGCGTACTTTCCGCGGATGACCTCGTGCTGCTCCTTGCTCTGGAAGTTCGCCCGACTGATGCCGAAGTCGGTGACCTTCACCTCACCCGCGTTGCTGATCAGCACGTTCTGCGGGCTGACGTCGCAGTGCACGATGTGCAGCTCGTTCCCGTCCTCGTCGGTGCGCTCGTGGGCGAACTGGAGGGCCTTCAGGCACTCGCCGACAATGAAACAGGCGATGGGGATCGGGAAGGGCCCGACCTTGTTGGCCCGGTTCACGAGTCGCGCCAGGTCCAGCCCAGCGACGTACTCCATGGCCATGTAGTAGGAGCCGTCCTCTTCACCGAGCTCGAAGACCTGAACGATGTTCGTGTGGATCAACGAGACCGCAATCCGGGCCTCGTCGATGAACAGGCGAACGAACTCGTCGTCCTTGCCCAGGTGGTCCAGGATCCGCTTGATGACCAGGATCTTCTCGAAGCCACTGATCCCGTAGCTGCGCGCCTTGTACACCTCGGCCATACCGCCCGTGGCGATCTTCTCGATGAGGTGGTACTTCCCGAAGACTTCAGGCTGTTGGGACGACACGGCGTCGAACTCTAACCTATGGGGACGCACCCGATGAGCACTCCTGTCGCAGACCTCATCGCCATCGTGCAACTTCTTCGAGGGCCCGAGGGCTGTCCGTGGGACCGTGCACAGACCCCGGAGAGCATGCGGCCGTACCTGGTGGAGGAGACCTACGAGGTGCTGGATGCCATCGAAAGTGGTGATGAGCAGGCACTTTGCGGCGAACTGGGGGATCTCCTGTTCCAGATCGTGATGCTGGCCGAGATGGCCCGACAGCGCGATGCCTTCGACATGGACGAGGTCGCTCGTGGAATCCACAGAAAGATGGTGGAACGTCATCCACACGTCTTCGATCCTGATCACCAGGAGGAGGATCCCGGCAGCGTGGGCGCCTGGGAAGCCCGCAAGGCAGCCACTCGGGGCCCGGACACGAGCATGCTGGATGGCATCCCCACCGCTTTACCGGCGCTGGTTCGTGCCCACCGTGTAGGTGAAAAGGTCAGCCGGGTAGGCTTCGACTGGCCCGACCTCGAGGGGGTTCGGGCCAAGGTGGAGGAGGAGATGGGTGAGCTCGACGAGGCCCTGGCCGAAGAGGACGCAGCGGCGGTGCGGGCGGAGTACGGCGATCTCTTGCTGTCCGTGGCGAACATGGGCCGATTTCTCGGGATCGGGCCCGAGGAAGCACTGCGCGAGGCGAATGCTCGCTTCGATGGGCGCTTCCGAATGGTGGAGGAACTGGCTCGGAGCAGAGCAAAGTCGCTACACGAGCTTGAGCCGGCAGCGCTCGAGGCGCTGTGGCAGGAGGCCAAGAAGCGTGTCTGAGAATCTCGACGCTCTCTTTCTGGAGGCCCTGGAGGCCCGTCGCACGGCGAACGTGGATCGGGCTCAGGATCTCCTCCAGCAGATCATTCGTAGCGAGCCACGACTCCCCGAACCCCACCTCGAACTGGGCCGTCTCCACCTGGACGCCGGTCGCCTGGAGGACGCCCTCGCCGAGACCCGCGAAGCCCTGAAGTGGCTGGACCTGGGTGGTCAGTGGGTGGATGATCTGAGCGAGGAGGTCATGCTCAGCCTGGCCCATGGGCAGATCGCAGAGACCCTGCGCCGTATCGCTGACACCGACGAGGTGATCTTCGGCGATCCCGAAGGGCTCAAAGCCCTGCTGAAGGAAGCGACGCAACACTTCGACGAGGCCCACAAGCTGGACCCGGAGAACGATCACGCTCGAATGTTCTCCTTTCAGCTCAAAGGCGAGCCCAAGGACTGATGTTCCGCCTGTTCCTGGCCTTCACCCTCATCCCCGCGCTGGAGCTGTACCTGCTGATCCAGATCGGGCAGTGGCTCGGCCCGGTGGCAACGGTCCTGATCATCGTCGCCACCGGTGCCATCGGCGCCTGGCTGGCCAAGCGGGAGGGGCTGAGTGTCCTCAAGCAGCTCACCGAGGAGGCACGTCAGGGCTTCCCCAGCGGGGACCGCATCGTCGAGGGCCTGATGGTGCTGGTGGCTGGTGTGCTGCTGGTCACCCCCGGTGTGTTGACCGACATCACCGGCTTCGTCCTGGTCGCTCCCCCAACGCGTACCCGCATCGCTCCTCATCTGAAGCGCTACCTGATGAAGCGCTTCGTGGGCACCACCGGGACCACCGTTCGATTCGGAAGCCGCGACGTGGCACCTCCCCCGCCTCCCGATCCCGGCGAACAGGACGCGGGGAACCCCTTCGATCATCCGACCGTCTGAGCCTAGCTGTCTTCGACGCGCTCTCGGAGCCGAACCGCCATCTCGAACTCGCGGGCAGCTCTGTGGTTCAGACCCAGGGCGAGGTAGCAGTCGCCGAGCCCGTCGTGGGCCGTCGAGTCCATCGGGAGCAGCCCCACCGCCTGTTCGAGAGAGGGGCGTGCCTCGAGGTGTTGCTCGCCGAGCATCTGAGCGATCCCCAGATGAAGCCACGCCAGCCCGAACCAGGGTTCGCGCGCAGCGACCTCGCTCAGGAGAGGGATGGCTCGGAAGGCCTCGCCGCTCTCGATGTAGTCGAGGCCTTCGGTGAAGAGTCCCCGGAGCTCTTCAAAGCGCGCGAAGCCGTTGGGGTCGTCCACCACGAGGCTCAGATCGAACCAGAAGTCCCGCTCGGTCTTGCACCCCTCGCAGATGGCACGGTGGCACTCCAGTCGCCCATGAAGGCTGTGGGTCAGAGCGTGCCAGTTTCCTCCACAGGCACAACGCTGAGTGTGCAGGTACACCAGACAGAAGGGCCACGAGGCCACGGGAATCGCGTCGTCGGCGCGGGCACCGCGTTCGACCAGGAGAACGTTCAGCATCTCTCCAGCGTGATCACGACGCAGGCCCCCGACTCACAATCCTCGAAGTCCAGCGTGCCGCAGTAGGCTTCGAGCAGGCTTCTGGAGAGGCTGAGGCCCAAGCCCGTCCCCTCCCCTGGTGCCTTGGTTGTGACGAAGGGCTCGAAGAGCGCCTGGCGATCCGTGGCGGGGACCCCCCGTCCCTGGTCGCGCACCCGCAGCCGAAGGCGACCGTCCTCCAGGTCGTGGCGAAGGGAGACCACCCCTCCCCGAGGACTGGCATCGATGGCGTTGTTGATGACGTTGACCAGGATCTGCAGGAGCGCCACAGGGTCGCACAGGGCTGCCGGGAGCTCCCGGTTGCAGTCCAGGTGGAGCTCGACGCCCCGACCACGGCCCCTGTGGCGAAGCAGCTCACAGGCATCGTGCATGATGGTTCCCGTATCGACGGGAACGGGCTCTTCCCCAGCACGCCGGGAGCAGACGCCGACCCCCTCGACCAGGCGCTCGAGGTAGTGCACCTGCTTGAGAAGCTCGCCGGTGAGGGGCCCGGCTTGCCCATTGAGCTGCTTCTGGAGCAGCTGTACGAGCGACTTGATCGCAAACAAGGGCTGGCGCAGTTCGTGGCTGAGTGAAGCGGTCAACATGCCCAGCTCCGCGAGCCGGCTGCTGTCCTCCATTGCGTTGCGCTGAACGGGAGGCGGGGCTTCTTTGACCTTGCTCACTCGATGCTCCTGTAGCGCTCACGAACCTCAACCGTCAAAGAGCACGCCGTGCTTACGTTCCCCTGGGCATCGATGGCCGAGGCGCTGAGCGTCCACGTGCCAGCCTCCACCACCGCGCCGTCATCTCCTCGTGCGTCCCAGTCCAGATACTCGGTGGTGGCCGTGGCAGGAATGGTGATGCTCCGGACGCGCTCACCGGAGCTTGTCGTCACGACGAGGCGCCACCAATGGGGTTTGGCCGTTCCGGTGACCGTGACAACGACCTCATCGGCCTCGTCCCCGCTCCCGGAGCTCCCGTCCGGTGTGATGAGACTCAGGTCCCCGCTACAGCTGTCCACCGCGATGCCATCATCCTGGACATCCCCAAAGGTCCACACGAAATCAGCCTGGTTGCCGGTCCAGTCCCCGTCCAGCTTGTTGCCGCTGTCGTCCCGCACGTCGGTGGTCTTCACCAGCAGCGACCACTCACCCTCGCCAGCGTCCTGCTCCCCATCCTCGACTTCCACCAGGAGCTCATCGACGTCCAGCGAGACATCCACATCCACCTCGCCGTTCGGTCCCTCCAGCGTCACGGATTCGTCCGAGATGCCGACGGCCAGAAGCTCCTCGGTGAAGCCGATAGTCACCGTGTCGAAGAGCTCGTCGGTGGTCCCCGAGGGGTCCATCCACGTCACTTGGGGGCCGGAGTCCTCTCCCGTGACCTCCAGGGAGGCCGAGCCATAGGCACCCCCATTCAAGGTGCCGGCGTAGATCGTCGCAGTGCCGTCGTGGGACAGGTTCTGGCCGGACCAGGTGAAGGAGGCGGAACCGCCGCCCAGTGATGCGGTCAGGCCGTCGCTGGCCTGCGTGACGCCCGTGAGTTCGCCCAGGTCGGTGCGAACATAGATGCTGGACGCGGTCGGAACATCCCCCGCGCAGTCCGAGGTCGCCACCGTGACCGTGGTCGTGCTGCTGGACGACCCGCCACCGATGGTGCTGACTCCTGGGCTCACCGACACCGGCCCAGCAGGCTCTCCGGCGTCGTTCACCCAGAAGGCCTGGGTGTCCAGCTCCGCACAGGAGACCGCGTCCACCACGAGGGCCTCGACCAGGAAGCCGCCATGCACGTCACTGCTCACGGTGATGGAGGTCCCCGTACCGCGCGTGAAGGCTGACTGACCATCGTAGAGGTGGTAGGCGCTGATGCTCTCGCTTCCCGCGGTGCTCGACGACAGATCGGCGTTCAGGCTGGCCGTGCCCGCGACCAGGCAAGCAAGCCCGTCGTCCGCCAACTCCAGATCGGCCGTGGGGCCGTCATTGCAGGTCTCGACAGAGTCTACGGAGGTACTCTGACCGCTCTCCCCACCCGGACCATAGGCCTCGACGCGGTCCTCGAGGCCGGTACTGTCCCAGGTGATGTTGGTGATGGCGACTCCGTCGGAGAAGGCGTTGAGGTCGCGCTCCCCAAACAGGTTCTGCTTTGAGCTGAGCGTGACCGGCCCGGCGTAGGTGGGCACCACATTGCCGAAGCTGTCGATG
>PVBE011419002.1_pt1 | contig 15691 bp, 13 predicted proteins | sample 1631181 | NCBI WGS metagenome assembly PVBE01 (sample SAMN08397723, study PRJNA350692) | Marine metagenome, whole genome shotgun sequencing project. | isolation source: water | place: Pacific Ocean | collected 2012-04 | reverse complement strand
CGACCCTTGGGATTATGCTGCCATACAGCAGGCTTCACGAATCCGAGGCAGATGAGTTGGGTCTGATGATCGCCGCCAATGCCGGGTACAACCCACGCGAGGCGATTTCGTTGTGGCAGCGCATGGAACGCGAGGGTGGCGGCCGTTTGGAGTTCCTTTCGACGCACCCTGTTCCGCAGACGAGAATAAATGACTTTCAGAAGATCATGCCTCAGGCCGTGCGATTGTACGAGCGGTCCAGGTATCGGGGCGCTCGCAGCAGCCGATAGGGTGACTGTGTTTCGCCTTGGATCACGTGTCCGCGCGAGCGTCATCACCATCAGGAACGAGATTCATTTTCGCGAGATCTTCCGGCGTATGGGTTCCGCCCAGATTCACAAGTGCGACTCCGCAGATGATCAGGCCAATGCCGAGGATCTTGATCCACGGCATCGTGTCATCGAACATCATGACTCCGATGACCGCGATTGCGGCCGTTCCGATTCCGGCCCAGATGGCGTAGACCACGCCAATTTGTAGGTACTCCAGAGACTTGATCATGGCCAGAAAGCAGAGGATGTAGAAAACGACCATGAGGACCGACGGCCAGACTCTTGTCAGACCCTCCGAAAGTTTCATGCATGTCGCTGCAGCGACCTCAAAGCCGATCGCCAATGCCAAGAAGATCCATCCGATCATGTCGTGCCCTCATCTGCCGGTGAATGCGGCGATGGTAGTCGGGATCGCAGGGAAATCGTCGTTGCTGGTGGTGTGGGTCAGAAGTCCGCAAGGACTTCTGACTGACCCTGCTAGAGCGGAGGGGATCCAGGTGCGGGCGGGGGTTTGGGCGATCCAGCTGGCGGTGGGCCACCTCGCGGTCCATGTCCACCGCCACGCGGACCGTCCCCGCGTTGTCCATGGCGACGCCTACCACCTTCCGGAGGCTCCGGTCGTGAGAAGCCCTGTTCAAGAAGCCAGGCTCTCATGGCCTCGCGTTCCTCGGGTTCCAGGCGCCCGTTGGCGTTGACGTCAAACTTCTTGCGGAGTTCTTCGCGTCGATTCGCCCGGTGGGTCCGCCGGTCTTCTATGTGCTGGTGTGCTTCCTGGCGCTCGGACTCATTGAGCTTTCCATCCCCATCGGCGTCAAAGTGATCGATGATATGCGGAGGATCACGATGCCTCTTTTGGTCACCATGGAGTTGGCTTCCAAGTTCATGTCGCTGCTCTTGAGTCAGCAGATCAACGAATCGTCCGAAGTGTCCAGTTGCGAGCTGCCGGCGTTTGGCGATCAGCGAGGACTCAGTCGCCATGAGTTCGTCGAGCATCTCGTTGTCGACTGTGTCGGACGCCAGCGTCTCGCGAATCGTTTGGCGAACCTGATGCAACTCTTCGGAGAGGATGCCAACTTCTTCGCTGAAGTTCTCTCTGAGTTCGCCAAATCGCTGGGCTTGTCGGTCGTCCAGTTGAAGTTGATTGGCGACGCGGGTCAGCTCCGCCATGGCGTTTCTTCTCGACGGATGCCGAAGGACGCCAATAAGAAAGAACACATTGAAGTTGAGGGATAGCGTGAGCAAGACGATCAGGAGGCGAAACTTCATCGTGTGGCCTCCGCACTGTCGGTGGAGAGAACGAGGAATGAGTTGCCGTCATCAATGTCATCGCTGAGTCCAAATGTGGCAATCGCGAGCGGGTTGTCCATCGATCGCTCAGACGCGATGTCGGTGCCGAGTTGCCACCCGGCAATCGCCAGCAAAATGCAGGCCGCGGCGGCAAGAGCCCATCCACCGATCCGGGCCAGAACGGCTGGCGGCTCCGGCATCAGCAGGGTGATTTGCTCCAGCAGGTCGGCCGGGACGTTCGTCTCTGATGCCAATTCATTCAGCCTCATATCGACGAGTGCCCGCCGCCATGTGGCATCGGCTGCCAGCAGTGATTCGACGGCATCGGACTCGCTTGGCTGCGATACCCAAGCTGCGAGATCGGCCTCAGAGGGCATCTGTGGAGAATCGGACCATCGCCAGCCCTCCTCGCGGAGTTGACGCTCCAGATCAGTCAAAATGGGTTCTTGGTCGTTCATGTGCGATCCCTTGGTTCTACGGAGTCTGAGGGAGGGGCATCCCCGACTCCATACTCCTTGAAGTGACTTCTTAGCCGCTCCATGGCCTTGTGTTTGCTGCTTCGGATGGTCTGTGGGTTCACATCAAGTGCGGTGGCGACTTCGGCGATCTCCATGCCATCCTCGAAGAGCATTGTGAGGATGAGCCGTTGCCGCGCTGTCAGCAGATGGATCGGAATGACCGGCCCAATGGAGGCCCCATACGATTCGCCTTGAACGGCCCCGTGGGCCTCATCGATCGGTCGGAGATCAAGCGTCTTTCGGCGAAGGGCGTCAATGGCGACGCTTCGGGCGATTAGGGTGATCCATGTCGACACGCTCGATCGATTCGGATCGTAGTTGCGAAGGAGCCGGCGGTCGTTGCGGAGAATCTTGATGTACACGGCCTGGACCAGATCATCGATCTCCTCGCCCGCCGGCGTGCGCCCCGTGGGGCAGACCCGGCGGATGGATGCGACCACCAGCCGGATCGTCTGATCGCAGAAGGCCTGCCATGCAGCGGCGTCCCCCCGGATACAGGCGTCGAAGTCAAGATCCACCAAAGGGTCCTCATATGTCGCAGTTCGTTGGATCCCAGCCACCGGTTGATATGGTGTGCCCATGCACCATACGTGCCCATGCACCATATCCTCCCCGGATCGGGGGATGTTGGTGGCATTGGATTCGTATCGGAAGGCAGGCGGGGATTCTCCCTTCGCCCTTTCCCATTGGGAGGAGCAGCAGATATGTGGCGAACAAACGTAATATCAGTGGCGATCTTGGCGGCGATGGTGGCGGTTGACAGCGGTGCATTTGCGCAGCCCGGGCCACCTCCTCCCCCCGATGGCGGTGAAGCTGCCCAGGGCGACCGCGACCGAGGTGGTAGAGGCTTTGGGGGCCGGAACGATCGTGGTGACCGTGGCGGCCGAGGTGGCCGTTGGGGTAATCCAGCACAAGGGATCCTCGGGGGGCCAATGGGCCGAGTGAGCCAAACACTGTTCCAACCGGAGTACCTGACGCGGGACGCGATGGTTATCGGGGAGATCATCACGCTGGACGACGAGCAGCGAGACATTATCGAAATGCTTCTGGAGGACTACGACGAGACGTTCCAAATGGCTGCCGAAGAGACACGCGCGGCCATGACTGATCTTGGTGAAGCCTCGGGCGTTGCCGACCTCGAAGCAGAGCGTGTTGACGAGTTGCGGGGTCGCATGGACACCATGCGCGCGGAAATGCGAGAGGCTCGAGAGGCAGCCCGTGCCGAGCGGAAACAGGCCGAGTCGGCTGGTGAAACCGATGGGCAGCCCGAAGCGAACGGCCAAGCGCGGTCCGCTCGCAACAATTCCATTCGCAGCGAGTTCCGCGAACGAATGGGCGAAATTCGAAATGAGTTCCGAGAGATTCGTCGGTCCCAATTGCAGTCGGACGAAATGCAGAATCTGATGGATGCTCAGATGGACATTCTCAGGCGATTTTCTCGGGCGCGTGTGAGCATGGGCAGTGAAGTCTCTGCTGCGATGCAGAGTGTGTTGACCGAAGAGCAACTCGCCGACTGGCCTGAAGTGGACCGACGACTTCGCCGGCTTCGAGAACTCCCACAGGGTCGATTGCAGGGTGAGCGCACTGACTTGTGGCCGGTTGTTGATGCAACGCTGCCTCAAGTTGATGAGGATCAGGCTGTGAGTATTCGCGAGGTGATGCAGTCGTGGGAGTTGGACCTTGACGACGCGATTCGCCACCGCGCCGAGTATGACAAAACTGCGATGATCGCCTCTCTTGAGGCGATGCAGGCTTCGGACTTCGACATGCTGATCAGGTTGCTCAAGCAACGTCAGGTCAGGCATGAAGCGGTCCGTGATGTAACCGATCTGACGATCGATTCAATCTCAGTCCAGCTCGAGGGCGAAGTTGGTTCAGACTTCCGTCGTCGCGCTTTGGCGGCCGGGTATGACCGGATCTACCGATCCAGCCGGGCACAGCGTGTTATCGAAGCGGCTCTGAAGTTGGAAGACTTGGACGAGGAGACACTCGCCGCCGTTGCGGCCCTGCTCGAAGAGTGCACGTTGGCGATGGACGAGATGAATGAAGACATTCTGAACATTGTCAGGCTTCACGAGGAACCCCGCGAGATGCGCTTTGTTCGCCGAATGCAGGAACGGGAGTCTGGCGAAGTGAACGGCTCGGAGGAGGAGCAGGATCCCATTCGATTGGCCTTCGACGAGCGTGGAGAACTGGAGAACGCCTACCTCGAACGGCTCAAGGATCTTCTCGGCGAAGAAGTGTTCGCCGAACTTCCGGGCGCGAACCGTCGGGATCGTGGTCGCCGCGGTGGTTGGGGCGGTGGTGGCCCAGGCGGTGGTGACTCCGATGCAAGGCGGGCAGACTTTATGCAACGCTTCGACGAGAACGGCGACGGTGAGATTGATGACGCGGAGCGTGAGAAAATCCGCAGTTTCTTCCAGCAGGTGCGGGAAGAAGGCGGTTTCGGAGGTGCTCGTGGCGGCCCCGGTGGTGGTCGTGGCCGATAGGGCAGCGGTGGACCGGGGAGCGGCGGTGATGGCAACCGAGACGATTAGGTCTCGCGAGTGTTGATTGCGAGGGGCTCCGTTCAGCCGTATTGTTGAACCAATGATGTTGAGTACTACGGTTCTGACTGTGGTGGTATGCACGGAGGGTGCAATCCCGCTTCTTGACGCTTTGGCTGGCGGTGAGCCCCGAGTGGAGGCGAGCCTCCGCGATGGGGCGATGGAGCGGAAGATCACCCTAGAGCAGGTGCTTCCACTGAGTCCCGATTGCCGGCTCGAGGTTGTGGGAGCCAGTGGTCGACGGTCTGCTCAGGTCGGTGACCAGCGTTTTTGGCAAGCCGAACTGGATGATGGCCTCCTGTTCTTGAGCGGTGGTTCAGACCATGTCCACGGTTGGACTCGGCGGCACGGCGAATTTCGCCGGGTGACGATTGACGGCGACATGCTTCTTGAAGGCGACGCTGCTGCTGGCATTGAGGATCGGCGGCCGTGCGGAGGACTGGCTTCATTGGAGCCACCGCAGCCGTTCAATTTGCCTGACAAGCGAGCGGCTCGAAACCATGGCACGCCGCGATCGGGCTGTCGCCAAGTACGAATTGCGTTCGACTCGGATTGGGAATTTACGAACGATGCGTTTGGCGGTGACCCTGATGCTGCCACGGCCTACATCATTGAGTTGGCTGCAGCGGTCTCGGTGATCTACTCGGCAGACCTCGATATCACCCTACAAATTGCCTACACGAGAACGTGGGCTGATGCATCAGACCCCTACGATCCATCCGAGCAAGATGCCGACCTTCTGGATCAGTTTCAGGCGGAATGGAACGCCAATGATCCGCACCCTGACCGCCACTTGGCTCATCTGCTTTCAGGCTCCAGCGAGCCAGCAAGCTCCGGTCTGGCATGGCGAAGTTCCATATGTCAGTTTTATGGATACTCCTATGCATCAGGCATTGACGGGACCTTCGCGAATCCTCCGCCATCGCACTCGTGGAATATCTGGGACCTGCTCGTCGTATCGCACGAAGTGGGACACAATCTCGGAGCGCGGCATACGCATGAGATGTCACCGCCAATCGACGGATGTGGCAATGGTGACTGCACTTCGGCGTGGGGCGGAACGATCATGTCCTATTGTCACACCTGCGCGCCGAACTACTACAGCAACATCTCGATGGAGTTTCACACGAGAGTGCAGGACGACATCGAGGCGGTTCTGTCGATCATTGAGGGTGGAAGCTGTGATCTTTCGATTTCAGTTTCAACGGACATCGATGGAAGCGGGGCTGTGGATCGAAGTGATTTGATTCTCGTGATCAGCGACTTCGGTCCCTGTGAGACATGCGTATGTCTTTCTGATGTGGATGGGACAGGCGACGTCGATGTGTTTGATCTCTTGCAGGTACTTCAAGAGTGGGAGTAGTGCAGTGAAACTGTGCGGTCGAACGAGCATTGTTGGCCCGCGGCGCATCTTTGGATGCGATCACGCAGGGGGCGGTTGCTGATCTGACGCAAACTTTGCCACCGCTTTCTTCGCGATTGATGCGATGATGGAGAGCGCGATGAGCAGAGTCACAATGCCGCCAACCAGAATCCAGGGGCCGGGCCCTTCTGTGACGAAGGCTTGGAGATCTTCAGCCCCCGACGCGGCGCCAGCAGCTGCGAGCCCGACGATAATCGCGGTTCGAGGCGTCATCCCAACGGCGGTGCCGAGGAGGTGAATACCGAGTCGGACGCCGCATGCAGCAAGAACGAGATTCGTCAGCGCAAATGGCGAATTTGGTGGGATTCGAATGAGGGTCACGAGGGCAGACGTCCGCCAGAATCCTCCGCCAAGAAGGGCTCGTCTGATGATGCTCGCGTGCGGGTGCCGCTCGATAGCTCGTTCAACGCGATGTTTCGAGACAAGTCTTGCTGTGAGCCATCCAATGAGCGCACCACCCACGAAACCGCCGAGTGCAGCGGTCAATCCGACACTCAACCCAAAGACCCACCCGCCGACGACCGCCTGCGCATAGGTTGGAAGTAGACCGAGCCCGCTTGTGACGGCGAACACGATTGCGAACACAATGGGGCCACTTGTGCCGAGCGATTCGAGCCACTCGGACGCCATGCTCAGCTTTGCCAAGAGAAGGAACCCCAGCAGTGCTGGGCAGATGAGCCACAGGGCTGCCAAGACGCCGGCGGGACCGAGGTCGCGGATGTCAGCCCGCTTGGTGTCGGGGTCCGTCATGGTGTTGGTTCGTCCGGAGTAAATTCAACCAGGCGTCGGAGTTGTACGGGATCAACCTCGGCAGTTACTCCTTCGATGCCATCGTCCAGTTCTGTGGCGATCACTGCTGCAAGAAACAGTAATCCACTGACCGAGGGGTGAAGTTGATCGTATTGGAGGTATGTGTCATCTTCCGGCCACACTGTGGTGCCCACGCGTAGTTCGTTGCCGTGCTGCAACGCTTCCATCGTGGCCGCCAGTGGAATGAGTGTGACCTTGTCATGCTGCGCGGCCCACGTTGCGATCCTGTTGTTGAGGGCTTTCAGGGCCGATTCGGAAGGAACTTGCGAAGCACTCAGGAGCGCAATCGGCTTGACATCAGCGGCATCAGCGACGTCCGGCAGATTTCCGATCAGCAGGGGTACGTTCAGGCGATCAAGTTGCTTGAGTCCCTGCTCAAGCATGGCGATTCGAACTCCAATTTCGTCTTGCCCGCTGCGGAGTTGTGGAATGTCTCCGTACGAATACCAGAAGAGAAAGTCGATGCCGACAACGGCATCTGGTTTTTCCGCGATAGCGGCAGTGACTTCTGCGGCGCCGGTTACCAGCGGCCGGCTGAAGAACATGGCATCCACATGTCGTGAGATATCCGCGTGTTCCGCGCCGAGGGAGGCTTCGATAGCGGATGCAAGATCGAGATGGCGATGGCGAATGGGCGTTGGCATCTCGCTCGGCGCCGCGTCGACGACGACTCCCCAGCCAGCGGATGCGCTCGCACCGATAATGGCTACGTCCAAGGGCTCGCTGGCAAGCGTTGCGGCTGCACTCAGAAACAGTGGTGTAATGAGACTCATGTGTCTGAAGCCGTCCGTTCTCGGGATCCCTTCCAGAGTTCATAACCAAGCAGCCTGGCATCGATGCTGGCGTGCTTGAAGGGCACTCGGCACGATGTCCGTAGCCCGACCACCTTGGCGAGTTCAAGATTTCCGGTGAATATCCAGCCAGACCATCCACCGCATCGCTGCTTGAAGAAATCGCCCATTCGGGAGTAGGTCTCGCGAAGGTCCGCCTCTTCTCCCAGCCTCAAACCATATTCAGGGTGCAGGATCACGATCCCCGGGTCGTCCGGGAGCGGGGTATCGGCAAAGTCACAGACGCTGGTTTTGATGAGGTGGGCGACGCCTGCTGTCTCGGCGTTCTTTTGCGTGGCCTCGATCGCAGCCGGATCGATGTCGTTGGCAATGATGACCGGGTTTGGTGCACTGGCGCGGCGAGCGCGGCGCGGAGTGAGTTCTCTTCTGATCGACTCGTAGTCGGCACGGTCATAGCCGAGAAGATGTTGAAATCCAAATCGATTGCGAAGCAGCCCCGGTGGTCTACTTGTGGCTATTAGAGCCGCCTCGATTGCCAGCGTCCCGCTTCCGCACATGGGGATGACCAGCGGGGCCTCGCCGCAATAGCCGGCTCGCATCAGAATGGCTGCAGCAAGTGTTTCGCGGAGGGGCGCTTGATGCGGCATCTTGCGATATCCGCGATCCGAGAGTTTATCTCCAGAGGTGTCGATCCAGATCTGCGCCGTGTCCCCATGCCAGTGCAGATGAACAACAACCCCATTGCGGAGCGGCCCCGAGTCCGGGCGGCGTCCGTGAACCTTGCGAATTCGGTCCACGATGGCGTCCTTGAGCCTGAGGTTGGCGAACATCGTGTTGTCGATGCTTGGATTCTTGATCGTCGACGTAACGCTCAGGTATCCGCTGCATGGAATGATCGTTTCCCATGGAATCTTCCCTGCACCGCGCTCGAGTTGATCTGGATGATTGCACGGAAAGGAATCGAGTAGGTAGAGCACCCGCATGGCGACTCTGGAGAGCAGATTGAGCCGCATGGCTTCGAGTAAATCGCCGCGAAGTTCCACGCCGGTACGATCACTCGCAAGAACCGTCCGATCAAGCTGGCCCACCTCGGCGGCAAGCATCTCGTGTTGTCCGTGAGCGCACGTCAATCGCAGCGTTGATGCCTGAGCGGGATCCATGTGGGCTGACTCTGTACTCGTTGACGGCGCCCCTTTGATGGCAGGGGGGCCGTCGGGTCGATGATGTGGTGGGACGGCGTTGGGTAGCAGCAGGGAGTATCGCAGGTAGCGAGCGACGGGGATACGGATGGACGATCTGGTTATCAACAAGCGGCTGACGATCCCTGGCAAGGATCTCCGGATGACGACGTCGACCGCAAGCGGCCCTGGTGGCCAGCGTGTCAATCGAATTCAGACCCGCGTGACGATCCTGCTGGATATCGAGGCTTGCGAGGCATTGGGAGAGCCAAGGCGGCGGCTTCTTCGAGCCAGACTGGCCCATCGACTTGGGCGTGACGGAACGATCCGCGTCGTGTGCGGTCGGCACCGAAGCCAGCGGGACAATATCGCCGAGGCCTGTGAGCGGTTGGTGGGGTTGATTCAGGGGGGGCTGGTACCGAATAGGGTCCGCCGAGCGACCCGCCCCACGCGGGCGAGCAAGGTCCGCCGCCGTGAGGCGAAAGGGCGGCAGGGGCAGAAAAAGCAGTCTCGGGGCTGGTCATGGGGCAGCGAGCAGTAAAAGCCGTTAGAAGGCAACCGAAGGACCACTTTTTCAACAGATTTCGGGGGTCGGTTGCACATGCAGACGTTCGCCCACATACTCGGTGTATAACAGGGAATAACTCGCTCATGACAATGACAATCGCGATATCAATGGTGGGGCTTGGGCTCCTCGTGGCGGCGGAGCAGGGGTCTCCGGACTCGGGTGGCCTTTCAGATGTTGTGCAGGTTGTGGAGCTTCCCAGTTCAACCCCAGGTGGGGGCCATGGCGCTGCGGTAGCCATTTCTGGAAACCTCGCTGTTGTCGGTCGCCCGTTTGATGTCGATACAAGCGGGCCCGTCGGCGGTGCCGTTGATGTCTATCAGCGGATTGCTGGTGAGGCAACGCTCGAGGGATTGCCTTGGTCTTGGGAATTTCTGTGCCGCCTTGCTCCTTCTGTTCCGATTGCAGGAAGTCGCTTTGGAAGTGCCGTTGATATAGACGGTGCAACTGTTGTGGTGGGATCCTGGAGTGATGACCGCGCCGGCGTGAACGCTGGAGTTGCATGGGTATTCACGATTCCAGAAAGCCCGGGTGGCGTGGTGACGTCGGATGCTCTGCTTGCGCCTGTTGGCCAGATGGAAGGCGACTACTTTGGTTGGGATGTGGCGATCGACGGTGATGTCATCGTTGTCGGCGGGTGGGGGGCTGATATCCAGAGTATTGACGATCATGCTGGAGCCGCATGGGTCTTCGAACGTGAAGATGGTGTGTTTCTTGAGCGAGCAACACTGACCGCGGGACCGCATGTTGAGGCGGCTGCCCGGTTTGGCTCTTCGGTTGCGATTGAATCAGGACTCATTGTGGTAGGTGAGCCAAAGCGGAGTAGCGGTGGTGCTGTGTATCTCTTTGCAGATAGCGATGGCGAGTGGCCTCTGATTCAGCAGATTGAGAATCCAGAAGGGCATGCTGGAGATGAGTTCGGAGCTGCTGTCTGTATCGGGCACTCACGCATAGATCAGAGCCCCCAAGGTATGGCTGTCGGTGCACCGGGTGATGGTGAACTCGGCGCTCTAGCCGGTGCGGTGTGGTTGTTTTCCTTGGATGTTGATGGCACGGCATACCTCAGTGAGACTGGCAAGGTCGTATCAATAAGTGGTGGTCCGTGGCATCGCGCCGGATCGAGCGTGGCGGGGTATTTTGACGATGTGGATTCTGATCACGATGGGGAAGACGATGGGGACTCTCTTGGAGCGGTCATATTTGGATCGCCTTCCTGGGTATCGCCTGATGATGGGATGCAGAGCGGCGCACTTTTTGCGTACTCGGGCGAAGATGAAGAGGATGAAGAAGGAGATGACTTCTTCCGGCTCGACCTGCCTCGTTTCGCAGATGGTGGGCTTGGAGCAAGTGTCGATCTGAGTCTGTCTGTGGTACCTGACTGGGGATTTGAAACGACCACGCTCATCGTTGGCGATCCTCTCCGAGAGGATGGCCATGGCGGTGTCATACTCATTGATGTGCCAGATGTTGATGGGGATGGCGATTGCAACGAAAACGGTCGGTTTGATGCCATGGAACTGCTATTGGAGCCGGGACAGCATGACTGTGACGCAGATGGAGAGATGGATGCGTGCCAGTTACGTTATGACTGGTTTCTGGATTGCGATGAGAATGGCCAGTTAGATAGTTGTGATATCGCGGCTGATCCGAGCGGGAACGATTGCGACGGCGACGGTGTTCTTGATGTGTGCCAGTGGGACGTTGAGGATTGCGATGAGAATGGCCAGTTAGATGATTGTGAGATAGCGGCTGATCCGAGCGGGAACGATTGCGACGGCGACGGTGTTCTTGATGTGTGCCAATTGGCGAGTGATCCAGCTGCTGACTGCGATGGAAACGGAGTGCTAGATGAATGCCAACTTCCGGATGGGAGCGCCGAAGGCTCTGACTGGATGGTTGAATGGTTCTTTGGCGGTATAGATCTGCAAGGCTTGGGAATACGACTCGTCCCGATAGAGAATGGTTCTTCGAATTGGAGTCTCTGTACACAAACAGCGTATGACGTGTGGATTGATCCGATGAATCACACGCAACTCTTTCTGGCTGATGATGAGTCACAAAGCGTCGCAATACCTTTTGACTTCGAATTTGGAGGCACGACGTATACCAATCTGTGGATTGGCAGCAATGGCTATGTGACATTCGGGGAAGGCGACACTGTGTATGAGGAGAACTTGGCGGAGCATTTCAGTTTGCCCCGGCTCAGTGTTCTGTTTGATGATCTCGATCCCACCGCCGGAGGAAGTGTTCTCTATGGCATCGGCCCTGCGAACTCATTTGTGGTTTCGTGGATAGACGTTCCTGAGTGGGAGGTGGCTGGGACTTTGAACACTCTTCAGTTGGTGATTCATCCAGATGGTGCGATTGAGATGTCTTGGCCGTCTTTGACGGCAACAACAGGTATTGCTGGCCCTTCATTCGGTGGCGGGATTCCGCAGCCGTTTGCGCTCACAGATCTCTCGAATGCGTTTGATTGCGTGGCGAGGCCGGTGGTAGAAGCCGAAGATTGCAATCAGAATGGCGTGCTGGACGTCTGTGAGGCTACGCCGGCGGGGGATCCCTTCTGGGCGAGCGAGTATTTCCTTGGGGACTTCGATCTGCCGTACCAGCGAGTCACCTTCACTCCGACGAACTCTTCTACACCGCCTCAATGGCAAGTGTGTTCTGAGCCAACCAGTGGCTTCCTGTATGAAGCTGTGAACCCCGCAGTGCTTCAACTCGAGGATGACGACAATGCAATTGTCGCCATCGGCTTTGACTTTGCCTATGCAGGGTCGGTGTGGTCTGACCTGTTTGTGAACAGCAATGGCAGCCTCACATTTGGGACTGCTGATTACGGATACAACTTCTCATTGCCTGAGCATTTCTCACAGCCGCGTATCAGCGGACTGTTTGTGGATCTCATTCCGGCTGATGGTGGGGTTGTGTGGGTGGACTCGCCTGCTTCTGGCGTCTTTGTTGTGACGTGGGACGACGTCCCCTTCTTCATTCCCGGCATTGGCAATGCCAGTTTCCAGATAGCGTTGTACGAATCTGGTGTGGTTGAGATGGCATGGCTCAATATCACGCCACCAGAGTGCACCGTGGGTCTCTCGGACGGAAACTATATTCCGTACGGTTTTGCAGAGACGGATCTATCCATGGCAGGATCGTCTTGCCAGTTGGTTCAGCCATGGAATGACTGTGACGGAAACGGCGTGCATGACGGTATTCAGATCGCACTTGAGTGCGACTATGACTACGACGGGGATGGCGTGCTTGATATTTGCGGCAACTTCCTACAGGGCATGCCGGACGCGTGCCCGACGGAGGTCACTGGCGATGGCCTCGTTGATGTGCGTGACTTGCTCGCAGTGTTGATGGCTTGGGGTGATGTCAAGCCATTGAGCCAATCGGCACGGTGTGACTTTGGCCCAGGCAAGGGCGACTTCCGCGTTGATCTGTTTGATCTCATGGAAGTGATCGAAGGCATGCGGGTTGGATGTCCAGGTCAACCATAGCGCTGGATGGCATCTTCGATGATCTTGTACGCATCGACACGATCATGCCATCCATAGGTGTCTGCGAACTTTCCTTCCAGATCCTTGTAGATGTGGAAGAAGTAGTCGATTTCACGAAGCGTATGTCGTGGAACATTCTGCAGACCCAGTAGTTCTGATTTGCGAGGATCAGTTGTTGGTACCGCAAGAATCTTGTGGTCCAGTCCTTTGTCGTCCTTCATTTCAAGAACGCCGAGTGGGCGAACTTCAATGAGTGCGCCGGTGAAGCAGTGGCCGTCGAGCAGAACCAGAATATCGAGAGGGTCACCATCTTCGGCCAGTGTGCGTGGAATGAATCCATATGCGCCCGGATAGTGAACCGGGCTGAAGAGAGTCCGGTCGAGTCTAAAGACGTTGAGTTCTTTGTCGTACTCGTACTTGTTTGCGCTTCCTGGTGGGATTTCGATTACGGCATTGAGAATGCGAGGCGGCTCTGGGCCGGTGGGAAGAGTCAGGTAGTTGATGGACATGCGTGCTCCCTTCGTCCAATAGATCGTCTCTGTGAGTAAATAATCCTAGGCATCGAGCAGTTGGGTCAGGATAGTGCAGGCCTGTTCGATGTCGGCTCGATCGACGGCAAGGCTGGTGACCAAGCGAAGCGTCCGGGGCCCGGCATCGAGGCATCGCAGCCCAGCACAGTCAAGTGCAGCGGCAATCTGTGCAGCATCGTCTTGGACATCGAAATACACGATGTTTGTTTCAACACTCTCTGCGTCGATCTCGGCATTGCGACACCTCTCGAGGGTTTCAGCAAGCATCTTGGCATGTGTGTGATCGTCACAGAGTCGGTCGCGGTGGTGATCTATGGCGTGGATTGCTGCCGCTGCGAGCATCCCGCTCTGCCGCATTGTTCCGCCCAACATTTTTCGAATTCGGTGTGCCTGAGCGATGGTGTCCTGATCACCACAGACAATCGATCCGACAGGGCATCCGAGGCCTTTCGAAAAGCACGCTGAAACAGTATCGAATGGCTGGGCGTAGTCAGCGACTGAAATGTGAGTTGCTGCTGAGGCGTTCCAAATGCGTGCGCCGTCAAGATGGCATTTCAGGTCGTGTTTCCTTGCCTCATCAGTGACAGCGTGGATGCGATCGATTGGCCAGATGGCACCTCCGCCACGGTTCTGTGTATTTTCGACGACCAACAGGCGAGATCTTGGAAAGTGTGGATCGTCCATGCGGACCGCCTTGGACACGTCGTGGCTCTCAAACTGGCCACGCTCGCCGCGGAGCATCGCCAAAGAGCACCCGGAGATGGCCGCCCACGCGCCAGCTTCATAGAGATACACGTGCCCGTGCTCATGGCACATGATTTCGTCTCCAGGAGACGTCTGAGCTCGAATGGCGATTTGGTTCGCCATCGAGCCGCTTGGGACGAAGCAGGCCGCATCCTTGCCGAAGAGTTCGGCGCACTGTTCTTGAAGCCTGTTGACAGTGGGGTCGTCGCCCAAGACGTCATCGCCCAGGGGGGCTTGCACCATCGCCAGTTTCATTGCGTCGGTTGGTTGGGTGACTGTGTCGCTGCGAAGATCAATGGGAATTGCCATGGTTGCCAATGGTACTGCGGGGTACCCCGCATATCTGGTATACCTCTCATCCATGAATGCAACCACCGCACCGCGCATGGGACTGAATCTGGGCAGCCGCCTTTCTTTCATGATGTTTCTGCAGTACGCGATCTGGGGGGCGTGGCTGCCACTGCTGTGGCCTTTCTTGCACGACTACCGGAAGTTCTCATCTGGGGATATTGGCTGGATGTTCATGGCCGGTGGCGTTGGTGCCATCTTCGGACCATTCATTGCTGGCCAGATTGCTGACCGCTGGTTTAATACCGAAAAGTATCTCGGCCTGAGCCATATTGTGGGCGCCATCATTGTGTGGCAACTGGCATGGATTGAATCGTACTGGGTGTTCTTTGCGATGGCGATTGTGTATTCCGTCGTGTACGCGCCAACACTTGCGCTCACCAACTCACTGGCCTTTCACCATATGCCTGACCGAGATCGTGACTTTGGCAAGGTCCGGCTGTGGGGAACTCTTGGCTGGATTGTCGTCGGCATTGGCATTGGGCAGTGGTTGCTGCACTCCTATTCGACTGAGGAGGTGGCGTTCGGCATGATGGATGCATTTAAGTTGAGCGCTATTCTTGGCGCCATCATGGGTGTGTACTGCTTTACGTTGCCCAAGACGCCTCCGCAGAAGGGCGAGCAAGCCTCAGCAACGACCGAGGCACTTGGCGAAATTCGTCGAAACCCCTTGCTGACGCTCTTTCTTCTTGCAGTGCCAGTGAGCATGATTCATCAGTTCTACTTTGTGTACACGTCCGGATTCCTTGGCGAATACCAAGCTCAGGCCGAGGGTGCGGTCAAGGCAATAAACAACGTGTTTGGTGTGGGCGGTGGTGGGCTCATGACCATCGGGCAAATGGCAGAAGTGTTGGTGTTGTTCCTCATACCATTTGTGGCCGGCAAGTGGTCACGCAAGACACTGCTAGCCATCGGTCTTGCAGCCTACACGCTTCGAATGTTCCTCTTCTCTCAAGTTGAGTGGATCAACGGCTTGACGGGCATGGGAGAGATTGGAATCTTGATTGCAGGAATTGCGTTGCATGGCCTGTGCTTCGGTTGCTTCATATTCGTCGCGTTTATGGTGGTAGATGAAGAGTGCACCGGCGACGTCAAGGCGTCATCGCAGAACCTCTTCAATCTCGTCTTCGTTGGCATCGG
>PVBE010455601.1_pt1 | contig 15691 bp, 14 predicted proteins | sample 1631181 | NCBI WGS metagenome assembly PVBE01 (sample SAMN08397723, study PRJNA350692) | Marine metagenome, whole genome shotgun sequencing project. | isolation source: water | place: Pacific Ocean | collected 2012-04 | reverse complement strand
TGCCACCACCAGAGATCCGATGAGGTAATAGCCGAGGGTATCAAGTGCATTTGCTGCCATGAATGACAATTCTCCTTGACATCTCCAGGGGGCTTCTGGTACTATTCGCGCCGCATTGGGGATAAGAACAATAATGATCAATCAAAGAACGCTCAAAAACGTTATTCGGGCGATTGGGGTCGGCTTACATACGGGGGAAAAGGTCTATTTGACCCTGCGGCCTGCGCCAGTTGATACAGGTATCGTATTCGTCCGGGTAGATGTCGACCCGGTAGTCGAAATTCCAGCTGCCACTGAATATGTGGGTGATACCACCCTTGCGACCACCCTGTTAAGGGATGGTCAGCGTATTTCGACCGTGGAACACCTGTTGTCAGCCCTCTCGGGACTGAGTATCGATAACGCCTATGTCGAAGTGAGTGGACCGGAGATGCCGATTATGGACGGCAGCGCGGCCACTTTTGTATTCCTTATCCAATCTGCAGGCATTGAAGAGCAGAATGCGCTGAAGAAATTTATCAGAATTACCAAGGAAGTTTCCGCTGGCAGCGAGAAAAGCCTGCGCTCTTACGGGCAACACGTGAGTATTCTTCCCTACGATGGTTTCAGGGTTAGTCATACCATCGTATACGACAATGCCGTTATCAGGCAGCAACAGGCCAGTATTGATTTCTCCACCACCTCATTTGTAAAGGAGGTCAGTCGAGCACGAACTTTTGGTCTGATGCAGGAATTTGAGCATCTGCGCGAACTTAACCTTGCGCAGGGGGGGAGCCTCGATAATGCGGTCGTGGTTGACGATTACAGGATTCTGAATGACGATGGCCTTCGCCATGAAGATGAATTTGTACGACACAAGATTCTTGATGCGATCGGTGATCTGTACCTGCTGGGCTACAGCGTTATTGGTGAATTTGTCGGTTACAAGTCTGGCCATACTGAAAACCATGCCTTGCGGAAGGAAATACTGAGAAGAACAGATGCGTGGGAAATCGTTACCTTTGAAGACCCTGAGCAGGTGCCATTCTCCTATGCTAGGCCGAAATTAGTAGACCAGCTATAGGGCTCTGCGCTATTTCCATCTATTTGACAATTTCATAAGGGCTTTGCGTAAGGCTTCATCTTCTATATATTGGGCCGCAGCAGCTAGTTGACGTGCATTTTCGGCGGAAGGGGGAATAGGTTGTCTCGTCGGGAGTTTGAATTCAGGATCTTCTGGGCGAACTGAGACTTTGATATTATCAATTTCGAACCGCAGGCCATGCTTCCGCGTAGCCATGATAATATTACGCCGTCGATATTTAAGTTGAGTAGCCGTGGCTGCAGAGCTAGTAATGAGGTGCAGAGTTTTATTGCGGATAGAAGCGACATGTACATTTGCAGGGGCATATTTCCGAACAAGAGATTGAATTGCCAGCAGATCACGGGATTGTGAATAGACCTTGTGCAGCGCCCCCTTGGGATTCCTGAGAATCTGGTCAAATTTCTTGGCTTTTGGAATTCTGGGCATATCCGGTTTTTGGGATAAGGCGCTTACAAACGAAGTAGTATGATAACTTAATTTTATGAAATTCATCATTGTTGAAAACAGATCCGGCAAAAACCGCTCCTTTACTGCGAACGGGCTGCTCATTGGGTTGGCTGTAGCAGGGCTGATCGGGATGCCATGTGTTGCGGGATACCTGGCCTATCGCCATGGGGTAGGCGAAGCGGGTTTGACCGGTGAAATGGTTGATAAATGGCGGGATGTCCTGAAGGAGCAGCGCCAGGATATTGAACATTCACAACGAAATGCCCGTGAGAATCTTGAGGCCTCAGCCCTGCGATTGGCGAAACTCCAGGCGCGGATTGTTCGCCTTGATGCGCTGGGTGAGCGCCTGACGACCGTGGCAAAACTGGATGAGGGAGAGTTTGACTTTTCCCAACCACCGGGACTTGGTGGGCCTGAGATGCTATACGAAGGTGCTGCCTATACCCCGACGGACTATTTGTGGGTTCTCAACCAACTCGCTGAAGATATAGATAGCCGTGAAGAGCAGTTGGGTGTATTGGAGACATTGCTGGTCAATCGCAAGATTCAAGGTGATGTATTTATTGCCGGTAGACCTATCAAGAAGGGTTGGATGTCGTCAAGATTTGGCCTACGTAATGACCCCATAACCGGAAAGCGCGCCTGGCACAACGGCGTTGATTTTGCCGGCAGTGAAGGGGACCCTGTGGTGACTGTAGCGGCTGGCGTAGTAGTGTTTGCCGGGCTGAGGAGTGGTTATGGGCAGATGGTTGAGTTGAACCATGGTGGTGGTTACGCGACACGGTATGGTCACCATAAGAAACTCAACGTCCAAGTAGGTGATATTGTCAAAAAAGGACAGGTTGTCGGCTTGATGGGAAGCAGTGGGCGTACAACTGGCCCACATGTGCATTTTGAAGTATTTAAAAACGGTCGTGTAGTCGATCCTTCTTCTTACATTCACCGCGCTAGCCGCTGATCCAGGGACCCTTTTCTGGCGGGGTTGCAGCTTTCTTGAACCGTCAATGCAGATATCGCCTGCACCCCTTGTAGAATATGTCTTCAGTAAAGATCATCTTCAGTAGAGATTACCTTCAGTAGAGATTACCTTCAGTAGAGATTAGTAATCATGGTTATGCCCTTCATCAGCAAGATCTTTGGCAGCAAAAACGAACGTGAACTCAAACGAATGCGCAAAATTGTCGTGCGCATCAATGCTTTCGAGGAAGAGTTTGAAAAGCTTGATGACGAAGCCATTAGCAACAAACGCTTGGAGTTTGCAAAAAGACTTGAAGCGGGGGAGACGCTCGAAGATATACTGCCAGAGGCTTTCGCCGTTGTCCGTGAGGCAGGAAAACGAACCCTAGAGCTGCGCCTGTTTGACGTACAAATGGTTGGCGGAATAACCCTGCACGAGGGTCGTATTGCAGAGATGCGAACTGGTGAGGGTAAAACACTGGTAGCTACGCTAGCTCTATATCTCAATGCACTGACTTCCAAAGGGGTGCACCTGGTAACCGTCAATGACTATTTGGCAAAGTGGGGGCGGCAATGGATGGGCCCAGTGTATGAGGCACTCGGCATGACAGCGGGTGTCGTCTATTCCGGGCAACCCCTTGATGAAAAAAAATCTGCCTATCGCGCCGATATCACTTACGGTACGAACAACGAATTTGGATTTGACTACCTTCGGGACAACATGGCGTTTAGCTTGGAGGAGAAGGTCCAGAGGGAGTTGAATTACTCAATCGTGGATGAGGTGGATTCAATTCTTATTGATGAAGCACGCACACCACTCATTATTTCTGGAGGCGTTGAGAACACTTCTGATGTGTATAAGGCCATCAACCTGATCGTACCTCAGCTAGTACCGCAGGTGAAAACACCAGAGGATATTGCCAACGAGATAGAACCTCCCGGAGACTATTTCGTCGATGAAAAACAGCGCGATGTTGAGTTGACAGAAGAAGGTCACCAGAAGGTTGAAGAACTGCTCGTCAAAAAGGGTCTGCTTCAGGAAGGGGAGAGCCTTTACGGAACTTCGAACCTCACCTTGTTGCACCATGTTCACTCCTCATTGAAGGCGCATTGCCTGTTCCAGAATGATGTTGACTATATTGTTCAAGACAATGAAATCGTTATTGTTGATGAGCATACCGGTCGAACCATGCCTGGCAGACGATGGTCTGGTGGGATACATCAGGCCATCGAGGCAAAGGAAAAAGTAACCATCACCAACGAAAGTCAGACACTGGCATCTACGACTTTCCAGAACTATTTTCGAATTTACAGCAAACTTGCAGGAATGACGGGTACTGCTGACACGGAAGCATTTGAATTCAGACAAATCTACGGGCTTGATGTGGTGGTAATCCCAACAAACCTGCCTATGGTTCGTGACGATCTGAATGATCTCATTTTCATGACTCAGGAAGAAAAGTATGACGCCATTGTCGAAGAGATCACCACATGTCTCGAGAAGAATGCACCGGTCCTGGTAGGCACCGCGTCAATTGAGTCCTCTGAACTGCTGTCAAACCTACTTAACAAAAAGAAGATTAAACACAATGTGTTGAATGCCAAGTTTCATGAGCGGGAGGCAGAAATCATTGCCCAGGCTGGTCGGCCTGGAAGTTTGACAATCGCCACAAATATGGCAGGTAGAGGAACAGACATCATCCTGGGAGGAAGCTGGGAGGCTGAGATTGCGGAGCTTGAGAATGTGGATGATGCGAAGATAAACAGTATCAAGGCTGATTGGGAAAAAAGGCACGAGCAGGTAATTCAGGCAGGTGGTCTGCATGTCGTGGGTACTGAAAGACACGAAAGTCGGCGGATAGATAACCAGCTAAGAGGCCGATCTGGCAGACAGGGTGATCCGGGATATTCACGTTTTTATTTGTCCCTTGAAGACAACCTGATGCGAATTTTTGCCTCGGACCGGGTTAGAGGGTTGATGCAGTCTCTTGGTATGGAGAAAGGTGAAGCCATAGAGCACAAAATGGTCACCAACGCTATAGAGAAGGCGCAGCGCAAGGTTGAAGGTAGAAACTTCGATATTCGCAAGCAGTTATTGGAGTATGATGACGTCGCAAATGATCAGCGACAAATGGTCTATGGTCAGCGCAAGGAACTGATGGAAACAGACGATATCTCCGAAACGATCAGCGTATTGTGGGAAGACGTTATCGATCAGGTCATTGATGGCTATATTCCGCCACAGAGCCTTGAAGAACAATGGGGTATTTCCGGGTTGGAGCAGGCCCTGCATACTGAATTTGGCGTGAGTTTACCCCTGCAAAAGTGGTTGGATGAAGATGAAACTCTGCATGAGGAAACTCTGAGAGAAAAAATTAGTGGTGAAGTCCGTGGCACCTATGAGGAGAAGGAGAAGCTGATTGGACCAGACATTCGCATGTTTGAAAAGCGCATCATGTTGGATATTGTCGATTCCTTATGGAAAGAGCACCTTGCTGCAATGGACTATTTGCGCCAGGGAATTCACCTTCGTGCATATGCTCAGAAACAGCCAAAACAGGAATACAAGCGAGAAGCTTTCGAGTTGTTTGAAGACCTGCTTAACAATGTAAAGCTTGAAGTTATTCGGTTTCTTTCCAGAGTTCAGTTTCAAGCCTCCGAAGATGTTGAAGAAATGGACAGAAAGCGAAGGGAGGCAGCGGCAAAAAGCAAGCTAAACTTCCAAAAGGACAATAGCGGTTCAATGGGTGGCCCTGTGAGTGAACCTGAAAAATCGGATAGTGGCGGCTCACAGACCCCATTCGTTAGGCGTGATCGGAAAGTTGGCAGAAATGAGCCATGCCCTTGTGGTTCCGGAAAGAAGTACAAGACATGTCATGGAAACCTTGCCTGATGGCTGTGGGTGAGGTCGGGTTTGATTTTTGTGTTGTTGCGGGTGCAAGAATGGTTTCTACCCCCTGCGGCATCAAATCAGGCGGCGCTCACGATCTTGTCATGTTTGAGTTTGCCGAAGGCAGCGTTACCGCTGCTGTATATACCAAGAACCTGTTTGCAGCTGCTCCTGTCAATGTTGGAAGGAGCCACCTCCAGCAGACATCTCCAAGATATTTTCTTATCAATAGTGGTAATGCCAATGCAGCCACCGGTGATGAAGGCATCGCCGATTCACTGACCTGCTGCAAATCATTGTCCCAGCTAGCAGGCGTCAGAACTGAAGAGGTAATCCCATTTTCAACAGGGGTAATAGGGGAACGATTACCCGTGTCGCGGATTACGGATGCACTGCAGGATATGTTGCCACACCTCAGTGAGAGTAACTGGCTTGAGGCGGCACGAGGAATTATGACAACAGATACTCGCCCTAAAATCGTGTCCCGGCAAACGGAGATTCTTGGCGAGAAGATCACCATTACGGGTATCGCAAAAGGGTCCGGGATGATCCAGCCGAATATGGCCACGATGTTGTCCTATATCGCTACCGATGCTTTGCTCAGCCAGCAGACTGTGCAGGATATGTTAGTCAAGGCTACCGCCAGGTCATTCAATAGAATCACAGTTGATAGCGACACTTCCACTAACGATTCTTGTATGTTGACCGCGACGGGTGCATCAGGGGTCGATATCGATAAGGAGCCTTCCGCAGGGGGGGTGTTCTATGAAGCGCTGGAAGAACTGATGATTGAGTTGGCACAGGGAATCATTCGTGATGCTGAGGGAGCAACGAAATTTGTTGAGGTGCGAGTGATCAATGGAAGTGTTGAAAAGGATTGCCTAAACATAGCCTATGCCATCGCCAATTCACCCTTGATGAAAACAGCCATATTCGCAAGCGATGCTAATTGGGGTCGAATCGTGATGGCAATCGGTAAAGCCGATGCTGATATTGATGTTTCGAAGCTGGATGTCTATATCGGTGATGTGCAGCTAATGAGCAAAGGCGGGAAGGCATCGGATTATGAAGAATCCATGGGTGCTAACGCCATGTCCGGAGAAGAGATCAGCATTACAGTAGACCTGAATGCCGGTGACTTCAGTGAGACAGTATGGACCAGCGATCTCTCTCACGAGTATGTGCGCATAAATGCCGAGTATCGCACTTGACACAAAGGTAGGTTCACCCTGCAGGTCCAGAACAAACCCCGTCACCCTCGATCAATCCCCGTCGCCCTCGAGCAATCCCCGTCACTCTGAGCGCAGTCGAAGGGTCTCGCTTTTGTGATTTTGGACAGCGTAGATTTCTCCACTACGGTCGAAATGGGCTAGGGTTTCCCCACTGTTCCCTCGGCAGCTAACCCCGATCCAGGTCTGATGAAGTAACATCATCATGTTCGGCATCAGCCTGAATAGACCGCTTGCCGTCCGCCCATTCTCCCAGATCAATCAGGCGGCAGCGGTCCGAACAAAAAGGTCTGTGGGTACTCGATGCAATCCATGCGACTGCTTTCTTGCATATTGGACATTTTACAATGACGTCAGCCATGGTTTGCTGCCAAGGAAAGGTAAGATGAATGGAGGTTTTCCACCTTGGGCTGAAGATTCTCAAGGGGGCCATCATTAACGATAACGTCATCTGCCCAGTCGAGTCGCTGTTGTCTTGTCGGCTGGGATCTGAGAATTGCCTTGATCTGCTCGACACTATTATTGTCACGGCTGACGGCGCGGCTTATTTGCTGTTCCTCCGGCGCGTCAACAAGCAACATTCTGTTGATCATTGGCGAGCGTCCAGCGCCCGCCGACAGTACAAGAATGGAGTAATCGGAGGCCGCGGTCTCAACGATCTGCTGCAGCTGCTGGACAATGGGTCCATGGGTCTGACGCTCAAGCCACTTGCGTTCTTCATCATTGCTAAAAACAATTTCTCGTAACCTCGCCCGGTCAATGTTGCCATCGTCGAGCAATACGGTTCTACCAAACCTTTCCCTTATAGCTTGATGTGCCGGCTTTCCGGGTTCTACTATGACTCGCGAAACAACATCCGCGTCAGCGATGACGATACCGAGTTCTGCAAATCCATCCGACACACTGGTTTTGCCGCTACCTATCCCACCCGTCAGGCCTACTACAAATTTTGTCATCTAAAGGCCTGTAAACTGCAGGTAAGACCGGGTTATCTGCTCTCCCCATATTAGTGCAATCCAACCTGCAACCGCGAGGCAGGGGCCGAATGAAAGTGGCTTCGCTTTGTCCCGGCCAAAACCAATAAGAATGCCACCGATCACGGTACCAGCCAGTGACGAGAGAATAATAATGAGAGGAATCAATTGCCAGCCCAGCCAGGCCCCCAGCATGGCGAGGAGTTTGAAGTCGCCATACCCCATACCATCCTTGCCTGTGACCAATTTGAAGATATGAAATACAGACCATAGACTGAGGTATCCCAGGCAGGCACCAATAAAGGCGTCCTGTAGATTCGTTATGAGACCGAAGTAGTTGACCACGAGGCCAAGCCACATCAGGGGCAAGGTAATATCGTCTGGTAGCAGCTGCGTATCGTAATCAATTAGAGATAGTGCAATCAGAGCCCAGGTAAGGACGCAGGCCCAGAGGCATACCGGGGTGGGGCCAAAGACCATGATGATGGCTACAGTCAAAATACCGGTCAACAGTTCTACTGCGGGGTACCGCCAGGATATGGATGCATCGCAGTGGGCGCATTTTCCCTTGAGAAAAATATAGCTCAGTATCGGGATGTTTTCCCAGGGTTTGATATCATTTTGACAACTGGGGCAATGTGAATTCGGCCAAACAAGATTAAAAACACGGTCTATAGGTTGCACTTTATTGCCAAGTATTTCATTGGCCTGCTGTTTCCAATCCTCCTCGATCATCAAGGGAAGACGATAAACAACAACATTGAGAAAACTGCCGATGATAGAGCCAAACATAAATGCAATGCCGGCTACGGCGGCAGGAAACTCATCCTGCATGAAAGAAAGATATTGGACAAAAGGATCTATCTTAATGTTCGCCGCCTATGGCGTCTCCCATGGAGAAGATAGGCAGGTACATGGCGATAATCAGGCCACCAATTACGACGCCTAGGAATGACATGATGATGGGTTCCATCAGACTGGTAAGCCCCTCTACAGCATTATCAACCAACTCTTCGTAATAGGTTGCCGCCTTATCGAGCATGGCATCAAGTGCACCAGATTCTTCGCCAATGGCAACCATCTGAATGACCATATTTGGGAAAACCTCAGTCTGCTTCATGGAATAGTTCAACTGAGTACCGCTGGACACATCATCCTTGATTTGCAGAATGGCTTCCTTGTACACGATGTTACCAGCGGCACCAGATACAGACTCGAGTGCGTCTACCAAAGGAACACCAGCTGCAAAAGTGGTAGATAAGGTTCTGGCGAATCTAGCTATACAGGATTTGTCGAGGATGTCACCAAGCACCGGCAGCTTTAACATCAGCCTTTCCTGCCCATCCTGTATTTTTACGGATCGTTTGTGAGCCTGCTTGTAGGCCGTCAGAATTGCACCGATAACCGCGATGATGATAAACCACCATTCAGTCATGAAACGGGACATGTTAACGACCATCTGCGTAAATTCAGGTAGCTCTGCCCCGAAACCGGCAAATATTTCCTCGAACTGGGGCACAACCTTTATCAGAAGGATGCCGGAAACGATGCTCGCTATCACCAGGATGGAAATGGGGTAGTTCATGGCACTCTTAATCTTGGCCTTGGTTGCCTCTGTTTTTTCCTTGTAGTCTGCGACTCGGGCCAGCATGGTCTCCAGGGTACCGGACTGCTCGCCTGCCTCGACCAGGTTACAAAAAAGTTCATCGAAATACTCAGGAGGCTGGTTGGATATCGCGTTTGCAAACGAATTACCAGCAGATACATCATCCCTGATCTTTAGAATCAGGTCTTTCATCATGGGGTTGTCCATGCCGTCAGCAACAATCTCAAAGGACTGAACCAGGGGTACACCCGCTTTCATCATGGTCGCAAGTTGCCGGGTGAAGAGAGCGATGTCTCCCGGCGTTACTTTCGCACCCAAACCAGCTAGGCTGAACCCACCACTTTTCTTTTTTACGGTCTTTGGATTAATTCCCTTCTTGCGCAGTTCAGCCTTTGCGACGTTGGCGTTCCTGCTTGTTATCTCGCCTTTAGTTTTGCGACCGGACTTGTCTTTCCCTTCCCACGCAAAAACCTGGTTCTCTGCTGCCATTGGTTAACCCTGCCTAGTGTCCACTGGTTACGCGGTTGATCTCCTCGAGGCCAGTTGCGCCTGATATTACCTTGCGCAGACCGGATTCGTAGATAGTGCCAAATCCTTCCCGTGTACTAACCTCACCTATCTCGATGGCATTGCCATCCTCCATGATAATCTTCTGGATTTCCTTGGTTACTCTCATAACCTCGTAAATGCCAACACGGCCTTTGTATCCGGAAGAACATTTACCGCAGCCATTAGGGACAAAGACGTCAAAGGGTGTCGCTAACTGTTCTTCCGTAAACCCTTCTTCGATAAGAGCAGTCTTGGGGACGTCCATTTTTTCTTTGCAGTCACACAGCCGCCTAGCCAGACGCTGTGCGACGATCAGGTTAACCGAGGTGGCAAGGTTAAATGCCGCCACACCCATATTGCGCAGTCGGGTCAGGGTCTCAGGGGCATTGTTTGTGTGCAGCGTGGACATAACCATGTGGCCGGTTTGTGCAGCTTTTACTGAGATTGATGCAGTTTCAAGGTCTCGAATCTCCCCTACCATAATTATGTCAGGGTCCTGCCGCAGGAAAGCTCTCAGTGCCTCCGAGAAGTCGAGGCCAACCTTTGCATTGACGGGACACTGGTTGATTCCTTCCAGGTTGATTTCAACCGGATCCTCAGCCGTTGAAATATTTAGTTCCGGCGTATTCAGGATATTCAAACCGGTATACAGGGATACGGTCTTGCCTGATCCGGTTGGACCGGTGACCAGGAACATACCCTGGGGCTTGTACAGGGCATCCATATACAGCTCTTTCTGGTCGTCCTCATAGCCGAGGGCGTCAATCCCCATCTTGGCTGAACTTGCGTCCAGAATCCTGAGTACCAGTTTCTCGCCAAAGAGTACCGGAAGTGTGTTGACGCGAAAATCAATGGATTTGGATTTGGAAATCTTCAGCTTGATACGACCATCCTGGGGAACCCGCCGCTCTGAAATGTCCATCTGAGACATGACTTTCAGACGTGCGGAAATCCGTGGGCTAAGATTAACGGGTGGCCTTGCAACCTCGTGCAGGACACCGTCAGTCCGAAATCGTACTCGATAAGCCTTTTCGAACGGCTCAAAATGGAGGTCAGAGGAACCACCCTTGATCGCGTCCATCAACATCTTATTAATGAAACGTACTACCGGAGTATCGTCGGCTACAGAACCTTCGTCTACATCATCCGGGCCGCCTTCTTCTTCGTCCACCGTCTCCAGGTCCAGGTCAATGTCATCATTACCCAGATCACTAAGACCATCACCTTCCTGGGATTCCAGGTAGCTTTCGATAAAGGAACTGAGTTTGTTCTCTTCTACCAGTACTTCTTCCGTCGTAATACCGGTCTGGAACTTTATCTCATCAAGCCCCTTACGATTTGTTGGGTCAGATACAGCGACAAAAAGTCTATTGCCCCTGTGAAATATGGGCATTGCGTGGTTTGCGCGTATGAGTTTGTCGTCAATGAGATTTTTCGGAATTGATTCAATATCAAGCGCCGCGATATCGATCAGTGGTGTGCCGAATTCCTCAGACGCGGAATTGGCGATATCCTTGGCGCTGACAAGGTCATTCTGTACCAGGTGGGTAACAAAGGGCACACGATTTTTATTGGCCTCATCTGAAGCTTCTTTGGCGGCGGTATCTTCGAGCAAATCATCTTCAACCAGGCGTCGAGCGAGTCCGCTCAGTTGTATAGGGTTTGCAGCCATATTTGTCTAATCCTGATGGCAAATGAACGCATGAAGGCCTACATTACGCAGACACAGTTCACATTGAAAGTTTACATTTCGTCCTCCCGAGTGTCGATAGGCGAATCTATTCATTATGTACTCAAAATTGAGCCGGAAACAGGCTTGGGTGACAATTTATGTCACTTACTGACCTGTAAAGTGTTGCAGGTGGAGGGTACAATTGACCGGTCGAGTCACATTCTTCTGACAAACAGTAATTATTAGCTAGATTCTTGGTGGCATAACTATTGCGGGAGCATGCATCAGACTGAAACAAGTATTCGACATTCATTTATCGGCAGTCTTCATTTAAAACTTAGGAGTTAGCTCTATGACTAATAAACTACAACAAGGTTTTACCTTGATTGAGTTGATGATCGTGGTTGCGATTATCGGTATTCTCGCTGCGGTTGCCTTGCCTGCTTATCAGGATTACATCAAGACGGCCAACATGACCAAAGTAACTTCACACTACGAGGAAGCTGTGCGACTTGCACGTGCTACCTTTGTAAAAGGTAACACACAGACGGCACTCAGTCTGACCTCCACGGTTCCAACGGATGCGGCTGGCTGGATCGCTATTTTTAATCCAGGTAGTAATTTGGCTCCCGGCGGCGGGCAGGCATTCCTAGCTGCTGGTGCGAACGACGCACTTGGTGCTGTTGGCGTGAGTGGAGATGGTGATTCAGTAACGATCATCAAGCCTGCTTATCAAGATCTCTCCGGTGCCACTTCAGCGATATTTGGTTCTGCGGAGATGTAGTGATATTCAACTAAATTCAGTTGTTTAAGAGAACCGGGAGTGGCTTGCCTCTCCCGGTTTTTTATGGATGTTTCTTTTTTGAATTTGTAGGCTTTCGGTATACTGTATTATGGGCGGCAGTCAAGACGAGCAACATTCATGCAAATAAAAACTAGAGCACGTGGTTTTACCCTGATCGAACTGATGATTGCGGTGGGCATCATAGGCATCATAGCTGCAATCTCTTTCCCAATGTATGAGGACTATATCGTCAATGCTCGGACCGCTGCGATGAACAACAATATCCAGTCCATTCGCCTGTTTGAGGAAGATCGGAAACTCGAGTTCGGTGAATTTGTTGAAGGAGAATATGACCCTGCCAACCCGGATGCAGCAGGTTCTGGCGCCTGTGCTGATACCGGCACCTGTGGTTTGAAGACCCTGCTGGGTTGGGATCCGCGAACCGGAGCTGATGATGTAATTACCATTGCCGTCGCCTGTGTCGTGGTAGCGACGGCTCCAGAATGCACCAGGAATAGTGCGATCACCATAACCGCCACGCACGCCGAGGGTGGCGATTCTGTTGCAAAGACATTTTAACCAGCCGTACTTAAACCAGCCGTATGGTTTTGCAGTCAGTTTTTCACCACTGATACAGCATTCTTCAACCTTGGATCGGTATGTGGCCGGTTCCAGATCTGCCAATTTCAGTATGCTTGGGGTGGCCCACGAGATACAACCTGGACCATTCTAGTCACTGGACTCTGATCATGGCCTTGCTGAGGCAACTTGCCGAGGTAAACTGTTCGAGCATAAAAACTTACCCGTGGGCTGATTGACTTCATGGGATGTCGGATTAGACGTTGATGCTACACAACTTTCATACCCACACCTACCGATGCAAACATGCCGAGGGGGATGTTGAAGACTATTGCCGTGTTGCCGTCGAGCAGGGGATGTCGACCCTTGGTTTCACCGATCACACCGCTCTGCCTGATGATCGATGGGTCTCGCTGCGAATGTACTATGCGGAACTGCCCGAGTACTCCAGAGCAATCGACCAGGCCCGAATCGATTTCCCGTCTTTAAGGTTGCTGAAGGGTATGGAATGTGAATATATCCCCGAGTTTCATTCTTTTTACCAAGATGAATTGCTGGGGGAATTTCAATTTGACTATCTTATTGGAGGCGCGCACTTCTTCCCAGATCCGGGCGTAGATGAAGGAGCCTCCGAAGATGTCGATCGCTGGCTCAATACCTATGGCGGAACCAACACTTCAACTATGCTGCGTGCTTACTCGGACTATGTCATCGACATGATGCGAACTGGGTTGTTTGACTTTATCGCCCACCCCGATCTGTTTGGAAACTGCTATCTGGAGTGGGATTCAGATACCACGGCCTGCTCCAGAGACATACTCAGCGCGGCTGAAGAACTCAATGTAGGACTGGAGATTAATGCCCTTGGTTTGCGCAAGATTGCTTACAAGAAGGCAGACAATCCTTATCCCATGTATCCCTGGCGACCCTTCTGGGAGGAAGCAACCGATTTTGACGTTGAAGTCATCATCAACTCAGATGCCCATCGACCCGTAGATGTTCAAGCCAGAATGACGGAAGCTTTTGAAATTCAGCAAGATCTTGATCTTTCCTTGATGACTCCGGAATCGATTGGCAACCGAAACGCGAACTAGGTTGTAGCCTAATATGGGGTAAACATATCGGCTACAACCCATGCGAGCTATTTTACAGGTTGTCTACAATACTGCGTAGATTCTCACACTGGCTCAATCGTTCTTCCATTGTGTGCCCGACAAAGCCGACATTAAGTGAGGTGACACCCGACTCCTTCAATTCTGCAAGACGATCGCGGACAAAACCTTCTGGACCGATGAGGGATGTCTTGTCGAAAAATTCCTTCGGAATCGCAGCTTCAGCTCCAGCCTTCTTGCCGCTGAGGTACAGATCCTGAATTTCGGCAGCTTCTTTCTCATAGCCTGCCCTGCTGAAGATATCGTTGTAAAAGTTCTTACCCCGAGCACCCATACCACCAACATAAAGTGCGGTTTGTGGTCGTCCCATGTCCCGCAGGTGTTCAAGGCCTTCGCCAATACCTACACCACCGCCGGAAAAAATCTCCAACGGTGCGCGATTCGGGTCTCGTTTTGCCAGTCCCCTGGCCAGGGCGTCGCCCCAGATATTTTTTGCCTGTGACGCGACATAGAACGCCGGCAGCCAGCCGTCCGCGGCCTCAGCAGTGAGCTCAACACTCTTTTGCCCCAGTGATGCAATGGTAATGGGGATATCATTTCGCACCGGATGATTAATGAGTTTCAGAGGAATGCCAAGCCCTGTGCCCTGATCCTGACGCGACGGCACCTGATATATCTTGCCATCGTGTACCAGCTTTTCCTCACGCTTCCAGACCTTTCGGCAGATTTCTATGATCTCCCGGAGACGTGCTGTGGGCGAAGTAAAAGGAACTCCATGAAAGCCCTCCATCACCTGTGGACCTCCGGCGCCGAGACCCAGCATGGCGCGGCCATCCGAAAGAGAGTCCAGACCCGCCGCCGTCATGGCCAAAAGTGTGGGTGTTCTGGTATAGATAGGAATAATGCCCGAAGCTATGGTGAGTGATTTAGTTTTCGCAGCCAGGTAGCCCATGGCTGTTGGTGCGTCAAAGCTGTAGGCCTCGGGCACAAAAGCCACATCCAGACCTGCCTTCTCCAACTCGGCAATTTCTTCTGAGGCCTTCTTAAACCCAGCGGCGTAGCTCATTAGTGTTGCGATTCGCATATTTTCTTTTCACTCCTGATAAATAAATCTTCTTTGATACACCTATTCAGCCACAACAATGCGCAGGCAGGCAAGAGGCTCTCATGGCGAAGCGCGTCCTCTTGCATTGAATCAAAGCCAGGCCGTTGCACCAAGGACGGTTCCTTAAGGTATACTCCCGCCTCCCAACATATGCCGGAATAGCTCAGTTGGTAGAGCAGTTGCTTCGTAAGCAATTGGTCGGAGGTTCAAGTCCTCTTTCCGGCACCAGTAACCCATTGAATTACAACAATAAAATAGTGTAATAAATTTCTTCATATCTTGAGAATTTTTCTCGGTGCAACCCGAGCACATGTTGATATGAGTGTTGTTGTCTAAATTTGTTATCTGGAGTTCAAGCTTCAATGTCATTAGGTCTTGTAAAGTAGCTCATTGGCTGGGGTAGGAATAGAAGAGGTATTGTGGCCTAAACCGTTCTGCTGCCTTTCTGCTTTGAAATGGTAAGCGGCGCCTTTTGTGGTCTAGATCTTGAAATATTGGTTGGCAGATTACGGCCAGTACCGGAAGTCGTGAATCTCGACCTGCTCACACCAATTATATTCATCCAAATTCAACTTACGTCAGTGGATAACTGATAATTCATCATCGGACACTGAAGGTATTAAGAGGGTGAATGCTGGGATTTGGTAAAAAGTGCAGCTGATATTAGCTTGAGATAAAAGCTAGGCCGAGTGAGCTTCTCCGA
>PVBE010582259.1_pt1 | contig 15692 bp, 10 predicted proteins | sample 1631181 | NCBI WGS metagenome assembly PVBE01 (sample SAMN08397723, study PRJNA350692) | Marine metagenome, whole genome shotgun sequencing project. | isolation source: water | place: Pacific Ocean | collected 2012-04 | reverse complement strand
TCTGGGTCACCGGCGGCCAGGGCTGGGTTCAGGCGGGGAGACCGGATCGAGATGCTGGGCGGACAGCCGCTGATCTCGGTCGCCGACGTTCAGTGGGTGCTGCATCGGGCGAGCAGCAGCGCCAAGATCGCTGGCCGCGTGATCCGCGGCAAGCGCCAGGTCGAGCTCACGCTGGCACTGAAAGAGGGCTGGCGGCGCAAGAGCGATTTCTCCTGGCGGGAGTCGAGCTGGGTCTTGCGCCGGATGACGCTGGGCGGGATGCTGCTCGAACAGCTCTCGGACGCCGATCGTCGACGACTGAAAATGCCACGGAGCCGACTGGCGTTACGTGTCAAGCACCTGGGGCGCTATGGGCCGCATGGAGCGGCCTGGCGAGCGGGCGCTCGCCAGGGCGATATTCTCTTCGCGTACGACGGCCAGACTCAGGCGATGACCGAGTGGCAAATAATGGCTCATGCCATGCGCAAGGCGATGAAGGGAAAACGGATCCTCGTGCGTCTTCTGCGGAAGGGAAAGGTGTACGACATCAATCTGCCGATGCAGTAGAGCGGTCGAGTCTCAGGCGGAGTGGCAGGAAGGCCGCGGCGAAGACGCCGGTCCATCGCAGAAGCTGGGTCCAGGCGATCAGGCGAGGGTCACGGCCACTCCAGCCCGGCAGCAGCAGCAGGTAGAAGGTCAGGCCGCAGAGTAGCGCTGCGCAAGTGCCCCGGAACAAGCCCGAGGCCAGGCTGGCGGCGCAAAGCCAGCTCTGGAGCAGCCCGAAAGCGACCCACATCAGCAGCCAGAGCAGCATCATCGCCGAGCGAGGTCCGATCAGGCCATACAGCAGATAGAAGCTCGCCGAAAGGACGGCGCTGATTGAGATAGCGGCGAGGGTCCCGCGGAGTGGTGCACCGGAGAGCAGACCGAGGTAGGCACCGACCAACCCGAACATTCCCGCGCCGTGCAGCACACCCATCCACCAGGGATGGGGTTTGGCGATCCAGACCCAGAGATAGTCACCCAGGGTGCTGGCTGCTGCCAGGCAGAGAGCACCGACCAGGGCATCCCGCACATCGTGGCGATCCAGCGGCATGGTGGCATTATACCTGGTTCCTGGGCGCCAGAAGGTCACGCGATGAAGGCTGCCTGGCGCTCCAGTCAGCGGAATAGGCGCGTTTTGAGAACGGGTCGTTTACAGACGCCGGTTGGCTGGTCCGGGTAGGTAGGTCTAGAGCTGGGCGAACGGCTGCAGATCATGCACGGACGAGGAAGGCTGGGACACGAACGGTGGAGAGCCTACTGCGGGTCCGCCTGATACGATAGAATCAACCGGCATGACGCGGATGGCTCTCTTCTGGGTTCTGACAGGCCTGCTCCTGTTCCCGCCAGGTGGATCGGCCGGGCAGCTGGTTTATGTCTCTTGCGCCCGGGACAATCGGATCGATGTGCTGGCGATCGACCCCGTCACGGGGCGGTTGAGTGCGTTGTCGCGTCACGTTCTGCGGGGCGCTCCCGGACCGATGGCGGCGTCGCCTGATCACAAGCGGGTCTATGTCGCCACTCGTCGGCGGGAGGGGCGCACCCGCATCTATGAAATAGTCACGCTCGAGCGGCTGCCCAAGGGAGCGCTGCGAACGCTGAGCTCCGCTCGAGTCGACAGTTTTCCGGCGTATCTGTGCGTGGCGCCTAGCGGTGACTTCCTGCTCACCGCGCACTATGGGGCGGGACAGTCGGTGGTCTACAAGATCGACCAGGGAGCTGTCGTGCCGCGGGTCGTCGACCGGGAGCGGACCCTGCGGACCGCCCACTGCATCGAGCTGGATCGATCGGGTACGTTCGCCTTGGTCCCTCACACGGCGCCAAACCGGATCTATCAGTACCGCTTCGACCCCAAGACCGGGCGGCTGTCCGCCAACCAGCCCGCCTTCGTCGAGGGTCCGGACGACCGGCACGACTATCATCAGCCGCGCCATATCCGCCATCATCCTCGGCTTGCGATGGCGTACTCCTCCAACGAGCGGGGGGGAGGCATCTCGGCCTGGAAGTTCGACGCCGAGAACGGGACGCTGGACCGAGTGCAGACGCTGCGGACCTTGCCCCAGGACTTCGACGGCGAGAGCGCCGCGGCGGAAGTTCGGATCACTCCCGACGGCAGGTACGCCTATGTCTCCAATCGAGACAAGACTGACGCAGCCAAAGGGGCCGATACGCTGGCCGGGTTCGCCATCGATTCGACGACCGGGCGGTTGAGTCTGATCGGACACTTTGCCACCGCTCGCTTTCCTCGCTCGTTCACGATCGATCGTCAGGGAGCTTACCTCTACGCAGCCGGACAGCGCGACGCCAATTTGGCCGCCTATCGTATCGATACCACGAGCGGAAAGTTGCTCCCGATCGCTAGCTACAGTGTGGGCCAGCACCCTTCATGGGTGCTCTGCCTGCCCGAGTAGCGCCTCGATCTCCTCGAGGACTCGAACCTGATCGGCGAACTGCTCGAGCGTCACGTCGAGACTGATGCCCTCCTTGCTCTCGGCGTAGCGGTCCCAGCCAGTCCGGTACTGATCGAGCAGGGTAGTCCCGCGGACCCGATCGAGATACGCGATTGCACCGATCGCGGCACACTGGTCGAAGATCAGGTCGGAGCGGTCCAGGTAGTAGTCCAGGTAGCGGCAGAGGATCGCAGCGGTGACCGGAGTGGCGAAGCGGGCCAGAGCCAGACAGTAGCTTCGTCCCGCATAGGGGATCTCGCTGCGCAGCAGGTGACCACCGATGGGATGCGCGAATTGCTCGAACTGGCGAAGGCCGGCGAGGTAGGCCCCGGCCACCCGAGCCCTCCAGCTGCGCTCGCAGAGTAGTCGCCAGACCAGCGCGGGCTGGATCTGGTTCCATCGAACTGCGAGGGCAGCCTCGAGTCGCTCCCGGGTGATGGCGAGGCAGAACGGCTCGATCCAGGTCCGAATCAAGTCTGCCGTCAGCGTGGCTTTCAGCGGTGCAGGCGGCGCCCAGTAGTCAAAGAACGGGCCGGGTCCGCCGATGACGACCCGCCGCCATGGATCGCCCGGCGACATTTCGTTACTGCCGGGATTCGCGCTCCACTCCAAGAAGGCTAGCCTACCCGCTGCCAGTCTTGGGCTCAAGCGGCGGCCCGGGGTGATGAGATGGTTCCTGGGCCAAAAATCCTCGGAAATCCGCTCGCGATAACGATCAGCCAGCGCCTAGAATCCGGGCCGATGAACAAACGGTTGATCTGCTGCCTGCTCGTGTTTCTCATTCCACTGCCGATACTGTTGGCCGAGGATTGGAAGGCGGATGTGGCGTCCCTGACTCAGGGGGTGACGCGGCTGGACAAGGCCGGTATTCCGGGCCCGATGGTGGTGTTCGGCAAGAGAGCTTTTCCGGTTGCCCTCGGTAAGATGGGCGGTGGCCGCCAGGTGCTGATCGCTGCGGCCCGTTACGGTGGCGGGCGCGTCGTGGCTTTCGGACACGGTGGCTACCTGAGTCCGGATGGAGCCGGCAAGGGACGGCTGCTCGAGAACGCCGTTCGCTGGTGCCTGGCTCGAAAGGCGGGCAAGGTCGGGGTGGTGGGTAATGACCGGCTACTGGCTCGCCTCCAGCGGGCGGGGCTGGATGTGGTGGCTGCCACGAGCGGCGGACTGACCGGGCTGGCGGTGCTGGTGGCGGACGCGCACCATCTGCGCAAGGGCCATCTCGACGACCTCGAGGCGTTTGTCAAACGAGGCGGGGGGCTGGTCACCGCGAGCCTGGGCTGGGGCTGGAAACAGCTCAATCCGGGCCGGACGTTGCTGGTAGATCACCTGGGCAACCGACTGCTGGTTCGCGTCGGGCTGGTCTGGGCCGATGGCTATCTCGAGACAACGGCCGGCAAGCAGTTCGCAGTGGGTCAGGCTCCGGGTGCACTGCTGCATGCGGGATTGGCCATGGACGCCCTGCTCGAACATCAGGCGGGAAAGGCTGAGCTGGCGGATGCAGCGATGACGCAGGCCGCGGCGACACTGACCACCGCGGTTCGCAGTTTGCCCGCGGGTTCGTCTCTGCTGAGCCGATTGGCCAAGCAGGCAGACGGCGGTCAGACCAGACAGCCGACCGACAAGCAGCCGCTGCGCCCGAGTGACGCTCTGGCGCGTGTGGTCTTGAGCTATCAGATCGCACGAGCGCAGCGAGTGCCGGCCAAGCAGGTCCGGGCGCACCCGGCCGCCAGAGATTTTCCGGGTGTGCCTCCGGCCGGTGCCGCTGCCCAGACACGCACTCTGCAGATCGACACCCGGATACCGGACTGGCATGGAACGGGGCTCTACGCCGCACCCGGTGCGCTGGTCACTGTAGCCATGCCGGCCAAGGTGGGGCAGGGATTCCGGGTTGTCATCGGCTGTCATCGCGATCAGATCTGGCACAAACCGAGCTGGCGCAGGGCGCCGCGTATCACTCGCAGCTTCGACGTGACATCGGCCCGGACCGAGGCGGCGTGCGCCTTCGGTGGGTTGATCTTTATCTCTGTCCCGAAAGGCCGGGGCAGTCTGGGCACGATCGAGGTGACGATCTCTGGCGGCATTGCTGCTCCGCACTACGTGCATGGAGTCACGTCGCTCGAGGCCTGGCGGAAGACGATCCGCCACCACCCTGCACCCTGGGCCGAGATCGGTTCACGCAAGATGATTGTCTGTGTGCCCTCATCGATGGTGCGCACGCTGGACGATCCCGATGCGCTGATGCAGATCTGGGACCGGGTAGTCGACCTGAACAAGGAACTCTGCGGACGATCCGCGGCGGCGCAGCGGCCGATGCGGATGGTCTGCGACCGCCAGATCTCGGCCGGCTACATGCACGCCGGTTATCCGATCATGACGCATCTGGACCAGCAGCAGAATCTGGTCGACGCGGCCCACCTCAAGCAGGGCAACTGGGGTTTCTTTCACGAGATCGGTCATAACCATCAGCACCGGGACTGGACCTTCGGCGGAACCGGCGAAGTGACCTGCAACTTGTTCACGCTCTACGTCTTCGACAAGCTGTGTGGCGTCTCGCCAGCGAAACATCCGCGAATGAAGCTCGAGTCTCGACGCCAGCTGATGGGACGCTACTCGTTCGACAATCCAGACTTTTCTCAGTGGCAGCGCAGTCCGTTTCTGGCGCTGGTGATGTATGTCCAGCTGCAGCAGTCATTTGGCTGGAAGACCTATCAAAGGGTGTTCCGGGAGTACCTGGGTTTGAGGGCGCTCCAACGACCGCGATCCGAGATGCACAAGCGGGAGATGTGGATGACTCGTTTCTCGCTGGCCAGTGGTCGAGATCTCGGGCCGTTCTTCGAACTCTGGGGTGTGCCGACGACGAAAAATACGCGCGACAAGCTCTCCGATCTGCCGGGTTGGTTTCCCGAGGAGATTCCCCCTCGCTACCGGAAGCGCTGACTCGATGCTGATCCACCGACTGGTCCGTTTTTACCGCGGCTTGCGCAGACGGAGGACGTTCGGGCTAGCGTTCATTGCGGGGATGCTGTCGGTGTGCCTGCTGGGCAATGCAGTCTGCTTCTACTATTTCGACGGGGTCGACAAACAGCTGGGGTTTGGCGACGCGATCTGGTACAGCGTGATCTCGATCACCACCATCGGCTATGGGGACTTCTACGCCAGCAGCGCTGGGGCACGGATCGGCACGTTTGCGTTCATCGTGGTGCTGGGCTTGGCGACCTTTTCGGTCACGCTGGGCATGATGATTGACTGGGCCACCGAGGTGGCGAACAAGGGGCGACGAGGCATGAGCAAGATCATTGCGAACGACCACATTCTGATCGTCAACTTTCCCTCGGCATCGAGAGTCGGCCAGCTGATCAGCGAGCTGCGCTCGGATCCCGAGCATCGTCGTCGGGAGATCGTCATCGTCACTGACCAGATCGATGAGCTGCCGTTCGAGATCAAGGACGTATTGTTCGTCTACGGATCGGTGCTCGAGCGGGAAACCTACGAGCGGGCGCATATCGGCAAGGCCTGCCTGGCCGTCATCCTGGCCACCAGCTATGCCGATTCCAACAGTGATGCCGTCGTGGCTTCGGCGGCGTCGGTGATGGATACGATCAACAGCGAGCTGCACATCGTCGCCGAGTGCCTCAACGTGGCGCACCGCATGCTGTTCGACTCGGTCAACTGCAACTCGCTGGTCTTCAGCATGCAGGTCTCTTGTAACTTGCTGGCCCAGGAGGCGCAGGATCCCGGCATCTCCCAGCTGGTCGACACAATCTCGAGCAACCAGCGAGGAACCACGCTCTACAGCACCCTCGTCTCCGGTTCGCTGGATTCTCGCAGTTACCAGGACCTGGCCAAGAGCCTGCTCGATCGGAACATCAACATGCTCTGTGTCAATCGCGGGGAACAGAGCCTGACCTCCTTCGTATCGCTGATGCCTGCGGATGGGGACCAGGTGATCTATGCCACCGACAGGCGAATGACGTGGTCGGAGCTGGTGGCTAACTGACCTCCCGCCGCGTCGCGATTGACGCGGTGCGTTATTTCGGCTTGCTAATTCTCGATCGCCCCTTATAGTGCGCGACCTATTTAGGAGGCGACGATGACCAGATATCTGCTGCTGCTGTCCCTGCTCCTGCTGAGCAGCTGCCTTGAGGAGAAAAGCGATGACCCTCCGACCCCCCCGGTCAAGCCGGTGGCGTATAGCAGGGACTCCTGGTTGATCCGGGGCGAGCCGACGCTGCTGCTGTCAGGGACGTTCGACACCTATCGGATTCCCCCCGCAGAGTGGGAACGTCGCCTGCGCATGATGCGTCAGGCCGGTCTGAACACCGTCGATCTCTACGTGGCCTGGAACGTCCACGAGCCCAAACCGGGGGAGTTCGATTTCACCAGTCCACGGGCCGATCTGGAGCGCTTCTTCGCCCTCTGCGAGAAGCTCGGACTTTATGTCTATTTTCGGCCAGGGCCGTTCATCTGTAACGAGACGGATGGTGGCGGTCTGCCGGCCTGGCTGTTCGTCGACACCACCGAAGATGCCAGTGAGGAGGAGGACGGAAAGGTCCGGGTGCGTGAAAAGGACGCCGACTTTCTCAAGTACGTGTCTCGCTACTTCGGCATGATCAACAAGATCGTCAAGGCGCATCAGCTGACCGACAGCGGAGGCTGTGTGATTCTCTACGCGCTGGCCAACGAGCATGACTGGTATGCATTGATGCGTCAGCTCTATCGGCTGGGAACGCCCCCCGATGTTCCAGCCTACATGAGTGCGTTGCGGGACATGGTGCGCGATGATGGGATCACGGTGCCCCTGACGACGGCCCAGGGCGAGGGAGTCAGCTGGCACGGAACCGGCAACGTCAGCGGGATCGTGCCCTGCCCAAACCTCTACGACGTTCGGGCAGCTAGTTCGATCGAGGGCAAGGTCCACGAAGTCCTCGCGACCATGCACTCGGCGCACTCCCCGGACATGCCCAGCCTGATCTCGGAAACCGAGCGTAGCGCTACCCGGGTGGCCCGGGTGATCTATGGTGGAATGGATGGCATCAACCTGTTCAACTTCAACGGTTTTCCGGTGGCTGGCTACGAGAACGGGATGACGCTGGATTTCAGCCTGGGACTGGGGCTGACCCCGGCCAACTTGCTGAGCACCCTGCGCGATCCCAAGATCGGCTATTTCCCGGGGCAAATCGACTATCGCTGCCCGATCTCGGCCCGGGGCAGCCTGCGCGAGAAGTACTACCGGATCCGTCGCGTGGCTCAGCATTTTTCCGCGCTGTCGAGCGAGATTGCCGCCGCGGGGGTCGCCAAGCGCGGGTTGGCCGTTTCGAATCTCAAGCTGGGTACACTCGAGGGTGGAAAGCGCACCGTCTACTGGCTCCAGAATGGAGCGACCCGATTTTTCGGGTTGCTCAACCAGACCGATGCGCCACAGTCCACCACGGTCACGATCGACGGGGAAACCTGGCCGCGATTTTCGAAGATGATCGTCGGTACGGGCGTTGCGCGGGTCGGGGCGCCCCACGAGAAGTGGGTCAGCAAGCAGCTGGTCCACCGGCTGCCGCTGGCCAAGGGGTATCCGATGCTGGAGTACAGCAGCAGCGAGCTGTTCACTCGCTTCACTGAGGGTGGCCGAACCGTAGTCGTACTGTCGGGTGGTGCGGGCACTCCGGGAGAGCTCTGTCTGAGCGGGATGGCGGGCGCGACGCTGCTTCATGACAGTCTGGCTGGCACGCTGCACGAGAAGGGCGATCGCTGGACCTGGAGCTACAGCCATACCGCGGACAGACTGCTGGTGTTCGATGTCGGCGGAAAGAAACTGGTGCTGTTGATCACGACGACCGCCGAAGCCGGACGGCTCTGGCGCCTGACCGACCCGTCTGGAAAGACCTGGCTACTCTCCGATGCCCGCTTCGCTTCCAAGGTGGGGAGCGGGCCATCTTTCGACGCCGAGTGGGACGGTGGGGGTGACGGAACGGTGCTGGTGCTCGGTCCGCGGGCGCCCAAGGAGCTGGTGCTGGGAGGTTCTTCGCTGGTTGGCAAGCGTGTCCCGTCCGCTGGCGCCTGGATCGGCAAGGTGGCGGTCTCGCCGGTCTATCCACCAGCGCCGGCGCTGGGTGGAGGAATGGCGGTGTCCGAACCCGAGGCGGACGACAGCGGCTGGTCGGCGACCGATTCGGGTCCGGCCAAGCTCGAGGCGCTGGGGATCTACAAGGGGCATGCCTGGTACCGCACCGACTTCGAAGCGACCAGTCTTCCCGGGACCCGGGTTTACTTTCGCGCCGGCAAGGCGGCGGGCATCATCTCCGGCTGGCTCAACGGAAAGTACTTCGGCACGGCGTTTCCCAAGGGCACCGGGCTGGAGATGTCGATCCCGCGCAAGCACTTCAAGCTGGGCAAGAACGTCCTCGCTTTCAGGGTTCAGATCTGGGGTCACTCGAGCTTCGAGATCCCGACCGTCCCGGGGGTGCTCGACTTCCCTGCGCTGCAGGTGGCCTTTCCGCGAGGACTGTGGGATGGGGCGAGCCTGGCCAGCATGTTCGACATGTGGAAGGTATCGCTTTCCCTCCCCTGGCGTTACCGGGCTGGTCTGCACGGAGAGCGTCATCACTGGGCTGGGGCAGTCGACCCCGCTGGGGCGGTCGAGGCGAAGCTGCCGCTGTCGCTCTCTTCTGGGGCGACCGTCTGGTACCGGACCACGCTGGCGGGCCCGACGCTGCCCCCCAAGACGCTGCGGGCGCCACTGGTGCTGGCGCTCGAGGGTGAGGGGCTGATCGCGACGGTTTTCGTCAACGGTGTCCTGATCGGGCGTTGGATTTCTGACAACGAGACCCTGGCCAGCGACAGCTACGGCAACGGTCGGCGCGACCAGTGGGTGCCCGAGGAGATCAGCTACGATGAGATCTACGTGCCGCGCTCGCTGCTGCACGGTGGCACCAACGTCGTCGCATTGGCGCTGGAGAGCCTGGTCAAGGGACCCTATGCCAGAAGGGGCGCGGTCTCCAGCAAGCTCCGCTCGCTCTCGCTGCGTTACTCGGCGGACGGTTTCGACAAGACCAAGGATGGCGGGCATCTTCGCAGCGTCTCCTTGCCGCTGACCGTGCACGAGTGAGATGCCAGCCAGAGCGGGTCGGAGAGACCATCGAGCTCGAGAAACGCTGAAAGCGCGTGGCCCATGCGGTAAAGTAACAGCATGGCTGTTCGACCGCTGATGATGGTCTGGACCTGGCTGCTGATGTCGCTGGCTGGGTGCAATGCGCTGGCTCAGGAGCTCGCCAAGGACCGGTACGGAGACGTACTGCCGCGGGGGGGGCTCAAGCGTTTCGGCACGGTTCGGCTGCGCCACGCTGGCACCGTCTACGCGGTGGCCGTTTCTCCGGACGGCAGGGTGATTGCCTCGGTCGGCCAGGATGACATGGCCCACCTGTGGGACATGGCCACCGGCCGGGAATTGAGGCTGTTGAAGGGGCATACCGACGATGTCGAGAGTGTCGCGTTCTCTCCCGACGGCAAGCTGCTGGCGACCGCCAGCGAGGATCGGTCGGTCCGGATCTGGGAGGTCGGGACTGGCCGGCTACGCCGAAAGTTCCTTGCCCACGGGGAGGAGGTCAGGGTGGTCCGCTTTTCACCGGATGGCAAGCTGCTGGCCACCGGGGGCGACGACGATGCGGTGATCCTCTGGGATGCGGTCAGCGGAAAGAAGCTGCGGCTCCTCTCGGGGCACGATGACGACCTCAGCTGCCTGGCCTTCAGTTCCGACGGCAAGCATCTGGCATCAGGCGGGCAAGACGACGTGGTTCGCTTGTGGGAGGTGGCCAGCGGTAAGCAGCGGTTCGAGTTGAATCACGATGGCGATGTTTACGCGGTCTCATTCTCGCCCGACGGCAAGCTCCTTGCCTCTGTCAGCGGCGACGAAACCGCGCGGCTCTGGGACGTCGAACAGGGCAAGCAGGTGAAGAAACTGACTCACGCATCGAGTGTTCGCGCGGTCGCCTTCTCGCCAAATGGCACGCTGCTGGCCACCGGTGGGGTGGAGAAGACTGTCCACATCTGGAACCCGATGACCGGCAAGCGTGTGCGCCAGGGCCCCAAGTCAAACCAGGGCATCCGCGACCTGTCGTTCAGCCCAGATGGCAAGTATGTCGTTGCAGCGGTTGGGTACGGGATCAAGCTGCTCGATGTTGCTAGTGGTGCAGAGGTGCGCGAACGGCCCGGCCACACCAACCGGGTCTACTGTCTGGCTCTCTCGCCGGATGGTAAGCGCCTGGCTACGGGGGGGCGCGATAATCGGATCACACTCTGGCAGGTGGACTCGACCCAGCGTGCCAGCGTGCTCTCCGGTCATGCCAAACCCGTCTGGGCCCTCGCCTTTCTACCCGGAGGTAAACGACTTGTCTCGGGTGGGAAGGACGGAATGATCCGCTACTGGGATTTGGTTTCGGGTCGGCAGCTGTCGAGTACAAAGGCTTACAGCAAATTCATGTTTGCGCTGGCCCTGGCACCGGGCGGCCGCAGTCTGGCATCGGGCGGGGGGGACAAGCAACCGGTGATCTGCTGGGATCCTGTCTCTTGCAAGCGCAAGGCGGGGTTCGCCGACATCAAGAAGGGGCGGACCTTTTCTCTGAGCTACTCGCCGGCCGGACGGTATCTAGCCTGTGGCGAAGCGAAGGTGGTGCGCGTGCTGGACGCGCGCACCGGCCGGGAATGGCAGAAGCTCACCGGGCATGGTGGCAACGTCTACGCGGTGGGTGTGTCTGCGGATGGCGGCACCTTGGTCTCCGGGTGCGACGACGATCAGGTGAGGGTCTGGGATCTGATCACTGGAAAACTCGTGTTCACGCTGAAAGGACACACCGCGGACGTCTATTCGGTGTCGATCTCGCCGGATGGTCGGACCTTCGCCAGCGGCAGCGAGGATGGCACGATCAAGATATGGGATGCAGCGACCGGTCGCCCACTGAAGACGCTACGGGGTCACCGGGGTGAGGTCTACAGCGTGCGCTTCGGCCGTAGCTCGGGCCGGCTGTTCAGCGCCAGCGAGGACACGACCGCGCTGCTGTGGGATCTGGCCCCCGCGGGTCTGAAACCGACTCAAGCGCAGGTCGCTCCCGCGCGGCAGTCGTGGCCGGCGCTGTGGAATACCCTGGGCGGCACCGACGCGGTCGCCGCCTACAAGGCCGGGTGGTCCCTGTCACGTGGTGGGGATGATCTGGCGATCTTCATCGGCAAGCAACTCGCGCCAGCTACCGGCGTTGCGCAGCAGCGGATCGACGAGCTGATCCGACAGCTCGACGATCCGAGCTACAAGGTCCGTCAGCGTGCGTCCCGGTCACTCTGGAAGCTGGGGCCGCTGATCATTCCGCAGCTGCGCCAGGCGAGCGGAAGAAAACTCTCGCTAGAGGCCAAGAGCCGGGTGCAGCGAGTCCTCCAACAATTCGAGGACAAGCCGTTCCTGATCACGGGCGCCACGTTGCTGGCCAGGCGTGGGGTCATGGTGTTGCAGCGCATCGGCACGGCCGAGGCCAGGCGGGTTCTCGGTGTTTTGGCCAAGGGGGCGCCCGGAGCGGTGCAGACCCAGGCTGCAGCGGCTGTGCTGAGGCAGGTCGCCGCAGCGCGCAAGCAGCGCTGATCTGGGCCGGCGCCCACTGACTTTCCCTATTACCGGGCAGGCAGGAGCCTGCGCTGGTCGGGTACGGCGCCGACGCGGCGAGCCTTCGGCCCTCCGGTCAGTCGGGTTTCTTGCAGACCACGTCGATCACCTTCTCTGGCTTCCAGCGCAGCAGGCCCGCGACGACAATTGGGAGCCATGCGGTGAGTCCTATCGCTGCCAGCATTGCGATACCGAGTCCCAGGAAGCCGATCGGGCCAGTGCTGAAATACAGAAAAGCCGAACCGCCCAGCAACAGGTAGAAGGGAGTCCGGATCAGCCCTCGAAGCAAGCTGGCCAGCACGCTGCCGCGGGTCTGTTTATCGGAGCGCGTCATGTCGTCGGATCGGGCGAACCACAACGAGGTGAGGCTTCCCTCGGCCAGATGAAAGATGAGTGCAGCTGTCGCTGTGCCGACGATGAACGCCAGGTCGAGCGGGGCTGGCAGGTAGACCAGTCGCAGGTAGAGCAGCAGACTCAGCGCGGCAAGGCCCGCGAAGAGGATCAACGCTGCCATGATCTTGCCACGGATCACCTGCTGGGGCGTGACGGGGGCCAGAAAGTAGGCTCGAACCCCCGCGCCGTCCCATCCCCAGTGATTCCTGCTGTAGCGGTCGAATATCGCGAGAAAGAAGAGGAACAAGAGCGCTAGACCGGTGAGTCCATGGACCGGCCTGAGCGCAGGCAGGTCCTTGGCCAGCAGCCTGAAGATGGCGTAGGGCAGCGGGAGCATCGAGAGCAACAGCCCATCCCGAGCGAGGTTGCTGCGCAGCAGATATGTCAGCTCCTTGCCGATTACCGCATTACGCAATCTGCCCGGTATGCCGGAGCCCTCGCGGTTCACACCGGACGGTCCGCTGTCTCGCGCGAGGACCGCATGTTCGACCGACCAGCGGACGTCCAGGCGCTCCGCGCCTGCAGCGAGCAGCCACATCGCGGCGATCGAGAGCAGCCACCAGTGCACCCGCCCCGTGATGACGACGCTGGCCAGTCCAGCCGCAGCCCAGCCGGAGGGCAGGGTGAGCACGGCGGCGCGAGGGATCCAGTTCGGTGAGTTGCCGTAACTCAGACCGTAAGCTGCGGCGATGCTTGGCACGAGGATGCCGACGAACATGCAAGCCTGCAGAAGTCGGCCCCTGCCCTGCAGAGCGTGGCGTGCCGTGCGGCTTAGATGTAACAGCGTTGCATTGCACGCCAGGAAGGTGAGCGCGGTCAGGCCAATGAGCAGACCTGCACCCGTTGAGGCGATCAGCCCACCGATCGTGAATGCCAGGAAACCGGGAACGAAAAACAATACCATCGGCTCGCTGAAGGTCAGCCTCGAGTTCCATGTTGCGATTCGTTCGGGGGCGATTGGCAGGATCAGGTAGCGCCGCAGGTCGAACAGGTCCACCCCGTCGGTCAACTTGGCCAGCTGGGGACAGATCTGCCAGAAAACAAACAGGCCAAGAAGCATGATGTGCAGTGGGTGCGGCTGTGGGTCGAGGACCCAATGGTAGGCCAGGAAGCCAAAGACGACAGCGCACATCACCGACAGGGCAGCGATCGCGCAGTACATCAGGATCTTGGCCAGCTTCTCCATGATCTGGGGGATCGTGCGCGTGGAATTGACCAGCAGGAGGTAGCGCAGCCAGAGGAGGGTGCGCAGCTCAGTCATCAGTCGGGTCGCCGCCCTGCAGCCAGGAGAGCTGGTCGGCGCGACTCTCGTCGGCCCCGACGACGGAGAGGAAGATCTCCTCGATCGTTCGCTGGCTGCCTGCGTGCTGCCAGTCGTCGACGGCGCCCTGCGCTACCAGGCAGCCTCGATCGATGATCCCCACATGGGTGCACAGTCGCTCGACGATCTCGAGGATGTGGCTGGTCAAGAACACCGTCGCGCCCTTGGCGACGACAGCCTGCAGCACGTCACGGATCTGCCGCGAGACGATCGCGTCGATCCCCTCGAACGGCTCATCGAGAAAGTAGATATCCGGGTCGTGGATCAGCGCGGCGGAGACGGCCAGCTTCTTGCGCATGCCCGCCGAATACTGGATCACGAGTTTGCCGGCGTGTTCCTCGAGCTCCATCATCCCGATCAACTCGGCGGATCGGTCGGTGATCACCTGCCGGTCGAGTCGATGGATTCGGCCGACGAACATCAGGTACTCCCGGGCCGTGAGGTGCTCGAACAGGCTCAGGCCCTCCGTAACCACGCCGATGCGGCGTTTGATCGGTAGCATATCGGACCAGATGTCGTGCCCCAGAATCAGGCCGGTTCCGCTGGTTGGCCGAATCAGCCCGGTGAGCATCTTGATCGTCGTCGACTTGCCTGCTCCGTTGGGCCCGAGAAATCCGTAGAAGCAGCCGCGGGGCACGCGCAGAGCCACCCCGTCGACGGCGCGGAAGGGTCCGAAGTCCCGTACGAGTTGGTTGGTTTCGATCGCCCAGTCGCTCACGACTACTCTGCGCGCTGGGCGAAGAAGCGGTGAACCGGCGTTGCTTCCCGCCGGCACTTCCACTCACGCCGGGAAAGCTGCTCACATGGAGGGCGGCGAGCGGACCCCTCCGTCAGGGTCAGTCGGGTCAGGTTGGATTGGTCGGCGAGGCAGCGTTCGATCTCCTCCGCGTAACGGACAACGTCGGTTGCCAGATGCAGCAGTCCTCCGGGCCGTAGCGCCCGTACGGCATCGGCCAGGAAGGGGCCATCGATCAGCTGTCTTTTGCGGCGCTTGGCCGGGTCCAGCCAGGGGTCCGGAAACAGGACCTCGACGATCTGGATCGAGTCGGCTGGCACGGCGCCGGCGAATGCGGTGCGCGCGTCGATCCGCCAGGCCAGTAGATTGCCCAGGCCGTGTCGCGCTGCTCTGGCCTGGGCCTGCTCGACCCGCCGCCTGCGCACCTCGAGTCCGACCACACGCCAGCCGGGGTTGTGCTGGGCCGTCGACTGCAGGCGCCGCCCGTGGTCGAAGCCGACCTCCAGCAGTACTGGCTCGGCACCGGCGATGAACGAGCGGAAGGTCACCACCTCGGGACGAATGTGGGGTAGCCTGATCAATCGGCTGCCGTTCAATGCACCGGGCACGTCCCTGTAGTCGTGTCGCGCGTGAGTGTCGCTCATTTCAGCAGGTCAGGGGCCGAGGCTGTCTGGTAGCGATACGGTCCAGCGGTCGGTCGACGATCGGCTGCGGTCCTTTGCCATGTGTGCAGTATCGCGGCTGCGTCTCGCGCGTCAAGCGCGGGCGCCTGCCCGGTGCGCGAGCCGACCACAACTTCCTCCTCGGGGATTCCCGGGGTCGGTTCCTCGACCAGCTGGTGACCGAGATCCAGCAGCAGTGGGGTCTGTGACGCCGCCGAGTCTAGCCGGACGACGGGGCTTTCAAGCAGGGCAGCCGCCGATTTAGACAACCGCTGCCCAGCTGGGTGCCATCAGAGACAGCGAAAAGCTCGCAGCAGTTCATTCAGCCGACTTGAACTGGAAGGTGCTGCGGTTCTTGCGCCACCAGCGCCGCCAGGCCTTGGTGTCCTTGCCAAAGTCCTTGCCGGTGAGCCGCTCCAGCGCGGAGATGATGACGTGCTGGTAGACATTGACGTACTGGCCGTCGATCTTG
>PVBE012720807.1_pt1 | contig 15693 bp, 8 predicted proteins | sample 1631181 | NCBI WGS metagenome assembly PVBE01 (sample SAMN08397723, study PRJNA350692) | Marine metagenome, whole genome shotgun sequencing project. | isolation source: water | place: Pacific Ocean | collected 2012-04 | reverse complement strand
GAACATGGCATCGCCACGCTTGTGATGGAGGGCGTTGGGAAGGTGTTCCCAGTTCACGAGGTCCTTGCTGACACCATGGGCCCAGGTCATGTTGCCCCAGGGCAACCCGACCGGGTTGTGCTGCAGGTACAAATGCCACTCTCCCTCGTAGTAAACCATGCCGTTGGGGTCGTTGTTCCAGCCCACACGCTGGGAGAAGTGGAACTGCGGGCGCTTCGGTTCATCACCCCAGTTCTCCGAACCAGGGACCGCGTCAGCCTGCTGGACCATCGCGAATCCTTCCTCGGAAAGCCCGCCGATGTTCAGAGTTGCTTCCTTGCCCTTGTACTGGGAGATGTCAAAGAACCCCCACCAGCTGACTTCCTCTTCTTTCGCAGCCAGCGGTCCTACAACAAAGCGTACTGTCTTCTCGTCGACCACCAGGCTGATCTGTGTCTTGGGCCCCCGGTTGTTGATCGGAAGAAGAATGAACTGCTTTTCGCATTTGAAAGTCGCTGTTTTTGCATCGCCAGACGGTGCAGGCCTCCTCCTGGGACTGTGCTTCGTGATCTTGACTTTTGCCGCGTCTATCGGCTCGATGACTTTGGCCAGGGCCTTGTCGGATGTCGTGAAGTTGTCAGCGTTGATGTGCCCCCATCCGCCAGCTTCATTATCAAGCAGTACGATCTTCGCTTTCTTGTTCTTGAAATTCTTTACGTTGGCGGATACTGCGTACATGGTCTCACTGGATGCGCCGGAAGCGAGGTAGTAGATTTTCTCATCGACCACCAGACGAACCGAGGTGTTCTTGTGGGGCCCCGCGCCAACGAGAAAGTTGATGAAGTCCTTTTCTATCTTGAACTCGTTCGACGTGAGCCGGCCGGTCAGCTTATCTCCCTGGGTAGCACCCTTGGTGCCCTTTTTGCCCGTGAAGGCCTCGTACGTGCCTATCCAGTAGTCGCCCGCGTGATTGCTCTTATCGGAGCGCCCGCGCGCGGCCGGATTGTCACCCTTTGTCGGCTGCATCTTGAAGGCCTCGCCTTCGGCAGTCCAGTTCTTCAATGTGCCCGTTTCAAAATCACTGTTCTCGAACAGGAGAGTGGCATCCGCCGCCAAAGCTGCACTCGCCGCGATCATTGTAGCTAACAGGGTCAGTGTCCACTTGCACATGTTCATACCTCCTTATTGCGTTTCGTTAGTTCTGCCGGACTGAATCGCCCTTCGAAAAGTAGACAGAATACTCTCGGCGCCAGGGAGAATCAAGACAACTGAAGCCAGAGCATTTTCCGCTGTTAGATATTTTCTGACAGGATTCTGGATGATTAGAGAAGATGTGCTTTGCGCTAATCTCTTCTCCCCATCCATACGAACTATGGCAGAAACTTGATGCTGGTTTAGCACAGGAATGGACAGATAATGGCAGAATCTAAGCAAACATGAACCAGCGGCAAGTTTATGCCACAATCGCAACTTGTCCGCCGTAGCCTCGGCGAAGGAGGATCCCTCTCATCATCTTCAATCCTGTCAAAAAGCTCTCTAACTATATGATTCCTGCGGTTGTGCACAGCTAAACCGCCATTTTCAGCGGGGCGGGGGCATGCGCTTTCATGCCGGCAGATGCCTGCATTCCATTCGCTTGGTCCACCTCGTAGCGGTGGACCTACTTCTCCTTTCCAGTACGTCCACCGCTACAAGGTGGACGGCGCGCAGCAAAGCGCCTACTCCGCCTTGACATCGTAGCAGTACAGGTTTTCGGCGTAGCGCAGGTATAGGCGCCCGCCGGCGACCACGGGGTGCGCCCAACTTGGACCGCGTCCCGCAACACTGAATTCGCCTTTCTGTTCGAACCGGTCGGGACTACAGGAAACCAGGCCCATCTTTCCTCCACTCTCGCCGAACGTGTAGATCATTCCATCGGCATAGCACAGCGACCCCTTGCCAACCCCCTTCGCGTTCCACTTCACCCGGCCTGACTTCAACTCGAGGCACGTCCATCCACCGCCGTGGTTACCATAGATGTAGCCTTTGTGAATAATGAAACCGCCGTGGTGGCAAACCAGTTCCTTCGTGCGCCAGGCTTCGCCGGCCGACCCGCCGGCGGTCAGTTTCATGCAGATGCCACCCTTGCCGTAGCCGTTGGACCAGAACACGTGGTCATCGGCATAGGCAGGCGTGGGAACGTTGGCGGTGTTGTTGGCACTGAAATCAGTGGACCACAACAGCTTGCCGTCTTTCACGTTCAGCGCAAATAGACCTCCGCCGTTTCCATTGATCAACATGGATGTCGAGCCATGTTTTATGAGAATGGGCGAACAGTATTGTGCCGAGCCGCCATTCCCGGAACTCTCCCATAAGGTGCGCCCGGTTTTCTTGTCCAGCGCAACCATGCTCTTGCGCCTGCCGGGAGACGCATAGACCTGGCCCTCGTTGACCAGCAGCGACTCGGAATAACCCCACCCCCCCGGCCGCCCGCCGAAATCCGCCATGTCGCGTGTCCAAATCTCCCTGCCGTCTCTCGTCCTGTAGCAGGCGATTTTGCCGTTGCCTGACAGAAGATACAACTCGTCACCGTCAATTGTAGGTGTTGCCCGGGTTCCGGAATGGTTCTTTGTCCATGACGGCCCATGCGTGATCGTCCAGCGTGATTTCCCGTTAAGGTCGTAGCTGAACAGCCTGAGTTGTTCGCTGATGGCACCCGTCACATAGACGCTTCCCGATGCAACCGCTACGCCGGAATAGCCCTCGCCAATGTCGTTCTTCTCCCACAGCCGCTTCGGTCCGCCAGGTGGCCAGGATTTCAGGAGCCCGGTTTCCGTCGATTTGCCGTCGCGCGACGGCCCTCGCCATCCGGGCCAATCCGTGCCGGAAGAAGACGATTTGGTACCGGCGCTTCTACGCAGGCTGTCAACATACGCGATGTCCTCAGACGAAAGGGCGCTAAGACCAACGCGAAATTCTTTTCCCGATTCGTTTCGCAAAACGACCTGCGAACCCGTCTGCCTGATCAGCCTGGCCGTGATCTGCGTTCCCTTCCGGGATGTCCAGGTACGATACCCGATGGGCGCTGCCTGTGCCCACGCGCAATGAACTGAAGTCATCACAACCAGAATACTAACGAACGTCTTAATAGCCGGCGGAATCGACAATCTCATCATGCACCCTCCTTGTTTGACACAAGCGCAACGGCCCGCTGGTCACGTGAATATAGCACGCACAGGGGCGCCGCGCCAATGGGGGAGAAGAGCATGTTACGATGTGGAGTTCTTTTTGACAGGATTTGGGATGATTGAAGATGATGGGATTGTGGCATGAATTCGAAGGTGGTTCCTGTTCTAGCTTGCATGTAACCTATTCTTGCGAGTATCTGCGGTAACCACCATCGAATTCCTGCCACGGTCTGCAGTGGATGGGAGAAGACATGCTCTGCTTCGATCTTTTTCCCTATCCATTGAGAACCGTGGCATGAACTTGATCCTGGTTTCGCAAGAAGATGGTACAGGAATGGTTAATTCAGAGTGCAAATGAAACCAGGGTCAAGTTCATGCCACAATTCCATCATCTTCAATCATCCCAAATCCTGTCAAGAACTCTCTAACCATATCGCGTTGCTATTGTTAGCCCAGATCACAACGCACATAGCTCAGAGAAGAGCCACATCTGTGAATCCTCACGGATTCAGCTACAGGAGAGCCCGCATCCAAAGCGTAGCTGGATTCGTTAGAATTCAGATCTCCGGAATAGATACTCAAACACACCGCCACTTGCTATGGTTCTCCCCACGGGAGGAGCCAACCGAACTGCTGGCGGCGAGAACTTTTTTGTTGGGTTTTCGTTGGTTCTGAGGATACAGGGTGAGGAGAAATTCATGACCAAAGCAAATCATCGTCTGTTTCTGGAACGTTTTCTGCCGGTGGATAGCGTGCTGAGGGCATATCTGCTGGCCTCGACCGGGGATATGCACGCGGCAGATGATCTCCTTCAAGAAGTATCGAGCGTACTATGGGAGAAGTTTGAGCAATACGACGAAAGCCGGCCGTTCGAGGGTTGGGCGGTAGGGATTGCACGGATGGAAGTGCTGAAATGGCGACAACGCCTGGCCCGGTCTCGCGAAGTTCTCTCTCCGGAAGCGGTAGAGGGCCTGGCGGACATGGCGGCAGGTCTCACAGGCGAAATAGATGACAGGGCAATACATCTGCGCCGCTGTGTCGCGGGACTGAAAGAACGTACACGCAACCTGCTCAACCTTCGCTATTGGAAAGCCCTTCCGATTCAGCAAATTGCTAAAAAACTCGGTAAGAACGTAGCGGCGATCGAGATGGCTCTCGTCCGCGTCCGCCGCCAGCTTCGGGAATGCGTCGAGCGTAGGCTGAAAAGCCTGGAAGGAGGTACACCGTGAGCGATTCACTGGATGTACTGATTCTGCGCTACCTGGACGGAACGGCAGGCCCTGAGGACGTGCTCCGCCTGGACGAACAGCTGCGAAACGACAAAGAAGCCCGTCACGCCCTGGTCGTGGCGGCAGCCCAGGATGTTCAGCTCAAACAGATTCTTGCCGGAGGGGCCATTTCCAAGAATCTGCAATTTCCGAACCGATCGCCCTGGCGTTTTCGTGCTGTCGCGGCCGCCGCGGTGTTGATCGTCGGCCTTGGACTTGGGCTTCTTTTGAACCGCTACCCGGCACCCCAGGCCTCGGGATCGTACAGGATTGTCGGAGGAGGCGAAATAGAGCGTGGCTCGGTAGTTACCACGAGCGAAGGGAATGGAACCATCACCCTGGGGAACTACTGCCGAGTGCGAATGGAAACGAACAGTACGATCAAGGTCGAGGGAAAGAAGTACGCAGAACAAATCTTTTTACAGCAGGGCACGGTGCTCTGCGAAGCAGACCGTGGCGTCGGCGAATTCCGGGTTCGAACCACGATTGGAACGGTCTACGTGACAGGAACGAAATTCGCTGTGCAAATGCCTGGCGAAAAAGAAGAAGGAGGAGGAACTGACATGTTTGACAAACGTATGGTAGTGCAGGTACTGGCCGGAGCAGTGTTGGTGAACGGCGCGTGGGGCACCACGACAGTTCGTGCAGGTGAGAAGGCAGCGCTGCCCCCTCCCGAAACGATGCTAAGTGGCATTGTCGAGAAGCTTGACCTGCCGGAAGATGCACAGAAGAAGCTGGAACGGACGCTTTCAGCATCCCGCGTGGCGGAGCTTCGTGCAGCATATCGCACGGAGGTGCGCGGACACCTCTTCGATGCGGCCCGCGGGAAGCTCCAGTCGAGCATGCCCAAGCTGATGCCGGACAAGGTCAGCCCCAAGGTCCGGGCCATACGGAGCAAGAAACGCGCTGGCCCCCCCAGCAAAGCCGACATCGCCCGCATCCGCATGGCATCACAGAAGCGGGCCCGTAAGATTATGATGAATGTTCTCCATGAAACCGCTGATGAATTGACCGGGGAGGCCATGAAGGACGACCGCCTCATCGCGTGGCTACTGGCGAAGACAGTCCGGGCAAAACTGCCCGGGGAGAAGATTGCGGCCTTCGACACGGCGGTGAAGGAAGCGGGTGCATCAGACAGGGAACCGGATTACATCACCCGGGCCGAAGCAGCAATTGAAGATACCATCAAGTCATACGATCCGGATATCACCGGTATCATCGATCCGGAGACGGGCAAGGTCATCGTGAGCGACGAGGAGCTTGGCGTTCCATTGAAGGATGACGCGCTTGCCGAACGCATCGCCAGGACATTGAACGGCAAACTGGCGGACCTTGGCATAGATGCAGAGAAGATGAAGTCCATCACTCCCATGTTGACGAACGTAGAGATAGAGGGTGCACGCGCAAACTATTGTATAGCCGTACGCGCCCGCCTTTTCGAGGCCGCACGGAAAAAACAGGTAACCGCCTTGCCGGAGAAGATGCCCACCATCGTACAGTCGAAGGTCATGGCCATTCGTACAGGCGTCCGTGCCGGGGGGCCACCGGCCCCGGCGGAAATCGCACGAATCCAGGGAGCAGTCATGAAGAAGACCCGTGCGATAATGATGCACAACCTGCATGACACCGCTGACGCCGTCGCCGTGAAAGCGGTAAAGGACGAGAAACTGGTGACGGCCTACATTGCCTCGTCAATCAGGGAGAAACTGCCGGAGGACAAGAAGGCGGAGCTTGACGCTGCACTCCAGAAAGCCGGAGTCACGGGCGATGAATCAGCGTACGTGTCCGAGATCGAGGAACGGATCGAGTTGGAAATCGAAACCTATGATCCCGACCTTGCGGGCATCGTCAACCCGGTAACTGGCAAGGTGATCGTCAAAGACAACGGGTAACGAGGAGCGGTCATGACGACAGGAACTAGAAATCCCCACCCAGAAGACGCGCCGTCGAAAGACGCGTCCTATAGCGGTGCAATGGGAGGGGCAGCGGCCTCGCTGCCCGCGGACGCCGAGGCCGGCGTCCCTCCCGTGGGAATGCAACGGCGTAGCCAAGGGACTCCGCGCCCCCGCAAAGGACGGGGTCTTAAGAAACAGAATGAAACTTCAGAAACAGGAAAGCGCAAGGGGACACTTGCGGGAATAGGCCATTTCCTGCTCAGGATCCTCGGACTTTTCGTGATCCTCGAACCGATCTGGATGCTGCTGCCGTTCGCGGGATTCCTGTATGGATCGGGGCTGCGAATCCAGACCCTTGCGCGACATTCTCAGACGGCCTGGCTCACCCATTTCGTCTTCCCGGTACTGACTTTGGGGATGACAGGACCGTTCTTGGTAGTTTTGGGTTTTCTCATCTTTTTCGTCGGTGCGGGACAGATCTATTCTGCCAAGTTGTTCAAGAAGGGAATGGTCAAGGGTGGACTGTACGCCGTGGTGCGACACCCTCAGTATACGGCTCTCACCTTCTTCGGTGTCGGCCTGCTCCTTGCCTGGGGCCGTGCGATCATGTTCCTGGCCTTCTTCCTGATGATGTACCTCTACTACTTTCTCGCCAAGAGCGAAGAACGTAAGTGCATAGAGCTGTTCGGAGACGAGTACGAGGCCTACCGGGAGCGTACATCCTTCTGCATTCCTGGAGACATATACATAGCGAGACTCGTCGCCAGACTCCCCTCTGTCCCTCTTCCCCGTCCGCTGAAAATAGCATCTTCGTTTGCCCTGACCATATTCCTGGCTTTCGGTCTAATGTGGCTGATAACGGCCATTCGGGTCAGCGCCCGAACCGTGCCGTTCATGACGGCAACGGTGGCGTTCGGAGAACAGGCGGAAACGGCTCCAGGGATGCAGGAAGGACGGCCGGCCGGCGTGCGATTCTTCCTCAGCGGGCTTTAGACATCTGCATCCGGGAGTGGAGACACTACGAAAGACGCGAAAAGTGCGAAAGGGGATTGTTGTGGCGTTTCTTGGGGAGGGACCTCTCGGAGATAGGTCCCTACTTCTAGAGTACATGCCTATCTCCGAGAGGCATGACCCCACTGGAGCGACACATTACTGCTTCTTCGCCACCTCATCGCCCCGCGCCCTGTCCATCACCTTGGTGCCGTTCCTGATTGCGGCACGGACCTCCTGCTCGATGCGCTGAAACTTCTCGTTGTGTGCCTTTCTCTGCTCATCGGCCGGGTGGAGGGTGGAGAAGCCCGGCATGTCGGCACGGGGGAGCTCCTCCAGTGATTTCTTGCCGGCTTCTATGATCGCGAAGACCTCTGCCCGGGCACCGGCATCTTCAACCAGCTTCAGGCAGGGGCTCATATCTGGCCGGTCGAAACTGACGACGGGACCCGTGTAAAGATAGGCATGCTGCATAGTGCGTTCCGACAATCCGGTAAGCTTCATGAAGCGCCCGGTCTGCTGCCTGGTAAGAGGATTACGCCCCGGTGACGGTCCGTTTCGGGCCGAGTAACCAGTCGGGTAATACGGGGAGTTCAGATCGATCCATGTGATGAGCCTGTCCATGTCTTCTTTGCTGAGTTTTAACTCGACTCGTAACGGCGCATTAGCCTCGGGCCGAATAGGAAGCGGGTGGCCGTTCTTGAGATGCTTAATGAGAGGGCTTGTGAGCGATCCCCAGGTCTTGGCCGGCATGTGTCCGGCAGGGCCGGCACCGATCGCACCGGTGTAGCCCTTGCTCTGCAGCTCGGAGTAGGAAACGTTAAAGCCGAAGCCCTTGTCGCCGGCGAGTATTATCTTCTTTGCGCCTTTGCCTCCGAAGTCGTGACACTTCACGCAGTGCTTATCGAAAACCGGCTGTATCTCCGACAGGTAGTTAAAACGTCGCGGCTCGCCGTACCAGGTCTTTAGAGCGCTGGGGGCACGCCTGAGTGCAAGGGAAGCTTTGCTTGGTGCAGAAGGTACTCCGGCAGTTGCACGGGATTCGTGACATCCCACGCAGCCCCGGCGTTCACCGGAGTGGATGGATGTCCCCGAGCGCATGCTCTGAACCATCATTCCGTTCTCATCGAGAAGCTGGAAGTAAACGAAACGATCGGATGGAACGTAGAAGGAGGCGCTGCCGTCACTCTCAATCGGAGCCGTACCAAGTATTCGCTTGGCGATAAAGCCCGACCACCCAATGGCGCCTTCCTGGTGCCCTAGAGCTCTCCATATGTGGCCGCTTTTGCCCTGTTTGCTCAAGGCCTCGACGACGCGGATGTACTTGATTGAACCGGGTTCCACTCCTTCCATGTGGGTGCCTTTGTAGACGTTCTGAACGTAGAAGTGACCATCATTGTTCTTGTAGTCACGGGTGGAGGCAATTGCTACAGGCTTACGCGATGGCACAAGCGGCATGGGATCGTAGCATCCGGGTTTCTCCTCGTAGATCTTGACCTCATTCCCGTCGACGTCTCCGAGGGAGATTACGCCGGGTGATTGTCGGTCGGGCGCCACAACGAACAGAAAGTACCTGTCGTTCAAGGGGAACGGGGTGTTGTACCATGGGCGAACGCTGTTCAGGTCATCGGGCCATCGGTGAAAGCGATAGTTGTGATCCTCGGTGAGGAGGGCCCGTGCTTTTTCCGGCCAGATGGTGTACATCTTGTTGCTGCCACTCTTCGAGTTCTGCTCAGTAAGAACCATCTTGTCCGGGCTATCGAAGCGCTCGATAATGTCAGCCGGCCAGGTGCGTATGATCGGACTGCGGCCGTCAACAGTCTCGCGTGTGTCCAGAATCGCCAGGGCTCCTCCGAGCGAACCATGGTGCGTCCCGAGGGTGCAGATGATCCTCCCGTTCGGCATCATCCGTGCCGTCCACGGCGACGCCGGGTGGGCGGTGTTGTTACCATAGACAATTGCCTGGTTGGCACCATCGGGATTCGTGATCCAGAAGCCGTGACCATCTCCGAAGTTACGGTCAACGTAGTCCCAGCGGTTGTAGAGGATTCGCCCGTCCGGCGTGAGCGAGAGTTCATTCTCGTGCACCGTGCTGCGGGTGATCTGATGAATGTTGGCCCCATCACCGTCCATGCGGAAGATCTGTGGCACGAGCTGTCCTGCACAGGGTACGATCTTCAGGTCGCGGGTGGAGCAAAAAGCAATCTTGCCGTCGGGCAGATAGATGGGGTCAACGTCGTAGACGTCTTTCGCAAAGGTGAGCTGTTTCGGCGCAATCTCACCTTCTTCCGAGAAAAGAGAGCCCGGATCGACCTCAATCTCGTAGATGTGGAACTTGTCGCTCTTGGTTTTGCACATGGAGAAGACAATGCGCTTGCCGTCGAAATTGACGCAGGAGCGGCGAATGATTCCCCCGGATGATGAGACCAGAACGCGTGTTTTACCAGAGACCGGGTCGAGCACCTTCAGCTTCGCACCCATTTTGGTGTAACAGTTCGGGACCATGTAGTTGTGTGTCCCGTCGCGATCGGGCACGCGGACCGTGAACAGGATGGGGGTGTTGCCGAGAACTGCTTTCGGATCGAGGCCGCCCGAGGTACCGTCGTCGGCCGCCGGCGCCGCGGTGGCCAGCAGCAGAAGAAGTATGATCAGTTTTTTCATAGTGTATCGTCTCTTGTCCATGTCGTCCTACACGCACTGGAGATCTGAATTCTAACGAATCCAGCTACTTTGGGGAATGTAGCTGGATCCGTGAGGATTCAGAAGCATAGCTGCTCGGAATGGAAAATAGTAGGCAAAATGTTTGCGATCCCTTCGCTTGGTCCACCTCGTAGCGCTGGACCTACTTCTCTCCTCCCAGTACGTCCACCGCTACGAGGTGGACGCCGTCGTGCAGAGTTCCCATACGTCATCCCTTCAATCCAACCTCTTCTTGACTCCGTCCGACAAAGAATATCTACTCTCCGGAACTTCTTGAAACAGGAGAGCATTGTGATGATTCCCTTGAGCATGAGGAGCGGCGAGATCACGCAATCGGAGATCCGGGCCATGACTGCGTCCTGCACAAAAGCGGGCGGGATCAATCTTGCACAGGGGGTCTGTGATCTTGGTGTTCCAGAAGAGGTCCAGATGGGTGTAACCAGGGCGATGGCCGAGGGACACAACACCTACACGCCGTATGCAGGTCTTCCGGCCATACGGGAAGCGATTGCAGGAAAGATGAAATCCTACAATGGGATTGAATGCGATCCTGACTCGAATATTATACTGAGTGCGGGATCAACCGGGGCTTTCTACATTGCCTGTCTAGCCCTTCTCAACCCGTTGGATGAAGTGATCCTTATGGAACCGTTTTACGGTTACCACGTAAACATGCTTAAGGCGGTTGGCGCCGTACCGCGTTATGTCAGAATGCAGCCGCCCGACTGGTCCTTCTCACTCGAAGATATTGAACGCGTGGTAACGCCGAAGACCCGGGCTATTGTCGTGTGTACTCCGGGCAACCCTTCAGGAAAGGTCTTTACGGAAGAGGAGATCAGGCAGATCGCTGATCTTGCCGTCAAGCATGACTTGCTCGTCTTTACAGACGAGATATACGAGTACTTCCTGTACGATGGCCACAGACACATCAGTCCGGCGACATTGCCGGAGATTGCAGACAGGACAATCACCGTTTCAGGCTATTCAAAGACTTTCAGTATCACAGGATGGCGTATAGGGTATTGCGTGTGTCACGAGAGCCTGGTTGAAACAATCGGCCATATGAACGATCTCGTCTACGTTTGTGCACCGGCACCGTTGCAGATGGGTGTGGCGGCTGGAATCAACGAACTGCCGCAGTCTTATTATGATGACCTGTGCGGCGACTTGCTCGCGAAACGAGAACAGATCTGTGAGGCCTTGACGCGAGCGGGCCTTGTACCGTATCCGCCCCAGGGTTCCTACTACGTTCTTGCAGATGCATCATCACTGCCCGGAAAGACAAGCAAAGAGAAGGCGGTGCACTTGCTGGAGAAAACAGGTGTGGCAAGTGTTCCCGGATCGGCTTTCTATCACGAGGATGGGGAGAACCTGCTCCGGTTCTGTTACGCAAAGACGGACACCGACCTGGACGAAGCCTGCAACCGCCTTTCAGGATAGAAAAGAGATCCGTTCGGTGCCACCGCTTGTCTATCAGGACTTGCGTGTTACCTGGTCGTCACCTTGACTTCTAGGTTCCCTGAGACCTTGATCACGAGCCGTTTGTGGGTTGCGTCGAACCGCCATGCGGGGGCGGGGGCCGCGTCAACATCGTCGACGGCCTGCGCAGTCTCCCCGTCGATCGACACTCCCGTGACGCCTGAGATTCGTGCAACGAGAACGGTATAGGGGAACTTCCATCTCACGCCTTCGAGGGAAAAACCCAGTGCCCGTTCGTTCCCCAACACCTTTCTGAGACGAGCGGGAGCATGCACGTATGTTCCAGTTGCAGGTTCGCGTGCGAAGTCGTAGAGAGGACTCGTACCGAAGAGGCTGATATAGGGCGCGAGGACGGTTCCGGGATTGATGGCTGGGCCGTCGGAGCGTTGCTGTCTGAGATGGAAGAAGTCGGGAAGGAGTCCCACGCGATCCCCGTCAGGCCACTGCTGCTGCGTTGCGCTTACGGTGATGCCCCGTGCAAGCGTCGCCCAGGGGCCGTCGGGGTCGTGAGCCGCGAGGCGAATGAGGGGCCAGGCGTAGGTGAGGCCGCACCACTGCACGGGCAGGCCTATCCAGAACGGGTTCGCCCAGCGTGTGCCTCCGTAGACGGCGATAGTGGCGTAACGTCCCGCGGGTTCTCCCGGAGCGGGGTCCCGGAGGTAGACGAAAGGCACACCTGTCCACGCCCAGTGTTTCGCACGTGCCAGGTATTCCTCGTTCCCCGTGAGTTCGTATCCGAGTACGAATGCCTCTACTGCACGGCCTGCGCCCATGATGTCGGGAGTATGGAGCGGGATTTCCCACGTCTGTGCGCCGCGTGGTACTTTCCCGTCAAACCGTGCCATGGCATCGAGGCCCCGTAAGCCCGCCCGGAGAATATCATCATCGCCAAGCAACGCGGCGGCGGAAAGTATTCCCCGTACCTTTTCAGCCGCGTACCCAACCGCCTGGTGTTCGAAGTGGGTCTTCGCCAAATCGCCATCGTAGGTGTATGTCCCATCGGCGTTCATGCTCCCGATGGCCTTCAACGAGCCTGAACGCAGGGCGGCAAGAGAATCGTCGAGTCGACCGAAGAGAAGGGGTGCCGCGGGCGGGACGATGTGAGACACCTTATGCCCGAGGTAGTTTCCATCGTCAATTCGGGCCAGAGCACGACGTGCAGCATCGTCGCACCGCTTCGCCAGAACGGCATCGTTGCATTCGGATTCTATCCACTTGAGGAACATCGCGGCATCCGCGGCCTTCTTCGCAGGAAACCGTTTCCCCCACACGGCATGTCGCACCAGGCCGTCCTGCCACGCGTCACTGCGCGTGTAACCGTCCACGAAAAGGCGGAGTTGTGCGGCGTGATCCTTGGATCGGTCGGGCAGATCGGGCAACGGGGCCACGGCACTGCAGTAGTGCTGCAGCGCTGCTGTAACATCCTCTCCCGCGCCGCCGATAATCAGCGCCTCTGACGTCACAGGCGTGCCGGGTTCGAGCGGGATAGCACCGTGTGCAACAAGTTCGTTTTCCGCAAGGTCCGCCCCCACGGGAGGCAGCGAAAGCGCCATGGCATGTCCCGCACCACGAAGAGTGCGTGCAGGGGAATCAAAGTAGGCCGCCATGGTGCACTCGGGCCCCCAGGCAAGACCGGCATATATCCCTTTCGCCTGCACTACCATCAGCGGAATGGTTATCTTCATCGGATCGGGTACGCGTCGAACAGATCGACTATCCCGTATGTCCTTCTTGCTCGACGACGGTTCGTCCGCCAGGTATTCAAGCCCCGGAAACAGGGCCTGGTTCTTCTTCTCACCGAAGGATCCGTTTCCGGCACATAGCCCTGCAACGGGAATGCGCGTCACCCGACGCGGCGCGGCGACCTCAACTCGCTGAGTGATACGGATGCATCCCGGAACCGCAGTTGCGTCGTATCTCGCCGAGACTGTCCATGCCACACCGTCACTGTCCTTGACCGTGAGGATCTGCGTATACGTGTCGTTGTTCCATGCAACGGTGCCGGCAGCGGGATCAAGAGCCGTGTCGTTTCCGAGAATGATGCGGTCGTTCGGCATCGAAGTGCCGGCGGGAATCCACTTCCCGTCCTCGTTCTTCACGTGGAGATCGAAGGTGTTCCACTTGCCGGTTACCAACACGAGGCGGAGCGAATCACCTGTCACCTCGACAGTCTTCTTTGCTGCGGGGGCGTAAGGCCCCGGAGGCACGGGACCCACGAGAACTGGGCGTGGGTTCTGAAAAGCGATGCGGTGAATCACGACCGCGCCCGGACCGTTGACAGGATCAAGGCGAAGTTGAGTGACAGGTGTCTTCTGCGGAAAGGCAAAACGGTAGGCATGAGTCTTGCCATTGGATTGGAGGGGCAAGCGCAGAGAATCCTGCTCGTTGAACGAACCACCCCAGAACAGTTGCACCATTCCCTTGGTGGTCGTCGCCATCTCGACGGTGACAGCCGTTCCCGCGGGAAACACGTGTCGACCGATGTCGAGGGAAAGCTGCATGTCAACATGTGTCGTCTGAAGCTGCAGTCCTCCCCCTACCGCTTTCGAGGCTTGCGCGTTCGACACACGCCACGACGTTGGTTTACCATCTGAAAACCGCCACTCCTCGCTTAGCGCGCCCTGCGCGCAGAACAGGACTACAGACATGGCAAGGGTTATCCACGCGCCGGTTTTCCAGTCTTGAAGCCGATGAGATGTCGTTTGTTTCATACGTTCTCTATTGATTCCCGATTTCGACGGCAAAGCCGTGATTGTTGCCCTTCTTCATCTTCCGCCGACTTCCTCGACCCAATCCTCGTGCAGCCTGGTGAGTTCCTTGACCCGTTCCGGTTGCTCTTCTCCAGGTGATGCTTATCTTCACATCATTTCCCCAACTCGTCAAACACCGCCTGCAGCTTCTTGCGGACGGCCTGTTCTTTCTCGGGATACTTGTGCTGATCGGGCTTCGCTGGGGGCTCCCAAATCTCCACAACCGGTCGGAGCTGGTTCCTGTTGTTCAGTATATAATCTCTGTCTCTTACATGCCTGTTGTTGTTCATCTGAACATGAACCCATTCTCTGGGGGCTCCCTCGTTTGCGAGGAGCTGAGGCAAAAAGCTCTGGCCATGGAGTTTCTCAGGCGGGAGCGGGGCACCGGATAATTCGCACAACGTGGGGAATAGGTCTGAGAAATCAATCAGGTCATCGCAGGTTGATCCCGCCTGGATGTGCTTCGACCACCGAATGATCATCGGCACGTGAGTGCCTCGGTCGGTCATCGTACCTTTGCCGCCCTTGATCGTCTTTCCGTCACCCCAGTTGTTCGTAAGACTACGATCCGTTCCGTTGTCGGCCAGGAAGATAAGGACGGTGTTGTCGGCAATGCCCAGTTCCTCCAAGGTCTTCATGAGCCGGCCGACATTTTTGTCCAGGTATGTCACCATGTCGGGGAAATACTTCGGATTGCCTTTGTGCGTCGCACTCGGCAACTCGTAGTCCTGGTCCTTGCTGTCCGGGGTAGGCACCCAGGGAAAGTGGGGAAGCAGGCTCGTATAGTACGCCAGAAACGGCTTGTCCTTTGCGGCGTTGGTCTTGATGAAATCGATGAGGAACTCGACATTGACCTCGGGCCCGTACCGGCCCTTCATCTCGTCGACGATGACGGTCCCGTTCCTGTTGAAGTGCGGGGTATGGAACCGGCGCGTCTTTGACTTGTCGTCCCTGAATATCTGCCAGCATTGGTATTGGTCGAAGCCGAACTCCTTTATCGAATTGCGTTGATGAAGGAATTCGAGTTGCCATTTGCCGGCGATGGCGGTGGTATAGCCAGCCTGCTTGAGCTGCCTGGCAAAACTGGGTTGGTCGACATGGAGGTAGGTGTTTGCATGTGCCCGCTCGTTGTAGATGACCACCTTCAACCCGTTCTTGAACGGATAACGTCCCGTCAACAAGCTTGCACGTGAGGGCGAACAGTATGGGTGTGAGAAGCAGTGCGTGAACCGCATGCCCTGCCTGGCCAGCTTATCGAGGTTCGGGGTCGTATGATCTGTGCCACCGTATGATGAGAGGCATTCAATGCCCAGGTCATCGGCCAGGATGATGACAATGTTGGGTTTGCTTTCTGTCACGGCGAATACGGCTTGATGCATGATCAACAAGCCTCCTGCAACAAGGAATTTGGTTGTAGGCTTCAATCTTGCTCCCCGTGTTTGGGCCACCCAGTAGCGGTGGCCCT
>PVBE012097641.1_pt1 | contig 15693 bp, 12 predicted proteins | sample 1631181 | NCBI WGS metagenome assembly PVBE01 (sample SAMN08397723, study PRJNA350692) | Marine metagenome, whole genome shotgun sequencing project. | isolation source: water | place: Pacific Ocean | collected 2012-04 | reverse complement strand
TCACGCCTGCTGTCCGGCTCTTCAGCGGGAATACACTCCACAGACCCTCACGAGGGTCGGCACAACCGCCCGATCTCGGGTACCACAACCAGATGTGCAGGTTTCCGGAGGTCAGTTGCTGAAGCATCACAGCGAACGGCTAACCGTTCAGCCAATGCCGGGGCTCCCAGTTCCATATGGGAAACCCCGGACAAGGAGTCTGAGACATGCCGGCCATGGATCGTCGGGAGTTTGTTCGCAGCGCGGGGTTGGCTGCCGTCGGGGCCGCGCTGGCACCGCATGTGTCGGGCCAGGTCGAGGCGGACGGCGTGCGGTTCGTGGGAGACGGCCGCGAAGTCGGGCGCGCTTTGGGTGAGTTGTGTGGCTCCGACATCCGGGCGCACATGGATCAGGTTCTGGGGGCGTACCGGGCCAAGGGCTTGACGGACACGGAGATGATCGGGTTATCGGATCGGCTCGTCGCCTTCGCCGAGAAGTTCGCTCCCTTCTGGCTCGATGAGGCCCATGCCTGCGCAGGCGTTGCAGGCGTGGACCCGGACCTGTATGTCGCCTACCTCGCCGGGAAGTACCGCTCGCTCTTCCTGGTGAGCGAATGCACCTCCTACCTCGCCGTCGGCGATGCCACGGCCGATGGCGCGACGCTCTTCCACAAGACGCGCGACAATGCGCCGCGGTCTCAATCGGTCTACCGCAAGCGGATCGACCACTCGTCGCGGCCCGCGAGCTTCTATGCGGTCGGCGATACGAGCGATACGGGCCTGATGATGATGGTCAATGAGCATGGCGTCGCCGGCTCGGCCGACGTCGGCGGGATCCCCGAGGACCGGCCGAAGGGGCGCGGCGTGATGAACCCGTATATCCTCCGACTCGTCGCCGAGCGCGCGGAAAACTGCGACCAGGCTCTCGCGATCCTCCAGGAGTGCGTTCGCGACGGATGGTATGCCGGCGGCTCGCGGGTGGGGACGAACTGGCTCCTCGCCGACCGCCATGGCACCGGGCTGCACTTCGCGCAGAATTCCCACGAGGAACGCCACGAGTTCATCCGCGACGACACCGCTTTCCTGGTCCGCGGCGACACCGCAGGCGCTCGCTGCGTGACCGGCCGGAAGGGACGCGTCACCGTGGTGGACATGAACGCAGCGGCCAACGACCGGAGCATCTGCTTCCCTACGAGCATCTCCGCGTTGACCGTCCGCGTCGATCCCGACCGGCCAGCCGACCTCAGCAGCGTCTGGGCCGCGCTTCCCGCGTGGGCGCCGTACGTCCCGCTGTTCGGCGCGACCGACTGCGTGCCGCGGGCGCTGGTGGGCGGTAGCTACAGCGACGCCGCCTACGCGATCCGGATGCAAGATGGCGAGGAACGTCCGCTGACCGGTGACTACGTGGCCGCCCGAACCGAGCTGCAGGCGAAGATCTACCGTCGCGCGGCATCGCTTGCCGAGCGGATCCGCGGTACGGGCGACCGGGCGGGAGCCGAGCGTCTTGCGCGATCGGGAGCCGGTGAGATTGCCCGTCGCGCGCTCACGTTCGCCCAATCCAGTCGCGAGAGGTAGCTGTCCATCCGAAGAACTCCATCCACGCTGGAATCTGGGGCTTTGCAGGATGCAATCGGCGTTACAGGCTCTACGGGAACGGTCTCGCGCCCAGCCTTCTGGTGAGCCGGTATTCGATGCAGGCCGTCGGCGACGATCATCACGCCGTCAACGTTGAAGAGCTTCACCGGAGGAAGCGCATCCAGCGCCAGCGCGTACCGATCCACCGTGGCCGGGTCCGTCCTCTGCCGCGGACTGAGTTCGCGACTGCGATCCATGTCGATGTCATCGAGCTTCACGTCCGGCATGTTACACCCCTTCCTGGCGCATCCTGCGCGCCGGTTCCGGCCTGCCTGGTACTATCTCCCGCGCCGCCCATCGCCGCGCCCATGGTACGCGGTCGCTCATCGCTCACACCTCCTCGGCCTGGCCAGCCACGAGCTGCGCCACCAGCTGCTTTAACTCCGCGACCTCGGCCTGCAATGACTCGACGGTCGGCGTTTCCGGCCTATCCGGTGCGTTAATACTAATTGTCATGCGGAGCGCGTCGATGCGGTCGCGACTCGCGCGGACCAACCTGAATTCCGGGAGACAGGTATGAGCGACGTGCAGACCCCCTTACCCGAGCCCGTTCAGCCGAAGAAGATCAACGGAGGGGTAGTGGTCGTGATGGTGCTTCTGGTACTGGCTCTTGCCGGCGCCACGGCACGCGTATTTGGCGACATCTCGAATCTCCGCTCCGACGTGGCCAGCTTGCAGGATCAGTTGGAGCGATCGCGCAACGACACGAGGACCAAGGCCGCAGCTATCGAGGCTGCCATCTCGCCTTTGGCCATCGGTCGCGCAAAGGCAGCGCAGGTCTGCCTAGACGCCGGTGATGAGGATGGCGCAAAGGCCGAGCTGGCCGAAGCTCAGGTGCTGGCCATGTCGGTCAGGGATCTAGGCACCGGCTCGCCGCCTGCCGACCTGGTCGCAGTCCTCACCGATTGCGAGACGACTCTCGGGCAGCCGATCTCGTTGGCGGCACCAGCCGTCGGCGGCACTTGAGGCGCCCAGTAACCGCGTCGGTCGGCGCGGAAACACAGTCAACGTAATGCGAGGCGACCGGCTTCTAGCTGGCCGCCTCGTTTCGTCTCCACTCCCCCTGCCGCCAGCCCCCACGAAGGCCCGCTTCACACCACCCGCGAAAGTGCGCTCATGATTCGATTTCACTGCGGTGGTCTCGCAATCGGGGTGCTGACCTGTGCCGCTGGCGTCAGCGCGCAACCCGACGCCCTCGATGCCTCGGAATTCGGTGCTGTTGGCGACGGCGTCACTGACGACGGTCCCGCAATCCAGCGCCTTCTTGCCGCCGCGTCCGAGATCGACGGTCCGGCCGAGTTGCGGTTCCTATCCGACAAGACGTTCTACGTGAGGACCGCTCCCGATCGATACGTCTTCCGGTTCCACGAGACATCAGGCGTCACGCTCGATGGCGGCGGCAGCGCGTTCTTGCTCGATCCCCACTTGCGCTTCATGTCACTGACCGACTCCACCGATACCACGATCCGTCGGCTGAGCGTTGACTTCGATCCACTGCCCTTCGTCGATGGTGAGGTCGTTGCCACGAACGCGGACGATCGGACCCTCGATGTCCGTCTCGCCGACGGCGCTGAAGTCCCGATCGGGGGTCCCACGCGCGAGGATGGCGAGCAAGCCTTCTTCGCGATGCTCTGGCATGATGGACCGTACGGAACCCTAAGTCACCACTGCTGGGTGGAGCGCATTGAGGCTGGCGATGAGCCCGGTGTCGCGCGCGTTCATCCCGGCGAGAGCTTCACCGCCTTTGACCAGGTCGTCCCGGGCGAGTGGCGCATCAGCCTCCCCGTGCCGGGCATCGCCCATCGCTACGGGCCGGGGCCGTGCTTTGAGATCCGCGACAACGATGCGGTCACGCTCGAGGATGTCGAACTCTGGTCTGCGCCGTGGTTTGGGTTCAACATCAGCCGCAACCGCGGGGCCGTCGCCTTCCGCCGCGTCAACATCCGACCCAAGCCCGGCGCCGGCCGGCTCATGTCGCTCTGGCGCGATGGATTCCACGTCAAAGGCAACAGTGGCTCGCTGCTATGGGAGGACTGCGTCCTCGACGGAATGTGCGACGACGCCTTCAACATCTCCACCCATTCGAGCGTCGTCCACCGCGTTCTATCGCCAACGCGGATCGAGGTCCGTCAGAAGTTCCCCCTGCTGCCGATCCCCTGGAGCGAGGGGGCCTCGCTGATCGCCGTCGATGAGGCCGCCCATCGCCTGCTCGGTTCGGCGCGGGTCGATGAGGTCACGGTCGGACCGGAGCCGCCGCTGATCCAGGGCAAGCCCGCCGCGCCCCTGTCAGTTCTGGCGCTCGACGCTCCCATCGGAGGGCTCGACGTGGGAACCATGGTCTGGGATCCAGCCCAGTGCAACCCCGACACTACCCTCCGTCGCTGCCGGATCCGGATGAGCTGTCGGATGCAGTCACCGATGCGGCTTGAGGAGTGCGATGTCGATGCCCTGCTGTGGTTCTACAGCGAGCATGTCGAGGGCGGATTCCCGCACCACGTCACGCTTGAGAACTGCATCCTCCGGCGGGGGAGAGGCAACCCAACGCTCGCGGTCGTCTTCGCCGGCGCGCCCAGTTCCGACGCGACCTCGCCTGACGCGGGGGCACCCCCGCGCGCCATTCACGATGTCGTGCTGCGGGGCAATGAGATCTGGGGTGGTCTGGTCCTTCAAGGGGTCGAGCGCGCGACCGTATCTGGCAACCGTTTCCTCGAACCCGGCGCAGCCGTCACCATCCGCGATAACATCGACGCGACCGTCGAAGATAACGTGATGCCGCCACGTGAATGATGGCCCTCGGGATTCGGCTCCTGGGGGGCTCTACGCAAAGAGCTGGCGCAAATGGGGTGGCCGTGTCGACTATATGTACAGGGGAACTCGAGATCATGCCGCTCGCCGTGATCTCGAGCTTCCCACTTCATCAGGATCATCCACCCCCCCCCAACCGAATCAGTGGCGGGAGCCTGTGCCGTTGCCTTCGCCCGCGTAGGCCGAACTCCCAGTTCGGCACCGTCTTCCGTTCCGTGCCTGCGGATCTCCAGATCCGCCCCGTCTTCGTGTCTGTTGTAACGCCAAGGGCCAGCTGGGCGCCGTCGTCGTCACTCGTCGCCGTACTGAGCGAGGAGATCGGCGAGGTCCTCATGCCCCGCCTCGGTGGCCAGCTGGAGGGCGGTCTTGCCCTCCGCATCCACGGCATCCACATCGACGTCCTCGCTGAGCAGCATCGTGAGCACATCGGTGTACCCTCCGCGCGCGGCAAAATGCAGCGGCGTCCAGCCCTTGTCGGTCGCAGCACTTGCGTCTGCCCCCGCGTCCAACAGCAGCGCGAGCGCTCTTGCGTGCCCGTTCCACGCGGCCGAGTGGATGGGTGCATGCCCGATGTCGTCCTCGGCGTGAATGTCTGCTCCTCGCTCGATCAACAGTCGGACCACATCAGCGCGGCCTCCCTGGGCCGCGAAATTCAGCGGCGTCCAACCATCATCAATCGGGGCGTTCACGTCCAACCCTTCGTCCAGCAGGAAAGCGACGAGGTCCGCGTGCCCGCCCAACGCCGCGAAATGCAGCGGCGTCCGGCCTAGGAAACCCACGGCGTCCGGCGGGACACCCTCGGCCACCAGCAGAGCGACCACCTCCGCGTACCCTTCCAACGCGGCCACATGGATGGGAGCGCGGTCGTAATCGTCAACGGGGTGCACGTCAGCGCCTCGCTCAATCAGTAATCGAGCCACATCAGCGTGGCCGCCCCACGCCGCAGCATGCAGCGCCGACGAGCCGTAAGGAGGCCTAACACTAACGTCCGCGCCGGCGTCGAGCAGCAGCTCGACCACATCACGATGGCCTTTCAGTGCCGCCTCGTAGAGTGGCGACCGACCAGACGGGTTTGGGGCATCGACGTCCGCGCCCTCGTCGAGCAGCAGTTCGGCGACTTCGGCGTGGCCCCCGCAGGCCGCGAAGCGGAGTGGGGCGACCGTTCCGCGTCCCTCTCCGTTAGGATCGGCGCCAGCGTCAAGGAGGTATCTGGTCTTGTCGAAGTTCCCGAGGCCAGCGGCGGCCAGAAGGCTCCAAGGCGCTCCCCTGGTCAACATCACCTCGGCCGTCTCGGAGTGACCTTCCCAAGCCGCCCACTCCAGTGGCGTGCGGAGGCCTGCATTATTCTGATTGTGCATTTCGAGGTCAGCGCCGTGGTCCAAGAGGAGTTCCACCAATTCCGTCTGACCGTTGATCGCCGCCACGTGGAGCGGCGCGTGGCCTTCCTCGTCCAGAGCGGTGACGTCGGCGCCATCGTCGAGATACGCCTTGACTACTGCGATGTCGCCGGCGGCCACAGCCTCGTGCATGGTGGCAGGCGGAACGGCGGCAGCGCGGGGGTCGAGGAGGGCGACGATGTCGTCGTGCCCCGCGTTGGCAGCAAAGTCCTGCGGGGTCTTGCCGTTGGCGTTGGCGGCGTTCGGATCCGCCCCCTTGGCCAGGAGCAGCTGCGCCGTCTCGATCTGCCCCGCGTCTGCTGCCTGATGCAACGGAGTATCGCCATTCACGTCAGAGGCAGAGATGTCGACCTCCTTCGCCAATAGCGCTTGCACCAGGCTGAGATGCTCATCTCCTACTCGGGCCGCGAAGAACAGGGGGGTCCATCCATTGAGAGTCCTGACATCCGGCTCGGCGCCGGCGGCCACCAGTATCTCCGCCACCTCATGGCCCTCGTTGATCCCCCACATCATTGCGCGCATCAGGGGCGTGTGTCCATCGCTGCAGCGCGCAGTCACGCTCGCCCCGGCGTCCAGTAACACTCGTGCCGCCTTGGCTCGGCCGTGCACGCACGCGCGGTGAAGTGGCGTCCATTGGTGATCGTTGGCGGCGTCCACGTACGCTCCCTCGTCCAGCAGGAACTGGGCCATTCCGCCCTGATCCGCCATCGCCGCCCAGTGCAATGGTGTCTGACCAATGTCGTCCGCATCGTCGACATCCGTGCCGGCCAGAAGGAACTCGTCGACTTTCTCAACGTCGCCCAGAGCGGCTGCGATGTGGATGGTGTATTCTGCTTCGTGGTCGAGCAGCAACCGCGCGACGTCTTCGTGCCCAAGTATGGCGGCCCACTCGGTCATCGTCCTCCCCTGGCTCTCGGGCGTGATTGAGTCCACGCCCGCGGCCAGGAGCGTCTCCACGACACTGGCATGCCCTCCTATGATGGCCTTGAACAGAGGAGCTTGACCTGCGGCGTCTGCAGCGGAGACGTTGGCGCCGGCGTCGACCAAGCACACGACGACGGCGTCGTGGCCGGCCCCCGCCGCCAGATGAAGCGGCGTCTGCCCCTGTGGTACGCGTGGCGCCTCATCTGTGACTGCGGCAACATCTGCACCTTTGGCGAGCAGGAGCTCGACGACTCGCAGATGCCCCTCCTGGGCCGCCAGGTGGAGAGGCGTCTTACCGCGCCGGCTCGCGACATCGATGTCAGCGCCTCCATCCAGTAGCCGCTCCACCACCGTTTCATGCCCATTCGAGGCGGCGTCGTGTAGCGGGGTCGCGCCACTGGCGTTAGGGACGCCGACATCGGCGCCAGCGCTCAGAAGCACATCAGCCACGTCTGGGTCACCGCCCATTGCCGCGAAGTGAAGCGGCGTACCACCCCACTGGCCGGGGGCCTCCACTGATGCGCCGCGGTCGAGCAGGAGCTTCACCACGTCCGCGCCCCCGCGGAGCGCCGCCCAGTGCAGGGGCGTCCACTCACAGAGCCCCGCGACGTCGACGTCCGTTCCGTCGCGCAAGAATCCGTCTACGACTTTCAGTTCACCGCACGCTGAGGCGGCGTGGATGTTCCACTGGGCCCCGTTGGCAACCAGGAGGTCCGCGACGTCGTTATGTCCACCGAATGCCGCGCCGTGCACCGGCGTCTTGCCATTGTCATTCTTCGCATCCACGTCGGCGCCGTTGGCGAGCAGCAGCGACACGACATCGATGTGGCCTTGGTGCGATGCCGGGAGCAGAGGGGTGGCGCCAGCCTCGTCCCTCGCGTTGACGTCAGCACCATCCTGTAAGAACCGTTCGACTGCAGCCACGTCACCGGCTTGGGCGGCCTCGTGTATGGTCAGCGCAACAGCCGGCTCCTCGATGGTGGCCGTTTCAGGCTCGTCCTGCGCCCTCACGGCCTGGAGACGGACGGCACTGACGATAGCGATCGCGAGGACAGCACAGACAGCGATGGCGGTCTTCAGCTTCCGCGAGAGGCGAACCGTCGGCGCGCCCTTGCCGGCGAGGGTTCGTTGTACGCGGCGGACGAGATCGCGGCCCTGGAATTGGCAAGCAAGCCCGCCCGCGGCAGAGACGGCTTCCGCCCACTCCAGCAGACAGTCCGCATAGGGTCGACGATGGCCGGTGAGCGCGATGGCCCAATCGTCGCAGGCCTCCTCTGCGGAGGTCCGCAGGCACCTCAACACGAGCCATGCCGCCGGATGCCACCAGAGGACGGCAAGAGTGGTGCGGGCGATGAGTCGGAGCGCGAAGTCGTTGCGGCGGATGTGAGCCAGCTCGTGAGCGAGAACGGCTCTGGTGCCAAGCGCGCTCGCATCGACATCGCCCGGAACGAGGAGAGCGGGCCGGGTGACCCCGAAGACAGCGGGCATCGAGATATCCGCTGAACTCAGCACGCGCGGCAAGTCGGACAGGCCGATGTCGCCGGCGATCTCCGAGACTGCTTCAGATAGCGCCTCATCCGGCGTGTTCCGGGCCCGTCGCAGCACGCGGTGCCCGAGCGCGACGTCGCGGCAGATGAGCAGGATGCCAACCAGGCCTCCGGCGGCCCACAGCCAGGGGAGGAGGCTCAACGGATTGGCTTGCGGTCCGGACGCAGCCACGGGTGCCTCTGGCGCCAGCGCGCCGGGATCTTCCAGGGGTACATGCGACGCATCCGTGGCAGGCGCGGAAGGGAGGGCACGAAGACCGTGATGGGCTCGACCGGGAGGACGTTGCGCAACAGAACGGCGCCCGGCAGCAGCCACAGGGCGAGCAGAGCAACTCGCCAGAGAGCGTTGGTTGCGGTAGGGGATTTGAGTGCGAAGCGGCAGACCAGCCAGATCAGGGAAACGACCAAGAGCGTCCCGCCGACACCGATAGCCAAGAGTTCACTCAGCATTGTCAGCATCCTCCCTCTCGAGAACCGCGCGGATCTCATCCAGCGCTTCAGGGCTCACGTCGCCCTCCCGCAGCAACGTTTCCATCATGCGAGTCGTGGAGCCGCCAAACACCCGCTGGAGGACATCCCGCAGCACTTGCCCCCGAACATGACCGGCCTCCGGGGTGGGTTCGTAGACGAAGGCCCGGCCGCGGTTCGTATGCTTGGCCAGGCCCTTCTCTTCGAGCGTGCGCAGAACCGTCATCACAGTGTTATAGCGCGGGCGTCCATCCTCCGGCAATGCGTCGAGCACATCGTAGACCGTACCCTTGCCAACCTCGCGGAGCGCGTCTAGGACTGTAAGCTGGAGTTCGCCGAAACCAACGATATGGGTGCTACGCTGTCGGGTCATAGATTTCACCTAGTGCCATAATACTAAGGCCTTAGTATTAAGTCAATAGGAGTTTGTCGGCGCGGGGGTCAGCGTCGTGAGAACCTGGGCTTGAAGCGCGTCGAGACACCGACGGGTGACTTCCTGTGGTTGTGTGACAGACACTACGAGGAGTGGCAACCGGACGTCCCGGATTCGTTCGAGTAGGGGAGGGCCTACACGTGCCCGACCACCGACACGTATACCGTAGTCATCTGCTTGCCATCGGCGCCGACGAGAGCGTTGACTTCCTCATCGAAGAACGCGCCGATCGCGCAGCACCCCAGGCCCAGCGCCTCGCTCGCCAGGTGAAGCTGCGCGCCGATGTGGCCCGCGTCCAAGTAGATGTATCGATGCGCGCGGTCGCGGTACTTCGGCTTGTTGCGCATCGGGACTCCAACCCAGATGAACACGACGCCGCACTCGGCCGCCATGTGTTGCTCGAGCAGCGCCGCCGAGGCGTCCTCGGCGAAGTCGCCCTTGGCAACAAGGTGCAATGAGCTGCTGCCAACATCGTACCGGGCGATGCCGCGCGGAACGCCCTCGACGCGGTTGATGACCAGGTACGTCTCCAGCGGGTGGAGCGCGCCGGCCGACGGCGCGGCGCGAAAGCGTTCGTCAGCGTCGTCTTTCGTCAGCCCCTGAGTGGCCCACAGCAGCTGCGACAGCTCCGCTTTCGTCATGGGGGTCCCGGTGTCGAAACCGCGCAAGGACCGCCGCTTCTTAATCGCCTCCCACATCCCCATGCCTGCCTCTTCGTCCGGCGGCGGGAGTTCGATCATCTCGCCGGGATGCTCCAGCTCGACGCGGTCGACGTTCGGGCCGTCGGGCCGCTCGTACTTGGTCTGATTCTGGTACTTGTCACCCAGGCTTTCTTCCCAGAGCATCGTGGATCTCCTATTCGGACCTTGCGTCACACGCGGCGTTCAGCTCCTCCGCCGCCTCAATCGCGGTGGGGCCCCAGAGCAACTCGCGTAGCGCTTCGGGACGGCGGGACTCGGCGTCCAGAGCAATCGCCTCATCGTGGACCGCCATCGCGCCGTCGACATCCCCGGTTGCATACTTGCATATCGCGAGCCCGAAGGTCGGTTCAAATTCCGGGTCGTCAGCCAGCGAGCAGGCCTTTTCGAACTGCTTCAGCGCGCCTTCCCAGTCGTCCCTCTCGATCATGCACAGTCCGATGTTGTTCGCCGTCCCGCTCCACCCCCCCACTCGCCGGTGAGCCCCTCGAAGACTTCCTGGGCCTTGTCCACCTTCAGCATCGCCAGGTACGCGCACCCCACGCCGAATTCGTCCTGAGCCCGCACCCATCGGGCGCTGCGATCTTGGGCCGCTTGATACTCCGCCAGCGCCTCATCGCCTCTGCCGTCGAGCGCCATCGCCTGGTACGCTTGCGTCCAGAATTCGCTTGTCTTCTCAGCGAACCTCGACTTCACCGACGCGCGCGAGACCGCTTCCGCCTCCGGCCACTTCTCCTGGGCGCGTAGCGTCTTGCCCAGAGATACCAGCGCGCTCTCGTCAGTCGGCCTCGCCTCGATTACCGCGCGCAGCAGGGGCTCCGCTTCGGCATATCGACGACGGATCATGTGCAGATCGGCGAGCGCTTCTCGGGCGCCGTATTGGGGGTATTGTTCGAGTGACTTTCGCGCGCATTCCTCGGCGATATCGAGGGCCTTCTCGCGCCGGGCAATTGCGTCGTCGCCCTTGTAGTGCATCTGAGTCATCCCTCGCGCGATACGCTCGTAACCCAGCGGGAAGTACTCCGGGGCCATCTCCAGGGCGCGCTCATAGTGAGGCTCGGCGGCCTCGGCTGAGAGGTAGTTCCTCAGGAAACCGGCGAGCTCGACCTCATCGCCGACGCTCTCGGGCTCGAGCGTGGCGGCGCGGTCGAGCATGGCCTGTTGCTTGGCGGGCTCGTCGTTGTAGCCGTCGTCATAGAGCCACCACGCCTCGCTGTAGGGCGCGTAGTAGCCCGGGCGCAGCGTGATCATCTTCTCGATCAGCTCCAGGCAACCGGTGCTATCGCCGTTCTCCTTGCGAGCACTGGCGACTTTCGACATCAGGTAGAAGCTGTCTGGGGCCAGCGCCAGCGCGTGTTCGAGGCATTCGTGACCGATCGTGCTGCCGGCGACGAACTCCTGACGCTGCTCCGCCGTCCGCGTGCTGAGGTATTGGCCGCCGCGGGCGTGATAGGCGTGCTGCATGTGGATGTAGCCAAACTCATACCACACCAGAGCGCTTAGGGGATTTGCCTCGATCGCCTCTCGCGCATAGGCCTCCGCCGTCTCCCAAGGGCCCACGAGAATCTGCCAGCGCCCGCGAACGAGATCTGCCTGCAGCGAGTTGGGTTTGATCGCCTCGTACTTGGCGAGCAGGGCGTTGACTGTTACCATGTCGTGGCGGTCGCCAAAGAACTCGGCCGCCAGGATCAGCACATTCGGGCACTGCTCGCCGAAGGTCGCCGCCCATTTCTCCATCCGCGCAAGCCGCCGCTCCGTGCTCCAGTCCTCCCAGAGGTGGGTTCTCTCCAGCCACTGCGCCATGCCCGAGTCCGGTTGCTCGGCCAGGAAGTCGCGCAGAGCGTCCATCGCCTCTCGCGACTTATGACCCGACGAGATGACACCGGTGCGCAGGTACTCGTCGACGGTGAAGGGCGTGTCGGCCAGGAAGGCGCGGTCGGTCTCGGTCAGCTCAACACTGGCGGCCTCAAGCGCCTCCGAGATCACTCCGCCGAGGCCCCGCATCATCCCCTCCGCGTCCGCCGAGAGGCTCTGCGTCCACACCTCTGACTGGTCCCGCATGTCGGTCAGGGCGAAGGACGTGGTGAACCCGCCGTCCGCTCCGGTGACCTTGACCCCGAGGTGCGCGTCATACCCCAGAGAGATGGCGGCATTGAGGCGGCGCTGGCGCCGCTCTTCCTCGCTGAGATCGGCGAGTTTGACGGTGGAGTAGTAGGACGGCGCCTCGTTCATGCAGAGGTTGTGAGGCAACCCGGAGATGCCCATCAGGTAGTCGTCGCCTAGCCACGCCAGCGAGTTCGCCAGCGCTTTCGTCTCCGCGTCGGAGCCACCGGACGCCCCGACCGCCAGCATCATGCCACGCGTCTGGGTGACGTTGCCGTCAGTCGTGCTGCCGCTGATGCCGACTTCGTAGTAACCCTCATCAGGGAGCCCGGCGATCTCCTCCCGGGTCTCTTCGTAGACCTCCATCATCGATCTGCCTTCTTCGGTCACGTCGCGAAGGCTGCGCACCCAGCGACCACCCAGGAGAACCAGCGTGAAGAGACAGATGAGAGACAGCACGATAACGGCGATAATCGCAGGACGAGTGTTCATCCTCAACCTCCAGTTCGTGTACCAACCACTGTATCGGCGACTACCGATCTGAATCGAAGTCCGTTCCGTCCACGGACCTGCGCCGAGAAGCCGGGAGCCGTCGACGGCCCTACCGCATGTCCATCGCGACGCGGAATCCGTGTAGGCCCCGGTAGTCGGGCGACGCGAGACCGCGTTCCGCGCAGCGGAACGCGGTCTCGACTCCACCGCCGTATCCCCAGCCGCGCGACACGCAGTGCTCGGGCCTATCCGGCGGGAGGAGGTTCTCGAACGGCCTGGGGACCGTGAGATCTCCGGTTGCATACCGGGCGTAAACGTCATCGATGTAGAGATCTTCGCAGAGCTCGTCAACGTTGCCGACCATCTGAAAGAGTCCGTCCGCGCTTCGGCCGTCCGGGTGTCCCCATATCCCGCGCGTGGTCTCCTGGCGACCCTCCACGGAATTGTGGCAGAGGGCTGGATCCCAGGTGTCACCCCAGGGGAAGATCCGCCCTTCGGCACAGCCGCGAGCTGCCTTCTCCCACTCAAGCTCGAACGGCAACCGCACGCCGGCCCAATCGCAGTAAGCCCCGGCTTCGTCCCAGTTGATATCGGTCACGGGGTGGTCCGCTAAGGCCGGGTCCGCGAACTCCTCCTCGAACCGGTCTGTGTCGCGCTTCGTAATCGTTGCCTCGTCCCCAAACCGGGCGTACTGGGCGTACGTCACGGGGTGCAGGGCGATGTAGAAGCCCAGCAGCGAGGCCGTGAAGGTGGGATGCTCGCTGTCTCTGCCGACGCCGTCCGGGCTGCCGAAGACGGCCTCGCCCTCGGGTATGGGCACGAGAATGCTTCCGTCGACGGCGTTGACGATGGCGCCCTCCGGAATGTAACTCGGGTCCGGCGGCGTGTGGGCGGCCTTGCTGAGGGCGTCGGTCGGCGCGGGGGCGCGCATTGGGTGACTGCACTCGCGGCACGCGCCCTGCACGCCCGCGAACAGCGCAGGCGCGTCCGCTTGGCGCCAGCAACTCGGGCACCATGTGGGGATCGTCTTGCCGGACGAATCGACAGCATCGGAGGGATCCGGCGCAGATACGACATTGCCGCACCGCCTGCACCTACCCCGTTGCCCGACGCTCTCGTCGGGCGCCTCCAGCACGGCATTGCAGTAGCGACATGTGAAGCTGATGGACAATGCGCTTCTCCGTTGAGCTTGAGCATTCTCGGTCGGACTGGGCGCCTGGATGGCCGGCGATCCGTCCCGGCGCCTGGGACTAAAACCTCGGCGCCTCAGCGACATCAAACCGCATCAACTCGGGGCCCCGGTGCGCCCCCCGCGCGCACCGGAAGCCGATGTAGCTGTAGCTGCCGTACAGGAGGCTGTCACGATTCGTAACGCGATAGAGCTTCGGGTCTTTGTGGATATAGCCCGTGCTTCGGAGCACCTTGCCACCGTCCGGGCGAGGCAGCGATAGATCTCCTTTGGCGTACCGCCTAAAGGCATAGAAGTCGTGGCAATCCTCACACCACTCCTCGACGTTCCCGCTCATGTTGTAGCAACCATAGGGGCTGACGCCTTCGGGGTAGAACCACACTGTGCAAGTGCCGATTGCGCCCTGGTTCGTATGGTTGCGACAGTACTGCTCATGCCAGGTGTTGCCCCAGGGGTATAAGCGCCCATCCGTGCCCCGGGCGGCCTTCTCCCACTCCAGTTCGGTCGGCAGTCGCAGCCCCGCCCATTCGCAGTATGCCTCCGCACCATACCACGTCACGTTGACCACCGGGCGGTCCTCAAACCTCGGCTTATCCACCGCGTAATCCACTCCATCGCGGGTCACCTCGGGTCGAGCCCCGCCGTCGTACCAGCGCTCAAGGTCATCATCGCTCGCACCTACGGAGTTCAGAAACACCACAAACTGCGTGGTGGTCACGCAGTGCACGCCGATGTAGTACGCCGGCAGCTCCGCCTCGAACTGGGGCTTCTCGCTGTCGGACGCGTCCGCGTCATCGTCCGCCGACCCGAAGATGGCCTTACCCGCCGGCACGAGCACCAATTCCTGTTTGTCCACCGGGTTGCGTCCGGCCCGAGCCAGCTCGGGCGCCTTCCTGGTGGCGGCAAGCAACTCCTTTACCTGGGCCTCTGGCCATCCCGTCGCCACGAGTTCCTTGGCGATCTCCTCGTCGCCCTTGCCGCCGGCGCGCGCCTTGCGGACGAACGCCTGAACTTTGCGCAGCGCGTCATTCGCCATCTGGTTGCCTCCCACCATTGGGCTCGGGGTCAGCCAGTGCCTGTCCCCTCAACTGCACGGTGAAGCCGTGGCCAATCCCCGTCGAGAGTTTCTCAATGGCTTCGCCACACGCCGCGCATCCGACGGCGGGGCCGGGTTGCCCTTCGGTAGAGTCATCGGCCGGGGTCGCGGCGGGATCGGGCCGAACGCTGACGGCGACGCGTTGCTCGCAGTGCTCGCACGTGACCCACGTCGCCTCTTCCCATCGAGTCGGCGCGCCGGCGGGGGCGTTGGCTGTGACGGCCTGGGTCAGCTCCGCGAGATCGGCGAGGCAGTCATCAAGCACCATCGGACCTCGGGTAGAGACGATCGTGTAGTCTGGCTCATGCTGCGCAAACGGGAGCAAGGGGACCGCGTCGCCGGCGACGGCGGCGATATGGACCATGCTGCCGCCGGCCTCGGCCATCTCGGCGGGCGATCTGCCGCAGTCGGCGAAGTAGTCGGTTACCTCGCGCCATGGTACCCGCAATGTGGCGCCCAGGACGGGTCGTCGCCGCACGGCGGATTCGTCGATGCGGATCTTGAACTCCGCCTCGCGCACCACCGCCACCAGCAGCGCCGCGAGAGGAATCGGCGCCAGCAGGAACAGCCACCTGAGCCAGGTGGGATAGGCCGCGTGGAAGATCGTTCCGGGGAGTGCCGAGGCGGCTGCCAGCACGCTGATGAGCAAGAGGCCCGCAGCCGCGATGAGGCCGCCGCCGGAGTGCGCAGGCGCAAAGTCCCGGACCTCTGTCCGGGACTCTTCGGGCAATGTATGGTCCGATTGCACGTCGCTGCCGCCTCTATGCAGAATTGAGAGCCGCGTCACGCTCTCCGCATCTTCGCCCTCGCTGCCGAGGCTCCCTGCCTATGGGCGCGGGGAGAGGGACGGCGATGCCGGCGAGACGCCGGCGGTCCAGTCAGGCAGCATTGGGCGCGGGGAGATGGACGGCGATGCCGGCGAGACGCC
>PVBE012380436.1_pt1 | contig 15695 bp, 17 predicted proteins | sample 1631181 | NCBI WGS metagenome assembly PVBE01 (sample SAMN08397723, study PRJNA350692) | Marine metagenome, whole genome shotgun sequencing project. | isolation source: water | place: Pacific Ocean | collected 2012-04 | reverse complement strand
GGGGCCGGGTAGCCGCGTGATCTTCAACGGCGACACGATCTCAGCGGGCGCGGCTGCCGTCTCGGCGCGCTCGACCTCTTGGCTTACCCGCAGCCACGCGATCAGACCGCGATCGCCTTCGACGACGTGATAGCCGAAATAGACGGCCGCGCACGCGGATAGAAACGGCACCACGGCGTGGCGCAACCGGCGCCGGACCTCGTACCAAAAGTCCATGGCGCCATCGCATCACAGGAGAATCCGTACGGTCAACCACAAATCATCTTCTTGGCCAGGATCGGTGGTCGGGGATGCGTAGCGTCTACCTATCGCTCTGGCGACGGAGTACAATGTCCACCCGCCCCAATCCGCCTCGGGGCCCGAGGGGTCTATGGACACAGGCAAGTTCGAATTTTCCTTGGCCATCGGCGGCGCGGCCGGACAGGGCATCGCCACACCGGGCAACATTCTGGCCCGCATCTTCACCCGCCGCGGCCTCCACCTGTACGCCTACAACGCCTACCAGTCGATCGTCCGCGGCGGCCATATTCTGCTCACCCTGCGCATCTCCGACCAGCCCGTCCACACGCACGGCAACCGCCTCGACCTGCTGGTCTGCCTCAACCAGGACAGCATGGACCGCCACATCGGGTTGATGGGGCCGGGTAGCCGCGTGATCTTCAACGGCGACACGATCTCAGCGGGCGCGGCTGCCGAAGGCATGCAGCTGTGCGCCGCGCCGGTCAGCGATCTGACGGGCGGCAGCCGCAACCGAGTGGTCCAGAACACCATCGCGCTCGGGATCATCAGTTCGCTCCTGGGCATGGACTTTGACGCGCTCGAGGGCGCGCTAACGCTGCAGTTCCAGCGCAAGGGCAAGGACGCCGTGGCCGAGAACGTTGACGTCGCGCGCGCCGGTTTCGAACACGCGGCCGCCAATTTCGAGTCCTACGCCAGGCCCGTCGCCACCGGCCCCAAGCCGCTCGCGCTGTGGACCGGCAACGAGGCGCTGGCCATGGGCGGGGCGAGTGCCGGGGTCAAGTTCTACTGCGCTTATCCGATGAGCCCCGCGACCGGGGTGCTGCACTGGATGGCCAAGAACGCGCGCGATCTCGGCATCATGGTTCGCCAAGCCGAGGACGAGATCGCCGTCGCCAACATGACGATCGGCGCCGCGCACACCGGCTGCCGCGCCATGTGTGCGACCTCGGGCGGCGGTTTCGCGCTGATGACCGAAGCGCTAGGGGCGGCCGCGATGATGGAGATTCCGGCGGTGTTCATCAACGTCCAGCGTGCCGGTCCCTCGACCGGCGTGCCCACCAAGACCGAGCAGGGCGACCTGTGGCAGGCATTGGGCGCGAGCCAGGGCGATTTCGAGCGTTTCATCGTCGCCCCGCGGGATGCCCTCGACGCCTTCAACACCATCCCCGAGATCTTCAACCTCTGCGACCGCCATCAATGCCCGGGCATCGTCATTTCCGACCTGCTAACGGCGGAGGGGACCTTCAGCGTCGATCCCGACGAACTCGACATGCAACCCGCGATCGACCGCGGAGAACTGATTTCCAAGCCCTCCAAGACCGACAGCTACCTCCGCTACAAGGACACGCCGAGCGGCATCTCGCCGCGCGCAATGCCCGGCCTCGAGGGTTACGTGCACGTCGTTGCCACCGATGAACATGACCAAAAAGGCGTGCTCATCAGCGACGAGTTCACCGACCCCCACAAGCGCCGCCAAATGGTCGAGAAGCGGGCCCGCAAGTTCGACCGGGCGCTCGAGGCGATCGCCCCGCCCGCGCTCGAAGGACCGGCCGACGCCGAGGTGACGCTGATCGGCTGGGGCTCGACCTACGGCGTCATCAAAGAAGCGGCGGCCGAACTCGCCGCTGCCGGGGTCAGCGCGAACCACCTCGCCGTCAAGTGGATCGTCCCCTTCCACGCCCAAGCCGTCGCGGACGTAATTGCCGGTGCCAAGCGGACCATCATCGTCGAGAACAATTATTCGGGGCAGTTCCACCGCTATCTCCGGAGCGAGACCGGGCTAAGCGTCGACGGTCACATCCGCAAGTACGACGGCGAGCCGTTCATGTCGCACCACATCGTCGAGGGCGTAAACGAGCAGCTTGCCGGGACCACCGACCACACCGTGCCGGTCCAGGAAATCATCGTCTAGAAAGGTCGAAGAATGTCCGTAGCCACCAAAGAGCCCGAGCTCACCCCCCTCAGCGCCGCCGATTTCAAGGGCACCGTCGATCCCGACTGGTGCAAGGGCTGCGGCGACTTCGGCGTCCTCAACAGCCTTAAGAAAGCATGCGCCGATATGGGCCTTCGCCCGCACGAGGTCCTCACCGTGAGCGGCATCGGCTGCTCGTCGAACTTCCCCGGTTATTTCAACTCCTACGGCATGCACACCCTGCACGGCCGGGCCTTGGCGGTCGCCACCGGTGCCAAGCTCGCCAACCACGAAATGACGGTGGTCGTCACCGGTGGTGATGGCGACGGCTACGGTATTGGCGGCAACCACTTCGCACACACCGCGCGGCGCAATGTCGACCTCACCTACCTCGTCATGGACAACCAGATCTACGGTCTTACCACTGGCCAGGTTTCGCCGACGTCGAGCCGCGATATGAAGACCAAAAGCACGCCCTTTGGCAGTATCGAGGCCCCGTTCAACCCCATCACCGCGGCGATCATGAACGGCGCCACCTTCGTCGCCCGTGGCTTCAGCGGCGATCCCAAGCATCTGACGATGCTGATGAAACAAGCCATCGAGCACGAGGGCTTTTCGCTCATCAACATCTTCAGCCCCTGCATCACCTTCAACCACGACAACGACACGCCCTTCTTCAAGAGCCGCGTGAAGAAGCTCGAGGATGAGAACCACAACACCTCGGACTGGAAGTCAGCCTGCGAGAAGGCAATGATCTGGGGCGAGACCATCTACACCGGTCTATTTCTCCAAGCCAAGGAAATGCCGGCGCTCGGCCAACTGGAACCGGTCCTGGAGACCGGTGGCCCCCTCGCCCACCGCCCCCTCGGCCTCAGCGAAGATCAAGCCCAAGGAATCGTCGCCCGCATGATGTGAGCGCCGCAGATTCGCCTCACCCAGGAAAGCTAGTCCACGGCGCGGAAATCGAGCTGCGGGAATCGTGCGGACGCCGCTCACGTGCTCGGGCGAGGAAGCGCGCTCCACGTGATTGATGCCCCGTTCATTTGACGCACCTGAACTAGGCGTGGCTCTGCGTCCGATGGGCACCAGGACCAGGAGGACCTTCCTCCCCCCGAGATAGGATATGCAGTTCGTGCGACGTGAATAGTGACAAACCACAGGAGACAAGGGATGCGGGCTACCACAACGGCGCTCTTCGCGGAAACGCTCATTACCGGATTCGGAGTCATCGCGTGGCTAGGATTATGCGTGGCCTGGCTATTCGGCGTACCACAGCTTGTTGACCTGCAGGGCCTGGAGATAGCGGGCTTGGCTACAGCAATAGTTGCGTCGAGTTACGTCCTCGGTGCACTCTGGGAGCGCCTCGCCGATATGGTGCTACTGGCCGTCCGGTTCTGGCTAGATGGAACGAGCCTCAAGAATTGGCTGACCGCTCCCCTTTTGGCGCTGGCAGAATACGACATGAGCGACAACAGAGTGGTTATCCTGCATGCAGAACAAAGGATGACGGAGTTCTCCGACTACATGCGGAGGCACATACGCATAGTTCGAAGCGCCTCACTCTATCTCCCTCTTGTAACAGCATTCTTGACTCTGTATCTGGAATCGCAGCCGCCAGCTGACACTCGCGTATGGGTGTTCGCAATGGTGGTCGGAGTCGTCCTTACATTGACGAGCTGGTTTGTCTTGGCTGCTTGGTCTGCAACGTATTCAGAAGTCCTGCGATAAGGTCTCAAACTGATCGGCCCCGTCGGTGGAGCCGGGAACCAAGAGGGCGACGAGGTTAGCGTGCACGGTGCCCTAGAGGATTAAGAGCCCGAGCCCAAGTCCGCAGACACCCGCCGCAACTGCCCTGCCAAACTCGGCTCTCGCGGTGTTTTGCCCCCGCTGCTCGATGACGCGGTCGCGGATGACGCCGAGCCGGACTTGCATATCGGTGCCAAGCGAAGGAAGGAAACCAGCTCGTGAGGAACAGGAATGGTCGTGTCGGCTCGACTTTCGAGGGCTTTCTAAGGGAGGAAGGTGTCTACGAACAGACGACTGCAGTGGCCATCAAGCGGGTTCTTGCGTGCCAGTTGAAGCAAGCCATGGAGGCGCAGGGGATAAGCAAGAACCAGATGGCCAAGCGCATGAACACGAGCCGCAGCCAGTTGGACCGCATCCTCGACCCGGACGAGCCCCGCATACTGCTTGACACCATCTTCAAGGCGGCGCGCGTGCTTGGCCGCGAGGTGCGTCTCGATCTCGTCTAGCGAGCCGGAATTGTTGCTATTCGCCGAATTGGATCGCTGAGATCGTGGCGCCCATGATGGTGTCGGTGAAGACCTGCTGGCCCGGTTCATCGCCCGCGGCGCCGGCGGCGATCATCAGCGGGATCAGGTGCTCTTCGCGCGGGTGCGCCTCGCGGGCCGCGGGTGCGCTCGACCACAAGGACAAGGCCTCTTCTCGCGCGTTCCCGATCTTGACGACCGCGCCCTGGAGCCACCCATCGAATTCGGCGGACGGCCCCGCCCCGCTCCCCGCAGTGAAGCCTTGCATGTTGTGGTAGCTGTTGCCGCTCCCCACGATCAAGACGCCCTCGTCGCGGAGCGGTGCGAGCGCGGCGCCGATCCGCTGGTGGAAGCCGGGCTGGAGAGCGGGGTGGAGGGAGATCGCGACGGTGGGGATGTCGGCCTCGGGCCTCATCACCTTGAGCGGCACGAAGACTCCGTGATCGAAGCCCCGCTCCAACTCTAGGTCGGCGGAGATTCCGGCGCCGGCAAGGAGGTCGCGGGTCCGCGCCGCTAGTTTCGGCGAGCCGGGCGCCGGCCAGGTGATCTCATAGGTCTCGGGCGGAAAGCCCGAGTAGTCGTAGACCACGTCCGGGGCCTGGGACGCGGTGACGCGTACCGGGTCCGCTTCCCAGTGGGCGGTGGCGACGAGGAGCGCCGTGGGCGTCTCCGGCAACGCCGGGATCAGGCCGGCGAGCCATGCCCTGAGCGCTTCCCAGGTCTCCGGCGGCGACCATTCCATGAAGAAACAGGGGCCGCCGCCATGCGGTATGTAGAAGGTGGGTTGACGCATTACGCCCCGAGCACGAGCGCCGCAAAGTCCGTCGCGCGCCCGATCCCGACGAAGATGGAAAGCGCCAACAGGACGACCGCCGGGATCGCCATCGGCGCTTCCTTGCTCATCACGTGAGTGACCACCGCCCCGACCATGACGATGGCGAACCCAGTCGCGGCGAGCAGCGCGACGCTTGGGAACAGGAGCACGATCGCGCCGGCAACCTCGCCCAGGCCGATCAGGCTGCGGAACCATTCCGGGTAGCCATACTTGGTGAAATTGTCCTTCATCATCTTGACGCCGGCGAGCTTGACGACGCCGGCCAGAATGAAGATGGCCGCCAAGACATAGGTGACGATCGATACGGTAAGGTCCATGACCCCAGGCCCCTCTTGTGGAACGCGCGGGAAGGCCTGTGATCGTAACTCAAGCTGGACCGGTACCGGAACAGGGTGCCACGCGGGTGCTCCGCCCAGGTGCGGCGGGCCCGCACCAGATGGCCTTTGATGGTTTCTTCGCTCAGCGTGAGGCGGTGAAAGCGCTCCGCATCGTCGTGTGGATCAACTATCCCTATCGCGTGGTCTACATCCGGTTCATCGGCACGCACCGCCAGTATGATCGGATCGCCGCGCAGACGGTCCGAAGGAGCGCAAGCAATGGACGTCACACCGATCAAGACCAAGCGCGACCATCATCGTGCGCTCAAGGAGATCGAGGGGCTCATGGATGCGAAGCGCGGGACCCCAGCGGGCGATCGTTTGGACGTGATGGTCACGCTCGTGGAGGCGTGGGAGGCGAAGCACTACCCGATCGATCTGCCCGACCCCGTCGCGGCGATCCGGTACCACATGGAGAGCCAGGGTCTGGAGCCCAAAGATCTCGTCCCCCACATCGGCAGCCGCAACCGCGTCTACGAGGTGCTCAACCGCAAGCGCCCGCTTACTCTGAAGATGGTCTGGCGGCTGCACACCGGGCTCGGCATCCCCGCCGAGTCGCTCATCAAGGTGTCGGAGGAACAGGCCGCCTGACCGTTCGGCACAGATGACGGCGCGCGCGCCGCTCGGGGCCGCCTCACTCGCAAACAAAACCATCGCTCGCGTCAATGAATCGAAACTCCTCCAGGAGCAGCTGCACCAACGGTTCACCCCATATCTCGAAGCTCCCCATCCCCGCCGGCACGGGGCAACTGCTCGTCGCGAAGAACTCCCGCGATTCTAGAGGTTGCATGAAGGTTTGGTATTTTATGGCGTCGGAAAAGGATTGGTGACGCTAAGGATCGTCGAACCGCCCGAGAATTTAAGCTTGAAGACCAGGGTCCTTTCCGGGTGCTCGACCGAATCGGGCTCGACGTAGCGCAGCTCGCCCACTGCACCATCGGTTTTCTCGCTCTCAACGAACACGGTCTCGCCGGTCACAATACTGACGAGGCCTTTGTAGACATACGGCGCCCTACGCAGGTCGACCCGGTGTGCGGTGTCGCCACCGATGTCCAGGCGAACGGTTGTCGCCGGCCGGCACGGCACCGAGGCGCAAACCTCCTCAAGTGTCACCTCGGCGGGGAAAGCAACGGACGCATTGACGATCGTGCCGAGAAAAATGACGAAGGGGATGGCTGCTCGATTCATGCGCCGTGCCGCCGCCCTCTCAACTCCGCCGGGCCTGGACCAGGTGGCCCTGGATGGTTTCCTCACCCAGCGCCTTGCACGCCTCCAGCCGGTGCAGGCCCTCGACCAGCACGTAGCGCTTGCCGTCGGCGCGGACCAGGATCGGCGTCCGTTGCCCCTCTTCGAGGATGCTCTCGGCGAGCGCGTCGACCGTCTCCTGATCGAGCGTTTTGCGCCGCTTTACCGGCACGTAGATGTCCTCGACCTTGAAGGACTGCGTCTCCATCAGCATCGGCGGATCATAGCACCCCGCCGCCCCGCTTCGTGCTATCGTCGCACCAACAGGGAAGCGATGGAGCGGGGATGGCCGAAGACCTAAGCGTGCAGCCTGGCGAGCTACCCAAGGCGGCGCCGGCCGCTCCACCCACAGGGGTGCTGGGGCGCTTCGCCGCGCAGTTCGCCGATTCGCCGGTGTCGTTCGATGTGACCCTGCCCGACGGCGGGGTACAGCGCTTCGGGCCCGGCGCGGCCAGTTTCCACGTCACACTCAAGAACAAGCGCGGCCTGCGTGCCGTCACCAGCATCGACGAGGGGCGCATCGGCGACGCCTATGTCAACGGCGACATCGACGTCGAGGGCGATATGCTCGATCCGTTCGTGCTCCGCGCCGCGATGAAGGATGCGCACCCGCTGGTCGCGGCCTGGCGTTTCGTCCAACCGCTCCTGTTCGGCCAGGTCCACACCGACCGCCAGGCGATCACCGCCCATTACGACCTCGACACCAACTTATTCCTCGCCTTTCTCGATCCCGCGGCGCCGCTCTACTCCCAAGGCATCTACGAGCGTGACGACGAAACGCTGGAGGCGGCGACGCTGCGCAAATTCGACTATGCCTTCCAGCGCCTGGGGCTCAAGGCGGGTGATCACATCCTGGAAATCGGACCCGGCTGGGGCGCGTGGTTCGAATACGCCTCGGCCCGCGGCGTCAAATGCACCGGTCTCTCGATCTCCAAGGTTTCGATAGACTACCTCACCGGGCGGGCCAAGGAGCTCGGCTACGACTGGGAGTTGATCGACGCCGATCTCCTGGAGCACAAGGCCGACACCAAGTACGACGCCATCGTCATCATGGGCGTGATCGAGCACCTGCCGAACTACGCGCGCGTGCTCGAGCAGTTCATGTCGATGCTCAAGCCGGGCAAGCACATCTTCCTCGACGGCAGCGCCTGCACCAAGAAGTACGAGCTATCCTCGTACATGGTCAAATACATCTACGGCGGCAACCACTCCTTCCTGGTGCTGCACGACTTCCTCGACAAGCTCGCGCAAACGCCTTTGCAAGTGCTCGAGATTTTCAACGACCGTCACAGTTACTTCCTGACCTTCCAGCAGTGGGCGCGCAACCTCGATGACAACCGCGAGTCCATCATCGAGCGCTTTGGCGAGTTCGACTACCGCCGCTTCCGCTTCTACCTGTGGGGCGCGACCTACGAGTTCCTGAGCCGCAGCCTGTCGTGCTACCGCATGGTCATCCACTACCCGGGCGAAGAACCGACCGCCTAGACGCGCAGCGGCCTCCTGATATGCGCGTCGCCAGCATGCCCATGTACGACATGCCGGAGACTTGCGCGGCGCTCGATTCACTGTGGGCCGGGCTCGCCCGTTACCTCCGCGCCGAAGGCGTGGGTGAGGTTCCTGAAACCATCGTCCACGGACGTTCGCTCAACGACCTCTGGGGCGATCCCCGACTGCTGTTCGGCCAGGCCTGCGGCTACGACGTCGTCAACCGTTACGCCGGAACGCTGTGGCCCGTCGCCACGCCCCACTACGCCGCGCCGGGGTGCGATGGCGCCAAGTACGTCAGTATCATCGTCGTCGGCGAACGTTGCGATGCCACTGACATTGCCGGGATGCGCGGCGCGGTGTGCGCCATCAACGGCCCCGAATCCCACTCCGGCATGAATGCGCTGCGGGCGCTAGTGGCGCCGCTGAGCAGTGCCCGCCGATTCTTCTCGGCGGTCAAGGTGACCGGCACCCACGCCGCGAGCATCGCGATGGTGCGGGATGGCGTGGCCGACGTTGCCGCCATCGATTGCGTCACCCACGCATTGATATGGCGCTATTGCGGCGACGCGCTCGCGGGCACCCGCGTGCTCGGTTGGTCGGACCCGGCGCCTGCCGTCCCCTACGTCACCCGTGCCGAATACGGCGAAGATACGCGTGCCCGCATGCGCGCGGCGCTCGCGCGGACCTTTGCCGACGTCAATCTTGCGGCTGCCCGCGAAGCTCTACTACTCGCCGACATCGAGGTCCTTCCCGATATCGCCTACCAGCGCATCTCGGAAATGCAAGCGCTTGCCGTCCGAAGCGGCTACCCCGCGTTGCGCTAGCCGGCCTACTTCGCGGCGTGCGTGGCGAGCGCGTCCATCAGTCCCGGCGACAGGCAGTCGTAGGGCTCGAGCCCCAGCTCCGTCAACCGCGCCCTGATCCCGTCCATCTCCTCGGGCTTGGTCCCCGATTCGATAACCGAGGACACGAAGGCGGCGAACCGAGGTTCCTCCCAGCCCGCATCGCTCGAAAGCTCGGTATGGATGAAATCAAGACCGTAGAACGCGTGCCCCTGGTTCTCGATGCGGCCATGCATGTGCACGCCGCAGCCCGAGCAGGCATAGCGCTGAATGGTCGCGGCATCGTTCACGATCGCCAGCTTATCGGCGTTCGCGGTCACGTTGACTTTGTCGCGCGAAACCACCGCGATCTGCGAGAACAAAGCGCCCGCCGGTTTCCAGCACTGGGTGCAGCCGCAGGCGTGGTTGTGCGCTACCTGCGAGCCAACCGAAACCTCAACCGCGCCTTGCGCACAATTGCAGGTGAGTGTCCCGCCCGCGAAATCGGCCGATCCCTTCGTGACACCCTGATCGATTGCCGGATGAATAGAAACTGCCATTTGGTCCCCCTCCCTTGGCTAGACGTTGCCGGCATTGTACGCCGAATGCCGGTCCATACACCATAAGTGGCGTCGGCTGTTCTCAGGTTTGCCCGGCCGGCGCAAGTGGCGCTTGTTTCATCTTGCTGAGCACGATGGCGTTGCCGGCCAGCACCGTGGCCACGCCCGCGATCGAGAGCGCGGTCCAAGTGTACTCCCCCACCGTCGTCGAGATGGCGAGCGCGATGATTGGGGTCAACAAGATGACGTAGGCCGAGCGGTCAGCGCCCATGCGCCCGACAAGGATGAGCCACATGATGAAGCCAAGCGCCGTAAGCGGCACCGCCGACCACACGAAGCCGGCGAGGAAGCCGGGTGACCAGTCCCAGCCCGGCGTGCGGCCGAGCGCGAACGCCACGATCACGGAGCACGCCGCTCCATAGACCATGGCGATTCCGGTGGTTTCCAGGACCGGTAGATTGGCACGCTGATTGCGCGCCGCCGTTAACACCCCCAGCGAGGCCGCCAGCATCGCCCCGATCGCGGCCGCCAACCCCAGCGGCGCCGCGCCGTCCATATCGGCGTCGCGCAACTCGGGCCACGAAACCAGCGCCATACCGGCAAGGCCCATGAACGCGCCGACCACGACCCGCGGCCGGATCGGAAAACCCAGAAACAGCGATCCAAAAACGATGTTGCCGATAATCAACATCGACATCACCAACTGGACCACCCCGCCGGGAAGGCGAGCTATCGCGTAATAGACCAGAAGGTCTACCACGGAAAACATCAACATCCCTTGGAGCGCGAGGTAGAGGTGGTCGCGAAAGCCAAAGCGAAGCCGGCGCCGAAGAACCACCGTCACCGCGATCAGCAGCAAACCTGCCACCCCGAATCGGTACGCTACCAGCATCTCGGGAGCCACCGGGCCAAGCTGCAAGGCGATGGCGTAGGGTCCGGTCCCGAATACTAGGACCGCTGCGGAAAACAGGAGCGCAGTGTTCATCGGCTACACAAAAGCGCCCCGGCCCGGACCGCCGTGGTCCAGCCGGCCGGCGCGAGGCACAATCGGACACTCATCGGAGCGCGGCCAAGCGAGTGACGCAAACCCGAGCCCGGCGGCTGCTCACTTGAACGCGTCGCGATGGGATAGCGCGAGCTCCTCGCTGGTAATGAACTCCACCAGTGCCGGCCTGCCATCCTCGGTCGCCGCCTTGGCCCGGTGGATGGCCGGCGCCACCTCGGACGGATCCTCGACCCGTTCCGCCCAGCCACCAAGCGCCCGGGCGATGTCGGCATAATCGCCGCCGACCCCGCGCGCGCCGTACTTCTCGTGCGCGACCGGCATATTCGGGGTCTCGACCGCCATCGCCGAGTTCTTCAGCACGATCGCGCAGATCGGCAGCGAGGCGCGCACTGCGGTCTCGAAATCGATTCCCGTCATGCCGAACGCGGCATCGCCCATGACCACGGCGCAGAACTTCTCCGGCGCGGCAAGCTTGGCGCCTAGCGCCAACGCGAGTCCGGTGCCGAGCTGATGCGACTTCCCCCACCCGAGATAGCTGCGCGGCCCATCGGCGGCGTAGAACGGCATCATCTCGTAACGCGGGTTGCCCGAATCATGGGTCACGATCGCCGTTCCGGGATTGATCGCGCTCATGAGTTCCCAGATCACGCGATAGGGGTTGATGGGTACCTCATCCGACGTCAGCCGCGCCATCCATTCGCCGAGCCATGTCACCCGGACGCGCGCGATCTCCGCGCCCAAGTCCTCGCGGCTCTTGGCGAATGTCGAGGCCGAGTCCCGGCAGCACTCGATGAGCTGGCGCAGGACCAGCTTCGCGTCGCCCAGGATCGGAAGTGCGAGATGCCGGGTCTTGTGCAGATCGTCAGGCGCGTTGGTTACATGGATGACCTGCTTGTCTGCGGGAATCGGCGTCACCAGGTCGTGGTGCGTGAGACTAGTGCCCACCGCCAGCACCAGATCGGCCTCGCCCAAGAAGTGATGGACTGGCCCGCTCATGACCCCCGAGGCGCTGCCGAGTGCAAACGGGTGCCGCTTTTCCGAAATCGCGCTCTTCCCGGCCATCGTGGTCATCACCGGAAGTCGCAACAACTCGGCAAGCTCGGCAAGCTCCTCATGGGCCTCGGCGTACAACACGCCGGCCCCCGCCAGGATCAGCGGCCGCGCGGCATCCAAGATCGCCGCCGCCGCCGCCTCCACATCGGCGGGATCGCCTCCCGAACGGGTCGCGGGGACCGGACGGTAGCGCTCGAGCAGGCCCGGTTCGAGCTCCGCCTCGGCCACGTCTTCCGGTATCTCGACCAGCACCGGGCTCGGCCGCCCCGTCCTCAGTGCGGCGAAGGCGCGGCGCATCGCGTCGACCGTTCGGCCGGGGACATTGATTTGCTCGGCCGATTTCGTGATCGAGGCAAGGCCACGGACTGCGCTGAAGGCCGGCCGCACCCCATCGCGCTCGCGCGGGTAGCCAAGCGGCAACAGCAACACCGGGCTCGAATCCGAGTACGCGGTCGCGATACCCGGCACGGCGTTCTCGACGCCGGGGCCCGACTGCATGGCGAACACGCCGGGCGGGCGGCCGTTGCGTACCCGGGCGAAGCCGTCGGCGATGCCGACGCCAACGCGCTCCTGCCGGCAAATCACCGGCGGGATATCGAGCTTCGCCATCGCCTCGATCATCGGTGTCGTCGGGTAGCAGCAAAGCGATGCGACGCCCTCGCGTCTTAGAATCTCGGCGATGGCATCGATGACTTTCACGAGTTCATGCTCCTTCTCACATACATAGGGGTACGGAAGGGTTGACCTGGGCTTTGCGGCGCAGCGCTCACCGGTTGGCCGATGACTTGATCTCGATCAGTGTGTCGGCCAGACCGACGATGCTAGGAACATTACCGTCGAGACGATTGTCGCGACGGCACTATACACTTGCGATGAGCGAGCGACGACGCCTCGCGCCCCCATTCTCGCCTCTGCTGATTGCCGGGCTCGCCCTGCGTCCGCTTCCCCCGGCGTTGTTGCGGCCATTCATGAACACTGCCCTGTCGGCGATGCGCCGTCGCCACCCCGAAGTCTTTGAGCGCCTGCGGGTGCTGGGCGATGCCGATTTTCTCATTGACCCCGTGGATCTGCCTTTCTGCCTGGTCTTGCGGCCCGGCGCGGCGCGCCCGTATATCGACGTGGTCGGCGACGGGGCGGACGTGGAACCACTGGGCGCAGTCATCCGCGGCCCATTGCTGACCCTGATCGATCTGTTGGAAGGACGGGTCGACGGCGATGCGTTGTTCTTTTCTCGAGACCTCGCCATCGAAGGCGACATGGAGGCGGTGCTCATCCTGCGCAACGCGGTCGAGGACGGCGATGTCGACGTAGTTGAGGATCTGCTCTCGGTGTTGGGACCGCTGAAGCAACCCGCCCGCCGCGTGGTCGCCGTCGTCGCGGCCGGAGTCGCGCGCGCGACTCAGGACCTGGCGACCCTACGAGCCGCCGTCGTCCAACCCATCGCCGGACAATCGGAGCGTCAGGCCGCCGAGATCGGCGAGATCGAGGACGAGCTGGCCACGCTACGCCACGAGATGCGCCGACTGAAGGTGGCGGCCGAGCGCTCCGACAAGGTCCGGAGCCCCGCATCGTGATCGGGCGTCCACTGGAACTGGTGTGTCCGGCCGGCACCCCGGCCGCCCTGCGCGAGGCGGTGAACGCCGGCGCCGATGTCGTCTACGTCGGGTTTCGCGACCGGACTAACGCCCGCAACTTTCCCGGACTGAACTTCGACCGCCGGGAACTCGGCGACGGACTCGGATACGCGCACGATCGCGGCTGCAAGGTATACGTCGCCGCCAACACCTTTCCCACCGCCGGCGATCCGGGTCCTTGGCATCGTGCCGTCGACGACGCTGCGGCATTGGGTGCGGACGCGCTCATCCTCGCCGACATCGGCGTGCTCGAATACGCGGCGCAGCGCCAGCCCGAAACCCGCCGTCACCTGTCGGTACAGGCATCGGCTTCGAGCGCCGAAGCGATCCGCTTTTACCATGAGGCATTCGACGTGAAGCGGGTGGTTCTTCCGCGCGTGCTCACCATCCCCGAGATCGCGCGTCTCAACGCGCAGATTCCCGTCGAAACCGAAGTGTTCGCCTTCGGCGGCATGTGTGTCATGGCAGAGGGGCGCTGCGCGCTCTCTGGTTACGCCACCGGGCGCTCGCCCAACCTGGACGGGGTCTGTGCACCTGCTAGCCACGTGCGCTACGAACGGAGGGGACGCACGCTGGTCGCGCGTCTTGGGTCGTTCACCATCAACGCCTACCGGGACGACGAGGCCGCAGGGTATCCGACCCCATGCAAGGGGCGGTTCCTCACCGGCGGACGCGCATCCTATTTGTTCGAAGAGCCGGCCTCGCTTAACGCCATCGGCCTGTTGCCCGAACTCATGGCCGCCGGCGTGGCGGCGCTCAAGATCGAAGGGCGACAACGCGGGCGCGCTTACGTTGCCCAAGTGGTTTCGGCGTTTCGCCGCGCCCTCGACGCCGCCGCGCGCGGCGATCCGCCGCCGCCCTCCGAGCTCGACGCCCTTACCGAGGGACAGCGCCACACCACGGGCGCGTACTCGAAAGCCTGGCAATGAGGGAAGCGATCGCTGACGCGGCTAAGCTGACTCTCGGCCCGATCTTGTTCAACTGGTCGGCGGAGGAGAAGCGGGATTTCTACCTGCGCGTGGCCGATGAGGCCCCGGTCGACGTCGTCTGCCTCGGCGAAGTGGTTTGCTCGAAGCGTTCGGTGTTGTTCGATCCCTATCTCGATGAGGCGAGGCAGAGGTTGGAGCGCGCCGGCAAGACGGTGTTGCACTCGACACTCGCCTTGATCATGTCCGAACGCGAACTCGACGGGGTTCGCGCGATCGCCGCCGCGCCGGACCTTGTCGTCGAAGCCAACGACGTTTCCTGTGCCGCCCTGCTCGCCGGTCGCCCGCATATCATCGGTCCCTTCGTCAATGTCTACAACGAGGGCACGCTCGACTACCTGGCGCGTCGTGGCGCGATCCGGGTGAGTTTGCCGGCCGAACTGCCAGCCCGCTCGGTCGCCGCGCTGTGCAGGGCCGGTACGGGGGTCGAACTCGAGGTCCAGGTGTTCGGGCGGCTGCCGCTGGCAATCTCGGCGCGGTGTTACCACGCGCGCGCCCACCAGTTTCACAAGGACAGCTGCAACTACGTGTGCGATGGCGATGCCGACGGAATGGTCCTTGAGACCGTGGACGAGATGCCTTTCCTCGCCGTCAACGGTACCCAAACGCTCTCCTACACGGTCTGCAACCTGATCCGCGAGCTTGGCGAGCTGGTCGAGATGGGCGTCGGCAGCTTCCGCCTATGGCCTCACGCGCTCGACATCGTCGCCGTGGCGCGGGTTTTCCGTGATGTCCTCGACGGGAAGGAGGAGGCCGAGCGGGCTAGTGCACGGCTCGACGAACTGGTGCACATCGCCCCGTTCTCGAACGGCTTCTACCACGGTCGCGAGGGCGCGCTATTGCTCGCCGCGGATCGAGAGGCGAGCGGCGGGGTCGCATAGTGCGACTCCCGGTTTCACGCCGACCGTCTGGTCTCTGGTTTCAGACCTTCCGGACGGATGCAAGATCGTCAATCCAGCTCAGTCCCGAGCCGCACTAGGCCTGCGCCGTCGGCACCAGGGCGTCACGTTGGCGAGCCGTACCGATGCGGATGGCGTGGATCTTCGCCTCCTTGCCCGGGGCCGCTGCGTAGATCGGCGTTCCGCATTCCGAACAGAATGCCTGGGCGCGCTCGGCGCCGCTGTCCGCGATCTTGACGTATTCCTTCGGCTCGCCCGAAAGCAGCTTGAAGGTGTTCTCCCTGGTGACCGCGACGGTGCGAAACGCCGAGCCCGAAAGGGTCTGACAATCGGTACAGTGGCAGACGAAGATCTTCTGTGGGTCGATCT
>PVBE011210324.1_pt1 | contig 15695 bp, 13 predicted proteins | sample 1631181 | NCBI WGS metagenome assembly PVBE01 (sample SAMN08397723, study PRJNA350692) | Marine metagenome, whole genome shotgun sequencing project. | isolation source: water | place: Pacific Ocean | collected 2012-04 | reverse complement strand
CGGGCGCGGGCGCAGGCGCAGGCGCGCTGGCCGGTGCGGGCTTTACCGGCGCCGGCTTCACCGGCGTGGGCACCGGCGCCGGGAGCTTTTTTTTGCGCGCCCTGAGGTTCTGGATCCGCGCCTGCACCACGCCGCGGCGCGGCGCGTTGGGCACCGCCTCGAGGTACCGCTCGTAGTGGTCGATGGCCTTGTCCGTGTTGCCCATCACCTCGTGGCAGCGCGCCATGTTGAACAGCATGCCGGGCAGCGGCCGCAGCTTGTAGGCCTTCTCGAAGTGGACCAGCGCCTCCTTGAAGTCAGAGGTCTCGTAGTACTGGGAGCCGAGCTCGTAGTGCTTCTTGGCCAGCTTGCCGATGGTCGAGCTCTGGGCCCCCGCGAGCGCGGGCAACAGCAGCGCCAGACCGAGCAACAGGTACCTCGCCATACCCATAGGATGCCTTCCCTCCCCGTCGGGGACTGTTGGATATCAGTAGACTCTCAGAGATTGCTTCGTTGCACAATCGGGGCGGTTGACATCCCCCGCCCCAGGCGGCACACAGATCAGGTGGCCTCATCGCTGACCAGGGCGCGCCGTCTGCTGCTCACCACCGCGGGGGTGGTCTGCGTCGGCCTGGCCGTGGCGGGCGTCTTCCTGCCGCTGCTACCCACCACCCCCCTGCTACTGCTGGCCGCGGCCTGCTTCACCCGCAGCTCTCCCCGCCTGGAGCGCTGGCTCATGGAGCACCCCACCCTGGGCTGCTACATTCGCGACTACCGCGAGGGCAGAGGCATGCCGCTGCGGGCCAAGGTCTCGGCCCTGGCGCTGCTCTGGGGCACCATCGCCCTGTCGGCCTACCTGGTGGCGATCTTCTGGGTCCAGCTGGTGCTGCTGGCGGTGGCGGTGGGTGTCAGCACCCACCTGTTGATGATCAAAACGTCGCGCTGAGGCTCGGTCAGTACTTGCTCCGGACCAGCTTGTTGCTCTTCCCCCCCATGTAAACCAGCCCGGCGCCGTTGAAGGCCACGCCCGGGAAGCCAGCGGCCTTGATGACCGGATCTGTGAGGGCGGGGAAGGTCTTGCCGTCGTCCAGAGAGAGGTAGACCCGAGTCCAGGCGGCGTGGGCGCTGGTGCCGGTGATCAGGATCCGCCCCGGCGCCTCGTGGGCCACGGCGGTCAGCGTGGTGTAGTTGCCCGCGAGGGTGTAGTGCTTCCAGGAGTTGCCGGCGTCCTTGGACCGGTGGAGCACCGCCTTGCTCAGCATGAGGACCTCGCCGCTGTTGAGCATCAGCACCTTGCCCAGCACATACTTGGGCGCCGCCGGCAGGCTTGAGAGGGCCTTGAAGGTCTTGCCCCTGTCCACCGAGCGGAATAGCTGGTGGCCGAGCTTGGTGTTGCCCACGGCCAGGGCGGTGACCTTGCCCTGGACCGTGGCGATGGTCACGCCCTGCAGGTGCACGTTGTTGCCCTGGCTGTCCTTTAGGATCTGCTTGGAGAAGGTCTTGCCGCCGTCAGTGGAGTAGCAGAGCGAGCCGGCGTAGCCCACCGTCATCATGTTCTGGCCGTGCGCCGCCGCGTCGTCGTTGGCCTGGGGGCAGGTGGCCATCTTGACCCAGGTCTGGCCCTGGTCGCCGGAGACCCAGATGCCCCCCGAGCCGTCCACCGCCACTCCCCGTTTGCCGTCGAGGTCCATGGACTTGATGTGGCCGATGTTGGGCAGCGCCGCGGTCCACTTGGCGCCACCGTCGGTGGAGCGATAAATGGTGGCCCCGGTGCTGATGAGGGGGTAGCCGGCCACCAGCACCACAGACAAAACGAGCAACACTGACGAGGAGGAGCCCATGAGCGTCGCCACCCTGAGCCTGGACATCACCCTTTCCGCCCTGGAGATTCTGGCCCTGCGCGCCGGTGAAGACCTCGAGCAGGCCCGCGGCCGCGGCACGAGCTCGTCGGTGCGCGCGCGCATGGAGGAGGAGCTGGACCTGCTCTTTTGCCAGAACAAGATCGGCATGCGCGAGTACAGCCGCCGCATGGGTGAGCTCGGGTAGCGCTGGTCGCGGGCCCCCAACCCTCGGGCGAGTCCGGGGCCTACCACGTCATGGGATATTCCTCGCCGGGCGGTTACAATGGCATATCGGCCCCGTTGGGCCGGCGAGCTCATGGAACAGACGACGAGCACGGCGCGCGCTCCGTACACCGGGTGGTGGCCCCTGGCGGCCGCGGCCCTCTGCGCCGGGTGCGTGCTGGAGTGGGATCGGGTCTGGGACCAGGGCGCGCCGGGTGACGCACGGCTCCCGGACAGCGCGGTGGCAGACAGCGCGGTCTCGGACTCCGCCCAAGCCCGACGCCAAGGCCGATCCCCACAGCTGGGCGGTGGGCCTGGGCGCCCAGACGGCCGCCATCGGCGTCGGCCTCGACCTGGACGGCGACGGTAACGTCCACATCGTCGGCTCCTACTCCGGCAAGATCAAGACCGCCTCCAACACCCTCGAGAGCCTCGGCGAGAGCGATCTGGTCTCGGCCAAGCTCACCGGCCAGGGCGCCCTGAGCTGGGTAGTGACCGCCGGCAGCAAGAAGAAGGACCGCGGCCACGACGTCCTCGTCTCGGCGGACGGCGAGCGATACGTGGCGGGCTACTACAGCGGCGACCTCGACATCCTCGGACGCTCGGCCAAGAGCAAGGGGGTCAGCGACGGGGTGGTGCTCAAGCTGTCCAACACGGGGATCCACTGGATGACCCCCATCTCCAGCAAGCAGGCGGACGCCGCCTCCTGCCTGGCCCTCAACGGGGCGGGCACCGAGCTGTGGGTCGCGGGATGGTTCGGCGACACGGCGACCCTCGCCCCATCGCTGAAAAGCGCCGGCAAGCGGGACGTCTTTTTGGCCCACCTGAACCCGGACAGCGGCAAGGCCAAGTGGGCAGGCAGGGCGGGCGGCAAGGGCGAGGACGTCGCCTTCGCCGTGGCCCTGGACAAGGCGGGTGACGTCTACATCGCCGGCCACTTCCAGGGAACGGCGACCTTCGGCACGCACACCCTGACCGCCAGCGGCAAGGACGACTACGAGGTGTTCGTGGCCAAGGCCGCGGGCGCCAGCGGCGTGTTCGAGTGGGCCTCCAGCGGGGGCGGCGCCGCCAACGACGAGGCCCGGGGGCTGGGCCTCGACAGCCAGGGCAACGTCTACGTCACCGGCTACCACTCGGGTCCGGCGACCTTCGGCAACACCACCCTGGCCCACCACCAAAACGGGGACCTCTTCCTGGCCCGGCTGAGCCCCAAGGGCGTGTTCCTCTGGGCCATCTCCAGCAGCGGATCCCTCAGCGAGCAGGGCTCCGCTTTGACCGTGGACCAAAAGGACCGCGTGGTGGTGGCCGGCTTCCACCAGGGCACCACCAGCCTGGGCGGCAAGACGGTCAAGAGCGCGGGGGGCAGGGACGTCCTGTTGCTCGGCGTGGACTCGGGCGGCGAGGTCCAGTGGTTGGACACGGCCGGTGGGGCCAAGGACGACGAGGGCCTGGCCCTGGACCTGGACAGCGCGGGGCGGCCTGTGGTCACGGGCTACTACAAGGCCACGGCCACCTTCGACGGCCACACGCTGGAGGCCGAGGGTGATGCCCTCGACATCTTTGTCTGGAAGCGGCGCCTGCCCGGGGAGAAGGCCCAATGAAGCGCGGACTCTCGAGCGCGGCGCTGTTGGCAGCCCTGGTCTGCGCCGGGTGCGTCCTGGAGTGGGACCGCAAGTGGGACCAGGGCGCTGGCGCCGACGCCGCCAGGGACCGTGGGCGCCCTCTGGACAGCAAGGTCGGTGACGCCAAGGCCCCCGACGGCGAGGCCGCGGATCCCGACGACTGGGTGGTGCTGCTCGGCGCGCAGAAGACGGCCTCGCTGGGCAGCGTGGCCCTCGACAGCGCGGACAACATCCACGCCGGCGGCACCTTCTCGGGCAAGATCTCCAACGCCAGGGGCAGCCTCAGCGCCACGGGCGAGGACGCGCTGCTGGCGCGGCTCAGCCCCAGGGGGAAGGTGACCCTGCTCCTGTCGGGCACCAGCCCCCACAACCGGGACCGCGTCGGCGACCTCTTCGTCACCGGCGGCGGCGAGATGTACGTCACCGGCACCTTCAACCTGACCTTCACCCTGGGCGGCCTGTCGGTCACCAGCACCCAGGGTGACGACGTCTTCGTGGCGCGCCTGGAGGCCAACGGCAAGGCCCGCTGGCTCACCCGCGTCGGCGACAACGCCTCCTGCGCGGGGCACATGGTGGCCCTCGACGGCCTCGGCCGCGTGTGGGTCGCCGGGGCGTTCGGCTACCAGGCCAAGTTCGGCAGCACGACGCTGCAGGCCAAGAGCGGCTCCGTGGACGCCTTCGTGGCGCGGCTCAAGGCGGCCAACGGCGAGGTGCGCTGGGCGGCCCGGGCCGGCGGCAGCAAGGGCGACAGCGCCACCGGCCTGGCGGTGGACAGCGCGGGCAACGGCTACGTGGTGGGCTACTTCCGCAACACCGCCGACTTCGGCACGCTCTCGCTCACCACCGGCGCCAAGACCACCACCTCCGACAAGGTGAGCAACGGCTTCGTGGCCAGCGTGGAGAACGACGCCTTCACCCGCGTCACCGGGGTGATCAGCACCAAGGATGCCCGGATCACCGGCATGGTACGGGACGCCGGTGGCAACATTTACATCGTGGGCTTTTTCACCGGAGACACCCTGGTGGGCGAGAAGCTCAAGGTCACCTGCCAGGGGGACTCGGACCTCTTCGTGGCCAAGCTGTCGGCCGCGGGCAAGGTGCAGTGGGTGGTGGAGAGCAGCGGCGCCGGCTTCGAGCTCGGCTCGGCCATCGCGCTGACCCCGCAGGGGCGGTTGATGGTGGTGGGCTTCCACGAGGGGCAGGCCAGCCTGGGGGGCAAGACCTTCCCTGGCCTGGGCTACCGAGACGTTTTTTGGGCCCTGATCAGCGTCTCGGGCAAGGTGATCTCGGCGGGCTCAGGGGGCGGGACGGGCCTTGACTGGGGGCTCGCCGTGGCCGTGGGCACCAAGGGGCGCGCCGTGATCACCGGCCTGTGCCAGGGCAAGGTCACCCTGGGCAAACACACCGTCACCACCCAAAAGGACGCCACGGACGCCTTCGTCTGGAAATTCACGCCGGGCAAGTAGCCCCCAGGCGCGTTCGGGAAAAATCAATAACGTCACGATTCAGCCTCCTGGCCCTTGCCCCAGCCCCTGCCCCAGCCCGCCCCTTTTCCTGTCCCTTGTTCCTCCATAATCGCTGGCAATTCAATCTGATAGGTAGTCAATTCGTCAATTCGAACCTCATGGGCCAGGGATAAAGGCGAAGGAAGAAGGGAGGGCAAGGACGAGGGCGAGGGCATGGGCAGGGAAAAAAGCAGAAACGCCGAACGCCCTGGTATGAGCAACCAACAAGCTGACCGCTGACCGCTGACCGCTGACCGCTGACCGCTCGTCGCCAATGCACCGGGACGCCCAGTGGTCGAAATCGAATCAACATTTTCGGGGAGCGCTCCAAGCAAGGGCTCCGGGATGAAACGAGTTTTCTTGTCTTTTTCTTCGTTGTCCAGTAAATGGGGCGCTGGGCGGGGGACGTCTTAACTTACTTTGAAAGGAAATACCTTGAGTCGATTGATGCTCATTAACGGCAGGCACGCAGAGGAGTTGCGCGTGGCCGTAGTAGAGGACCGGAAGCTGCAGAGCTACCGAGTGGAGGTTGGGGAGTCGGGTGTGGAGCGGGGAAACATCTACCGGGGCGTGGTGGCCAACGTCGAGGCCAGCTTGAATGCCGCCTTCGTGGATTACGGGGCCGGCAAGCACGGCTTCCTCACGCGCCACGACGTGTGCGCCGCGGCCTATCACAACAAGCCCTCAGGCAAGGGCGCGCCTCCCATCGAGGACGTGCTGCAGAAGGGGCGACCGATCCTGGTGCAGGTGACCAAGGACGCCATGGGCAGCAAGGGCGCCATGCTCACCACCAACATCAGCCTGGCCGGTCGCTACATGGTGCTGCTCCCCTTCGACGACTCCCAGCGAGGGGTGTCGCGTAAGGTGGAGGACCCGGCGATCCGCAAGGACCTGCGCAAGAAGATCAAGGATCTGGCTGCGCCCGAAGGGTTCGGCTTCATCGTGCGCACCAACGCCGCGGACCAGACCAAGACGGCGCTCAAGGGCGACCTGTCTGCGCTGACCCGGCTGTGGAAGCAGGTGATGGAGGCCAACAAGAAGGGCAACGGCGCGCGCCTGCTCTACGACGACCAGGACCTGGTGGTGCAGGCCATGCGCGACTACCTCGACTCCAGCATGGAGGAGGTGGTGCTCGACGACGCCGGGCTGATGGAGCGCGCCGAGGAGTACATGGCGGCGGTGATGCCCCGCTCCAAGATCGTGCTGACGCACTACGCGGAGCGGATCCCGCTCTACTCGCGCTTCAACCTCGAGCCGCAGATCAACGCCATCCAGCAGCGCACGGTGTCGCTGCCCAGCGGCGGCAGCCTCGTCATCGATCCCACCGAGGCGCTCACGGCCATCGACGTCAACTCGGGCAAGGCCACGGCCGGCGCCAACCAGGAGGAGACGGCCTTCAACACCAACATGGAGGCGGCCGAGGAGGTGGCCCGCCAGCTGCGCCTGCGGGACATCGGCGGGCTCATCGTGGTGGACTTCATCGACATGCGCGCCCGGCGCCGCCAGGCCAAGGTTGCCCAGACCATGCGCAACGCCATGAAGCTGGACAAGGCCCGCCACTCGGTGAACGCCATCAGCTCCAACGGGCTGCTGGAGATCAACCGCCAGCGCATCGGCCAGGCGTTGCAGCTGCGCACCCACAAGCTGTGCCCCACCTGCAGCGGCTTCGGCCGCGTGCTCAACCCCGACCTGGTTGGGCTCTACCTGCTGCGGCGGCTGGAGGCCCGGGCGGCCACCGGCAAGCTGCTCAAGGCGATCATCTCCATCCACCCCTCGCTGGCCGAGGAGGTGCAGAACCGGCGCCGGCAGCAGATCGCCGCGCTGGAGCAGGAGTTCAACATCGAGGTCGAGATCCACGGGAACCCGGACCTCAAGCGCACCGACGAGCGCATCCAGTGGGTCAACCGCGACCAGACGTCCTGGCCCGAGAGCCAGCGCCGCCAGCCGCAGCAACAGCGGTCGCAGCGCGGCGGCAGGAAGCCGAAGGGCGAGGGACGGTCCAGGCCGCCCAGGGCGCAGAGGGAGAGGCCTGCCCCGCAGCAACCTCAGGAGGCCGCTGTCGCCAGGCAGGAGGCCGCTGTCGCCAGGCCCCAGGAGAGCGAGGCTCAGCCGCCGGCGGCCCCCGAGGCCGTGCAGAGCAGGGAGGCACCAGCCCCGGCCCAGGACGGAGAGGAGCAGCAGGGCAAGCGAGGTGGGCGCAAGCGCAGGCGCAGGCGCAGGCGGCGGGGACGGCGAGGCGGTGGCGACAGCCAGCAGCCGCCGCAGCAGCAGCAGGCGCAGCCGCAACAGGACCAGCAACAGCCGCAGCAGCAACAGCGGCCGCAGCAGCCCGGGGGCGAGGGAGACGATTCGCCGGAGCCCACGTCCGGTCGGCGGCGGCGGCGCCGTCGTCGCAGAGGGCGTGGGGGCGATCGTCCGGCAGAGGGCCGCGGGCCCGAGGCTCAGGAGGCCCCGGTGCAGGCCATGCCTCAGCCGGATTCCGCGAGCCGCGGGACCGACGCGCCGGCGCCGAAGCCGAAGCCGGCGCCGGCGCCGTCTCCAGAGCCTCAGCCCAAGGCCAAGGTGTTGCCGTGGCCCAAGCCGAAGCCGAAGCCGGAGCCGAAGCCGGAGCCGAAGCCCGTGCCGAGGCCGGAGCCGAAGCCGACGGCGCAGCCGCGGTCCAAGCCCGAGTCCAAGGCCAAGGTGATGTCGTGGCCCAAGCCGGCGCCGAAGCCAGAGCCGAAGCCGGAGCCCAAGGCGGAGCCGAAGCCGAAGCCGGAGAAGCCTGCCAAGAAGGCGGCAGCCAAGAAGGCACCCGCCAAGAAGAAGGCAGCCAAGAAGGCGCCCGCCAAGAAGGCGCCCGCCAAGAAGAAGGCAGCCAAGAAGGCACCCGCCAAGAAGGCGCCCGCCTCCAAGCCGAGCATGAAAAAAACCACCACGACCTGAGCCGACTTGGTACATTTGAGCCATGGCCGGCTCTGACGAACACGTTAAGGTCACCCGCCCCATCCGCAAGCCGGTGTCCGGGGGTAAGACCCTGCTCGGTCACAACGCCGGAGTCGACGACACCCTGCCGGGACCGGACACCGAGGTCGAGCTCGAGCCGCCGGAGATGGACGAGGAGCTGCCCCGGGGGAGCCTGATCACCGAGCGCTACCGGGTACACCGCAAGATCGGAGCCGGGGCCATGGGCTCGGTCTACGAGGCCGAGCACACGACCCTCGAAAAGCAGGTGGCGATCAAGGTGCTGCACAGCCGCCTGACCGGCAGCCAGGAGCTGGAGCAGCGCTTCTTGCGGGAGGCCAAGGCGGCCACGAGCATCAGCCACGACAACATCGTCGACGTCATCGACTTCGGCCGCACCGACGACGGGGCGCTCTTCCTGGTCATGGAGCTGCTGGAGGGGGAGAGCCTCAAGGAGGCCATCGAAGAGGCGGGGGCGCTGCCCTGGATCCGGGCGCGGCACATCCTGATCCAGGTGTGCAAGGCCCTGTCCGCGGCCCACCGCCTGGGCATCATCCACCGGGACATCAAGCCGGAGAACATCCTCCTCGTGGAGCGGGAGGGGATGACCGACTACGTCAAGCTGCTGGACTTCGGCATCGCCCGGGTGGGTGAAACGGACGAGCGGCTGACCAAGACCGGCATGGTGCTCGGCACCGCGCTGTACATGTCTCCCGAGCAAGGTAAGGGCGACAAGGTGGACGAGCGCGGCGACGTCTACTCCGTGGGCTGCATCATGCACCAGATGCTCACCGGCGAGGTGCCCTTCACCGGCGAGAGCTTCATGAAGGTCATCTTCCTGCACACCTTCAGCAAGGCCGATCCCCTGCGCCGGGTGTATCCCGACGGAGACTTCCCCTCCGCCGCCCAGACCATCGTGGAGAAGGCGATGGTCAAGGAGGCGGAGGGCCGCTACCAGAGCATGCTCGACATAGTGCGTGCCCTGAGCCTGACCCCGGAGGCCGGGCTGGATGCGGAGGCCGTGGTCCAGGCGCGCATGAAGGCCCGGGAGGCCGAGAGCGCCGAGGAGGACCTGACCGAGACGGTGATGCAGGACGGCGCCGCGCTGGAGGCCGAGGCCCAGCGGTCCGCCCGGCCGCCGCTGATCTGGATCGGGCTGGCCCTGCTGCTCGCCGGGGCCACGGCGCTGCTGCTCTGGACCAGAAAAGAAGCTCCGGCGCCGGCGCCCTCGCCTGCAGCGCCGCCAGCCTCCGTGCAGGTCAAGCGCCCGCCAGCGCCGAACACCGCCCGCGCACCCGGGGCCAGGCCTCCGGCCGAGGGCGCCGCGAAGGCCGACGCCGGGGCGGTGGCGCCGGCCATACGGAAGCGGGCTGGCAAGCGCCGCCGCCGCAAAAAGGGCGCCCCGGACCGACCGGTGGAGCAGCCGGCACCGCAGAAGAAGCCGGCCACCGCGCCAGGCGGCGGACTCAAGAACCCCTTCGAGTAGAGCGCCGCAGCCAGCAGAGCGCCCCCAGCAGCAGCACCAGCAGTCCGGGCCCCTGCCCGCCGTGGACGTTGCAGCCGCTGCGGTCGGCCAGGTGCTCCTGGCCACCGTCAGACGCCTGCGGTGGACCGGCGTCCGCGCGGACGGCCTTCATGTCCTCGTACCACGGGTCCGACTCCGGGTAGCCCGGCTCCTGGCCCACGTAGTGATCCGGCGTGCCCTTGTCCGGAGGCAGCGGCCCCTGCTCGGCCTGGGCGCAGGGCTTGCCCGGGCCGCCATAGTCGCACCAGCCGTCCCCCGTGCTGGAGTAGACGTAGCAGAACTTGCGCCCGTAAGGGTCGTTTTTGCACTGGTCGTTGCAGGTGCACTTGATCGGAGGCGGGGGCTGGTCCGGCGGCCGCGACTCGGCCAGGGCCGTGGAGCCGAGCAGTATGCAGGTGATGGCAGTGGTCAACGCTGTGGGGATCGCTCTCGGCTTCATGGTGGTCTCCTTATCTGAGCCACGAACCTTTGCAAGTGCGGGTCCAAAACCGAGGCCTAACGATGTTCAGCAGTTACACTCTCCTGCTCTGGCACAGGCGGCGCCGGGTTGTGTCAGGTTATGTCTGTTCGGGTCGGGCGGGTCAGCGCAGGTCCTGCGCACGGATCACATCATAGAGGGTGCCGGCGGGCATGCCGAGATCGGGCTCGATCTCCACGGGGCGCTTGCGTCCCCGGCGGACCCGCTTGACGCGCTTCTTCTTCACCTTCTTCTTTTTGGACTTGCCCACCTTGCCCTTGCCGGGCTTCTTCACTTTCTTGCGGGTGCCGGCGTCAGCGGGGTCGGCGGCGGCGGTGCTCATCATGATGGCCGCCCCCAGCATGACGAAGGCCTTGCGCAGATTCTCCATCTCTCCTCCTCTCGGCCCGGTGGTACTTCACGAGCGTGCGAATCCTCTCTCTGCCTGAGACATCGCGGGTGGAGGATAGTTCCGGCGAGGATGGTGTTGTGCAATGATTGGCACATCCCACGCCCGGTCAAAATAGCGCTCTGCTGGCTGCCCCTGGTGCTGGTGGGCGGTCTGATGCTCTCCATGCCGTGGGGCAACCGCTACCCCAGCGGGGACGGGCCGCACCTGCTCGGCACGGCCATGCGCCTGGGCGCCGAGCTGCGCGCCGGCGACGTCGGCGCCTTCATCTCCCACAGCCTGACCCTCATCGCCCCTCACCCGCCGGGCGGCTACATACTCGTGGCCCTGCTTTACGCGGTGCTCGGGCCCCTGGACGTCGTGCCGCTTTTGGCCAGCCTGGTCTGCCTCGGCCTGATCTGGGACGCCCTGCTCCGCGTCTGGCGCGCCGCGAGGCAACCCCGGGTGCGGAGCGCCTGGGGAGCGGCGCTGTTCGTGGCCGCCGCGCCGCTGGTCTGGTCCCAGGCGGAGTTCTTCGGCTTCGACCTGGCGGCCGCGGCCGTGGTCTGCCAGTGCCTGTCGCACGTGCTGGCCTCCCGCGGGCTGAGCGTGCGCCGATCGGCCCTGTGGGCCGGGGCCTGGCTCGGCGCCGGCGTGTGGGTCAAGTACACCGTGCCGATCTTCCTCGCGCCGGTGGGCCTGGCCATGGCGGCGGGCCTGGTCTGGGATCGGGCGCGGGGCCGCGACGGCCTCCGCCAGCGGCTGGTCAACGCGGCGTGGCTGCTGGGGGCCCTGGCGCTGGTGCTCGGGCCGCTGATGGCCTTCGCCGGCAAGGGCATGGTCGGCTACGTCTGGCACTCGTTCTTCCCACCCGAGCAGTTCGAGCAGTTCGTGGGCGACCGCGCGGTGGAGCAGCGCACGCTGCACAGCACCTTCGATCGCCTCTTCTATTACCAGGGCGCGCTCAAGGACCTGTGGGGCTGGCCCGGCCTGGCGCTGCTTTTGGCGGGCGTGGGCCTGGTGGGCTGGCGCGGGCGGCGGCTCTGGCGGCGGCGCGCGGCCCGCTCCGCGGTGGTCTGCCTGACCTGCGTGGTCGGCTCCAGCGCGGTGCTCGCGGCGCTGACCGCCAAGCAGGAGCGGTACTATCTGCCGGCCATCTTCGTGCTGCTGGCCGTGGCCCTGCCCGGCCTCATGCGGCGCCGCGTCACCGCCGCGCTCACCGCCACGGCCCTGCTGCCGCTGGTGGCCGTGGTGGCGCTGGACTATTCGGGCTGGACCCAGGCCAACACCATGGACGAGGGGATGGCGGGTTACGAGGTCGGCCCGCCCAGCCCGGCGCCGCAGGTGCGCCGGCACCAGGACGACGCCAGCCTCACCTTCACCAGCTGGGGTCGCTTCCCGATGCTGGAGGAGCGCTACCGGCCCCTGTCCCAGGACCCTCAGCACGCCGACCTGGAGCGGATGCTGCGCCTTGCCGCTCAGGCCATGCCGCGGGGGGCATCACGCATCGGCGTGTTGGTGGAAGAGGAGGACATCACTCACGGCTTCGGCCCGTTGCTGCTGACGGCTCAGCGCCTGGGCTACAGCTGGGACATCGTCACCGTCAAGCTGGTGCCCCGGGTCTCGCCGGCCGGCGGCGTGGGCGTGATGCACTTCCAGGGGCCGTTCTTCTCCGGCGGCAAGCCGCGGCCCTTCCCGGTGCTGGTGATCTACGAGCACCCGGGCGCCCGCTTCACACCGATTTATCTGTCGCGGCTGGGCCACCGGCGCATGTCTCACCTGCAGCACGGCCCCAACAGGGTGAGCATCCTGCGCGTGACGAGCAACCCGTGGCTGGCCGAGGACCTGGGCGCGGTCAAGGGCCCGTGACCCAATTACGCGAGCACCACAAGCCCCCGCGCTACGAGGAATCAATTCAATCGATCAGCGCGATACAGCGCTCTCCGTTGAGGTTGATCTAGCGCGGCGGGTAGCCAGTGATCTCCTGGATCTCCTTGTACAGCGGGCCGAGCCGGCGATACATCTGCTTGTAGACCCGCTCGTAGAGCGCGTCGTAGATCTCGCGGGCCTCGGGGTTGGGCTCGAAGGTCTCGCCGGTGCGGGTCATGGCGGCCACGGCGGCCTCGAAGTCGGGGTGGAGCTCGAGCCCAACGGCGGCGTCCATGGCCGCGCCGAGGCCGGAGGTCTCGTAGATGTGGGGGCGGCTGGCCGGCAGGTTGAAGATGTCGGCCGTGATCTGCATCGCGGCGTCGGACTGGGATCCGCCGCCGGCCACGCGCAGCTCGGTGGTGGTCACCTTCATGCGCTTTTGGGTCTGCTCCAGGCCCTCGCGCAGGGCGTAGCACAGCCCCTCGAGGATGGCGCGGTAGACGTGGGCCCGGGTGTGCACGTCGCCGAAGCCGATGATGGAGCCCTTGGCCTCGGGGCCCGGCTTCTTGATGCCCGGCGACCAGTAGGGCTGCAGCATCAGCCCCATGGAGCCGGGCGGCACCTGCTCCACCAGCTCGTCGAAGAGCTCCTCGGGGGCGCAGCCGCGCTCCTCGGCCAGCTGCTTTTCGCGCAGGCCGAACTCCCGCTTGAACCAGGTCACCATCCAGTAGCCGCGGTAGACCTGCATCTCCAGGCTGTGGGCCCCGGGCACCGCGCTGGGGTATGGCGGCAGCAGCGGGATCGGCTCGATGTACTTCAGGCTGGTGGTGTTGACCGTGGCCGTGGTGCCGTAGGAGAGGCAGGAGACGGTGGGATCCAGGCAGCCGGCGCCGAGCACCTCGCAGGCCTTGTCCGCGGCGGCCGCCACCAGGGGCAGGCCTGCCGGGATGCCGGTGGCCTCGGCTGCCGCGGCGGAGATCTCGCCCAGGGGCTCCGTGGGCGGGATCAGCTCGGGGAGCTGGTCCGGGTCCACGGGCAGGGCCGTCCACTTGAAGTCGGACTTCTTGGCCCAGGCCAGGCCCTTGTAGTCGAAGGGCACGTAGCCCACCTGGCAGCCGACGGAGTCCACGAACCGCCCCACCAGGCGGTGCGTGAGGAAGCCGGAGAGGAAGAGGTACTTGTGGGTCTTGTCCCAGATCTCGGGCTGGTGCTTGCGGATCCAGTTGCACTCGGCCTCGGCCTGAAAGTAGCGGATGGTCTCGGTCATGCCCGAGAGGGTGAAGGCCATGCCCCACAGGCCGCCCACCGGCGGCTCGCCCTCGGTGCGGCGCTGGTCCAGCCAGACGATGGCCGGGCGCAGGGGCTCGCCCGCCTCGTCCACGTTGATCATGGTGGCCCGCTGGCAGGTGAGCGCCACGCCGGCGATGGCGTCCTTGGGCACGTCGGTGGCGTCCCACAGCCGCTGGCAGGCGGCGCAGAGGTTCTCCCAGAAGTACTCCGGCTTCTGCTCTGCCCAGCCGGGCTCCGCGGAGAAGTACGGCTCGATATGCACCTGGGCCTTGCAGACCAGGTTGCCCTTCAGATCGAAGAGCAGGGCCCGCACGGACTGGGTGCCCATGTCGATGGCGAGTATGTGGTCCTTGGATGACATCGTTGCCCTCTATACAGTGGTGTGCTGCCCTCATAGAATGGAGTGACCCGGCACGCGATTACAAGCACCGAATGGTCGCGGGCGGCGTGGTCTCCAAAGCGTAGAACGAAAGGACGTGACATGAACCGACCGTTCCTCCTGGCAGTGGCGCTGTGCGGACTTGTGAACCTGGGCGCCTGTAGCGACTCGCAGTGCCCGTCAGGCACCTGCCCCGACGCGGGCGCGGCCTGCGCCCGGGACTGCGCCGCCTGCGCCGACGCGGCGGTGCCGGACACCAAGGCTTCACCCGACCAGCCCCCGCCGCCCGACCAGAAAGCTCCGCCCGACACCAAGCCCGCGCCCGACACCAAGCCCGCGCCCGACACCGCGCCGCCGCCCGACACGCTGGCGCCCGACACACTGGCGCCCGACACCGCGCCGCCGCCCGACCTCCTGGCGCCCGACACGGTACCCCACGACGTGGGGTTGATCTGCGGCGGGGGATCCTCCAAGTGCGGCAGCGCCTGCGTCAACCTGCAGAGCGACAACAACAACTGCGGCACATGCGGAACGACCTGCCAGGCGGGGCACGTCTGCTCGGCGGGCGACCCAGAGGTTTCACGACCTGGTCTGGGGCACCATGGCGCGCATCGAGCAGGCGCGCGCGGACTGAACGCCGGAGTCGTCACGATCCTCCCCTCGCGGTTCCAGACCATGCTCGATGGCCAGGGCTTGCCCTTCCCCTTTGCTGGCGGTGGTGGAGATGCTACAGATCATGCTGGATGAAAGAGATCACATCCCAGAATTTCAGCCTCATCGTGCCCGAGGGCTGCCAGGCGGACTGTGATTTCTGCGTGAGCAAGAGCCTCGACGACCGTATCTCACCCGAGCGTACCGAGGATCTGGACCTGGCCAAGCTGGCGCGGGCGATCCGCTTCGCCCGGGACGCCGGCGCCATCGCCACCAGCATCTCCGGCGGTGGCGAGCCCACCCTCTACATGGATCCGGGCGGCTACGTGGACAGGGCGCTGCCGCTGCTGGCCGAGCACTTCGCCAAGGTCGACCTGTACACCAACGGCTACCGAATGGAGCGGGTCTTCGACCAGTGGTGCATCACACACGTCACCATCAGCCTCCCCTCCTTCACCCGGCCAGAGCTGTACACGGGCCGCTTCAATCCCCTGGAGACCGTGCTCTCCGACGTGTCCCGCCTGGTGGACTCGGGCCGGGTGGTGCGCCTCTCGTTGATCTTGTGCAGGGAATCGGACGGCGGATCCGAGGAGAGGATCCTGACCTACCTTCAACGCGCCCTGGAGCTGGGAGTGCATGGCGTCATCGTGCGGGAGGCCTCCCGGTACACCTCCAACGAGGAGTGGTACGAGCAGAACTATCTGGAGATGGCGCCGATGCGGGACGCGGTGACAAGCAGGGCCGGTTTCGAGGCGATCCTGGAGATGCCCTGGGGGACCCGCTACTTCGACTACCGGGGCCTGCGCGTGGCATTCTACTGTGCCGAGGAACGGCAGCACGTGGGCAGGCATGTCAGGACGCTGTGCTACTTTCCGGACCAGCACCTGTACGGTGACTTCATTCGCCGTTCGAGCATCGTCATCTGATATTCAGCAGGCCGCTCTCCCGGTCGATCCAGGGCGGCCAGGGCGAGGTCCCGCGCTGCAGCGCCCGCGTGAACCGGCTCAACCCCTGGGGTCCGCCG
>PVBE010556554.1_pt1 | contig 15696 bp, 17 predicted proteins | sample 1631181 | NCBI WGS metagenome assembly PVBE01 (sample SAMN08397723, study PRJNA350692) | Marine metagenome, whole genome shotgun sequencing project. | isolation source: water | place: Pacific Ocean | collected 2012-04 | reverse complement strand
TGATTTCTATATGTCTTGTTGTCATACTTCCTTTGCGTTTAAGTCCGTATCCAAAATCATGGTCATGCCCCAAGTATATCGATAATTTCAATATCAAGGTCTGTAGTTCTGCAACTTACCTTATTATCATGTGCCTCTATTAAAATATTGCTCAATATAGGAATGGTTGTTCTTCTTTCCACTATTGATTGCGCTCTGCTCATCACCCTAAGCAAATCATTGCGCTCTACGTCAATTTTCATACTGTTCCCAATTTAAATATAAACTATAAGCGACAAACAATATCTATTGTATATTGTTAAAAAAAACGGGTCAAATTAATTTAATTATTAAGCTTCTAACATTCTTCTTAAAATTTCTACCTCTTCTGACAGTTGAGCATCTACAAACTTAAGTTCCTCAATTTTTCTTACTGCATGAATTACAGTCGTATGGTCCCTACCCCCAAACCTTCTACCTATCTCTGGTAAAGATTTTGAAGTGAGCATTTTAGAAAGAAACATTGCTACTTGTCGGGGTCTGGCTATTGATCTAGATCTCCTTGCAGACATTAAATCTGTCATTCTAAGATTGTAATGATCCGCTACTTTTCTAATGATTTCTTCTATTGTAACCTTTCGATCTGATACCCTTAATATGTCCGCAAGGCATTCTTGCACCATATCCATATCTATCTCTTTACCGACCAAAGATGCAAAGGCAAATAATCTGGTTAAAGCGCCCTCCAATACCCTAACATTAGACGAGATCCTATGCGCCAGAAACTCAAGAATTCCATCAGAAATTACCACTTCAGGATGATAAACCGAATGAGTTTCAATCTTTGCCTGCAATATTCCCAATCTAAGTTCGTAATCGGTTGGGTGCAAATCCACTACTAAACCCCAAGCCAAACGAGATTTAATTCTTTCTTCTAAGCCATCTATTTCTCCAGGTGCTCTATCTGCAGAAATAACTATATGTTTACCCTGATCTATCAAAGCATTAAATGTATGGAAAAACTCATCCTGAGTGGATTCCTTTCCCGCTATAAACTGCACATCATCAACCATTAACATATCAACAGATCTAAATAACTGCTTAAAACCATGCATATCTTTAAATCTCAAAGCTTGCACAAATCTATACATAAATTGTTCAGCAGAAAGATATAAGATTTTGGATTGCTTTTTTTGCGCTCTAACTTTCCACGCAATTGCATGCATCAAATGTGTCTTCCCCAGTCCTACTCCACCATAAAGAAACAGTGGGTTAAATGATACTGAGTCTGACTCAGCTACCCTTCTGGCTGCAGCATGAGCAAGCTCGTTAGGTTTTCCAACCACAAAGCTTTCAAAAGTAAAGCGTTTGTCTAAAGGAGATACTGGAAGTTCAGAATCGGATTCGATTAGCCCTCTTTTTGGTTCGGTTTTTTTTATAAAATCAACCTTGGTATGAGTTTTTTTTGATTCACCTCTAGGTTGAATTATTGACATAAACTCTAAACGGTCAATCTGAAAACCGTCAGACTGAAAAGCACTAACGATTTTTTCACCATAATTACGATTAACCCAATCCCCAATAAATCCAGTTGGAGATCTAAATATTGCCCTTTTATCTGATATTTCTATGAATTTAAGAGGCTTCAACCAGTTTTCAAAAGCACTTTGACCAATTTCTCTTTTTAATCTTTCCGAGATGCTTTCCCAGATATCTTTATCTATTTCCTTATATGACATTAACCATCCAAAATTACGTAATCATCTTTAGTAAATAGAAACTAAACTTTTAAAGGGAATCTATTAATAAGATTAATTTTATGACGGTCTTCTGATTCTATCAATAGGACTGAAATAGGAACATAGAAATTTTTTTATTTATTTTCTATGAAAGTGCTTTTATTTTCCCAGATAGCTGAGATATTTTCCTAGCAGCGGTATTCTTTTTTAATATGCCCTTTGATATACCTCTTTGTATCTCTGGTTCGGCCAAAGCAAAGTGCTCTTTAGCATTTTTCTTGTCACCTTTTTGTACATTTTCTTCAACAAGCTTTATAAAAGTCTTGATCCTTGACCTGCGGGATTTTTTAATCTCTGTTTTCTTTTGAAGCTGCCGAGCTCTCTTCTTAGATTGTGGCGTGTTAGCCATTTATTTCTCTCCATATTTCAAAGTCCTTCGATACACACAGAACTTTTCTTTGTCAATCACTGTTGTCTCTTATTGATTTCTAAAGTGAGGTTTTCTTTTTTCAATAAAGGCAGCCATACCTTCTTCTTTGTCATCAGTTCCAAATAGAGAATGAAAGCTTTTTCTTTCAAACCTCAATCCTTCGCTCAAGGCCGTTTCGTAAGACCTATTGACCGACTCTTTAATATACTTAACAGACAAAGATGATTTCTCCGCTATTTTCCCAGCTACTTCAACAACCTCCTGCCTTAATTCGCTAGCTGGCACAATTCTACTTACCAAGCCACTTCTTTCTGCTTCTTCCGCATTCATAAAACGCCCAGTCAAGTGCATTTCCATAGATTTTGATTTTCCCACAAATTTTGTTAACCTTTGCGTTCCACCTATACCTGCCATTACCCCCAAGTTAATCTCGGGCTGACCAAATTGAGCTGATTCTGAACAGATAATAAAATCACACATCATTGCCAACTCGCATCCACCACCTAAAGCATATCCTGAAACAGCTGCAATAAGGGGTTTTTCAAGGTTTTCTATGGCTTCTGTAGCTGGTCTAAAAAAATCATTTTCCACTATATCTACAAAACCTTTGTCATGCATATCTTTTATATCTGCACCGGCAGCAAAAACTTTTTCTGTTCCAGTAAGCACCACTACTCTAACACTCTTATCCCTTTGGCAGTCAATTATCAAAGCTGCAAGTTCCGACAGAAGCTCTGCATTAAGCGCATTAAGGGCATCCGGCCTATTAATTTGTATAATTCTTACGTGATTATCATTTTCTACTTCAAAAAATTTATGAGCCATCTAATTATAATATGCCTTTTCTAATTCTGAATCACTAATAAAAAATTTGTTACTAGCTATTAATATTAGAGATCAATGTCAATGCTGACAATTGTTACAAAAAAATGATGATCTTCCACTTTGGATAATTCTCTGAATCTTATTCGAACATTTTTTATTCTTGCAACTTTCTTTCTCTCTATCATATACGCTAAAGTGCATTTGAAAATAACCCATGCCTCCAGACGTATTTCTAAAATCCTTTAATGAAGAACCTCCCTTGAGGATTGCATTATTTAATACATTTTTTGTCTCTTTTATTATTCTATTTATTTCTATTCTTCTTAAAGTGTCGGACAGTCTCAATGGTGAAACCCGAGATTTCCATAAAATTTCTGAGGCATAAATATTTCCAATTCCTGCCACTACCTCTTGGCTCATTAATGTTGATTTAATGGTGCTTTTTTTCCTTAGAAGTCTTCCCTCAAGATACTTCAAAGAGAACTCACTGCTTAGAGGCTCAGGGCCCAAATTTCTCAACCATTTATGGGATAAAACTGCCTCGGATTTAACCAAATCCATTGCTCCAAATCTCCTGGTGTCATTGTAGATCAAATTTTGCTCCTTTCCTTTCATATTAACAAACTTGAAAACAACATGATCATGCTTTTCCCATACCTTAGTCAAAGTTTTACTTTTTCTGGCGGTGTTATGATAGAAAGCGCCCACATCTTCTTGAGATAACTCGTCTTTAGTAATTATAATTCGTCCGGTCATTCCTAGATGAATAATCAAAGTATTTAAATTATCCGTCTCAATAAGAATATATTTTCCACGCCTACTCACTTTTTTTACTAGAGAAAATTTTAGCCTTTTTGGCATATCAATAGGTAATGGCCACCTCAAATTTGAACGATTAACTATGACATCTAGAAATTTTGATCCCACCAATGCTGGCTTAATTCCTTGACACACCGTTTCAACTTCTGGCAATTCTGGCATTATAATTTAATTAATTCTAAACGTTTTGAAAAAGATTGAGTGAAATGAAATGAAAACAGTATTTATTTCTAACCCAGAATGCAATAAGCACATAAACCCTATAGGGCACCCTGAGCAGGTTTTACGATTAAAAACTATCATTAGCACCTTAAATTCTGATTCGTTTAGCAAACTACATAAAAAAAAGGCTAAAATAGGGAGCTTCCAAGATGTACTTAGTCTTCACTCAAAAGACCATTTGGATTTAATAATAGAAAAATCTGCCCATTTGGAGCAGAGTAATTTGGATGCCGACACCATTGTTAACAGAGACAGTCTCCCCGCAGCACTTTACGGTATTGGATCTGTAAAACAAGCGATTGATCTTGTTATAGGTGGTGAAGCAAAAAATGCCTTCTGTGCAACTCGTCCACCGGGTCACCATGCTGAGAGAAATAAAGCTATGGGTTTTTGTATATTTGGAAATGTTGCGATTGGAGCCAAATATGCTTTAAGCCATAAATCAATAAGTAAAGTTGCTATTCTTGATTTTGATGTGCACCACGGTAATGGCACACAAAATCTCATTTGGAACGAAAAAAACATCCTTTTTATTTCCTCACATCAGATGCCTTTATTTCCGGGAAGCGGCTATTCGGACGAAACTGGAGCATTTAACAATATTTTGAATGTACCATTAACATCTGGAACTGACGGATCTCATTATCTTAAGGTCATGGACGAGATAATTCTTCCTAAAATTGAAAATTTTATTCCAGATATTATATTGCTGTCAGCAGGTTTCGATGCCCACAAGAATGATCCCTTAGCTAACCTTAATTGGCTTTCCGAAGACTACTATAAAATCACTCAAAAGATGTGCTCTGTGGCCGAAAAACTTTGCAAAAAAAGAATGGTATCTTCGTTAGAAGGTGGCTACAATCTTTCTGCATTGGGAGAGTCTGTGGCTTTTCATGTAAAGGCGCTTATGGAGGGCTAAAATGGAAGAAAATGAAATATCCAAACTTTCGTTTGAAGAAGCAATAAAAGATCTACAAAAGATTGTAGAAGAGTTAGAGAATGGTAATGTCGAGTTGGAAAAGTCCATAGAATTATATGAAAAGGGCGCAAAACTTAGGATACATTGTGAAAATAAATTGAAAGTTGCAGAAAAGAAAATATCCAAAATTTCTCTTGAAAAAGATGGAGAATTTTCCGTTACAGATTCTGAATAGAGAACCGGAATTGGAACTGGAAAATTTTAACTCAGATGAATTCGAAAAACATCTAAAGGTCAGAGCCTTTGAAGTTGAAGGACATTTGAAAAAGCTATTACCTTCCAAAGAAAATACAATAGAGGAAAAAATTACGTCATCTATGCGATACGCTTTGCTTAACGGCGGAAAGCGAATAAGAGCATATCTTTCTATGGAAAGTTGTAAATTATATGAGATAGACACCCAATGTGCCCTGCAATCTGGAGCTGCCATTGAGTGCATGCATGCGTATTCCCTAGTTCATGATGATTTACCGTCAATGGACGACGACGACTTAAGGCGTGGGCTGCCTACAGTTCATATTAAATGGGATGAAGCCACGGCTATTTTAACTGGAGATGCTTTGCAATGTAAGGCTTTTGAAATATTGGCTATGCCCGAAACACATCCTGACGGGGAAAAGCGAAGTAAATTAATTTACCAAATGAGTCTTTCAGCTGGGGTTGGGGGAATGGTTTCTGGTCAGGAAGCTGACATTTCTGCAGAAATTAACAACACTATTTTAAGTCTTGAAGATATTATCAAATTACAGGATTTTAAAACCGGAGCATTAATAAGGTGGTCAGCAATAACTGGACCTCTGTTAGCAGGCCAATCTCTATCCAAAATGGAAAATTATGCTAACTCACTTGGCTTAGCATTCCAAATTCAGGATGATATTTTAGATATAGAAGGCATTGAATCCAAAGTAGGGAAAAAAACACAAAAAGACAAAGATGCTGGAAAAGTTACTTTTATATCACTTTTGGGGCTAAATGAAGCCAAAAAGAAAGCTAAGTTATTAATTGAGGATGCATGCGAGACTATATCAGATTTTGGTCCCAAAAGTTCTAACCTAATTAAATTGGCAAAATTTGTAATTAGTAGGAGCAATTAATTAAGGTAATTATTTTTCTTACTTGCAATAAGTTCAACTAATTCAACTAATGCAGGTAATGTCTGAGCCTTGGCTCCCTTTGCAAAAATCTTTGTTTCTTTTTGATTCCATGCATACAAATCAAAATGAACTAATCTAGTTGTTTTATTTACGAATTGTTTTAAGAAAAGTGCTGCCGTTATTGAACCCGCCATTGCACCCGAAGGGGCATTGTCTAAATCTGCTATATTCGATTTAATATAGCTTTCATATGGCTTATAAAACGGCATTCTCCACAAAGGATCTTTAGATTCTTTAGATATTGCCGAAAGCAAATCAGATAAATTATCATCATCACAATAAAATGGGACTATCTCTGTACCTAGTGCTACCCTTGCTGCACCCGTTAAAGTTGCCAAACTCACTATGAGCGAAGGTTTTGTCTCGTCAGCATATGTCAAAGCATCGGCAAGAATTAATCGGCCTTCCGCATCGGTATTATTAACTTCAATTGTCTTTCCTTTACGGCTCGTCAATATATCTCCTGGCCTAAAAGAATCTCCAGAAACTGAATTCTCAACTGCTGGCACAATAAGCCGTAGATAAATGTTGAGATCTCTACTCATAATAAAAGATGCTAAAGCAATAGCAACTGCACTACCTCCCATATCTTTTTTCATTAAACCCATTGAGTTTGATGTCTTTAAATTTAAACCTCCAGTATCAAAACATACACCCTTTCCTACTAGGGTAATTGATGGAGAGCTTTTTCTGCCCCAGACTAACTCTATCATCCTTGGTTCGGAATTAGCTGCCCTACCGACTGCATGGATTAAAGGGAATCCTTTATCTAATAATTGGTTTCCTCTGATCACCTTAGTTTTGGCTTTATAGGTTCTTGAGATAGTCTTTATCACCTTTTCCAATTTTTCTGGATTTAAATGAGAGGCAGGTGTGTTAATTAAATCTCTAGCCAAAAAATCAGAATTTACCAATTTGATCACTTTTTTTACATCGATATTCCGGGGAATACATAACTTCGCATAAGCTTTATCATCCTCCGCCCTATTGCTTAAATAATAGTTAAAATAATATCCACTAATCAAAAACCCAAAAATAAGCTCACTATATTCTTTTTGTGATAACGGATTTACAATGGAATATTTTCTCACGGTTAATGATTTAATCAATGCACCCGTTTCTCTGAAATCTAAGTTTTTCCCGATTAAGACAAGTGCAATTTTACCTTTATCGTCGGGCAAATAAACTATCTCATCTTTCTTGGCTGAAAAACCAGTTTCCTTCAAAAAGTTCTTTTGTAAATTTGACAGTTTAAATCCAAAAAGATTTTGGTTTTTTGTACCTTCAACCAAAATTATTGGGGTACATTTTTTGGGTATTGAGGATATAATAATGTCCTTGCTTACCCTCTGTGAAAAAAAATCTTTTTCAACCATTTTTCTTTTCATTTTTTTGTTGAATACTTATTAAATTCACTAACTTTTTTATCCTTTTTTTAAGACTTCTCTACCTAATAACTCCGCGATTTGAACAGCATTTAGTGCGGCACCTTTTCGCAAATTATCCGACACACACCACAAATTTATGCCGTTGTCGATTGTTGGATCATGCCTTATTCTACTAACAAAAGTCGCATATTCACCTACACATTCAATTGGTGTGATATAACCCCCGTCGTCTCTTTTATCTACCACAAGAATACCCGGCGATTCTCTGAGAATTTGCCGAACCTCATCTTCATCTATAAATTCTTCGAATTCTATATTGATAGCCTCTGAATGACCCACAAAAACTGGAACTCTTACACAAGTTGCTGTGAGTTTTATTTTTGGATCTAGAATCTTTTTCGTCTCAGCAACCATTTTCCACTCTTCTTTTGTTTGCCCGTCTTCCATAAAAACGTCTATATGTGGAATAACATTAAAGGCAATCTGTTTTGGATAAACTTTAGGATCAACCTCTTGTCCGGGAACAAATATACCTTTTGTTTGATTCCAAAGTTCATCCATAGCATCCTTACCGGAGCCAGAGACTGATTGGTATGTTGCCACCACCACTCTTTTAATGGTGGCCCTATCATGTAAAGGTTTTAGAGCAACTACCAATTGTGCTGTAGAGCAGTTAGGGTTGGAAATGATTTTATCACTGCAGCTTTCAATAGCCTTAGGGTTTACTTCAGGTACTATTAGCGGAACTCTTTGGTCATAACGATATAAAGAAGAGTTATCTATGACATAGCATCCCGCTTTGGCAGCCTTAGGCGCGTGAATCTTAGTTGCCTCTGCACCAATTGCAAAAAGTGCCAAGTCCCAACCTTCAAAATTAAAAGTCTCCAAATCTTCAACTTTTAAATCAGTTGAACCAAAGCTACACTCAGTTCCTAAAGAACGCCTACTGGCAACAGCTGCAATTTCGGAAATTGGAAATTCTCGCTCGCTTAGTATGTTAAGCATTTCACGACCAACATTTCCTGTTGCTCCTACCACTGCTACCTTATAACCCATTTTCTCTCCTTTAATTTTCGACACCTAAGCATTAATTGAGATTATGCTATATAAAGTCAATTATTTGTATACACTTTGTTACAAAATATTATCGTTTATTTAATTCATATTAAAGAATTGTGGAAATCTGAATGAATGTTTTAATTTCGGGAGGTGGAATTGCAGGTCTATCGGCGGGAATACTTCTTTCAAGAGAAGGCTTTAAAGTCACCGTTTTTGAACGCTCTTCAGCATTAGAGGATTTGGGTACTGGAGTTCAAATTAGCCCTAATGGATACAAAATATTACAACTTCTTGGAATAGAAAACAAAATTGTTCCAGATACCTTTGAACCTGAGAATATTCATCTCAGGGATGGTTTCAGTGGAAAAATAAAACTATCTGTACCAGTAAAAAAATTATCGCGAAATAGATGGGGTGGAAAGTATTTTAATATTAAAAGATTTGATCTTTTAAGCGCTCTTCTCGATGAACTAAATAACTATAAATCATCTAAGATTCACTTTGGAAAAAGCCTTATTCAATACAAACAAAGAAAGAAAAATGTTATCGCGATCCTAGAAGATGGTTCTGAAATTTCAGGAGACATTTTAATTGGAGCAGACGGAGTGTTCTCAAAAATAAGACAGCAAATATTCTCCAAAACGGAACTTAATTATAGTGGAAATTTTGCTTGGCGCGGTTTAGCAGATGCTAGTAAAATTAATTGTCCCCTAATCCTAAAAAATAACCTTATCTGGATTGGCCCTAAAAAACACGCTGTAACAACAATATTGAAAAATGGATCCTTGATTAATTTTGTAGGCATAGTAGAAAAATCGGCCGAAAATAAAAAAGGGACGTCATCTGACAATCAACTCTCTGCTTTGGAAGACTTTAAAGGCTGGCATAAGGAACTAATAACTATTCTTAATAGTGCAAAATCCATACATAGATGGCCAATATATTCTGCTAGACCGTTCAAAAAGTGGTCTGATGGAAAGGTTATTCTTATTGGAGATGCAGCACATCCAATGGTACCATCTATGGCCCAGGGGGCAGTTCAAGCACTCGAGGATGCTGCGATATTGTCTAATCTTTTAGCTAAGTCATCAGATGTCACAAGATCCTTATCCACATTTCATAAAACCAGACTAAATAGAACAAGTCGGATTCAATCTTTATCAAATAGAAATCTCCAAACCTTTCATTTGCCTAATTCTATTTTCCGAAATGTTATGTATTTTATTGCCTTTTTATTATCTAAAATCATGCCGAGCTTAATCAGAAAAAGGTTTGATTGGGTTTATGCTTATGAAACAAATTCTACAAATTAAGTTTAGAAAGTGTATTAACACCTGCGAAAAACCTTACTTTTCGCCTCACTAAGCCTAATTAGTTTATAAAAACCTATTAATTATATTGTAGAAACTTTCTATTCATGCTTAGAATTTCGGTCTGTTTGGGAGATTCTCCTAAGCTTAACGTTTTTAAATAATTTAAATTATATGAGAATAAATAAACTTAGAATTTTGAGGCAGATAAAATAACTATTGAGTATAATTTTTTAAGGAGAAAACTATGATTTCAAAACTAATTGTTGGCATCGTGACCGCTGGACTCTTGTTTACGCAAGCTGCTTTTGCGGGACGTGCTACCGATGGAACTGTTAAGATTATTTACTGGCAAGCTCCATCAACACTTAATCCGTTTTTGTCAGGCGGTACTAAGGACGTAGAATCTGCTTCTATGATTATTGAGCCATTAGCGCGTTACAATCAAGATGGTGAAATGCTTCCTTTTCTAGCAAAGGAAGTTCCTACTGTGGCAAATGGTGGTGTATCTTCTGATCTAACATCAATTACTTGGACTTTAAGAGATGATATTCTTTGGTCTGATGGAACACCATTCACATCTGCAGATGTTAAGTTTACTGCAGATTATTGTATGCATCCAGAAGGTGGCTGTGCTCAAATGTCAAAATTTGGTGGAGTTACTAGCGTCGAAACTATGGGTGACTATAAGGTAAAAGTTACATTTGATGGCCCTACGCCATTTCCTTATGGACCATTCGTCGGCGGGGAAAGCCCAATTATCCAAAAGGCTCAATTTGAGAGTTGTATAGGTGCTGGGGCACAAGAGTGTACAGAAGCAAACTTTGGACCTATCGGAACAGGACCATTTGTCGTAACCATGTTCAAAACAAATGACGTTATTGAAATGAAGGCCAACGACAACTACCGAGATCCTAACAAACCAGCTTTTGCAAAAGTTGTTTTTAAAGGCGGTGGAGATGCTACTGCTGCAGGTAGAGCTGTCATGGAAACCGGTGAGTTTGACTACGCCTGGAATCTTCAGCTTGCGCCAGACGTTATAGCAAGAATGGAAGAAGGTGGAAAAGGAACCCCGATTTCTGGTTTTGGTCCACTTGTTGAGCGTTTCATGGTGAATTCAACAGATCCTAGCCCAAGTTTACCAGAAGGTGAGCGGTCTACAGTTAAGCACCCACATCCATTTCTATCTGATATAAACGTTAGAAAGGCACTTTCAATGGCAATTGACAGAGCACTTCTAGTGGAAATCGGATATGGAAAAGCTGGAAAGCTAACCTGTAACGTAGTTCCTGCTCCTGCAGCCTACGCCTCAGATGCTAATGACAGCTGCTTGGTTCAAGACATTGCAGGTGCAAATGCAGTTCTAGATGCAGCTGGATGGGAGCGCGGAAGCGATGGTGTTAGAGCTAAAGATGGTGTTAGAATTTCAATTCTTTACCAAACTTCAACAAACGCTGTAAGACAGGACTTTCAAGCTCTTATCAAGCAGTGGTGGTCTGAAATTGGTGTTGAAACTGAGTTGAAGAATATTAACGCGTCTGTTTTCTTTGGTGGAGACCCAGGTAGCCCTGATACTTACCAGAAGTTCTATGCGGATGTTGAAATGTATGCAAATACCTTCAACGGAACAGACCCACAGTCTTACCTAGGAAACTGGGTGTGCTCTGAAATTCCTGGACCTGACACTCAGTGGCAGGGATCAAATGTTCAGAGATTCTGTGATCCAGCATATGACGCTCTTCATAAGAAGCTAACACAAACTGGAGACCTGGCTGAACGTGCAACAATTGCAAAAGCTTTGAATGACATGCTTATGCAAGCCTATTCAATAATTCCTCTTGTTCACAGAGGAAGAATGTCAGCTCACGCAAATTCTTTAGGTGGTGTTGTTCTAAATACTTGGGACAGCGAACTTTGGAATGTTGCAGATTGGTACAGAAAGTAATTTAAAAAATAATTAGGCTGCCCGGAAAACCGGGCGGCCTTTTCTTCATCTTAAGGCGGGGAATATGCTTACCTACACAATAAGAAGATTGATGTTTGCTATCCCCACGCTTGTGTTTATAAGTCTTATAATTTTTTTGCTTCTCGAACTTGCCCCTGGAGATCCCATGGCAGAGGTGCCTTTAACCGTACCTCCAGAAGTTAAACAAAAAATGAGAGAAGCTCTTGGATTGGGGCAACCTCTACATATAAGATATTTCAAATGGTTAATTCAGTTCTTCGTTTCGGAACCGTTACATATTTTAAGCAATATGACCGGATTTAATTTGGCAGGAGATGCCGCTCGATTGATTTCTTGGCAAAGCAGAAGTCCTATTGCAGATATTATCGCTGAAAGAATTCCTCAAACCCTTTGGGTGGTCGGCATGTCATATGTAGTTGGCGTCTTAATGGCTCTACCTCTAGGAATCATTTCTGCCTATAAGCAGTATTCTTGGTTTGACCAATTAGGTACTTTTATCGCTATGGTCGGTTACTCGGTACCTACCTTTTTCACAGGCGTGTTTTTAATTGTTATATTCTCTGTGGAACTTGAATGGTTTCCGTCTATCTATGACACGACACTCAGGGTTGTAGATTGGGATACGTTTGTTCTTCAATTCAAACAAATGGTAATGCCGGTCTTTGTATTGGCCCTTTACAACGCTGCGCAAATAAGTCGTTTTATGAGAGCATCTATGTTAGATAATTTAAATCAGGACTACGTTAGAACAGCTCGTGCAAAGGGATTAAAAGAACAAACTGTCGTATTAATCCATGTCCTAAGAAATTCTATGATTCCAGTAGTAACAGTTATTGCCTTAGGTGTCCCGACCATCTTTGGAGGAGCAATCATCACCGAGCAAGTCTTTAAAGTAAATGGCTTGGGTCAAATGCTTATAACTGCCATTTATGCCAATGACCTGCCAATGGTACAAACTCTAACGTTTATTTTTGCTATTTTGATTGTGCTCTTTAATTTAATAGCGGACATTCTATACGGAATATTAGATCCGAGGATACGTTATGAATGAAACTGTAGCTAAAAATGAAATCACTAGTAGCCAGTGGCAGGATGTCTGGGATCAGTTTAAAACCCATAGAGGAGCTCTTATTGGTAGCATTGTGTTTGTTATAATAGTTTTTGGAGTAATTGTGGGTCCTTTCCTATGGACTATTGATGCTACATATATTGATATTCGTGCTAGAAACTCAGGTCCGAGTCTTGCACATCCCTTGGGCACAGATCAACTTGGTAGAGATATGTTAGCAAGAATGATTGCCGGTGGAAAAGTTTCGATATCTGTCGGCTTTACAGCCATGTTTTTATCTTTAGTTTTGGGGACTTTTATAGGGGTATTGGCTGGTCAATTTAAAAAACTCGACGGGCCTTTGATGAGATTTACAGATCTTTTTCTCGCGCTACCACTTTTACCGCTTCTTTTGGTAATGGTTATGCTCTTCCGTGAAACATTGTCTATGAGATTTGGACCCGAAACAGGTACATTTATTTTAATCGTTACTGCGATTGGTGTGACAAGCTGGATGAATACTGCACGAATAGTTCGAGCAGATGTACTAGCATTAAAAGAATTAGAATTTGTAACTGCAGCTAGATCAATAGGAACAAAACCATCTAATATAATCTCAAGGCATATACTGCCTAATGTTCTATCACCTATTATGGTTTCCGCAACATTAGGTATAGCTAATGCTATAATCACTGAAAGTGCATTATCATTCTTGGGACTAGGATTTCCACCAGACTTCCCAACATGGGGTAGACTTTTATTTGATGCAGTCGATTATCTTCAGCAATATCCCGAAAGAGTTTTTTGGCCCGGTCTGTTTATTTCTTTAACTGTTTTATCAGTAAATTACCTTGGTGATGGATTACGTGATGCGCTCGACCCTAGAATTAGGGGCAGATAGAGGTAATTTACTTTTTTCCTAAAACTTGATCGGCTAAAGTTTCCAAAAAGTTTTTACTATCTTCCTCATATACTTCTAACTTGTTTTTAATTATTTCAGATGGAAAAGATACAACCGTTCCTGAAGAAACACATATGGCTTTGGTTGAGTGTTCAAATTTTCCTTTAACTAATTCTGTAAACCCAAACATAGTGTTAGGCCCAATTCCTCCAACTTTTTCCTCCTTACCATTCATAATATGAATAGAACCTTTTTGAAGGATAAAGCACTTATCAATATTTTGACCTATATCAAATAGTACCTGACCTTGAACTATTGGTTCTATATTTCCACTCACTTTATCTTACCTCAGTTATAGATTTATCATAATTCTCAAAAAAGCTATTGCTGATTTCATTTGTAGATAAAATCAAAAACACAAAGCCATCTTTCGATTCAGCACCAGTACTAGTTAGAATTATCCCATTTTCTGTAATTTTTTCAATAAAATCTGGCTTATCATTAAGCATTTCCTCTGTGAAGGATATCAAAAATAACTTATCTTCCAATAAGTTTTGTGAGGTCAGATCTTTTAAAGACTCTTTTGTAACTAAATTAACAAGGCCTTCCTTAACGCCCCTATCTAACAATATTCTCCTTTCCTCACCGGTAATAAAACCTCTGTCTTCATCTGAAAGCAGCTTTGTTAAAAGTGCCTCTAATCCTTCCACAGAATTTTTACTTTCTAACAAATCTCTAACTTGTGCAATAATACCCATATCCGAAATCTCCAAATCAAGTATCCGGGTTAAAATCGTTGCTAAATCGCTTTCTGATTCAATAAATTCATGAACTTGAGAAATTACCCAGATGTCATCTTTGTCTATTATTCTAATATACAGATCACTCAAATTTTCTTTTAATTTCTGTTTTGCACCCAATATTTCTGAATCTGCCTCGCCATTATCATTTAACGTTTTAATCATTAAGTTAAGATGAGGGAAAGCTCGTAAAATGGAATCTTTATTATCTAATTTTAAATTCTGAAGCACATCATAAAAACCCGAAAAGCTTTCAGAAATTGGATCTTCTAAAATATTATTTCTTATGCGAGAAATGTCTTTTTTATTTTCGTTTGGATTACATAAGTACTGGAAAATCTTTATGCAATTTAACTTAAGTATTGCCTGATTTTTTAGATCTAAAAAATTTCCAAAATCGAAATCAGACGACATTAATTGATTCCTTGAGATATTAAGGATTTTAATAATGCGCTTAAATTTTTATCAGTTCCACTTAAAACCTTTTCTAACTCGTTATATTTGACCATTGTTAATTCAACCATCGTATCTGCCATAGCCGAATTGACCTTATCCTCTGGGTTAAGAATAGACTTCAAACTAAAAAATTGCCCTGCCTCAGCTTTAAATTTAGCTGGTCGTTTCACACCAATACTGCCGGAAACTACTCCCGAATTAACAAAATAGAAATGATCTCCCAAAGGTATTGAATTTCCTGCGTCTACCTTTATTACGTCTGACGCAAATAAGTTTTTTACAAAGCTACTATCAATTTTCATTCTAATTTAACTTGGAAAACAGTTCAAAATTCATGAGCAGAAACATACCACTACTATAAAAGGATTATTGTAATTAAGTTTAGATTTCAATTAGTATTTTAAATTTAGTATAATTTATATACCTTAGACTAAGAAATATAAAAGGCTTTAGAAAAGAAAAAATGGCAACTAACAAAAAACAAAAACACCTAGATTGTGATGTTCTCATTACAAAATGTTGTGATAAGTTAGTAGCACTTCCAAAAACTTATCTTTCTGCCGTAAAGGATTTTGATGAAACTGTCTTACTAGAAAATTTAAAAAAACCATTAATTGGTGT
>PVBE010083368.1_pt1 | contig 15696 bp, 14 predicted proteins | sample 1631181 | NCBI WGS metagenome assembly PVBE01 (sample SAMN08397723, study PRJNA350692) | Marine metagenome, whole genome shotgun sequencing project. | isolation source: water | place: Pacific Ocean | collected 2012-04 | reverse complement strand
GGAAAAGGACTAAATTGAATTTATATTTTACTTTAAATTTATTATGTATTAATATATCACTATTTATATAAATTAGAGCAGTTATTTTCTTTTTAATGTATAATATAATTTTATGGTTATACTCTCATAAATTAAAAAAAATATTAATTTTTGGAAATGTGCTTTCATCATTATTGACGATCACTCCATTTTTTGCCATATTCCTATATTATAAGAATTTTGAGTTAATAATTATTATATATGCTTTGTTCTTATTCTTTATAATATTGACTAAGGATATAACAAAGGACTTGGAAAACTTAAAAGGAGATTTCACTTTAAATTATAATACTCTTCCCGTAGTATTTGGAGAAGGCTTTACGAAAATAATTATAGTATCAATTATAGTAATTAATATGTTTCTAGTAATTAATTTAATTTTTAATTTCAATGAAGGTTTAATGTATTATTACTACTATTTTTCATTATTTATGCTTTTAGTGTTTTTAATAAAATTAATAATATCTAGTAGTAAGGATGATTATTTATTTCTTCATAATATTCTTAGATTAATAATCCTTGTGGGAGTTTTCTGTATCGCATTAATTAAACCTAATTTATTCTAAAATATATTTTAGTCAACTTGTTTATAACTGATTTTTAAGCAAATCTTCAAATCTTTCCCTTTTTCTTATAAGCTTTATTTTTCCTTTTGAAATTAATACCTCAGCAGGTTTTAATCTTGAATTATAATTGCTAGACATACTGAAACAATAGGCGCCAGCATTTTTAAAACATAGAATATCTCCTTCAGAAGTCTTATTTAAGGAAACGTTTTCTGCAAATGTGTCAGTTTCGCAAACATAGCCAACTACACTATAATTTTCTTTATCTTTTATTTTTGATGTTATATTGACTATTGAGTGCTGTGATCCATAAAACATTGGCCTGATAAAATGATTTAACCCTGAATTTACGTGTAAGAAATTTTTATTTTTCCTCGGATTAACATAATTAACTTTTGTTAGAAAAACCCCAGCTTCTGAAACTAAAAATTTGCCTGGCTCAATATGAAAACTTATTTTATTCTTTTTGTCAGAAATGAATTTATTAAACTTGGAGCTAAGATTTTTACCAAGTTCTGTAATATCTGTTTCAAAATCATTTTCTGAATATTTTACTTTAAATCCTGAACCAAAATCTAAAAACTTTATATTTTTAAAACTTTCAGCAATATTAAATAAAACTTCACATGCCTTAAGATATAGATTAATATTTTCTATATCACTTCCGGTATGCATATGTATTCCATTTATTGATAAATCTTTATTATTTATTATTTTTTTAATTTTTGATATCTCATCAATTGTAATCCCAAATTTACTCTCTGAATGCCCTACTGAAATTTTTGAATTTCCACCTGCATATATATTTGGATTTATTCTAATTCCAATTGAGACACCTTGAAACTTGTTTGAAATTTTTTTTAATGCTCTAAAATTGTCAATATTAATTTGGACACCATATTTAAATGCCTCTTCTATTTCACCTAGATCAACTCCACTGGGTGTGAAAAATATTTGATCTGGTTTAAATCCTACGTATAATGCAATTTTTACTTCTTCAATTGAAACTGCATCAACATCTCCTCCAATTTTTTTTATAATTTTTAGAATATTAATATTTGATAATGCTTTTATAGCATAATTAATTTTCAAATTTTCTATTTCTGAGAATGCATTTTCTAGTTTTTGAAATTGTTCAATAATTTTATCTTCATCATATATATAGACTGGAAGTCCATATTGATTAGAAATTTCTATAAGTATATTTTTTTTAATTCCCATTATTTATAGTACTCAAGGTGGGAATCGAACCCACACTCTTAAAAAGAACTGGATTTTGAATCCAGCGCGTCTACCAATTCCGCCACTTGAGCTATTAAAAACTAATGTAAAAAAAATATTCATTATTAATTCTTTTCACTAGAAATAAATTTCTATTTTTGCCTTCCCTATTAATAATAGACTGTAAAATATTAAATAACAGAGATATAGGATGGCAAATCAAAATATAAAACCAAAGATTTTTTCTTGCACAAATAGTAAAGTTTTAGCAGAAAAAATAACAAAATCTTTTGGAACTGAATTAGGGAACATAATCATCTCAAAATATAGTGATGGCGAATTTCAACCATCATATGAGGAATCTATCCGTGGAACTAGGATTTTTATTATTGGATCTACAAATCCGTCAAGTGAGAATTTAATGGAACTTCTATTAATGATTGATGCAGCCAAACGTGCTTCAGCTAGACATATTACTGCAGTAATTCCTTATTTTGGATGGGCAAGACAAGACAGAAAGGATAAACCAAGAGTTCCTATTGCTGCAAAAATGATTGCAGGAATGATAGAATCTGCTGGAGCTACTAGGGTAATGACCATGGATTTACATGCTGACCAGATACAAGGATTTTTTCAGATTCCTGTAGACCACTTATATGCTTCAACTATTTTTTTACCATATATTCAAAGCCTAAAATTAGATGATCTATGTATTGCATCTCCTGACATGGGAGGATCTAAGAGAGCTTATGCTTATGCTAAAGCTTTAAATAGTGATGTTGTTGTGTGCTATAAACAAAGAAAAAAAGCAAATGTAATTTCACATATGGAATTAATTGGGGATGTCACAGAAAAAAATGTAGTATTAGTAGATGATATGGTTGATACTGCAGGTACTTTGGCAAAGGCAGGAGATTTAATTATTGAAAAGGGAGCAAAAAGCGTTAGAGCAATATGTACACATGGTGTTTTATCTGGAAGTGCATATGAGAAAATAGAAAAATCAAGACTTGAGGAATTGATTGTAACTGATACAGTTCCAAAAATTAAATCAAATTCTAAAATTAAAGTGTTATCTTGCGCCGATTTATTTGCTGATGTTATGTATAATGTACATAATAATGAGTCAATAAGTTCAAAATTTATAATGTAATAATAATAAAATGAAATCGATTACAATCAATGGATCTAAAAGAGAAAGCGTAGGAAAATCAGCTTCAAAAGCCCTACGTAATGCTGGACAGATTCCTTGCGTATTATACGGAGGAGATGGACCAATGCATTTCTCAGCACCAGAATTGGCATTCTCTAAACTGATATATACGCCAAATGCGTATACAGTTGTGATTGCTTTTGACAATAAAGAAACATATTCTGCAGTTTTGCAGGACATTCAATTTCACCCAGTAACTGACAATATACTTCATATTGATTTTTATCAATTATTTGATGATAAAGAAATAGCAATGGATATACCTGTTAGATTAGTTGGTAATTCTATTGGAGTAAAAATAGGTGGAAATTTACAGAGAAATAAGAGAAAATTAAGAATTAAAGCTTTACCTACAAACCTTCCAGACTACATAGAAATTGATATTACTGATCTTAATATAGGAGATAGGGTTTATATAACAGAGCTAGAGAATGAATCTTATACTTTCCTACATCCTGATAATACTGTTGTATGTCAAGTTAGAACTCCAAGAGCTCTAATAGTTGAAGAAGTTGAAGAAGAAGATGAAGAAACTGAAGGAGAAGAGTCTGAAGAATCAACAGTAGATGGTGATGATAAGTCAAAGGATGGAAAATCATCAGATGATGGTAAAAAGCCAGATGGAGATTCTAAATCAGATGATGGTAAAAAGCCAGATGGAGATTCTAAATCTACTAAAGATTCAAAAGAATAAAATATATATTATTCAATAATAATAAAGCATTCTGTATTTTATCAGAATGCTTTTTTATTTTTGTGTTAATTCTTTATCTAAATTATTAAATTTTAATAATGAAAAAATATTTAATTGTTGGTTTAGGAAATGTTGGTGATCAGTATTTTGAAACAAGACATAATATAGGTTTTATGGTGCTGAACTATTTTGCTGAAAAAAATGGTCTTTCTTTTGATGAAGTGAAATATGGAAGTATTTGCAAATATAAATCCAAGGGTAGATTATTTATATTTCTAAAACCAAACACATATATGAATTTAAGCGGGAAGGCTGTTAGATATTGGCTTTTTAAAGAAAATATTAGAATTGAAAACCTGCTTGTTATTAGTGATGATCTTAATTTGCCATTATCTAATTTTAGGATAAGATCTATGGGAAGCTGTGGGGGACATAATGGACTCTTAGATATAGAAAACATATTAAATACTACGATGTATAATAGACTTAGAATAGGAATATCAAGTGATGATAAAGAGATTAACCAAATTGATTTTGTTTTGGGTAAATTAAATGAAGATGAATACAAGAGATTATATTTGGTTTTTCCCAAAATCTGTGAAGTTATTATTTCTTTTGTAATGAATGGAATTGACTCTACAATGAATAGTTATAATATAAAAAAATAGTTATTAGATAAATTGATAACAAAAAGTTTTAAAGAATATAATAGTATTGAAGGCTCAGTTGTGACAGTTGGAACATTTGATGGAATCCATTTAGGTCATCAAGATATAATTTATAAGCTTCAAGAAATTTCTAATAAGAAGAAACTTAAATCAATAGTTTTAAGTTTCTTCCCTCATCCAAAAATAGTTTTACAGAACAGCAAGGATATCAAGCTTATAAACACAATTGAAGAAAAGGTTGACATATTAAAAAAATATAATATCGATTATTTTATTGTTAAAAAATTTACCAAAGAGTTCTCAAGATTGACAGCTTTAGAGTTTGTTAGAGATATTTTAGTAAACACTTTAAATGCAAAACATTTAATTGTTGGATATGATCATCATTTTGGAAGAAATAGAAATGCGAATATTATTCAATTAAGAGAATTTGGAGATATATATGATTTTGAAATAACTGAAATACCTCCAAGAAAAATAAATAATATTTCAATTAGCTCTACTAAAATTAGAGATTTACTTAAAGAAGGCAATATAGATTCTGCGAATAAATATTTAGACGAATATTTTGTTTTAACCGGAATGGTTATTAAGGGTAAGGGAAGAGGCAAACTTTTAGGATTTCCAACAGCAAATATTAAAATAAAGGATAAGTATAAACTAATTCCTAATAATGCTGTTTATATTGTATCTTCTTATATAGATTCTAAAATATATTATGGAATGATGAATATTGGAAAAAATCCAACATTTCCAGATAAAAAAAAGTCGATTGAAGTTCATTTTTTTGACCTTGATTATAATATTTATAACAAGAATATTTCAATTAAATTAATTAAGAGAATTAGAGATGAAAAAAAGTTTAATTCTCCTGAATCACTTATAGATCAACTAGAATTAGATAGAGGTTTTTCTTTGAAATATTTGAAAGAAAAAGTGATTGAAATAAAATAGACTTTAATTATTAATTTAGATTTAACTAAATTTATATAAAATGCTAAAAGTATCTTACATAATTGAGAATAAAAAGCAAGTAATTAATGCTTTGTCAAAAAGAAACTTTGAAGCATCTAAAATTATTAAAGAGTTAGAACTCTATAATTCAAAAAGAAAAAAAATCCAATCAGAACTTGAGAATATTCTCTCTAAATCTAATAAAATATCTAAGGAAATTGGTGAGTTAATTAAGTCTGGCAATATCGATCAAGCTAATAAGATAAAGGATCAAACTGCAAAATTAAAGGAAAACTCAAAGGAATTTAATATTGAATTGAATTCCATTAAAAATAAAATACAAGATCTTTTATATAAGATTCCTAATATTCCAAACGAATCTGTTCCAGTTGGTAATGGGGTGGAGGATAATGTTGAAATTTATAATAATGGAGATTTACCTATGCTAGATTCATCAGCACTTCCACACTGGGATTTAGCAAAACAATATAACATTATTGATTTTGAACTTGGAAATAAAATTACAGGATCTGGCTTCCCCGTCTATAAAGGTATGGGAGCAAAATTGCAGCGTTCCTTAATCTCATTTTTTCTTGATATGAATATAGATGCTGGTTATAATGAAGTTCAGATTCCGTATTTAGTTAATGAAAATTCTGGAATTGGAGCTGGTCAGCTTCCTGACAAGGAAGGTCAAATGTATCACATTGAGAAGGACAATCTATATCTTATACCAACGGCTGAGGTTCCTGTAACTAATATATTTAAGGATGTAATTTTAAATGAAAATGAACTCCCAAAGACTATAACCGCATTTAGTCCATGTTTTAGAAGAGAGGCTGGCAGTTATGGAGCTCATGTTAGAGGTTTAAACAGATTACATCAGTTTGATAAAGTTGAAATTTTTAGAGTTGAACATCCTGAAAAATCTTACCATGCATTAGAGGAAATGGTTGAACACGTGAAATCTATAATTGATAAACTTGGGTTGCCTTATAGAGTTCTTAAATTATGCGGATCTGATTTGGGATTTGCATCCGCATTTACATATGATTTTGAAGTATATTCTGCAGCACAAAAGAAATGGCTTGAAGTTTCTTCTGTATCAAATTTCGAATCTTATCAATCTAATAGGATTAAATTAAGATGTCGAGATTCTGACGGCAATATTCAACTTGCACACACTCTTAATGGAAGTGCTTTAGCTTTACCAAGAATTCTTGCTACTATAATAGAAAATTTTCAAACTAAAGAAGGTATAGTAGTTCCAGAGGTGTTGGTTCCATATACTGGTTTTTCAATTATAAATTAATCTCATACAATGCGGAATGTTAAACCTAAAAAAAGTCTTGGTCAACATTTCTTAAATGATAAGAATATTGCATTAAAAATTGTTGATTCTATTTCATATAATAATATACTAGAAATTGGTCCTGGAACGGGGATATTAACTAGAGAATTAATTAAAAAACAATCAAATTTAAAAGTAGTAGAAATTGACAATGAATCTGTTGAATATTTAAATCAAAATTTCATTTCTTTAAGAAATAATATTATAAATAAGGATTTTTTAAAAATTGAATTAAATAATGTTTTCAATGGAGCCCCTTTTGCAATAATTGGGAATTTTCCTTATAATATTTCTTCTCAAATAGTTTTTAAAATCCTACAATCAAGAGAAGTTATTCCAGAATTTTGCGGAATGTTTCAAAAGGAAGTTGCTGAAAGAATTTGTGAAAATTTTGGCAGTAAAAAATATGGAATATTATCAGTATACTCTAAAGCTTTCTATTCTACTAAATATCTTTTTACTGTGCCTCCTAATGTTTTTTATCCAAAGCCTAAAGTAAACTCAGCTGTTGTTCGATTTATTAGAAAGAGAGAATATAAATTAGATTGTAATGAGATTTCTTTTTTTAAGATAGTAAAAACTGCTTTTAACCATCGGAGAAAAACCCTAAGAAATAGCTTAAAAGTTTTTAATTTAAGTGATAATTTAAGAGAAGATAGTATCTTTGATCTACGTCCAGAACAATTGTCTATTGAAAATTTTGTTGTACTGACTAATTTAATTGATTCTGACACTAAAAATTTAATTCTTGGGGAAAAAAGATCAAAATAAAAAATTCCAGATAACTGATCAGTTAATTAATGAGATAATTAATCTTATTGACAATAATGATAATAAAAAACTACGTGATTCATTTAATGATTTACATCATGCCGATGTAGCAGAGATATTAGAAGAACTCCATTTTGATCAGGCTACATACATTATTAAGCTATTAGATAGTGAAGAAACATCCGATATTTTAATGGAATTGGATGATGACTATAGAGAAAGGATACTTAATAATCTTTCAGCTAAGGAAATTGCAGAAGAAGTTGAGGAATTAGATACTGATGATGCAACAGATATAATTGCAGAATTACCGGAAGAGAGGCAAAATAAGGTAATCTCAGAAATTGAGGATAAAGATCACAAAGCTGATATAAAGGAATTACTTAAATATGATGATGATTCTGCTGGGGGTTTAATGGCAAAAGAGCTAATTAAGGTTAATGAAAACTGGTCTGTTACAAGATGTGTTAAAGAAATGAGATTGCAGGCATCAGAAGTTACTAGGGTACATTCTATATATGTAGTTGATAATAACAATAAGTTATTAGGGAGACTTTCACTAAAAGATTTATTAGTTGCAAATCCAAAATCAAATATTAAGTCAATCTATATTTCTAAGGTTGATTTTGTTAATGTAAATGATGGAGCAGAACATGTTGCTAGTATTATGCAAAAGTATGATTTGGGTGCAATTCCAGTAGTTGACAATAATGAAAGATTATTGGGTAGAATAACTATTGATGATATCGTTGATCTAATTAAGGAGGAAGCAGAAAAGGACTATCAATTAGCCGCAGGTATTACTCAGGATGTAGATGTAGACGACTCAATTTATAAACTTTCATGGGCAAGACTTCCATGGCTATTTTTAGGATTATTGGGAGGTATTGGCGCTGCTGCTTTAATGGGCGGTTTTGAGGAGGTTTTGTTAAACTATCCTATTTTATTTTATTTCACTCCATTAATTGCAGCTATGGCAGGTAATGTGGGTGTTCAGTCAAGCGCAATTATAGTCCAGGGGTTAGCTAATGATGATATAAAAGACAGCATTAATAATAGATTATTCAAAGAAACTATATTATCAATACTAAATGGAATAATTTTAGCTGCTATTTTATTTCTTTTCATTTTTTATTGGCGTAATAATATAGATATTGCTCTTGCTATTTCTCTATCTTTAGTAGCAGTAATAATTGTAGCTGGAATTGTAGGTACATTTATCCCTTTATTTTTAAATAAAAGAGGAATAGATCCCGCAATAGCAACTGGACCGTTTATTACGACAAGTAATGATATTTTCGGTATTTTAATTTACTTTATGATAGCTAAAATTATACTTCAATTTTAATTTAGTGAAAAATATCTTAGTACTTTGTTCAGGCAATTCATGTAGAAGTCAAATGGCACATGGCTACCTTAATTTTTATTGCAAAGGAAAGGCTAATATATATAGTGCAGGGACAGATGCTCACGATCTTAATCCAATTGCAATTGAAGTAATGATAGATGATGGTGTGGATATAAGCATGAATTCATCAAATAATATAGAAGAATATATGTCAGTTAATTTTGACTATATTATAACAGTATGTGATCATGTGAATGATAATTGCCCATCTATTCCTAGTATAAATGCAAAACGAATTCATCATAATTTCATTGATCCCTCTAAATATGATTTACCTAAAGAAGAGAGTAGAAATAAATTTATTTTGGTAAGGAATCTAATAAAGGAATTTTGTTTAAATTTTATTAATGATAATTTTTAATACCTTCTTTATTTAAATGAATTATACTCCAATCATTAATTAATTTAGCTCCTTTTCTTTCATAAAATTTAATAGCCTTTTTGTTCCAGTCAATAACCTCCCAGGAAATTCTTTTTACACCCATTTCTTTTCCAAATAAAATCACTTTATCAAGCAATAATGCTCCTATTCCTTTATTTCTCATATTTTTAGTTACTATTAAATCTTCAAGATGAATAGTTTTCCCTTTCCATGTTGAATATCTATTGTAAATAATGGCCATACCTTCTACTTTTGAATCTACTTCAGCTACAAAACAATGAAACATTGGTTTTACTCCAAATCCATCATTAATTAAATCCTTAGGAATTAATTCAACTTCTTGTGATAATTTTTCATATTCAGCAAGTTCCATAATTAATTCATGGACACGATACATATCCTCTTTTATTGCCTTTCGTATAGTTATATTCATACTATTATTTATACTATCTAAATTATATAATTTTTTTCTAAATAAATTATGTAGTATTTTTAGTTATCCAATGAATAATAAAAATCAAACATTAGGTGAGTTTATAATAAACAATCAAAATTCGTTTAAATACTCTTCTGGCGAATTGTCTAGATTAATAAATTCTATTAGACTGGCAGCTAAAGTGGTAAATCACGAAGTTAATAAAGCAGGTCTTGTAGATATAATTGGAGATACTGGCAAAATAAATGTTCAGCATGAAAAACAACAAAAACTTGATATTTATGCTAATAATAAATTTAGAAATACATTAATTAACAGGAATATTATATGTGGTCTCGCCAGTGAAGAGGATGAGAGTTTTATTTCAGTTAATAGTATTGATAAAAATAATCAGAATAGCTATGTAGTTCTAATAGATCCATTAGATGGCTCATCAAATATTGATGTGAATGTATCTGTTGGTACAATTTTTTCAATTTATAGAAGAATTAGTAAAATTGGCAGTACTGTTACAATAGATGATTTTTTACAAAAGGGAAGAAACCAAGTTGCCGCTGGCTATATTATTTATGGAACATCCACAATGCTAGTATATACTACAGGAGATGGTGTTAATGGATTTACACTAAATCCAGCTATTGGTTCATTTTATCATTCTCATGCTAACTTAAAATTTCCAAAAAAAGGATCTATCTATTCTGTTAATGAGGGAAACTATTTGCAGTTTCCAGATTATGTTAAGAAATATTTGAAATTTTGTCAAATGGAGGATGATGACAGGCCATATACTTCTAGATATATTGGCTCACTTGTTTCAGATTTTCACAGGAATTTGATCAAGGGGGGGATATTCTTGTATCCCAATACTTCAAAAAATCCAAATGGAAAATTAAGATTATTATATGAATGTAATCCAATATCATTTATTTGTGAACAAGCAGGAGGCATAGCTATTGATGGAGAGTTGAATATTTTAGATATTCAACCAAAAACTTTGCATCAACGCATACCATTTTATTGTGGAAGTGAAAAAATGATAAATCAACTACAAACTTTTATAAAAAAAAGTAAATAATATTTAATAATAAATTCTACTTATATATATTAGCTGAAATTTTTTGATTGAGTAAGAATCCTATCACTAAAATTTTTTCAGAGTCTTTGCAAATGCAAAAACTAAGGCATTCTATTGTCAAAAATCAAAAAGAATTATCAATTAGTGGCACTGTAGGCTCTTCATTTGCTTTTATAATTTATTCTATATTTAATAGTCTAAAAAGATCAATTTTTTTAATTTTTTCAGATAAGGAAGAGGCTACATATTTTTTCAATGATATTGAAATTATAGATGAAAATTTAAATATTTTATTTTTTCCTAGTGGATTTAAGGAACCTTATAATAATAATATTAGTACATACAATTTATTACAAAGAACACAGGTATTAAATAAGTTATATTCTAGTAAACCTAAAAAATGTATAGTAATTACCTATAATAATGCTATTGCTGAAAAGATTGTACTTGCAGATGAATTATCTAAACTAACCTTAGATATTAATTTAAATCAAAATATTTCTCTTGATAATCTTAATTCTAAACTATTCGAATTAAACTTTAAAAGAGAGGATTTTGTTTCTGAACCTGGCGATTTTTCAGTAAGAGGTGGTATTGTTGATGTTTTTTCTTTTTCTAACGAAAGGCCATATAGAATTGAATTTTTTGGTGATGAAATTAGTAGAATTAGAACATTTGATATTGACACACAATTATCTGAATCAAATCACTCATCAATTAAAATTACCTCCAATATTCAGTCAAGCTATAATACACAAGACAGGGATAATATTATAAATATATTACCTAATGATACAATAATATTTATAAAGAATTTAGAATTATTATCTTCTAATATTAATGCTGATTTTCAACTCTCTAAACATAATTTTGATGCTATTACAGATAAAAATAATATTTTACATCCTAATATTTTATATTGTAATTCTAATGATGTTTTAGCCTCTATCAATAATTTTAGATCAATTGAATTTGATCCCAAAAAACTTAAATCTAAAAATCAGATTGAATTTTCTTTTATCCCTCAGCCATCCTTTAATAAAAGCTTTAGAATGCTAATTGATAATTTAAACAGAAATCATAATAAAGGGTATGCCAACTATATATGTTGTACAAATAAGCAACAGGAAATAAGATTAAATCAAATTTTCAATGATCTAGAGTTTAATGTTAATTATAAAACTCTAATCATGCCACTTTCATCAGGATTTATTGATAATGAAAATAGATTAGTTTGTTATACAGATCATCAAATTTTTGAAAGGTATCATAAGTTCAGATTTAAAAAAAGATATTTCAATAAAAGAGCAATAAGTATAAAACATATCAATAAGTTAAGTAAAGGGGATTATATTACTCATATTGACCATGGAATAGGAATTTTTGGAGGATTAAAAAAAATAGAAGTTGATGGGAGAATACAAGAGGCGATTAAATTAATTTATGGTGAAAGAGATATTTTATACTTAAGTATTCACTCCTTATATAAGATATCTAAATATAATGGAAAGGAAGGCAAGTCTCCAAGAATATATAAGTTGGGTAGTAAGGCCTGGGCTTTATTAAAACAAAAAACCAAATCTAGGGTAAAAGAAATTGCTTACGATTTAATAAAATTATATGCTGACAGAAAGAGTAGGAAGGGTTTCAGATATTCTATGGATTCTTTCTTACAGACTGAATTGGAAGCTTCATTTATTTATGAAGATACGGATGATCAAATAAAAGTAACTAGAGAAGTCAAGTCTGATATGGAAAGTGATCAGCCAATGGACAGGTTAGTTTGCGGAGATGTAGGTTTTGGAAAGACAGAGGTTGCTATAAGAGCCGCATTTAAGGCAGTTGATAACAATAAACAAGTAGTTATATTAGTGCCAACAACAATACTGGCTTTTCAGCATTATAAAACTTTTACTAGTAGGTTAAAAGAATTCCCAATTTCCATAGACTATTTAAACAGGTTTAGATCTTCAAAAGAAAAAAGTGACATTATTCATTATTTGTCTAATGGTAAAATTGATATAGTTATTGGAACACATCAGATTATAAATAAAAAAATTAACTATAAAGATCTAGGTCTATTAATTATTGATGAAGAACAGAAATTTGGAGTAGGGGTTAAAGAGCAATTAAAAACATTAAAAGAAAATATAGATGTATTAACCCTTTCAGCAACACCTATTCCCAGAACACTTCAATTTAGCTTAATGGCTGCAAGAGATTTGTCAATTATTAGTACTCCTCCTCCTAATAGATACCCGATAGATACTCAGGTAATTAGATTTGACAATAAAATCATAATGGATGCTATAAATTATGAAATAATTAGAGGAGGGCAAGTTTTTTTTGTAAATAATAAGATTAGTAACATTAATGAAATTTCAGACTTACTTAAAGCCTTAGTTCCAGATGCTAAAATTGAAGTTGCACATGGTCGTTTAAAAGGAAAAAAATTAGAAGAATTAATGATTAGGTTTATTAATGGAGATTTTGATGTTTTAGTTAGTACAACTATAATTGAAAGTGGGTTAGATGTCCCAAATGCAAATACAATTTTCATTAATAATGCAAATTATTTTGGTTTAAGTGACTTGCATCAAATTAGAGGTAGAGTAGGCAGGAGTAATAAAAAAGCATTTTGCTATTTAGTCACCCCAGAATATTCAGTAATGACTGATGAGGCAAGGAAAAGAATAACGGCTTTAGAGTATTATTCAGAATTAGGCAGTGGTTTTAATATTGCTATGAAGGATTTAGAAATTAGAGGAGCTGGAGATTTATTAGGGGGAGAACAGTCTGGCTTTATTAATGAAATGGGATTTGAAACTTATCAGAAAATTTTAGATGAAGCAATAGAAGAATTAAAAAATAAAGAATTTAAGGAATTAGATATCCCACAAGAAAAATTGTATAAAAAACAACTTAATTTTGACACAGATTTTGAATTACTTTTTCCTGACTATTATATCAATTCTATTTCAGAAAGACTAAAATTATACTCAGAATTAAATAAAATTAATACTAATAATGATTTAGAGCTTTTTAATGAAAATCTAATTGATAGATTCGGAAAATTGCCATTGCAAGTAATTGATTTATTAAAAAGTATTGAATTAAAGTGGATTGGAGTAAAGTTAGGCTTTGATAAAATCATACTAAAAAGAAATACATTGATATGTCATTATATTGGAAATAGTAAAGACATAAATGATAGTCAAAAGTTTAATGCATTAATTGATTTTGTCAATGCAAATTCTCAATTATGTGATATATCAGAAAAACACACCAAGAAAGGGAGTAGAATGGTTATTAAATTTTTTAAGATATATTCTATAAATTCAGCTTATGAGTTATTAGAAAAAATTATAAAAATTCAATATTAGATTTTAATTTATTAAGATCCATTATTATATCTCTTCCAAGAATTATGGGCATATTTACTTCTTCATGTCCAGCAGGAAAATCAAACATAACGGGAAAATCAAATTCTTTAACAGCATCCAAAATAATTTCTTTAATATTCTTACCAAAGGGTGTAGTATTTTTTCTAAGATCACTAAAATTTCCTACTATAAGTCCTTTGCAATTATTAAAATAACCAGCTCTTTTTAGAGAGACAAGCATTCTATCAATATGATAATGATATTCCCCAAGATCCTCTATAAATAATATTTTTTCATCAGTATTAATTGATGATTTAGATCCTATTAGACAGTGAAGTAGGGTTAAATTCCCTCCTACTAGCTGTCCTTTAGTTTTCCCTAATTTGTTTTCTTCAATATTTTTAAACTCATAAAACAACTTTTCTCCAAACAGAACCTGTTTTAATGCTAGAATTGATTCATCTTTATTAATATCCTTATCCTCTAGGCTTTTGCACATTATACTATGAATTGACTCACTTCCAAGAATATTTAGGTCATTGTGTATTGCAGTTATGTCTGAATAACCTATTATCCATTTTGGGTTCTTTATATATTCAGAATAATCTAAATTATCTATAACTCTCATAGTGCCATAACCCCCTCTTGCACACCATATGGCACTTATAGTTTTGTCATTTAGTGCTTTTTGAAAGTCCTGTGTCCTTTCTTCATCAGTTCCTGAAAAATGTCCATAATTGTTATAAATATTTTCTCCAATAACCACATTTAATTTCCAACCTTCTAAAAGATTTTTTGCTTTATCAATATAATTCTGATGATCATTTAAAATACCCGAAGGGGCAACTATCGCAATTGTATCTCCAACTTTAAGATATTCAGGTCTAATTAAATTATCATTCATTTTTTCTGTATTATTTGCAAAGTTTTTATTGACTGTGATTATTGTTGTAAGAATTATTAAACATAAGTAAACTAACTTGTTTAAATTCATAATTTTAATTTTTAATAAATATAAAGGAACTTATAAAATTACTCTTCTTAATAAGACACAAAATGTTTACTTTTACTAATATAATCAATAAATTTTGAAGAAAACTTACACTATAACAGCAGCACTTCCTTATACTAATGGACCTATTCATATTGGGCATTTGGCAGGCGTGTATATTCCCGCTGATATTTTTTCTAGATTTATGAGATTAACTGGCAATGATGTTGTCTATATATGTGGAAGTGATGAGCATGGAGTCCCAATTACTATAAAAGCTAAAAAAGAAGGATTAACTCCAAATGATATTGTAAATAGATATCATAGTAACATTAAAAAATCATTTGAAGATTTTGGTATTTCTTTTGACAACTATTCTAGGACATCTTCGGAACTACATCATAAAACTGCATCAGATTTTTTTTTACATCTGCATGATAATAATTTTTTTAAGGAAATAACGACAGAACAATTTTATGATGTAGATGAAAATCAATTTCTTCCAGATAGATTTATTGTTGGCACATGTCCAAAATGTAATTAT
>PVBE012865218.1_pt1 | contig 15704 bp, 12 predicted proteins | sample 1631181 | NCBI WGS metagenome assembly PVBE01 (sample SAMN08397723, study PRJNA350692) | Marine metagenome, whole genome shotgun sequencing project. | isolation source: water | place: Pacific Ocean | collected 2012-04 | reverse complement strand
ATCGACGGCACCATCGGCTTTGCGACCGGCGTTGGTGCTGTGCGTTTCAGTGCCCCTTCCGTGCAACGGCTCGACCGCTCCAACGCCCTCGGGCACCACCCCATCTGGCCTAGTGGGCTCAACACCACCACGAACTCTCCGCTCCTTGGCGAAGAGCTTGTCAACCGCCGTTGCCATGGCATCCCACTGGCCGACGCAGGAACTCTATTGGTGTGGATCCCCGGGCAGGAGGCAGCAAAGGACGAGCAAGACAGAGACTCATGGGACCGACGCGATGCAGTCGACGAGGCCATTCGAACCACGCGCGGTGCCGCCGAGGGTCTCAATCGAGACCGCTTCCCTCTCGGACTCGTCGTCGCCATCCCTGCCACACTCGGCGTCAAAGAGATAGAGAAGGTGAAAACCGAACTCCGAAAGGACCCAGGACTGGTATTTGTGGTCACCCATAATCGCAAGACTTCCGTCGCTGCCTTCGGCAAGGCCAGCGAACCCGGCGAGCCCATGCCCGCCCTCGTGCTCATCGACTCGCGCGGTGTTGTGCGTCGCATCCACAGTCGTCTGCGCTGGGAGCGCAAACTTCCCTGGTCGCTCTGGCATTGGTCAACGGTCTTGAGGGGAAGACCGTAGACAACCCCCTTGAGATTCTGTCGCGCCTACTCAAACAACTCTGACACATCGCGCACAACAAGACCGACTGGAAGGTCGGCGTTGCTGAGGAAGGCAACCCCGATCGGCTGAGCTTCAGTAGCGGTCAGTGACTCGGAACAAAAGACCTCCGTCTCGCCGTCGCTATGGCAAATCATGACAGAGGTCTCATCGTCATCATCCCGCCCAACGATGTAGTGCTCTTCAGCATCATCGCCGCAGATATGCCACTCAACCGTGAGCGACTCGGCACTCCCAAGAAACTGAACAAAACTGCCGTTCTCATCCTGAATGATGCAATAGGATGGCCCGCTTCCATTGAGAGATGCAACGGCTGCCGTAACCTCTTCAAGGGAAGGATTCCCGAGAGGTTCACAGCCCTCCACTTCCATAATGGTCTCAATGTCCATGCTCTTGCTCTCCACTCGGGCGTTTCTTCACGGGGCGGGTTAAGATGTCACCATGATACGAGTCACAGCCAATTGCGCCATCGATGAAAATGAGCTGGAATTCCAATTCACTCGATCCGGCGGCCCTGGCGGGCAAAATGTGAACAAGGTGAATAGCCGCGTCGAGCTGCGGTTTGACGTAGTGCACTCTGATAGCCTCAGCGAGGAGCAGCGAGAGCGCTTGCTTGAGAACCTCGCCAATCGACTCACGACAGAAGGTGTGCTGCGCCTGGTTTCGCAAAGCGAACGCACACAAAGCGCCAACAAGCGCGTGGTGCTGGATCGATTGGCAGCGATCCTGAAGGGTGCACTGCATGTGGACAAACGGCGCAGGCCGACCAAACCCACAAAGGCGTCGAAGCGGCGTCGGCTGGATGCGAAGGCACGACGCGGAAAGCTGAAGAAAGACCGAGGAGGAGGCGACTGGTCATGAATGTTCTTTTCTTGTTTCTCCTGGGGCTCATTCCGCAGGGCACTTTGCCATCTACACGTATTGTGGGAGTTGTGCACGCAGTGCGTCAAACAACGGTATCGGCGGAGACCAGTGGTCGCATCGCGCGACGTCATGACGTTGAGCTGAAGACGGTGAAGCGCGGGTCGATGGTGTTTGAAATCGATGACCGTCTGCAACGCGTTGATTTTCAATCGGCCGTTGCTCAGCTCCGATCGGCGAAAGCCGACCTGAGTTTTGCCACCGCTGAGCTCAGACGGCTGCGGACGTTGGCTGCCGATGATGCCTCGTCCAAGGCAGCGATTGAACGAGCCGAAGCCACCGAGGAATCGGCCAAGGCCGGCGTCGCCCTTGCGGAAGCCGCAACAGCAAAGGCTGAGTTCTTCATGACGAAGACCCGAGTGTCCGCGCCTTTTGATGGCGTGTTGACTCGCCTGTTTGTGGAGCAAGGCGAGTATGTCCGTACCGGTCAAATGCTCTTTCAAATCATGGATCCAGGCAAGGTGCGGGTGGAGAGCTGGGTCGATGCTGCAACCGCAAGGGTACTCAAGGTCGGACAGGAGGTCGTGATCGTATCCGGGACACAAGAGACGGTGGGCAAGATCACTGGCATCGCAGCAGGCACAGATAATCCGGCCAGGACATTGAAGGTCATTGTCAAGGCCACCAACACCCCGAATGCAGACGGTCAGTGCCCGCTACAGGTCGGCGTGCGCGTGTACTGGAGTCCGCGCCCATGAAGCCTGCAGTCTGCACATTAATGCTGGTGGTGGCTTCCGTGATACTCAGCTGCAGCGAAGACGCGACGCCTTCCCAAGAGGTGCCTCCTGCCACTGCACGGGTGGTTCGGACACAATCCATGCAATGGGACACGCAAGCACCCACAACCCGTATCACCGGCTTTCTCCGCTCCCCCACCGACGTGCTCATCAGTGCCGAGGTAAGCGGACGATTGACTCGCTGCCCACTGACTGAAGGCACCCAGGTTGCGAAGGGTGAAGTTATCGCGGAATTCGATACGACGACGTTGAAACTCAAGGTCGAGCAGGCTCGTGTTGCGGTTGAAGAGATGTTCCTCGACCCCGATCAACCTGCAGCGTTGCGTCGTGCACGACAAGTCGAACTACGAATTGCTCAGGACCTCCTCGAAAAATGCAGCCTGCGGTCACCTGTTGACGGCGTCCTGAACAGAGTCTGGCCGGATGTCGGCGAATGGGTCACAGCAGGAACAGTCATGGCTCAGGTCGTGAGTCTTGAACAACTGGAGTTTGTTGGTTCGCTCGCCGAGGAAGAGGCGGTGAAGGTGCGACCTCATCAGAAGGCGTCCGTGCGAGTCGACGCTCACCCCAACCAGGTTTTCGACGCCCGCATCGCGCGCATCTCCCGCGCCGCAGACACTGCCACACATCGTTTTGAGATTACGCTGACACTTGCAAACCCCGATGAGATCCTGTGGGTCGGCATGTTCGCGTCGGCTCATCTGGTTCTTGGAGAAGCTGCCACCAGGCGCCTCGTAATCCCCAAGACCGCTTGTCAAGAACGGTTCGATGAAGTGTTCTGCTTTGTCACAGGAGCTGACAATATCGCCCGACGTCGACGGCTCACGGTCGTCGAAGCTCTCGGACGATCAGCGCTATTTCATGTCGTCGCCGGATTGAAGCTCAACGAGATCATTGTCCTCGGCCCGCTGACTGGCCTCGATGACGGCAGCCCCATACAGGTGGCCCAATGAACCCAGCTCGTTTTGCCGTCAAACAGACTGTGCTGATGCACCTGCTCTTTGTCGTCGGCATGGCCGCGGGTGTGTTTGTCCTCATGGACATGAACGTGGATGTCTTCCCAAACATCAGCTTCGCACAGGCGAAGATCAACACTGTGTGGCGCGGCGCCTCGGCGGATGACATTGAGGATCTGGTCACACGACGTATTGAGGAGGAAATCGAGGAGATCGGCGGCATCGATCGAATCGTGTCACACTCGCAGAAGGACTTGTCGCTGATCGATGTAAAGTTCAAGGAAAACTTGAGCGACGCAGAGTTTGATCGGTACTTCAACGACCTGCGAGCGGCGCTTGAGCGGGTGCCGAACCTTCCGGACGCGGCAGAGCGACCGCAGATCAAAAAGCAGACCATCAACGAGGTCTACCCGCTGCTGCAAGTCATCGTGACGACTGACCGAGAAGACGGAGAGGAGCTGGAACGGCCCATGAGGTCCGTCGCAAAGGAGCTCAGGCGGCGCCTGATGGCGGTGAACGGTGTCTTGCGGGTGAGCGACTTTCCGATCCGCAAGCGCGAGTTGCTGATCGACGTCGACCCCGACCGCGCTCGGCAACACGGGCTGACCCTGGCGGATGTGCACCGAGCAGTCACCGAAGCGCATGTCAATCTGCCTGGCGGCAACATCGACTCTGCTGAAGGCGAACTGAATGTCCGAAGCGCAGGCCAGCTGCGCGGTGCGCGGGAGATGGCATTGCTCATGCTGAGGAGCGGAACTGACTCCTCCACCATTCCCATTACCGACATCGCTACGATTACTGAGGGGTATGAGCGCCGCCTCTATTTAGGTCGGCATAACGGCCGCTTCGCTATCAATCTCGGCGTCCTCAAGTCTGATTTTGCAGATAGCCTCGAAGTACGGAACGCGGTCATGGAGACTATCGCCGACTTCCAGGAGGAGGAGCTGCCGGACGGCATCATCATCAACACGGCTATCGATGCCACCAAGGTCATCAAGAACCGCATGCGGGTGCTGAAGAACAGTCTGCTCTTTGGAGTGGTGCTGGTGTTCTTCGTGCTGTGGCTTTTTGTTGGTGCCCGCAACTCACTCCTTGCCGTGATGGGTGTGCCATTTTCATTCCTGCTCGCCTTGGTTGTGCTGCATCCCATGGGCATCACCATCAATGCACTCACACTGTTCAGCATGGTGCTGGTCAGCGGCATGATTGTTGACGATGCGATCATTGTGATTGAGAACATCTATCGCCATGTGGAACGAGGAGCGCCTATTCGCGAGGCCATCACGCAAGGCGTTTCCGAAGTGACACTCCCCGTGCTTGCAGCGACCTTGACGACCGCAGCAGCGTTTCTACCCATGCTCATGATGGAGGGAGTCATGGGCGTGTTCATGTCCATCATCCCCAAGACGGTTGTGATCTGTCTCTTTGCCTCATTGATCGAGTGCTTCTTGATCCTCCCAGCTCACTACATCGACTTCGGTCCACGCAAGGCCTCTACAAGACGGTTCCCGCTGTGGTTTGACAAGCAGCGCGATCGGTTTGCGGTGTTCCTGAAGCGGGCGCTCATCCGGCCCAAGACACTTCTGGCAACCGCCCTGATGCTGGTGGCGTCTGCGTTTGTCATGGTGCGGACGATTCCCGTCAACCTCTTTCCCAGCGACTTTCAGGCTTTCTATATAAATCTCATATTGCCGGCTGACTTTTCCATCGAGCAGACATCAGCCGCGACTCGCGAGATTGAAGAACTCCTCGAGCCTGTACGAGGAGCCGGCGAAATCGAGGACTTCACCACAACCGTAGGTGTCACTTACACCCCCGATAATCAGGTCATTCTCCGTGCCAACGTCGCGCAGATCCTCATCGGAATCACCGACGAGGTCGCAACCCATGGCGACCCGGAGACCCTTATCAACAATGTCCGCCGTATCGTCGAGCGCTACCGCACAAGCGACGACTGCCGCACCGAATTCTCCAGCCTCCGAGTGGACGCCTTCCAGGATGGCCCTCCCATCGGTAAGCCTGTCGCTGTACGCTTGCGCTGCGAAGACTACGCCGTCGCGAAAACTCTCGCTGATGAGTTTGTCGACGCCCTCAAAACCATGCCCGGTGTTCACGGAGTGGCCGACAATCTTGAAGAAGGCCCGATCGAAGTGGAGATCGAGCCCCGCCTCGCGCGCATGGCATCGGCAGGTGCCGCGTTTAAGCAGGTTGCTACGACCGCCCACGCCGCAGCTGACGGCATCGTCGCCGGCGCCTTCAAAGACCCGAATTCGGACGACGACATCACCGTGCGAGTCCGCGGACGCCACCCTCACTCTGACACAACCCCCATCGAGCTCATCCGCAACGCAGATATCCGTCTGGATAACGGGGCGATGGTCCCCCTCTCCGATGTCGCTACCATCAACATGGGACGAAACTACCTCTCGCGCTATCACTACGATACTCGACGCAGCGTAGTCGTCACCGCTGATGTAGACCGCAGCATCACCACGAGTGAAGCTGTCAACGAGTCACTCAAGCGCCGCTTCCCGCACATTTCACAAACCCACCCAGGTGTCACCGCCACGTTTGGCGGCGAATACGAAGAGACTCAACGATCCTTCTCGTCACTGGGGCGCGCGCTCATCATCGCGCTCTTGATTATCTACACCATCCTCGCCTCACAGTTTCGCTCCTACCTCCTCCCCCTCGTGGTCATCTCAGCGGTCCCCATGGCATTCGTCGGTGTCGTCCTTGGCCTTCTCCTTCTACAGCTGCCCTTCACCGTCACCACCTTCATCGCCCTCATTGGACTGGCAGGAATCGCAGTCAACGACTCGCTTGTCCTCGTCCAGTTCATCATCAATGCAACTAAGGAAGGCATGCCGACCATTGACGCCATCATCGCCGGCACCCGCGCCCGCTTCCGCGCCATCTCCCTGACCACAATCACAACCGTCTTCGGCCTCCTCCCCATGGCGCTTCAACTCACGGGCAAGTCAAAAATCTGGTCACCCTTTGCCGCCACCCTCTCCTTCGGCCTCATCATCGCCTCTGCCCTGACACTCTTTGTGGTTCCGGCGCTGGTCTTACTGATAGCGCGAATGGGAAGGCTTGGCGATCAGGAAGCAACCGGCAGGTAAGAGGCAGGGCGAGACTCTCTCCTGGCACCTTGTGCTCAACAGATGGTGATTGTGCACGCGGCACCATACGTCTGATTCACTGATCTTCGAAAAACGCAGCATGCGCCAGCGCGCAGCGAGACCATGTGAAGTGGGCCGCGTGATTGCGGCTGAGTTCCTGAACGGTTGAATCCGGTGTAGCGGCGGCAAAGGTGAGAGCTGCGTAGAGGCTCCGTTCGTTGCCTGATTCAAAGTAGATGGGCCAACCTCCGCCGATCTCTCGAAGTGCGGCACAATTCGCGGCGACGACGGGTTTACCGGCGGCCATGGCCTCAAGGAGTGGAAGGCCAAAGCCCTCGATGTCGCTGGGGAGTACGGTGAATCGGGCTCGGTGGTAGAGCTCGATGAGTTCCCGTTCTGTGACGGGCCCGATGAAGCGGAGGTGATCGGTACTGTCTGGAGCTACACCGTGTCCAGCCCAGAGAATGGAGACGCCGGGCAGGCGACTCGCCGCAGTACTGAGAAGTGTCGGTTGACGACGGGGGCGAACGGTACCGACCACCAGACCAAAGGCATCGGGGAGGTCCATTGTGTGCGGTGGAGCTTCGAAGAACCTTGTTTCAACACCATGATGGATGACCTCGACAGGAGCGTCAAAAGTGGGCGCAATGGACCTGAAGGCAGCGTACGTGGCTGCAGATGGAAAGACGGTGGGCACCGAATGATGGAGGCGACGGCGCTCTGCGCGACGAGCCCCTCCGTAACCATCATGCTGCCCGGCTGCAGCGGCGACGTCGTGAACGCAGCGGGTGACAACGATCCCTCTTGCGCGAGGAGCATGCGAGACTGGAACGTGCAGGATATCTGCTCCGTAGCGCCGCGCGGCACGGGGCAGTACCCAGCGGCGCCAGAGCGGACGGGGCCAACGAGGGCCTACCGCGATGAGATCCAGGTAGTTCGCCAGATCCTCCATGCCCTTTGTGGACTGGCAGATACCAATGATGCGCCAAGCTGGCATAGCCTCGCTGAGCGTCGAAGCAAGTGACCGTGCATAACGAGCAACGCCTGCTGGATGCGGGGCTTCCAGTACACTCAAATCGATGGCAAGGGTTCGGGTCATCGGGCACGTCCGGAATGGTCTTGGGTCGGCGTCACCACAAAGCACCGCTCATCCCCGACACATGATAGTGTACGCGACACAATCCATGAATAGACTCAGGAACAGAATCGAAGTACTGGCGATTTGGAGTATGGCGCTGGCCATACTGCACGCGTTCACGTTGAACTGGCTGCGTTTTGAGCCGGATGCGTTGTTGGAATTGTTGGGGCTGATTCCCGAAGCATCAGATATTGTCGGGTACGGGCTGAGCGCTTTTGCTCTTGAACTGGACGAGTCGGCCGGTCTGGAACTGGCGCGCTTGCTCTTCGGGGTAGAGGCACCTGTGGGGTTGATTCACCTCTGCTGGCTGTCCCCAGTGATTGGTTTGGGATCGATCTTCCTGAGGCATCGGTTCTTCGAACGAGTGGCGGCGATCGTACTGAATGGGATACTGGCCCTTGGCCTCGTGGGACGCTACTTCATGCCAATGGACGTAACGGGGGCGCAAGTAATTTTTGGATCTGGAATGCTGTACGCAGGCTTGGAGCACGGAGTGCTTGCATGGGCTCTTGTGCGGTCGATGAGGCATGGTGGCAGAAAAGGGCCGACACGAGTATGATTGCCGCTCCAACCAACCCCAAGGAGTCTGCTCATGCGCACCCCAATCCTCTCGATGATCTTGATCGCCTGCCTTGCTCTCACTCCGTTGGCTCAGAAAAAGCGAAGCGCTGATCTCAGAGCCAAGGCTGAAGCCCTGATGGCAACGGCGCCGCAGGCGAAGTTACTCGATCCGATTGTAGCGGCGCAGACTGGATGCGATGTCATCGTCAAGCTGCAAGAGGGAGGTCGCAAGAAGGGATCTGGCAGCGAGTGGCCCTATGAGGGAGTCTACAGAGTACGAGGCAAGGGTGGTGCGATCATCCCCATCGGGTACCGCGTCGGCGGAACGGCTATCTGCGGGATGGCACTTCTGGAAGCCCCGGGGCTCAAAGAAAATAAGTCTCGGCGTGCCGCGTTGAATCGCGCGACGGCGTTTGTCCTTCAGGGGCTGAAGGAGCCTTTGATGGCATCTGGTTTCAAGGGAGGCTACGACGTGAGGGGCTGGGGTCACACCTATGCCCTCCTCTTTCTGCTGCGTATGGAAACCGAAAAGACTTTCCCGTCCAAGTTGAGGATTCGTGCGAAGGCGTCGGTACGTTGGCTCATCAAAACACTGGAAGAAACAGCAATCCCGGAATCGGGAGGGTGGAATTACTCTCGCCGCGCCGGCTTCGGCAATAGTCGCAACAGTGCATCGCCGTTCATGACAGCACCGACCTTGCAAGCACTCTTCTCCGCGAAGCATCAGGGGTACAAGGTATCGAGCAGCGTTGTGAACGAGGCTATCGTCGCACTGCAGCGAGCACGAACCGCATCCGGCGGCTACACCTACTCGGCGCCAGGCACAGCGAAGAAAGGCGATGAAAACTCGCTTTCGTTCATGGACAAACTGCCGGGCTCCATCGCACGTATGAACGCCGTCGAAGCGACACTCGCCCTGACGAGCCAAGGTGACCAAGGCCGACTACGGGTTGCGATCGACTCGTTCTTCAAGCACTGGGTTGAGCTGGAGGTCAGGCGCCGCCAAAGCAACACACACATCCAACCCTACGGCGTGGCACCCTACTATGTGATGTACGGGCACTACTATGTAGCTCAGGCCATTGAGCGTCTCAGCGATGACTCGCTGAAGCAAGGCTATCGCGATCGTCTCAACCGCCTTCTTGCTGTGATCCGCGAAACGGACGGCGGTTGGAACGACCGAGTCTTTGATCGCTCGAAGAACTACGGCACAGCCATGGCCATTATGGCGCTACGGATGAAGAATATTCCAAGTCCTGCGGTCTGGACCGACAGCAAGCTGTAGACTCTCCCTATGCCCATCATGCAACGGACACTCATCCTTCTCATCCTCATTTCCGCCATCGGTTCGGGGCAGGAGACCGCACCTGTCGATGCTGAAGTCACCGTCGATACAAGTGCACACGCTGCGACGGGCCGTGTCCGCCTGACGATCTCAATTCTGGCGAAGGAGAAGATCACCGAGCCCCTTCGAGTTCGCCTTGCTATCCGCGACCTTGCAGGCAAAGACATCGTGACACTCAACCACCTCCCCCCCACTCCCTCACAAGAATGGCGCGTTGGAAAGAAGGTGTTGTGGACTGTCCCAGTCAGGATTCCCGCTATTTCCAGCTCCGATGCGACGACACAACTGGATGTCTACCTCGGCCTTCAGGGGAATGACGGGGAGATGCACGTCATCATCGGTACTCCCACGGTTTCTGACGGATCGAGTTTCATGATTTCGTTTGAAGTCAAAGCAAGCAGCACCAGAACGACAGCAGAATCAGTAAAGGACATCATCAACGCGGCCCGCACAGCATCGCCTGGCGAGGGTTTCACAATGCTCGAGCAAGCCCTTCGTCGCGCCACCACAGAGCCAACTAGAAGCAAGCTGCGCGACGCACTCCGCCGCGTCGGCAAGAACCCACCAGAAGCCATCACTGCTGTTGAGGAATCAGTGGTAGAAGCACGGATTTTCGGAGAGCGAAGACGCTACCTCCGCGAGGTCGCCGGGCGAATGAACGATCGCAAGCAGTTTCACGGTGCACTGGCAATCCTCAAGGATATTGGTGGCGATCTTTCAGAAGGTCAGGACACACCCGTCATCGGCGCACTCGATGACGCGAAACGAGATCAAAAGGACTGGCAGGATATCAAGCGTCGACTGCTGGAGGCGATCAACGATGCAGAGTCTCAGGCTGCAGCCCGCTTGATAGAGAAACTCGGCCGAACCAAAGAGCTGCTTGAGGCAGCACAAGAAGCCACAAAGAACAAGCAGTATGCAACGGCACGACGCATACTGAGCGATTTACGATTTGCGGAGGATGACAAGCTGCGGACTCTGGCCTACCGCGCCCTCAAAAAAACAGAGGACTCCTGGCTGGCCGATATGCCCCCCGCCCAGGCCACGGCTGTCCGCAACGCCACGGAGCATCCTGCATGGGATCGCACGGGGTTCTCGCTGAGCCACAAGTTCATTTTTATCGGGCCGAAGAAACTGGTGGATTCCATCCCCGATCACTCGAAGCTCGAGTTTGACATCGCCTACATCTTCCTGACCGACCTCTTCGGCCGCCTGCCCAACCCTGCAGGCGATCGTGTCACGGTCTATTTCAAGGAACTCTGGAACTTCGGCGGCGGAGTGGGCGGTGGAAAAATCATCAATATTGGTCGGGCCAATCCTGACAGCCGCAAGACTCACGTCGACACAGGACTGCTCTTTCACGAACTGACCCACTGCGTTGACGACACCAACCCCATCTATGCCGGCTTCCGCGAGGGACTTGCGAACTTCGGAGCCGCCCATTGTTTTGAGATGCTTGGGCGCGAAGGCGATCAACTCCACTCCTTCGAAGGCAACCTCAATGCGTTTCTGAACGACTAAATCGCCACCGATCTCGAATACTGGCGCATCCAGAACTACGGACCCAGCGCCGGGTTCTTCCTGCACTTTCTCGACGCCTACTCCAGACTGGGCAAAGGGCACGATTGGGAACCGTATCGGAAGTTCTTTCGATCCTGGCGCAACGCGCAATCGCGTGACGGTCGCGAACCGAACCTCGTCCGTTCATTGACCGCCCATCTCATGGAGGTCTTCGATGACCACGTCTTCGATGACATGATGGAGTTTCGTTTCCCACTCGTTGAGAGCGACCGAGCAGCGATCATCCTGGAGAAACGCAGGCTGGAGGAGCGTGCACGAGAACCACTCAGCGTTATTGATCAGTCCGACTTTCTCGAGCACCCGCGCTCGCCTCTACCGCGTGATGTCACGCTCCTGCAACTGACGAATCTCATGAACCAGCGACAGTCGTCTGATGTTGTCAGCAGCTTCGCGAGAGAGGAACTCGGTATGGTCGATTCATGGCGAGTCATAGGGCCCTTTAAGACCGACTTCGGCAGTGTCGACGCCATGATCTTCCCGCCAGAATATGAGATCGATTTCGCAAAGGAATATGCCATGCGAGCCAACACTTGTCGTTGGTTGGTGGCACGTGACAAGGCTCCGGCACGAATGCTCCCTCATGGATGGTTGCAATTCGACTTCGCGTATCAAAACAACTGCGCCATTTACTCACTCAGCCACGTCACGGTGGAGAAGGAGCAGAGTGCCGTGGCACATTTTCGATCTGACGACAATGTGACACTCTTCGTAAATGATGAGCTCATCGGGAAGTACCACAACAGCGGACGCAGCCGAGCACCTGCGTGGGGACCGCGCGCCAGCACGCTCCCCGACGCTATGCGCCTCCCCATGCAGCTGAAGGCCGGTCGCAACAAGATTCTCGTCAAAGTACATAACCGTTATGGCGGGTCTGGCTTTTCACTCGCCATTACAACACCAGACTTGCTCCCGATTCCCGGGATGGCATCGGATAGCGGCCCGACAGCTGGCCCTCGGCCAAAGCCGCAGGCGGCCCGGCTCAAGAGTGCCTACCGTCAGTCATTCAAAAGCCGCTCCTTCCGCGCAAAGCTCAAAGTGGCAGGAGGGCGATTTGCTGTCAGAAAAAAAGCTCTGGTCGGCGAAGGAAAGCCTGGTGGTATTCCCTGGCGCAAGTACACCGTTCGCCCCGGCTTTCCTAAAGACTCTCCCTCCAACCTGCTTTGGCTCGCTCCGAAAATCACAAAGGACATTGGTGACTTCGAGTTGCGCCTCGACTTTCGCACAACAGAAAATGCCGCGCCTAAACTCGCGATCCCATTCAATTCTGCTGGATTAAAGGACCCTTTGTCTGGATCGACATTAATCCTCCACCCGGGTCGTGGCGGTCAACTGGCGTGCCGGCTCGAGCGCTACGACCGGTTGGTGTATCTGGGCAGCTCAGAATGGAAGCCGCCCACAAACAAAAAAGATACGTCGCGCCTTGTCCTTCGACGCACGGGCACGCGCATTGATGTCACGCTCAATGGACAGTCGATTCTGGACAGCGTCCCCTTCCGACCCGTTTCCGGGGCCGAACGCATCGGCCTCTGCACCTGGAACTCTGCGTTGCAAGTCACGTCGATGGAGTTGCTGCGTTAGGCGGATTGGTAGGTCCGCCGACAAGAGAGGCGCACCGCGGGCGGGTCGCCCGCACTCCCGTTCAGGGTGCAGAAGAAGGCAGTGCTCTGCCGGGTCGCGAAGTCCTGGCGGCCACGCAAACGCGCACCGAAAAAGCACCGGCCTCAAGTAACGCGCGTGTAATCGCTCGCAGTGTCGAGCCTGTGGTGAAAATGTCATCCACCACGAGGCAACGCCTTCCCCAAATCGGGCCGATCACCTCAAATGTCTTCGCGCTCAGGCGGGTTCTGGCCGAACGCGACCCTTCGGTCTGAGCCCTTGTTCCCGCTCGGCGGCGGCAAACACCCCGTGGCATTTCAGCTTGTAATGCAGCTGGAAGTCTCCGCGCAAGCACCTCAGGCGTATTGAATCCGCGGCGGCGCTGGCGCTCGGGATCAGAAGGCACAGGCACAATGAGGTCGACCGACAGCTCCGGCCGAGCACGCACAAGTCGGTGTTGCTCGGCGCTCAGCAGAAGTGCAAGCGGTGCCATGAGGTACGGCCGACGTTGGAACTTGCAATCCACAAGCATGCGCCGCAAGACTCCTGAATACGGCCCCATGGCGCTGGCGTGGAGATAACTCGGCCGCAGCACTCGACAGGGCAAGCAGCGATCTCCAACGGAGAAGTGTCTTTCGAGCACCTCCGCGCAAACAACGCACTGCACCTCGCCTGTCTCCAATTCGAGTGCGTCGGCACAGGAGTCACAAAGGTGAGGCAACTGCCCGGGCGCAACCGACGGCCCGCAAAGACCACAGAAGGACGGCAGCAGAATATCAAGTAGCAGCTGACCGGCCGCACGAAGTTGTCGCACAATAAGACAAAGCCTCAATGACCTGCGGGGCTCCTTATAGGACGCAGTTCTTTGCTAAAAGGAACGGGTGTTTTCGCCTCCCTATGCAATGCCTCCGGGGCACGCCTCATGGTAGAGTACCCGCCCAGCGCAACCCATGGAGTTTGATCTCAATGCCACCGCTCAAGCCAGCACTCTTCACCGCCACCATCTATTTGCTCTTGACCGTTGTGCCGTGCGCACAGGTTTCTGAATCCAGAAGTCAAGCCCGGCTCCGCGGAAGCGTTACGCTGGAGCGCAGCTGGTGGGATGTCAAGCACTATGACCTGTCCATCGAAGTCTTCCCTCAAACGCAAACAGTGAAAGGCATCAACGTGATTTCGTTCACCACGGTGAGAGGCGGTCAGACGATGCAAATTGACCTGCAACCACCGCTGAAGATCACGGAGGTCAAGTACAAGAAAAAGGCGCTTCAGTTCGAACGAGAAGACAATGTCTATTGGATTCGATTCGCCTCTCCCCTGCGTGCGGGAGTTGATGCCGAGATTAAGATTAGCTTTGAGGGTGAGCCCACCAAGAGTCGGAAGCCACCCTGGAGCGGCGGCTTTAGTTGGAAAAAAGACAGCAAAGGCAAGCCATTCATCGCAACAACCTGTCAGGGCATCGGGGCGAGCATCTGGTGGCCCAACAAGGACCACGGATACGATGAACCCGATCGAGGAATGACCATCGCAGCGACCGTTCCATCAGCTCTGACCGCTGTCGCCAATGGTCGGCTGAAGAAGGTCGACCGACACAAGGATACCCGTACCTTCCATTGGGAAGTCACAAATCCGATCAACAACTATTGTGTCAACCTCAATATTGGAAACTACGTTCGGATACCTGAGAGCTACAAGGGAAAGCACGGACGGCTCGACATGGAATACTGGGTGCTCGAGCAAGATCGTGCCAGAGCCAGGAAGCACTTCATTGAAGCTCCCCGAACCATAGAGGCTCTGGAACACTGGTTTGGCAAGTACCCGTTTTATGAGGACAGCTATAAGCTGGTGCAAGTGCCCTATCTGGGAATGGAGCACCAAAGTTCCGTGACTTATGGCAACGGTTTCCGGAACGGATATAAAGGAGACGACCTCAGTGGCACTGGCGTTGGCCTGAAATTTGACTTCATTATCATCCATGAATCCGCTCACGAGTGGTTTGGCAACAACATCTCGATGAAAGATGCCGCCGATATGTGGATTCACGAGAGCTTCGCCAACTACGCAGAGAGCCTCTTCGTCGAGTATCACTTCACCAGAAAAGAAGCCGAGGACTATGTCATCGGGACGCGCCGGCGCATCCGAAACGACCGCCCCATCATCGGCAAGTACGGTCTGAACCGTGAGGGATCAGGCGACATGTACTACAAGGGTGGCAACATGCTGCACACCCTGCGCCATGTCATCAACGATGACGCCAGGTGGCTGCAGATCCTCAGAGGACTCAACACAACGTTCTGGCATCAGACCGTCACGACGGAGCAGGTGGAAAACTACATCGCATCTAATGCTGGCGTTGACCTGAGGACTTTCTTCGAACAGTACCTCCGCACCACCAAAGTCCCGACAGTGAGATACAGCTTTAGAGGCAAGACCCTGAGCTATCACTTCGACAAAGTCGTCGAGGGATTCACCATGCCGATCAAAGTCTGGATCAACGGCAAGCCTCTCCGCCTCCGCCCGACAACCGAAGCCCAGAAGTTGGAGCACAGCGCTCCCATCATGTCATTTGCGGTCGATCGCAACTTCTATGTGCACTGTAGGGAAAGGCATCAGGAGTAGTTGCTCTCCAATGCGGCATCATTGCCTCAAGCGGAGCGTGCCTTCGTTACCCCAGACGCGAGAGGCGACGCTCCAGGCGTGAGGGAGCGTTCGGGCCGTCGAGAGGGATTTTGAGGTGGCTGCGGATGCGGGCGACGTAGGTCTCAACCGTGTCGTTGTCGCTTTGAGGGATACCGAGGAGTTTGCCGATCTCGCGAGTGAGAACCATGTTCTCCTCGAAGGGCCACTGGTATTCGGTGACGACCTCGTGGACGAGACTGCGGAAGGCGGCTTTGCTCCAGAGGCGAGAGAGGTAGTTGAGGATGCCACAGAGGGCTGTCATGAAACCGATAAGGCTGGCCGCTTTGGGAATAGCACCCAGGTCGCCGAGATAACCACCAATCTCTGATTTACCTGTGCTGAAGAGATTGACGACAATGGCACAGACTACGCAGCAGAAACCCATGACGATTTGATTGCGCT